>Ga0209253_10004125_pt1 | contig 12687 bp, 13 predicted proteins | sample FrelakmetBRP12BR_FD_187145 | JGI IMG/M metagenome (GOLD analysis project Ga0209253, IMG submission 187145) | Freshwater lake sediment microbial communities from the University of Notre Dame, USA, for methane emissions studies - BRP12 BR (SPAdes)... | ecosystem: Environmental > Aquatic >...
TGATCACGTGTATCGCCATAGGTAATCAGTTTGCCGATCATTGAGTCATAATGAGGCGGTACAGTGTAGCCGGCGTAGGCATGTGTATCAATTCTTACGCCAGGGCCGCCCGGCATATGGAATGTCTTGATTTTACCGGGTGAGGGTACAAAGCTATATGGATCTTCAGCGTTTAAGCGGCACTCAATCGCATGGCCGCGTAACTGAATGTCTTTTTGGCGGAATTTAAGTTTTTCACCTGCGGCAACAAAAATCTGCTGCTGAACCAGATCGATACCGGTAATCATTTCGGTCACGGTGTGTTCCACTTGTAAACGCGTGTTCATTTCAATAAAGTAGAATTCACCATTTTCATACAGAAACTCGAACGTACCTGCACCGCGGTATTTGATTTTGCGGCAGGCTTCCGCACAGCGCTCACCAACTTTATCGCGCATTCTGGTATTCAATAATGGTGCAGGCGCTTCTTCAATAATCTTCTGATGGCGGCGTTGCATTGAGCAATCGCGTTCGCCCAGGAACACTGCGTTACCGTGCTGGTCGGCCAATACCTGAATCTCGATATGGCGTGGTTTCTCCAGGAACTTTTCCATGTAAACCATGGGATTGCCAAAAGCCGCTTGTGCTTCTGCTTTTGTCATATTCACAGATGTGAGCAAGGCTGCTTCAGTATGCACTACACGCATACCGCGTCCGCCGCCGCCGCCAGCTGCCTTGATGATAACCGGATAGCCAATTTGTTTGGCGATTTTAATAATTTCGCTCGGATCATCAGGCAGCGCGCCCTCTGAGCCGGGTACGCAAGGTACACCCGCTTTACGCATGGCATCTTTAGCGGACACTTTGTCGCCCATCAGACGTATGGTTTCGGCGCGTGGCCCAATAAACACGAAGCCGCTTTGTTCTACGCGCTCGGCGAAATCAGCATTTTCAGACAGAAAACCATAACCTGGGTGAATTGCTTGCGCATCGGTGACTTCCGCGGCGCTAATGACTGCTGGCACATTCAGGTAACTTTGGCCTGAAGGGGCTGGGCCGATACAGACAGATTCATCTGCCAATTTTACATATTTAGCTTCGCGGTCAGCCTCTGAGTGGACTGCTACAGTTCTGATGCCAAGCTCGCGACATGCACGCTGTACGCGCAGGGCGATTTCGCCTCGATTCGCAATTAAGATTTTGTCGAACATAGCCATGAAAGTGAAATCCTAGTGTTTAGGTGCCCCTTATATCACAGGGGCGCACCTATAGTTGAGCGATAATTACTAGTCTGAATCGATTAGCCGATAATGAACAGCGGTTCACCGTATTCAACAGCCTGGCCGTTATCCACCAGGATTTTTTTGACTACGCCAGCTTTGTCAGCCTCGATTTCGTTTAACAGTTTCATTGCTTCAATGATGCACAGGGTATCGCCAATCGCAACGGTATCGCCTACTTCAACAAATGCTTTTGCATCTGGTGATGGTGAGCGGTAGAACGTACCCACCATAGGAGATTTGACAGCATGGCCTTCATCAGCAGCCGGCGCGGCATCTGCTGTGGCTGGTGCAGCCAGTGCAGCTGGCGCATGAGGCGCGGTTGCGTATTGCATTGGCGCATATTGCTGCATGGGTGCATTGGTGGTGAAGTTACGGCTGATGCGTACTTTTTCACCATCTTCTGTGAGCTCTAATTCAGAGATGCCAGACTCTTCGACCAGATCAATAAGCTTTTTAAGTTTACGTAAATCCATGATGACCCCTAATTAAAACGATTTTAGATTCTTGATTTTTAAGAATGATTGATTTTTTCAATCGCATAGTCCAGCGCAAGTTCATAACCTTTTGCACCTAGACCGCTAATAACGCCGACTGCGATATCTGTGAAATATGAATGCTGGCGAAATGCTTCGCGCGCATAGACATTTGATAAATGTACTTCAATAAAAGGCACTTTAACAGCACTGAGTGCGTCACGCATGGCAACAGAAGTGTGAGTGAAAGCAGCCGGATTGATAATGACAAAATCAGCTCTTTTAGTAGCTAATGACTGGATTTTAGTGACAAGATCCGCTTCGGCGTTACTTTGGAAAGTTTCCAGCTCAATATTTGCCAGTTTTGCTTTGCTGACCAATGTTTGATTAATGCTATCAAGCGTAGCATTGCCGTAGTGCTCCGGTTCACGCAGCCCTAATAAATTCAGGTTGGGGCCATGCAGTACCAGAATGGATTTAGCTGACATGGTGCACCTTTTTGAGCGATTCTGCATGTAAATTACTATAATTCATAAACGCAAGTTTGCCGAAGTTAACTGGTTTTGTCCAGCAACATTAACGAAATTACACGAAATTACATGGAGTTAAATTGCTATCTTGCTGATATTGTTATTAATTTAAAAAAATAACAATTATCGGGTTAATAATGGCTTTATTACCGGCTCAAGCAGGGATTGGCTGACACGGCCAAGGTAGGTTTGTACGATTTTACCATCTGCATTGATGATTACCGTGTAGGGTAAAACGCCTTTATCGTTACCTAGTTTACTATCCAGTTCCATAGAATAATCTGCGACCAGAATCGGGTAGCTTACAGGAGAGGTTTGCAGGAATTCTTTTACCAGATTCAGTTCATCAAGCGCCACTCCCACAACGACAAGATTTTTGCTCTGGTATGCCTGGTGCAGTTGAGACAGTTCGGGCATTTCTTCACGACAAGGTGGACACCAGGTAGCCCAGAAGTTAACAATGATGGTTTTCCCATGATACTGGCTTAAGCTTTGTGACAGGCCATCCTGGTTGACCAGCTTGCTGGCAAAGAAGTGTGCAGTTGGAATTTCAGCATTTTTGTTTTCAGCAGCATTGTAAGAAAAATATCGAATGGTTAAACCCAGACCGGCAATGACTGCGCAATAACCCAGAACCGAGAGTACTTTTTTTAACATTGTGTTGTTTCTGGCAGGCAGCTACCGCGCTGGTTGAGTATTTGCAGAAAATCATCGGCGTTTTTGTAGCCCACGACTTTCAGGCCGGATTCTACCTGTGCATTTTTATCAAAAAATATAATGCCGGGTGGTCCGAACAGGCTGAATTTTTCCAGCAACGCTTTGTCATCTTCTGTGTTTCCGGTCACGTCAGCTTGCAGCAGTATGGTATCTTTTAACGCTGCCTGTACGCGCGGATCGCTAAAGGTGAACTGTTCCAGTTCTTTACATGATACGCACCAGTCTGCATAGAAATCGAGCATCACGGGCTTACCTTGGGCGGCCTGAAGCTGAGTTTCAAGTTCGGCGACGCTTTTGATGCGGCTAAAATCGAGAGCGCTGTGCTGTGCAGTGGTGTTATTTGCAGCAATCAAACCGTTTAATGGCTGCAGCGGTGATTTTGCGTTGGATAATGCGCCAATCAGCATCGCCAGACCTGCGGTCAGCATCATGATGGCGATGCCTTTCCAGAACCTGAGCGCGGGTTTGGCATCTGTTGGCAAACTATCCAGTGCATGCATATAGATCGCCGGAACAATCAGCAAAGCGGCCCATAGTGCCATCTGTACCGACATCGGTATTACAGGGGCAATCAGCCATACTGCCACGCCCAGCATCAGTACTCCGAACAGGTTGCGTACAGCGTTCATCCAGCTGCCGACTTTAGGCAGCAGCGTACCGGCTGACGCGCCGATAAGTAATAAGGGTGTGCCCATGCCGAGGGATAACGAGAATAGGGCCACGCCGCCCAGTACGACATCATGCGTTTTGCTGATATAGAGCAGGGCGCCCGCCAGCGGTGCGGCAACACACGGGCTGATAATCAATGCCGAAAGGACTCCCATGATAAAGTCGCTGAAGAATTTGCCGCCTTTGATGCGGTGGCTCAGATTGAAAAGACTATTTTCCAGACGGCTTGGGAGTTTGAGTTCATAAAAACCGAACATCGAGAGCGCGAGCAAGGCAAAAATGAGTGCGCCGAAACCAAGTGCCCAAGGTGTTTGCAGCGCGCTGCTCAGCATCTGGCCAGACAGCCCGGCAGCGATGCCGGCAAGCGTGTATGTCAGGCACATGCCTAGCGTATAGGCGAGTGACAGATTAAAGGCATGCAGGCGCGAGGTGTGTGCATTTTTACCGATGATGATTGAGGATAGAATCGGAATCATCGGGAAAACGCAGGGGGTGAATGCGAGTAACAGACCTGCGGTAAAGAAACCGAGTATGATCAGCCACCATTTGCCGCTTTTTAGCAGATTGGCTGCCTGGCTGTCGCTGTTTGAAGCGCCGTCTGGCGCGCGCGCGCTATTGGCGGCTGCCGATGCTGCGTCAGTTTTTTTTAATGAAACGGTAAAGTTCTTGTGTTGAGGCGCATAACACAGGCCTTTTTCACTGCAGCCCTGATAGGTGGCTTTGATGCTGATCGTTTCATCGCTTGAGTTTTCAAGTGCGATGACCCCGGTAAAGTCGTGATGGTAGACTTCCATCTTGCCGAAATTAGGGTCATCTTTGATGTCGCCGGCAGGCAGGCGAACTTCATGCGCCGGTGAGGGCGTTAAAACAAACTTGATGCGCTCTTTGTATAAATAGTAGCCGGGCGCCACTTTGAATTTTGCATGAATCTGGTGAGCGGCCTGGGTTGTATCGGTGCTGATGTCCAAGCCAAAAGCAGCGTCTGGCGAGAGGAACTCTTCTTCAGCGGTGTCGTCTGTGAATAAACCCTTGAGCGTTGTACTGGCATTGCCGGCAATGCTTTGCGGTGCAGATAGCGCGAAGAATATGAGTAGTAAAATGTAGCTAAATCGTTTTAACATCTTAACCTTCGGTAGATAATTGTGCGCTGACCCATTGCAAATATCGGGGTAAGCCACCATTTACGTTGATAGAGATTATTTCAGGAAGTTCATAGGGATGTGCTTTTATAATAGCAGCTTCGAGTACATCATAATGCGCCTGATCTGTTTTAATCAGTAATGGAACTTCATTGGCATGTTCTATGTTGCCCTGCCAGGCGTAAACAGACTGGCAAGGACTCAGGATATTGACGCACGCAGCAAGTTTCTGCTCAACAAGTGACTGAGCCAGTGTTTTTGCGCTCGTTTCGTCGGGCATATTGGTTAACACCAGTAAAATGTTTTCAGGATTCAAAATTTTAAGGTAATGCATCATGCGATTGTTAATAGGTTTGATTTTACTCGCTTTTCCGATTGCCGAGATATGGCTGCTGATTGAATTAGGGCAGCAATACGGCTGGTGGCTATTACTTTATTTAGTCGGAATCGGCTTTTTGGGCTTACAGCTGATTCTTGAAGAAAAGTTATTGTTTACCGGCCGCATGATGGAAAGTCTGCGTACCGGCGGCAGTCCGGCTAAGGCCATGTTTGGCAGCTTGCGCAACATTGTGGCCGGCTTCATGCTGATGTTGCCAGGGGTGATTACTGATATCATTGCGGTCATTTTGTTGTTGATACCGATTAAAAATGCTGTATTGCCGCAAAATGAAGCGCCGTCATCGCGCTATCAGGCAGGGCAGGCGGCTAATGATGATGTGATAGAGGGCGAGTTTCGCCGAGAAGACTGAATTCTAGGAAAGACGATTGTCCACGAAATGTACAAAAGTCACGAAAGTTTAAAATATTAATTTCAGCAAATTGCCTATCAAGGAACGAAATTGGTTTTTTTGCTATGTTTTAGTGTGTTTCGTGGGTGATTGTGATTTTTATCTTGAAGATGATAACTAATTAAAAAGTAGCAGAGAATATTAAACATGACATACCAGGTAACCATCCAGCCCAGCGGTCATACTTACACTGCAAAAGCCTATGAAAGCTTGCTGGAGGCCGCAATTGAAGCAGGCTATAACATTCCTCACGGCTGTCGCAACGGTGCGTGCGGTAGTTGCAAAGGCACCGTACTGAGCGGCGAGGTCGATTATGGTGATTATGCGTCGAGCGCGCTGACGGAGGAAGAAAAAGCAGCAGGTAAGGCATTATTCTGTTGTGCCAGACCGCTTTCGGACCTTACCATCGAGTGCCGTGAAATCATTGTGGGGGCGATTCCGCCGCGTATCATCCCAGCGCGCGTGGAGCGCAAGGAAAAATTGTCACATGATGTAATGGCACTGTTCCTCAAACTGCCAAGTAGTGAGCACTTACAATTCTTTGCCGGACAATATGTCGAGTTCTTGCTGAAAGATGGCAAGCGGCGTGCATTCTCATTGGCGAACGCGCCGCATGTCGATAATTTGTTAGAGCTGCATTTACGCTTGATTCCAGGCGGTCAATTTACCGAGTATGTGTTTAACGAAATGCCGGATAAGGCTATCTTGCGCATTGAGGCGCCTTTCGGTACATTTTATTACCGCAATGACTCTGAAAAACCGATGATCATGGTGGCGGGCGGCACCGGGTTTGCGCCAATCAAAGGCATTATCGAGCATATGCTGCATCACAATATCAAGCGTGATGTTTACCTGTATTGGGGCGCACGTGCACGTGAGGACCTTTATATGCCTGAATTGCCGGAGGCATGGGCTAAAGCATATCCAAACATTAAATTTATACCGGTGTTATCTGATGCGGTGCCTGAAGATGATTGGCAAGGCCGTACCGGCTTGGTACATCAGGCTGTGCTGGATGATATGGGCGATTTGGGGGGGTATGAGGTTTATTGCTGCGGTGCGCCGGCGATGGTAGAAGTGGCGCATGCCAGTTTTGTGAATGCCGGCTTGCCTGAGGCGGCTTTTTATTCGGATGCGTTCAACTATGCCAAGCCGGTGCCAGGTACCGCTACCGGCAGTTGATTGGCTAATTATTTAAGCTACTTATTTAAATAAGGCACCTTGCCGGTTTCTTTCTGCAGCGAGAGTCTGAATCAGTTTTTCAAGGTCCGAGTTCTGTATCAGCTCCTGCGCCAGCTTGGCTGATTTCTCGGCTTTCTCAAAATCACCTTCTGCCAGTGCGTGCATGCCTTCCAGCAGCGCCGAATTGCCGGCTTTTAGTCGAAGCGCCTCTTTACGATTGCGTCTGATCAACGGCATCCGGCGTAAAAAGTGCACAAATCGCAGGCTGTAATGTAGCCCTAAAAAACACAGCACGAACAAGGCCAGCAGAAAGTTGAAGGAAACCTGTATGCGGTAAGGGCTGCGAACAATCAGCACGTAGCCTTGATTGTTGCCAATGATCCAAACCGCGATAATGAGCAGAATGAACATCAGTAGCCACCAGAAAATCTTTCGCTTTATCATAAGGACATCTCTAAAGAAAGGGCACTTTTATAAATTACCGTTCGTGCTGAGCCTGTCGAAGCATCAACGATTATAAAACAATAAGTTACAACACTCGCCCTTCGACAGGCTCAGGGCGAACGGATGAATATGAATTTATAGAATTGCCAACAATTTGATTTAATTGGTTTTTTCCAGGCTTAGTTTGTATCTGTTCACGGCGGCGAGGCTGTCGGTCAGCTGCGGCAGTTCGATGCTGATATTATTACTGGATAGTTTTTTAAGTATATTAAATGCCTTGATGGTATCCGGGTGTTTGGTATCAAAGTATTGGATCAGCCAGCCGTTGATCGTATTCAGATCCGATTTATAGCTGTCTTCATCATGCTGCAGCAACGCGATACGTGCGGTTAATAATCTCAGCTTCAGATTCTCACGCAAGTAGAATGCATGATCCGCAGCAAGCAGTGGCGGCTCGGGCCTGTCGATACGTTCAACGGTGACCAGATTTTTAATATCTTCCCAAATGGCATAGCCGAATCTTTGCAAAGCATTCTGTTGCGTTGTATTTGCGCGTTTCTGTGCTGCATTGGCGTTGAATGTAGGCTGGCGCTCACTGATTAAGGGCAGTGTGCTGCACAGTTCTGATAAGTCGGTAAGTTGTGCACTCATGCTGATAACGTCAATTTGCGGTAATTCGCGCAGATTCTCGATTTCAAGATTGAGCGTTTCACGCAGTGCAACCGCGCGAGGCAGGTCTAACGGCTGCAGCCTTTGTTCTGCAGCCTGCAATGCGAGCAATGCGGATTTAACGTTACCGGCAAGCTGCAGCTGCTGATTGGCGATATTCAGAAGCTGCTCTACCTCGGCCACCGCAGTCGATTCGCGGTTCTCTGCCAGCTGGTTGTACAGCGTTTGCAGTACTTCCTGCTGGTCACGCGATTCGGCCAGTTTCTGCTCCAGGATCACAGTGCGTGCATTCGCCTGCGTACTGCGTTCTTCAGCCTGTTTTGCCAGGGCCAGGCTTTGCTGATTAAGGGCCTGGTAGGTTTCCAGTTTGTGACTGAGTGACTTTTCCACTTCATTGAATTTGTGGCGTGTGTTCAGCCATTGCCAAGCCAGCGTAAACAAGGCGATGATGACCAGCAGCAATGTACCTGTAGCCAATAGCGAAGGTTTGCGCTTTTCCTCAAATGGCGGAGTGGTTTGTTGTAATTGCGGTATCGGTTCAGTCATGGCTTTTTGACCAGTTGAGATAAGCACTCCAGCATGGCATCATCGCCGGGTTCTTTTGCCACCAGTACTTTAAGTCCGCGCTGCCTTGGCAACTCGGCGATTCTTTCGTGATTCACGCATAAGGTTACATGCTGCATCCACATGGATGCGCCGGCCATCTGTAGCAGATTGCGCATCGCTTCACTGCTGGTGACAACAACGGCATCCAGTTTACCCTGCTTCCAAAGGTCGTTTAACAGGGTGGCGTCTGTTTGCGGATTTACGCGTTGGTAGCTTTCCAGGAAATAGACATTTGCACCGCGCGATTTCAAGGTCTCAGCCAACAGCTCCCGTCCGCCGACGCCGCGGAAAATAGCAATGGTCATATGGCTAACGTTCTGCATTTCAGCCAGTGCCAGCAGTGTTTCGCTGTCAAAGCGTGTGCGTGGAATCAGTACATTGTGTACGCCAAAGATACTGAGCTCTCTGGCGGTTTGATGTCCGATTGCCGCAAACTTCAGGTTTTCCGGCACATTGCCGAATTTTCTGATCACATGCGGCATGGCATAACTCACTGCGTTGGAGCTGATGAATATTGCCCAGTCAGTGCTTTCAAGCATGCCGAGCTGGTTTTCGAAGGTCGTATAGCTTTCCAGGGGAGCAATGGCAATCAACGGAAACAGAATTGGCGTACCGCCATGGTACTGAATGAGGTCGCACAGACTCTCTGCCTGTTCAATCGGGCGAGTGACAGCGACTTGTAACCCGTGGAGTCGATTATCAGCAGTCATAGCCAGGTCAATAGTGTGCAGGTCAATATGTGCATGTTGGGGGTTGAGCGCTACCTATAAGGCAGCCAGTATTTTGTCGGCACCTTTGGCGATCAGCTGCTGGGCCAGTGTCTTGCCCAAAGCTTCAGCATTGTTTCTGCTACCGGTTGCCGTTTCAATCAACATTTGTTTGCCATCTACGCTGGCGACAAAGCCGGTGATGCGGATATTGTCTGCATCACACACGGCATAGGCACCCAGCGGCACAGTGCAGCTGCCGGCAAGTGTACGGCTCATGCCGCGCTCGGCTTCTACGCACAGCTGCGTATCCGGGTGGTTAAGCGGCGCCAGAGTCGCAATCAGGTCGGGTCGGCTGGCGCAGATCTCGATGCCCAAAGCGCCTTGTCCGACGGCTGGGATGCTTTGCTCCGGTGCAATGAACTGGCGGATTCTGTGACCTAATTCCAGTCGAATCAAACCGGCGGCTGCCAGAATAATCGCTGCATATTGGCCTTCATCCAGCTTGCGCAAGCGTGTTTGCAGATTGCCGCGTAATGATTCGATTTTTAGATGCGGAAAGCGCGCCTGCAACTGGCTCTGGCGGCGCAGGCTGGAAGTGCCGACGATGCCGCCAGCGGGTAGATCTTCAAGTGAGGCAAAGTCATTTGAAACAAACGCATCACGCGGGTCCTCACGTTCGCCAGTGGCGGCGAGCAGAAAACCTTCCGGCAGGTTCATGGGTACATCTTTCATGCTGTGCACGGCCAAATCGGCACGCCCGTCCGCCAATGCGGTTTCCAGCTCTTTTACGAACAAGCCTTTGCCGCCCACTTTTGCTAACGGCGTATCCAAAATCTGGTCGCCGGTCGTCGTCATGCCCAGAATGGTGACTTCAGTCTGCGGGTAAAGTGCCTGCAAGCGGCTTTGAATATGGCGTGCTTGCCACATCGCCAGCGCACTTTCACGCGAGGCGATGACGAGTTTGCCGGGTGCTTGAGTATTTTTTGCTGGATCAGGGGTGTGTGCGGTGTTGTTCATGCGCTCATGTAAGTACTGGTATTTAAAGATGCTTCATTTTATCACAAGCCGTATCGGTGCTTCTAAGTCGTGCGAATCAGGTGTTGCTGACGACGGCTGACGGCAATGGTTTCAGGCACATGTTTTAACAGCGCCACCCATTGTTTGTCACCGTTTTCGTCATGATTGCGTTTTTCATAACCAAGTATGTAAGCGCTTGCTACCAGGCAATTACGGTGCAGGCGTATAAAAATGTTGCCGAACTCCTGTTCCAGGTGTGTCAGTGACTCTTCTATCAGGTACTCGCGCTCAGCGGTGCGCACAGTGATGTATTTAAGCTCGGCCCGTAAATAAATGATGTCGGCGACCGGAACAAGCAGGATGCGGTTACGTTCACTGATACTTAAATGGGTTCTTTGCGGGCTAAGCGGTGCTAGTGCTGCAAGCTGACCTGGTAACAGCGCGCGCGCCTTATGCAATGCTGTTTGCAGCCGCTCGAGGCGGATGGGTTTTAATAAATAATCAACCGCGCTCATATCAAATGCCTGCATGGCATAGTTGTCATAAGCGGTGGTAAAGATGATCGCGGGTGGCTTGGAAAGTTTTTGCAGATGCTGGGCGACCTCAATGCCATCCATTTCCGGCATGCGGATATCAAGCAGCAGGATATCCGGCAGCATTTCACTGGCAAGGTTGAGCGCCTCTTTACCGTTTTTTGCATCGCCGAGGATATGGGTGTTGCTGATGTCAGCCAGCAGTTCACGCAGGCGGTTGCGCGCCGGCGCTTCATCATCGGCAATCAGAATGTTGAGTGTGGTCTGGTCGCTCATGATTTACGTCTGCTTGTGATAAGGCAGCACAATATGCACTTCATATTCGCCGTTGGCTTGCCTGCTTTTGAGAGAAGCTTCCAGATCAAAATGCAGGGTCAGGCGCTCTTTGATGTTGTTAAGTGCCATCTTGTTGCCCTGATGATTGGTTTTCGTGCTGCATGGATTTTTAAGCACCAGATGAATCTGGTTTTGTTGTGTGTAAATCTGAATCGTCACGGTGCCGCCCTTGCCTAAGGGTTCAATGCCATGATAAACCGCATTTTCGAGTAATGGCTGCAAGACCAGCGGCGGTACCAGCGTGTCTGGTGGCACATCATCGATTTGCCATAGAATGTTCAGGCGTTCATCCAGCCGCAATTTTTCCAGTGCCAGATACTGGCGACAAAGCGAGATCTCCTGTGCAAGCGGCACCAGATCGCGATTATCCGCCATCAGCACACGAAATAGATCTGCCATATCTTCCAATGCGGTCTCAGCCTGTTTAGGCTGGCTGCGAATCAGCGATAACACCGCATTCAGGCTGTTAAACAGAAAGTGTGGGCGAATACGCGCCTGCAAGGCCTGTAATCTTGCCTCAGCCACTGCGGGTGAATAGGCGCGTTGATGTAGGTTTAAGTAATAAAGCGTGATGCCACTGATCATCAGCGCATACAAAAGTGTGCGTGGTAATGAGGGCAAGTCGCTGAATATCCAGAATTGGTTAAAAAAACTATAAATGCCGGCCGTGCTGAGCAGCACCAGAGCGAGTATCGCAGCGACCCCTTTTCTGTAACCGAGTTTATTGAGTAGCGGCAAACTGCCATACAAAAGAAACAGGCTGATCAGTAGAACCGGTTGTGCGAAGGTGGAGATGCTGGCAATTTGCTGCAAGAAACCAGACAGTTCATGGCTGGATATCAAGGCTGCAAGCACCAAGGCTGCATTGACGATGAGCAAAATGCGAAGCGCAATTCCTAAATTACGCACATTGGGGATGCGGCTAGCGTTTCTCATGGTGATTTTTGGGTGATTGCAGCTACCTTGTTTTAATGTATCGTGTCTTAAAAGGCCACGTTTTGCATTATACTAATGTATATAAGTGGTTTGTTATCAAGGAAATACTGATTAAATGGCTACGCGGTCGAATTGCTTCGTTGCGCGGTACTTGCAACCTCGCTGTATCATGCATACTATCTCGGTTCCTGCGTTCCGTGCGCCTTGCACTTCATACCGCTCGCTCATTTAATCAGCATTTCCTTAAGCATATTTTATTATTTAACCAGAATTTGCAATATAAACATAATCAAGCCCAGAGATTATTCAAAAGTAAAAAAACAGATAGGCAAAGTAACGTGACGCAAAAAACAAACTCGCTCAATAAAAAAGACACCAGTTGGTCAGGGCGTTTTAATGAACCGGTGGCAGAACTGGTGAAAAAATATACCGCCTCGGTCGGCTTCGATTACCGTCTGGCTGAGTACGATATTCAGGGCTCCATCGCGCACGCGCATATGTTGAGCCAGCAGGGCATTATTTCGCAGGCAGACTTTGAAGCGATTGAAAGAGGATTGAATGAGATTGCGGTAGAAATCAAATCCGGCCAGTTTGAATGGCTGCTGGATCTGGAAGATGTACACCTTAACATTGAAAAGCGTCTGACTGACAAAATTGGCGACGCAGGTAAGCGCTT
>Ga0209253_10004126_pt1 | contig 12687 bp, 14 predicted proteins | sample FrelakmetBRP12BR_FD_187145 | JGI IMG/M metagenome (GOLD analysis project Ga0209253, IMG submission 187145) | Freshwater lake sediment microbial communities from the University of Notre Dame, USA, for methane emissions studies - BRP12 BR (SPAdes)... | ecosystem: Environmental > Aquatic >...
CCACTCACAATAACCCCATCATATCCCGCGCATCTCAACTCGACACCAAACTCCCCCGAAAGAGTAGAACCCACAACACCATTACTCTGCGGAGACTTGCCACAAACGCAAGTCCTGCCGCCCGGAAAATAACCCGTCAACGGCCCAGTCAGAAGCAACAAAAGATTCTCAGACCCAACAGGATCAACCCTCTCCCATCTACTGCCCAACCTATCCCAAAGAATCTTCACACCCAACCCCCTGCCCCCAACATAATCCCTCAAAACGTCGTCACTAAACCGCGTCTCCCTAATACTTCCAGCCGACAGATTCACGTCTAGAAACTTACCAGCATAGCCACCAATCACAAATACTCCTCCCCTTGATCTCCATAGAACCTAAACGCAAGATCCCGCGTTATCTCATCAGGCTTCCGCGCATAAAGCTTGTAAGCTATCTCATTTCGTCTCTTCACAACCCTCAAAACATTCCAGCTCCCTTCCCGACAAGCTTTCACACACTGCGGATCACCATCACACAAGTCACAGATAACAACATGCTTCTCCCTCGGATGCATATGCGGAATTCTCCCCGGACAAGCATCAATACATTTTCCGCAAGCAATGCACTTCTTCGCATCAACCAAAACCGCAGCCGTCCTCTTACTGACCGACAACGCCTCAGTTGGGCAAGATTTCACACACGGATAATCTTCACACTGAACACAAAAATGCGGAAACTCCAACCCCGGCACAAGCATAAAAACCCTGATCATAGAAGCATCAGGCCAAATACTCTTCTCATGGAATAGCGAACACGCAATCTCACACTTTCTGCAACCGCTACATCGCGGTAGCTCCCTCGCAATCCATATAGGTTCCTTCTTAGACACTAAAGAAAACCCCCAGAAGACTCGCAGATTTTTCTACGATAAACCCTGATTTAAGTCTGATGCCCACAAAAACTGCCAAACTCTTGCAGGCTAAAAAGAACCACACAAACCGTCAACAAACTGTTTTATTAGCTGGCTACGCCTAGAGGAGTTTCGAGGCATCACAAACTGGCATCGCTTTTCGAAATTCTAGGCATTCTAGTAACTTCCTTCCTGCTAAATATCATACCCTTCGCGGGACCGTCAAACCTGTTCATCGCCTCCAACGCCGCCCTTCTCGTTGCAAGCGCAGACCCTTTCACCATAGGCTTCCTGGTAGCCTCAGGGTCTGCCTCAGCCAAGTTCATACACTATTTAGTTACCTTTTTTGCTGGAAAATACATAGGCGAAAAACGAAGAAAAAACCTGGACGCAGCGGGTCTCGTGCTGAAGAAATGGGCCATGCTGATCCTCTTCGTGGTTGCCGCTTCTCCACTCCCAGACGAACCCGTCGTGATACCTTTAGGTCTCATCCGATACAACCCTGCGAAGCTGTTTCTGGCATATTTTGCAGGCAAGCTCGTCATCGGCATTGCAGGGGCTTACTTGGGCAGATTTTACCATGAAATCTTTTTTTCAACAGTCAACGATCAACTCTTGATGATCATATCAATCGTGGTAACGATAGTGATAACGATAGTCCTTCTGAGGATAGACTTCGAAAAACTCGCAGAAAAGATACTGAAAAGAAAAATCCAACTTATCCCACGCTAGGTGGAAACAATGAGAATAGTAGCCGATTTGCATATTCACGGTCCATACAGTCGAGCCACAAGCGAACGAATGTGCATAGAGGAAATAGCCAGGTATGCCAAAATCAAAGGGTTGAACATAATCGGCACAGGCGACTTCACACATCCAAAATGGCTCGAAGAACTCAATCACAGCCTCATTTGGGATCAAGAAACCTCTCTCTACAAACCAACCGTTGACACAGCGTCCACTGTTCACTTCATGACAACGACCGAAGTCAACACGACGTTCCCTCATAAAAACGAAACCAAAAAGGTTCACCACGTCATTCTCACTCCGAACATGGACACCGCCCGTCAAATAAACGACAGACTCTCAAAATACGGAAACTTGCACATAGACGGCAGACCGACACTGAATGTCGACCCACCTACTCTCGTTGAAGACATCATGGAAATCTCCTCTCAAAATATGATCTTTCCGGCTCACGCATGGACACCATGGTTCAGCGTCTTCGGCGCATTCAGCGGCTTCGACAGCGTTGAAGAATGCTACGGAGACATGACCAAACACATTCACGCTTTGGAAACAGGTCTATCATCCGACCCGCCCATGAACTGGCGTTTGAGCAAACTCGACAAGTTCACCTTGCTATCAAACAGCGACAGCCACAGCTTCTGGCCATGGCGCATAGGCAGAGAAGCCAACGTATTCGAACTCAAGAAACCCAACTACAAAGAAATGATCGAAGCAATCCAAACGAAGGACAGCAACCGTTTCAAGTATACGATAGAAACAGATCCTTCCTACGGAAAATACCACCTGACAGGCCACAGAAACTGCAATGTCTCGCTTTCAGCCCGCGATGCAACAAAGCTTGCCAATATCTGCCCAGTCTGTCGACGCAGACTGACCAAAGGCGTCGAACAACGCGTCGAGGAATTGGCAGACCGACCCGAAGGCTTTCAACCTGAGGGCGCTATCGGTTTCATGCGCCTACTTCCACTTTCCGAAATCATTGCCGCAGTGCTCGCGTGCGATTCTCCGTTTGCTTCAAAAGTTTGGGTCGTCTACAATGCACTGGTTGAGAGGTTTGGCGACGAGTACGCCGTTCTTATTAACGCACCAAGAGAAGAGCTTCGTGCAACTGCAAGCGATGAAATTGCAGAAATGATTTTCAGAGTCCGAGAAGGAACGGCTGAAGTGGTGCCCGGATATGATGGAATCTACGGGCGACTTGTCGTCTCACACGAGCGATCTAGAGTGAAAACTGTGGCGGGAAGAGTTCAACAATTAAGCCTTACAGATTTCACTTTGTAGCTTTTTTATCATGGTTTTGCTGTATTTGTGTAATGCAAGTGTGCGAGAATACTTATTAAGTCGTAATAGACAAGATAGTCGCGGGCAAACCCAATGAAAGATCTGACACACCAACCAAACAGCAAAGACGACAAAATCACAAGAATAATCGACAGAGTCCTAACCCAGATATTCGGAAAGGACGCATCGTGTCTAATCTACAAACACCTCGAGCACAACTACTCAGTCAAGCGCAATGAAGTGGGTGTGAAGCTTGAACTTTTCGCCGAGGGTCTTGAAGGCTTTTTGAAATCGGGAGCCTATGTCATTGAGAGAAAGATTCTGGACGACATATGGTCAAGCTACGGTGAAGTGCACAGGCTGCAAGTGGAAAAGCTTCGAAGGGAAGGAAGCTTCGCCAACGAGGTAAAAGTACTTCTGAGAGAAGCATGACATCTTCCCGTTGACTTGGCACGCATATTTAAATCAACAATTCTATGTTCAGAAGTGCATTTCAGTTTTCAGCAGACTTCATATTACACCTCGGACGGAGAAACGCTTAAACTCATCGGAAAGCAAATAACTCGGACCATAATTACAGCATGAAGAAGGCGGCAGACTTGGGTGAAAAAGGATTGAGAGAACGATTCTTGAACTACAACACTCCACGCAGAATAATCCAATTGCTGTCCTTTTTGATTTTCAGCGCCATTATCCTCAACTTGGGGACTTTGCCGCTTCTTTTCCCGGTACTTTGGACATGGGGTCTCGAAAGAAACAGTCTTGGCGACTCCTTAACAGCTATACAGCTTATGTCAGGCGGATGGAACTTGACTTACATCATTTTTCCGTCGCTGGCACTTGCTTCATTTCTCATTGCAGGCATACTGATTGGCAGATCACTGTGCGGCTGGATCTGTCCATTTGGCCTGGTCCAAGATCTAACGGGATATCTTCGCCGCAAGCAGACTGACCTTTCGACCAGGACCCACGAAACAATGCTTTATATGAAATACTTGATTCTTGCCATAACCTTGCTCATCAGTGCAACTTATTCAGTCTCACAGTTGACAGGAGTGGGTGGAAACTACCAACGTGCTCTTGGGATTTTCGCGCAGGCCCCGTTCACCGCTTTGAGTCCATCAGAAACTCTGTTTGCAACTCTTCCCAAGCTCGTTCAGGGTATTCGTCTTTCAGGATGGGAGAATCTCGCATCGGATTTTCTGTTTGGCATTTCAAATTTGGCCCCGCTTTTTTGGGTGCAATTCGCCATAATGGTTATCGTGCTTGTGTTCGCCATGTACGTTCCAAGAAGTTGGTGCAGATACCTGTGCCCGCATGGAGCTTTCATGGCCATAATGAATAGGTTCAGTTTCATCGGGTTGCGCCGTGAACCATTCAAATGCGAGAAAGGCGCCTGCCGTTCATGCGTACAAGTATGCCCGACGCGTGTACCGATTCTGGATCTTCCGTGGGAGAAATTCAGTCATCCAGAATGTATCTATTGCATGAGATGCGCTGACGCGTGTGAACACGGAGCCATCAAACCAACGTATCCTTAGTTTCATGAAAACTGTGGCTCCGTTGACCCTTTATTGCCCAGAAACTCTTTGCATATTCATTCAGCACCGATTTGTACATGTTTTCCGTCTGCTGAGCTATTCTGTTCCAGTTGTACTTCTCCTGGATTTTCTCGAAAGCATTACTTCTGATGTTTTCAGCGTGCTTTTCATCCTCCAACACCTTTGTTATACCCCAAGCTAGCGAGTCAGGGTTATTTGTGTAGACTTTTACACCGTCTATGTCATGGTCAACTATCTCTCCGAGGCCACCAGTGTCCGAAACTACAACTGGACTTTTCGCGGCCATGGCTTCAAGAGCAACGATTCCGAAAGGCTCAAACAGAGATGGAACAACAGAGACGTCAGCGCATGTCTGCAGTTTCCTCAATGTTTCGTCATCAACGAACCCCGTGAACAAAACCTTCTGACTTATTCCCAAAGTCTTGACGAGACCCGAAAGTTGTTCTTTCATGTATCCGTTGCCAACAATCACGAATTTCGTGTTCACTTTTTCCAGTACTCTTGGAATGGCGTTCACAAGTACATGGACTCCCTTCTCGTAAACGAGTCTTCCCACGAAGAGCACGATCTTTTCTTCAGGCAAAGCGAACTTACGTCGGAATTGAACTAAGTCTTTCTTATCGAGTCTAGCATATATGTCGGCATTGACACCATTCGGAATCATTACCTGCTTGTCGGGCGGCAATCCAAAGGCCCAACGCACATGTGAAACCATATAATCGCTGCAACATATGACCTTCCACGCTTCATAAGTTAGCCATGCTTCTGTTTCATGAATCATTCTTTCATAGTCAAAGTGAATGCCATTTCTACGTCCTATTTCAGTTGAATGCATCGTCACAAAAAGTGGCTTCCTGAAAACGTGTTTCAGACCGATTCCCGCCGTTGCGACAAGCCAGTCATGGGCATGGAGAATATCAACATTTCCATTTAGGTCTTTGATTATCGTCGCGGCTTCTTTCTGCATGTTAACGTTCATCAGATAGACCCAGGTGGCAAAATCGGGCGAAGGGTTCCTGTATGAATCTACTCGGAATACTTGCACACCTTCCAATACCTCGTGGGGCGGAGCACCAGGAAAGTCGCACGTAACGACGTAGACTTTTACCCCATCTCTAGCCAGGCTCTTCGATAAATAATAAACGTGAGGTGATATCCCTCCGATGGTTCGCGGCGGGAATTCCCAAGTGAGCATCATCACGCTCAAGTCACGAGTTTCCAAGATGATTCTTCTCCGCAACATCCTTGTAGACAGTCAAGATGTTTTTCAACCAACCTGTAGAATTAGGCAGAATGGTATTCACTTTTTCTGAAGGAACTTTGTAGAGCCTGAAGACTTCGTCTCGCATCCATCCAGATTTGACTACCAGTTTACTTGACTCGTACATGCCAAGCCACTCGATGCTTTTGATAGCCATGTTGTATGGTGTGTTGGCGCCATGAGATCGGTGGTCCTCCAAACTCTCGACGGAGTAAACGAAGGGTATGTTCAATGCTTTCTTCAGAGTGACTGCGGCTGGGATGAAATGCCACTCGTGCACATCAATCAGGCTTACTTGCCGCTTATTGTCATAGTAGATGTTGGCTGTTACTCTCTCAACCTCTTGGTTCAAAGTCAAAACCCAGGTTAGCACGCCGATGTGAGTGTGAACTGGGTTGTTTACTCTGAAGGTTCTAGTGCCTTCAGGTTCATCATACTCCCCTGTCAAATAATCATGGTATGTGACCACGTAGGGTTGTGCATCATGTTTAACGAGCTGGCTTGCAAGAGTTTTCACGTAATCCGCGAGTTGTCCAATGATTCGAGGAGGATACTCCCAGGAGAAAATCACCACACGCATGGATTTTTCCCTACGTGAAAAGTGCGCAGACCTTGATTATTCCGCTTCCAGTTAAGTAGTAGCGCTTTTTTCCCTCATTATCAACGAAACTCTGTGCAAACCCTTCTGCCTTGTAACTGTCTAGGATCCTTTCTAACTCATTAATGTCAATCTGCATGACCTGTGACAGCTCTTCGCTTTTTCTCGCCAGATCTGGCGCTGTTGCGCAGAGGTTGTGCAGCGTCTGTAAGATTTTTTCGGAAAGTGGTAGTTCTTCTCGCATGTTTTCACCTTTATTGAACCTTGGTAAGTATTCATGATGTTTTTCTTATAAAACCGTGTGTGAATCTCGCAACTATTCTGTCGTCGTTTATCGTTTTTGAGTCTCCAGCAGATCTAGTCTCCTTCTTACGATTTTGATCAGTGTTTTTCTGAGTTGTTCTCCGCTGAGCTTTGCCAGATTTGTCTGTTCGAGTTTCTGTGTCAGCGCCTCATCGTGAAGCGAGTTTTCAGTCCACTTTTCGAAGTCTCCACGTCTGCCATGGAATTCAATGGATTTTAGGCTGATTTTTTCAAGAACGCCAGCAAGACCTTTTAGGCTCCAAACCATTTCTCCTGTGAAGTGTTTTTCGCCCATGCCTGTGTAGAAGAGGAATGGCTCATCAGCAACAACGGTGTCGCGCCTGACCCTGCTCTCAAAATCCAGTATTGCCGCTTGGGCGGTGATAAAAGCATCTGCTGGTGTGCCATAAGGACTGAAATAGGAATGAACTTCCCCAGGTCCGCCGCCAGCTGTGAACATGTAGTAGAGATGGTCGCTGGTTTGGAAGTATCTCCACGTTTTTAGGAAGGTCTCGTCTGCTGCTTCTTTCACAAAGGGCTCCAGTTTTCTAAGACTCGTGTAGTACGCCCATTGCATAGTATTTCCCAACCAGCAGCTCGCGTCTCTTTCTAGATCTGCCCAAGAAACGGTTCCGCCGAGTTCCGGGACATCTATCTCTCCTGCTGGCGCAAGTTTCCCTGCGACTTCTGAGGGAGTTGACATATGGAGGTTCCACCATTTCAATATCTCACCTGGCAAATGCCGTAGGAAGTCGTGGATACCGGTTTCAGGCCAATGATGCTCGCCGAAGGTTTCGTAGTCTGGGAAAATGTTTACACATTGTCCAGGGGTCGATGCTAGCCAGTTTGAGTATTTGTCCGCGGTGAGTGGCCATTCGTTCCACCATCTTGCGGAGAACCTGAAACCTATGTCGTCTGTTAGCTTGTAGTTACGTAAGAATATCTTGATTTTCTTGGAATCCTTGGGTAGGTAGAGGTAGTTTGGGGACTTGCCGCTTAGGATTCTTTCGACACCTTCTGTGTAGATTCCTTTGTACCCGAGGTTTTCAATGGTTTTTGCCACGGCGTTGTTATAGAGTAATTCTGTGTTTTCAAAGACAGAAGGCGTGTAGCCGAGAACATCTCTCATTATTTGCTGATGCATCTTGACTTGTTCAATGAACTCGTCCTTTTGAGGGTAGAGGCTGGCAAGCGAATGGTAATAGGTTTGGCCCAGAAATTCAACGCAGCCTGTTTCTGAAAGCTGTTTGAAGCTCTCAAGCAGGTCTTTGTTGAACGTTTCGCATTGCTCCAAGAACACGCCAGAGATGCTGAATGATACTTTGACCTTCTTTTTTTCCTTCTTGTATCTGTCAATGACCTCTAACAGAATATTGTTGGATGGGAAATAGCATTTCCTGCTTGCTCTCTCAAAGATTTCCCTGTTTGCTGCTTTGTCAAAATAGTATTCAAACATCTCTTTCTTATTGATATGGTTGTAGATCTTGTTGTCCCAGAAGAAGTTTTTCTTGATCCTGTGAGGTTGATGGACCTCAAAAACCAATAGGATGTCCGTCAAAGACTCTGACCTCTGATATTCTATTATGTATGAGCTGTTTATTTCTGACTTCCTATCTGGTTGGAAGAAGTTGAGAGACAGAGCATTCTAAATTTTTCTTTTTGCAGCTTCTTCTAAGGCAATTACTCCTGGCAGCTTCTTTCCCATCAGGAATTCTGTGAGGGCTCCACCAGCTGTACTGATGTAGGATATCTTGTCTGTCAAATTGAAAAGTTCAATGGCAGCTATAGTATGTCCGCCTCCAGCTAAAGAGAAAGCTTGTGTGTGGGCGATTTCTTCGAGAACACTTTTCGTTCCGTGCTTGAACTTTTCATCTTCATATTTTCCCATTGGGCCACTGATCACGATTGACTTAGCTTTGCGTATGATCTTAGCATAATTGTTTATTGTCTCGGTTCCGATGTCAAATATCGAGTGGTCTGCTGGTAGTTCTTTGACTGGGATTTCCTTTCTTTTTCCGTTCATGTCAATTGCCACATCTTGAGGGGTCTTGATGTTGTCTTTGTATTTGTGCATAAGCTCTTCTATTCCAGGCACTAGATTCATCAATTCATTTTTCTTTAGGAATTCCATGTTGGGTTTGCCGAGGTCAAGCTTTCTTGCGACTAGGAATATTTGTCCTACGACTCCGCCTGTCAGAACATAGTTGGCTATCTTTTTGTCTAGGACGTATTTGGAGATTTCAAGTGAGTCGTCTGCTTTGGCTCCTCCTAGAATGAAAACGCACGGTTTTTGCGGGTTTTCAAGTACTTTGCTTAATGATTTCAGTTCTTTTTCCATTATGCGTCCGGCCGTGCTTGGCAATACTGTTGTGAAGCCGATTATTGATGCGTGGGCTCGGTGTGCGGCTGCGAAAGCGTCGTTTACGAAGAAGTCTGCAAGTGGGGCGAGGTTCTTGATAAGATCTGTTTTCGCGTGTTCTTCAGGTGTTGCGTCTTTGGTTTCCGTGGGGAATGTTCTTACGTTTTCAAGGACTAGGATTTCACCGGTTTTGAGGTTTTTTATTGCATTCTTGGCTTTTTCTCCGTGGAGGTCGTCAACGTATTGGACGGGTCTCTTCAGGATTCTGGCGAGGATTTCCGCGTGCTGTCTGAGAGGGATGAAGTCTGGATCGCCTTTTCGTCCTTGATGCGCCAGAATTACTGTTTTTGCTCCTTTTTCTGCCAGTTCTTTTATTGTGGTTTCGGCGTGGGCGCGGATTCTTGTGTCTTCGAGTATTTTTTGGGTTTTGGGGTCTATGGGTGAGTTGAAGTCAACGCGTAGGATTACTACTTTGTCTTTGACTTTGATGTCGTCAAGGGTGAGGATTTTGGGCATTTTGTTTGATCTCCTTTCTGAAAGAAAAATGGTGAAGTGGATATTTTTGATTTTAGATCGAGTGGTGGATGACTAGAGGCCTTCTTTTTGGGCTATCATTTCCATTTGTTGAACCATTCGGCATGAGAAGCCCCATTCGTTGTCGTACCATGCTAGTACTTTTACGAAGTTTTTGTCGATGATCATTGTTGATTGTGCGTCGAACACTGCTGAATATGTGCTGTGGAGAACGTCGGTCGAGACGATTGGGTCTTCGGTGTATTCCAGTATGCCTTTGAGTGATGTTTCGGCGGCTTTCTTGAATGCCGCGTTTACTGTTTCTTTGGTTGCCTCTTTCTTCAAAGTGGCCGTCAAGTCGACGATTGAGACGTCTGGAACTGGGACTCTGAGGGCTATTCCGTCTATTTTTCCTTTGAGTTCAGGCATGATTTCGCCGATTGCGCGGGCGGCTCCTGTGGTTGTTGGGATTATGTTCACTGCGGCGGCTCTGGCGCGCCTTAGGTCTTTGTGTACGAGGTCTTGTACTCTTTGGTCGTTTGTGTATGCGTGGGCTGTCATCATGAAGGCTTTTTCCACTGTGAAGTTGTCGTGTAATATTTTGGTTACTGGTCCGACGCAGTTTGTTGTGCATGAGGCGTTTGATATTATGTTGTGTTTCTTGTGGTCGTATGCGTTGTCGTTTACGCCCATGACCATTGTGACGTCGGGGTTGGTTGCTGGGGCGGAGATGAGCACTTTTTTGGCTCCTGCTGTCAGGTGTTTTGAGGCGCCTTCTCTGTCGGTGAAGAAGCCGGTTGATTCCACTGCTAGATAGACGCCTAGGTCTTTCCAGGGCAGTTGTGCTGGGTCTTTTTGTGCGAGGACTTTGAGTTCTTTTCCGTTGACTATGAGGTTGTTTCCTCTTACTTGTACGTCGCCGTTGAATCTTCCGTGAACTGAGTCGTATTTCAATAGGTGTGCGAGTGTTTTGGCGTCGGTTATGTCGTTGACTGCGACGAAATCGATTTTTGCTTTTTGTTCCAGTGCGGCTCTGTAGAGTAAGCGGCCGATTCTTCCGAAGCCGTTTATTGCGACTTTTATTGTCATGTATTTTCACCGTTATTGTTTTGCGAGAATACTGAAGAAGGAGCTGTTATAATTAATTTTCCTATGGACTTGTGTGGAAAGAAAGTTGGGTTATCGGAGTTTGAGTAGTACCATTTCTGCTGCTAGAACCATTGGTTCCCATGTTTCGCAGACGGGTGGTGCGTATGCTGTGTCTGCTTTTGACAGATCTTTTGCGGTCATGCCTCTTTGTATGGCGAGTGATATGGCGTTTATGCGTTGTGTGACTTCTTCTCCTCCGATGATTTGGGCGCCTATTACTCGTTGTGATTCTTTTTCGACGACGAGTTTGACCTTTATGGGGAGGGCTCCTGGGTAGTAGTCGGCTTTGGTTTTCGACGTGATGGTGCCTGTTACTACTTCGATGCTGGCTTTTTTTGCTGCGGCTTCTGTCATTCCTGTCCAGCCGCAGTCTGTGCTGAAGAGTCTCGAGACCGCTGATCCGAGTGCGCCTGTGAAGAGTGAGTATCCTCCTGCGGCGTTTATGCCGGCGATTTTTCCGGTTCTCACTGCAACTGTGCCGAGTTGGGGCAGAGTTGGTTTTTGTGTGACTATGTTTGTGACTTCTGCGCAGTCGCCTATTGCGTATATGTCTTTTATGTTTGTTTCCATTCGTGCATTTGTCTTGATTGCTTTGGTTTCGCCTAGTGCTATGCTGGCGTTAACTGCGAGTTGGGTGTTTGCTCTGACGCCGAAGGCGCTTATGAAGAGGTCTGCTTCGATTTTTTCTCCTGTTGCGATTATTCCTGTGACTTTGTCGGTTCCAAGAAATTCTTCTACGCATTTTCCGGTGAGGATTTTTATTCCTTTTTGTTCTAGCATGTCTTGGAGCATTTTGGCCATTTCATTGTCGAGTGGTAGAGGAAGTATTTGGGGGAGCATTTCTACGATTGTGACTTTGAGTCCTCTTTCGTGGAGGGCTATGGCTGTTTCGAGTCCGATTAGTCCTGCGCCCATTACTATTGCGGTTTTGGCTCCTTTTCTTATTGCCGCGTCTATTTTTTCTCCGTCTTCCATGGTGCGGAGGGCGTGGACTCCTTGTTTTTCTTTTCCTTTGATGGGCGGCGTGAAGGAGCTGGCGCCTGTGGCGATTATTAGGCTGTCGTAGGGCATTGTTTCAGTTTTGCCGTCTTTGCCTGTTGTTTCAACGGTTCTTTTGGTTGTGTCTATTGTTGTGGCTTTGGTTTCGGTTTTGAGGTTGATTTTCATCATTTGGAAGTATGTTGGGGGGAAGACTATGAGGTCTTTGAAGCTTGGGATTTGGCCGCCTATGACGAATGGGAGTCCGCAGCGTGAGTATCCTGGGTGTTTTTCTTCGGTTATTATTGTTATTTCGGCTTGGCGGTCGGTTTTTCTGGCGGCTGCGGCTGCGTCTACGCCTGCTGCGTGTGCGCCGATGATGATTATCCGTTTAGGCATTTGTTGGCCTTCATTTTTTCATTGTTTTGTGCCATTCGACTGCTTTGTTGTAGTCCATTAGGTTGGTTAGTTCTGTGTTGAGGTTTGCTGGTTTGAGTATGAGGAGCCAGCCTTTTTGGTATGGGTCTTCGTTGAGGAGTTCGGGTTTTGACTGTACTTCGGAGTTTACTTCCTCTATTGTTCCGCTTATTGGGGCGATGAGGTCTGAGACTGCTTTGACTGATTCGACTGTGCCGTAGGGGTCGTTTTGTTTGGTTTCTGATCCTGGGGTTGGGAGTTCGGCGTATACTATTTCTCTTAGTTGTTTTTGGGCGTAGTCTGTGATGCCTACTCGGACTTTGTCGCCTTCGATTTTGATCCATTCGAATTCTTTTGTGTAGTATAATCCTTCGGGCACTTCGTATCCTTCTACTTTGACCATTTTTTGGTTCACCTCTAGATGATGAGGTTATTGTTTCACATCTTGCCCTTTAAGATTAACTGTCGGTTTGAAAGAAAACGTTGCGAAAGGTGTAGGGCCACATTGCCACGGTTTCCGCCTGCAGCCAGTTGTGTGTGAAGGACTATCCAACATGCGTATTCGTTGAAAAACAGCGAATAGCACCCTCCCCCTTCCCCCTAGGTTTTGTCCGCATAAGGTAA
>Ga0209253_10004127_pt1 | contig 12684 bp, 9 predicted proteins | sample FrelakmetBRP12BR_FD_187145 | JGI IMG/M metagenome (GOLD analysis project Ga0209253, IMG submission 187145) | Freshwater lake sediment microbial communities from the University of Notre Dame, USA, for methane emissions studies - BRP12 BR (SPAdes)... | ecosystem: Environmental > Aquatic >...
GCGAGGGACCCTGCCGGAACGGCCCTACGCCAACTTGCCCAGGAATTGCCTCACCAGCGCGATCCGCTCCGCCAACGTCGGCGCCGCGCGGTCGACGCGGATGCGATCGGGTCCCGCGAAGCGGATGTGCCCGTCCTTCTGCACGAGGAGGATCAGCGCGCCCGTGTCGAACGGCGGGTGCTTGACGAACTGCAGCGACGTCCGCTCCGGTCCCGCGTCGATCTTGCGCACGCCGAGCGGCTTGGCGAGGAGGCGCAGCCGATGGCACGCGAGCAGCGCCTGCGCCTGCTCGGGCGTGGGCCCGAAGCGGTCGACCAGCTCCTCCTGGATGCTCTCGAGCTCGTCCATCGCTTCCACGCTGGCGAGCCGTTTATAGAGGACGAGCCGCTCGTGCACGTCGTTGCAGTATTTCTCCGGCAGCAACGCGGGCACGTGCAGGTTGATCTCCGTCGTGACGCCGAGCGGCTCGCCCAGGTCGGGCTCGCGTCCCGACTTCAATGCCCGGACAGACGCGCGCAGCATGTCGTTGTAGAGCTGGAAGCCGACCTGCTGCATCTCGCCCGACTGCGACTCGCCCAGTACCTCGCCCGCGCCGCGGATCTCGAGGTCGTGCATCGCGAGGTAGAAGCCCGAGCCCAGGTCCTCCATCATCTGAATCGCTTCGAGCCGCTTCTTCGCGAGCGCGGACAGCGCGTCGGCGGGCGGCGTCAGCAGGTACGCGTACGCCTGGTGGTGCGAGCGGCCGACGCGCCCCCGCAGCTGGTGCAGCTGTGCGAGGCCGAAGCGGTCGGCGCGGTCGATGATGATCGTGTTCGCGGTCGGCACGTCGATGCCGGTTTCGATGATCGTCGAGCACACGAGCAGGTTCACGCGCTGCTGGTAGAAGTCGCGCATCACGTGCTCGAGCTCGCGCTCCGCCATCTGGCCGTGCGCGACGGCGATCCGCGCCTCGGGCAGCAGCTTCGCGAGATTCTCGGCACGCGTGGCGATCGTGTCGACTTCGTTGTGCAGGTAGTAGATCTGGCCGCCGCGCTTCAACTCGCGCAACGCGGCCTCGCGCACGATGCCGGACGAGTACGCGGCGACGAACGTCTTGATCGAGAGCCGCCGCTGCGGCGCGGTCGCGATCACCGAGAAGTCGCGGATGCCTTCGAGCGACATCGCGAGCGTGCGGGGGATCGGCGTGGCCGTCAGCGTCAGCACGTCGACCTCCGCGCGCAGCCGCTTCAGGAGCTCCTTCTGCCGCACGCCGAAGCGGTGCTCCTCGTCGATGATCACGAGGCCCAGGTTCTTGAACCGCACGTCGGGCTGCAGCAGCTTGTGCGTGCCGATCACGAGGTCGATGGTCCCCGCCGCCAGCCCTTCGAGCGCGGCCTTCGCTTCCTTGCCGGTGCGAAAGCGCGACAGCTCGGCGATGCGCACGGGGAAGTCGGCAAAGCGGTCCGAGAACGTCTGCATGTGCTGCTCGGCGAGCAGCGTCGTGGGCACGAGGAGCACGACCTGCTTGCCGTCGGCCAGCGCGACGTACGCCGCACGCAGCGCCACCTCGGTCTTGCCGAAGCCCACGTCGCCGCACACGAGCCGGTCCATCGGCTTGCCCGACGTCATGTCCTCGACGACCGCCTCGATCGCCGCCGCCTGGTCGGCCGTCTCGTCGAAGCCGAACCCTTCGGCAAAGAGTTCGTAGTCGCGCGCCTTGAAGCCGAACGCGTAGCCCTTGCGCGCCGCGCGCTGCGCATAGAGGTTGAGCAGTTCCGCCGCCGTGTCGTGCGCCTGCAGCGCCGCCTTCTTCTTCGCCTTGTCCCACTGGCCGCTGCCGAGCTCGTGCAGCGGCGCCGCCTCCGGCGACGCGCCGCTGTAGCGGCTGATGAGGTGCAGGTTCGACACCGGCACGTACAGCTTCGCGTCGTTCGCGTACACGAGCTGCAGGAATTCGTTCGGGCCGTCGCCCAGGTCGAGCGTGAGGAGGCCGAGATAGCGGCCGATGCCGTGTTCCTCGTGCACGACCGGATCGCCGATGCGTACCTCGGACAGGTCGCGCACCATCGCGTCGACGTTGGATCGCTTGGCCGCCTCGCGCGCCGTCCGGCGCACGACGCCCGCGTACAGCTCCGCCTCGGTGACGAACGCGATGCCGCCGCCGGGCCACACGAAGCCCGAAGCGACCGGCGACGGCAGCAGGATCACGCGCGCAGCACTCGCGAGCAGGCCGCTGAAATTCTCGCCCTGCGCGGGCTCGACATCGAACTCCGCAAAGAAATGCTGCATCGTCTCGCGCCGGCCCGCGCTTTCGGCGACCAGCGCGACCTTGAGATCCGTCGTCGCGAGGAAACGCTTCAGCGCGGCGAGGGGATCCTCGGCGCGGCGGTCCACCTGCACGGACGGCACGGGCTGCGTAGGCCCGGCGCCTTCGGTGCGCAGCTCGATCCGCGCGAGGCCCTTGATCGCGCCGTTGAACGCGTCGCCTGGCAGGAAGAGTTCCGTCGGCGGCAGCAGCGGCCGCGCCTTGTCGCCGCGCAGCAGCCGGTAGCGGGACTCGGTGTCCTGCCAGAAATGGTCGATCGCATTGCGCACGTCGCCGTGCAGCGCGACGATGGCTGTCGGCGGCAGGTAGTCGGCCAGCGTCGCCGTGCTATCGAAGAAGAGGGGCAGGTAGTACTCGACGCCGCCGGGAACCACGCCGCTCGAGATGTCCTTGTAGAGCGGCGACTTCGACGGGTCGCCCTCGAACACTTCGCGGAACCGGCTGCGGAAGCGCGTGCGGCCGCCGTCGTCGAGCGGGAACTCGCGCGCGGGCAGCATACGAACGTTCGGAACGGGATAGAGCGTGCGCTGCGTGTCGACGTCGAACGTCTTGATCGTCTCGATGTCGTTGTCGAGGAGATCGATCCGGTAGGGCAGCGCCGAGCCCATCGGGAAGAGGTCGATGAGGCCGCCGCGTACGCTGAACTCGCCCGGGGACACGACCTGCGTCACGTGCGAATACCCCGCCAGCGCGAGCTGCGACCGCAGCGCCTCCACGTCGAGCGTCTCGCCCTGCGTCAGGAAGAACGTGAACGCCGCGAGGTACGACGGCGGGGCGAGGCGATACAGCGCGCTCGTCGCCGCCACGACGATCACGTCGCATTCGCGGCGCGACACGCGGTAGAGTGTTGCGAGCCGCTCGGACACGAGGTCCTGATGCGGCGAGAACTGGTCGTACGGCAGCGTTTCCCAGTCGGGCAGGAGTGCCACGCGCAGGTCCGGCGCGAACCACGGGATTTCCTCGGCGAGGCGCTGGGCCGACAGCGGGTCGGCGCAGACGACGGCGACCATGCGCTTCTGCCCCGCGGCGCGACGCGCGAATTCCGCCAGCGCGAGCGCGTCCGACGAGCCGGCGAACGGGCCGGCCGGCAGCCGCCTGCCCACGTCGGGCAGGTCTGGAATCAGCGCGGGGAGGGCCGCCGGGCGCGGGGCCTCGGAGGGAGGCGCGGCGAGCGAATTTGCGTCGTGGTTCAAGACACGATTATACCGGGGGGTACGCGGCCGTCCCGGGCCTGCGGGCTTAGCCTTTATACTGCCCGGATGGCAGCGTCCCGCAGCGTCTCCCCGTACCTGCTGCTCACGCTGACGCCGTTCTTCTGGGCCTGCAACTGGATCCTCGGCCGCGGGCTGCATTCTGACATCCCGCCGATGGCAATGACGTTCTTCCGGTGGCTGTTCGCAATCCTGATCCTCGCGCCTTTCGCGTGGCCGTACGTGCGGCGCGACTGGCCGGTATTCCGCGCCCACTGGAAGACGATGCTGATGCTGGGTGCCATCGGCGTCGGCACCCACAACTGCCTCGCGTACCTCGGCCTCAACTACACGACCGCGACCAACGGCGTGATCCTCAACTCGTTCATCCCGGTGATGATCGTGACGCTGTCGTGGGTGATCCTGCGCGAGCGCCTGGCCCCGCTGCAGGTCGCGGGCGTGGCGATCTCGCTCGTCGGCGTGTTCTCGATCATCACGCAGGGCAGCCTCGCCGCGCTGCTCACGCTGAAGGTCAACATCGGCGACCTGTTCATCATCCTGTCGATGGCGATGTGGTCGGTGTACACGATCGCGCTGCGCTGGCGGCCGCCCGGGCTCAACGTGATGTCGTTCCTGCTGGTGGTCGCGATCATCGGCGACGCTTTCGTGCTGCCGCTGTGGCTCGCCGAAATGGCGCTTGGCCACCACATCCACTGGACATGGACGAACTTCGCGGCATTGCTTGCCGTCGCACTGTTCTCGTCGGTGCTCGCGTATCTGTTCTGGAACTGGGGCGTCGAGGAAGTCGGCGCGAACGTCGCCGGGCTGTTCGTGCACCTGATGCCGGTGTTCGGCATCGTGCTTGCATGGCTGTTCCTGGGCGAGGCCCTCGCGCCGTTCCACGTCGCGGGCATCGCGCTCATCCTGACCGGCATCTGGCTCACGAGCCGCTACGGGCGGCGGCGCCCCGATGTCGACGAAGCTGCCGCAGTGGGGACCGATTGAACGACGAACCGGACGTGGACGGAAGCATCGGCAACGCGGAGCACGTGGCGCTGCAGCAGCGGATCGTCGCGCTGAAGATGGAGCACCGCGACCTCGACACGGCGATCGAGCGCCTGGCGCAGGACGCCCTGCACGACGAGCTGCAGCTGCGGCGCCTGAAGCGCCGCAAGCTGCTGCTCAAGGACCAGATCGCGCGCCTGGAGCGCCAGCTCGATCCGGACGTGCTCGCGTAGCGATCTGCCCCATTGGGGGAGGCGCGCAGCGCGCTTTGGAGGTTTGGTCACCAGCGGGCCGGAAGGCGCCGACAACCCTCCAGCGGGCCGGAAGGCGCCGACAACCCTCTCTTCTTCGCCTCATTCCGAGCGAAGCGAGGAACCTGCTGGTGGCGAATGATCGATTTCGTTCAGAAGCAGGTTTCTCGCTTCGCTCGAAATGAGGCGGGGGGTGAATTGCCGCCGCGCACTTCAAGAGCCTGTCATGCGCCGGGCCCGAAGTCGGCGTTGACCCGTTTCGCGAGCAGCGCCCTTGCGTACGCATTGCGCGCGCGCAGCCGCGGATCCTGGACGATGCCGCCGATCGTGCCGACGATCGTGCTCACGACGCCCGCGAGCGGCAGCGCGAGGATGAGCCCGGCGATGCCGGCCACTGCGCCACCGATGAAGACCATCAGCACCGTCGGCAGCGGGTGCATCTGGAGGCTGCGCCCGACCGTGAGCGGGATGAAGAAGAAGTTGTCGAGCATCCGCACGAACACGAACACGCCGGCCGTCGCGTAGACGGCCCACGGGTCGTTGGGCAGCGCCGTCGCGGCGACGAGCACGGCCAGCACGCCACCGACGAGCGTGCCGACGACCGGTATCCATTCGAAGATGGCGGCGACGAGGCCGAGCACGAACGCCCCGGGAACGCCGACGAACCACAGGCCGACGCCGAGGCACACGGTGTCGATCGCGGTCAGTTTGAGGAGCCCCTGGAAATAGTTGCGGGCCGTGGCGTCGACGCGCTCGAACATGCGGATCGTGCGCTCGAAGAACGCGTTGGGCACCTCGCGCGTCACGAGCTTGGTGAAGAGCTGCCCATCGCGCAGGAAGAAGAATGCGAAGAACGGCGCGAGCAGCAGCGTGGGCAGCGAGACGGCCGCGCCGAGCAGTATCTGGGCCAGCTGCTTCTGCACGAACGTGTCGCCGAATTCCGTTGCGCGCTTGCCCATCTCCTCGTGGAAGTTCATGCGCCGCAGGAACGCAAACTGCTTCTCGAGCCCTCCCAGCGTCCGGTCGATCAGCAGGCGCCCGCCCTCGAGGTAGCGATAGAACGTCTCTTCCCCGGACACCGACTGCGCCGCGAGCCACGGCAGCAGCGGGATCATGATGGCGACGCCAACGACGGTGACGCCGCCGGCGACGAGCGCGGCCGCCGCCTCGCGGGACATGCCGGCCAGCGTCAGCCGGCGCACGATCGGGTACATCATGTAGTAGAGGATGATCGCGATGAGCAGCGGCACGACGAGCCACAGCGCCTTCGCCGACGCGACGAGCAGCAGCGTCGTGATCGCGATCGTCACCAGCCCCGCGATCGGTCCCGAGGCGAGATTGGCGTCCTTCACAGCGGTCGCGCGTCGTTGGCGACGAACTTGTTGACGAGCTTCCTGCCGAGGTCGCGCGCGAGCTGCAGCGCGATTTTCGACGCGATCGCGCCATGCGTCTCGACGAGTCCGTTGAAATCGGAGCGCGACAACGCAGCCAGCTGGCAGTCCTCCGCCGCGCGCGCCTGCGCCGTGCGCGGCGCGCCGTCGAGCAGCGCCAGTTCGCCGAACAGCGCGCCGGGCGGGATCTCGGCGATGCGTCCTGCGATGGGATCGCCCTGCCGGCAGATGAGCACGCGCCCGCTCAGCACGACGTAGAGCGCCTGGCCTTCCTCGCCCTCGTCGAAGACGATCTCGTCCTTGAGGTAGCTGCGCTCGTGCAGCAGGCCGTCGACGACGCGCAGCTCGCGCGGTCGCAGCGTCGCGAACAGGAAGAGCTGGCGGATCTGCGCGATCCGCGGATGTTCCGTCTGGTGCTTCCGAAAGCCTAGCATCGCCGCCGCACCTTCGCAGGACCGGGGCGACGACCCCGGGTAGGCGGATTGTCGCACGCGTCCGCGCGCGTGAGGAGACGCGTCCGCACCCCACGCTGCACTGCGGCATGGGTGGCCGCGCGCCCGTAGGGTTCCGCGCGGCGCGCCATTCCCGTAAGCTGACGCCGATACGCAATGCGTTACACGACAAAACCGGGAATTGACCATGGAACGCTTTAGCGCCGCGTGCGTTCGGGTGCGGTGCCGCCGCGAGCCTCCGGCCGCTGTCGCGGGATGGTGCCGGGCTTCGCCGCCGGCCGAGGCGCGGAGCGCCCGATGATCGCCGGCGCACGGCGCTTCGGCGCGCTCTGGCGCCGCACGGTGGCATCGCCGCCGTCGCCGGACGCGGACACCGTCTACGCGGACCTGCTCCGGCGCCTCGACGGCGACGACCGCCGGTTCCACAACCTGCGGCACATCGCCGATTGCCTGGTTCGCTTCGACGAAGTCGCTTCGCTGCTCGACGACCGCGACGCGGTCGAGATGGGCCTGTGGTTCCACGACGCGATCTACGTGCCAGGCGACCCCTGCAACGAGCAGCGCAGCGCCGCGCTGTTCCTGGCGATGTCCGAGGGCGCGAGCCCCGTGTTCAGGCGGCGCGTCGTGCGGCTCGTCCTCACGACACGTCGTGCGGCGCCGCCGCGCACGAACGACCAGAAGTTCATCGACGACATCGACCTCGCGGGCTTCGGCGCGTCATGGGACGAATTCACGCGGCATGGCGGCCTGCTGCGCGAGGAGTTCGCCGCGCAGAGCGACGCCGAGTACTTCGCGGGACAGGCGCGTTTCCTCGGGCAGCTGCAGCGGCGTCCGCACCTGTTCGCGACGGGCCATTACCGCGAACGTCTGGAGACCGGCGCGCAGGCCAACCTCGCGCGCACGCTGACGTTGTTGCGGGAGCGGGGCTACAGCGACCGCGAGTAGGGCGGCGATCGCGGGCGGGCCGGCGACATTTCACAAGCCTCATTCCGAGGAGCGAAGCGACGAGGAACCTGCTTTCGGCAACTCGTTGCGTTAGTGCAGAAGCAGGTTTCTCGCTGTGCCAGAAATGCTTCTGGCTAAGCGCGGAAGCAGGTTTCTCGCGGAGCCTGTCGTGAGTGCAGTCGAGGGGCTCGCGATGCGGTTGCGGGGAAACGCAAAATCGCGCAATGCGGCAATCCTGCCAGGGTCTCGCCGCCGCAGCGGACTCCAGGCGGGATCGCGTCAGCCGGCGACGCGCCCGTACTTGTCGTCGAAGCGGACGATGTCGTCCTCCTCGATGTAGTCGCCGCACGCGACCTCGATCAGCGCGAGCACGTCGGCGCTGCGGTTCTCCAGCCGGTGCTTCGTCTCGATCGGGATGAACGTCGACTCGCCCTGCGGCAGGTCGAACACCCGGTCGCCGCGCGTCACCGTCGCGGTGCCGCGCACGACGACCCAGTGCTCCGAGCGCCGGTGATGCAGCTGCAGCGACAGCGAGCCGCCGGGCTTGACCTCGATGCGCTTGATCTTGAAGCCCGGGCCTTCCTCCAGGATCGTGTAGGTGCCCCAAGGCCGCGCGACCGTCCGGTGCAGCTTGTACGACGCGTGACCGCGCGCCTTCAGCTCGCCGACCACGTCCTTCACGCGCTGCAGGTGATCGCGATGCGCGACGAGTACGGCGTCCGGCGTGTCGACGATGACGAGGTTCTCGACGCCGATCGTCGCGACGATGCGGTCTTGTGAATGCACGAACGTGCCACGGGTCAGGATGGCGACGCGCTCGCCGCTGCCGCGATTGCCGTCGGCGTCCGCGTCGGACAGTTCCGACACCGCCTGCCACGATCCCACGTCGCTCCAGTCGAAGTCGCCACGCACGACCGCCACGAGGCCATCGGCCGCCGCCTTCTCCATCACCGCGTAGTCGATCGACAGGTCGGGCGTGGCCGCGAAGCTTGCCGCGTCGATCTCGAGCATCGGCTCGCCGGCGTGCGCCGACAGCGGCTGCCACACCGTGCGCGCCGCCGCGAGCACTGCGGGCGCGTAGCGCTCGAACGCCGCGAGGATGGCGGCCGGCGTGAACGCGAACATCCCCGAATTCCAGACGTAGTTGCCCGCCACGAGGTACTCGCGCGCCTTGGCGAGCGGCGGCTTCTCCACGAACTGCGCGGCCGCGAACACGCGCTCCGCCAGCTGCGCGCCGCACTCGATGTACCCGTATCCCGTCTCCGGAAGCGTCGGCGTGATGCCGAACGTGACGAGCTTGCCGGACTGCGCCATTTCCGCAGCGCGCGTCACGGCTACGCCGAACGCGGCTTCGTCGCGGATCAGGTGATCCGCGGCCAGCACGAGCATAACCGCGTCGTCGCCGTAGCGCGCGCGCACGAGCATCGCGGCGACCGCCACGGCAGGAGCCGTGTTGCGACCGAACGGTTCCAGCAAGAACGCAGCGTCTGCGGGCTCGCGTTCGGCCAGGCCCGCGTAGACATCCTTCGTGCGGAAGTAGTAGTCGCGATTGGTGACAGTCACCAGGCCGCGCGAGCCCGGCACGGCGACCGCGCGATGCGCGGTCTTGCCGAGCAGCGTCTCGCCGTCCGGCAGCGGCATGAAGGGCTTCGGCGCGGCCTCGCGCGACAGCGGCCAGAGGCGCGTGCCGGCGCCGCCGGACAGGACGACAGGAACAATCGTGGTCATGAGTGTCAAGGCCTGCGGCGAAGCGCCGTGTTTGCTTGGAGACCGCGATTTTACCGCGATCGTCCCCCGGGCCAGCGCCGCGCGTCAGGGCGGCGGATTGCGGAGGAGCTTTGCGGGGTCGAATCCCCGGGCCCGCAGGCGGTCGACGATGCGTTCGTAGTCCGCGTCGTTCATCCGCGGGTCGCGCGCGAGCAACCACAGGTACTCGCGGTTCGGCTCCGACACCACGGCGTACGAGTAGTCGTCCGCGAGCTCGATCACCCAGTAGTTCGCCCACACCATCGGCAGCCACGCGAGCCAGTCCGGCGCGAAGCGCACCTCGAGCTTCGACGGCGGCGTCACCATTCGCGCGACGCCGTCGGCGCTGGCCATGCTGCCGTCGGACTTGCGGCACGCGTTGACCACCTTGATGGTGCCGTCGGCATTGCGGGAGTAGGTCGCCGTGACGTCGCGCGCGCACATCCGTTCGAAGAAGTTCTCGTATCGGGCGATCTCGTGCCACACGCCGACATAGCGATCGAGGTCGAGCGCCGGCACCGCAGTCAGCGGCGGCGCTTGCGCGAAGGCGGGTGCGGCGAGCGACGCCGCGAGGACGACGGCGCAAAGCGGCGGGATTCGGGCAGGCATGGGGCGGCGTCTCGATCTTGAAATGGAGGAGCGTGGCCCCATCTTGCCTGATATCCGGCGAGTCCCTTCCTGGACACGCGATGCGCGAGGAAGGGCCGGACTGGTAGAATGGGCACTGGATGCGAGCAACCCGCGCATCCGCGACTGCAACACCGACGATTACCGGGGGTGAACTGGTCTCGACGGGGGTCGTGAAGCAGCTTGGGGCATGCCGAGGTGTTGGTCCTCGTAAAACCCTGACAATCGCAAACTTAACTGCGAACGACGAAAACTACGCTCTGGCGGCTTAATCCCGCCGGACCTTGCACCGGGCGGCGCTCAGCCCGGGTGACGAAGCTGGCAACAGTGTAGTCACGGCAAGGACATTTCGAGCGATCGCGTCCGCCCGGGTCACTTGGGCGAGGCGTCAAATCAAGGTGACTGGTCCTCTCGCCGTCTGTCCGTCAACGGTTCGGGGATGAGAGCACAATGACGCGACTAAGCATGTAGTCCTGACTGTGGAGCACCTTCGGACGCGAGTTCGATTCTCGCCACCTCCACCAACTCCAAGAATGACGGCCCCCGCGTGGGGGCCGTTTTCTTTGGTGTTCTTCTCTCTGGCGTTCCTCCCAATCTCACGCTGCCAGGAAAGTCCAGCTTCCGCTGTCTACTGGCAGAGGGGAGCTTAGGATGGATTTCGCAAATGGAGACATCGACGGCGAATGACAAACCCGGGAAGCGATACTGGCGCTTTGCGCAATACAGGCGACGAGCTAAGGCCCGCAGCGGGCTTCAATGGCCGACTTAGCCAAGAACGCCGTGGCGACATCAGGAGTCACGCTCCCTAGGCTGCTCACGCCTGTCTGCTCACTTCCATACGCGCATCCCGCCGCCACCTTTCCGGTGAAGTGATTGGCCACGTCCAGGCGGTTCGCCACTGTCAGTGCATCTGCGCCGGTGGCGCCTCCGAGCACGTCCAAGGTGATCGACTGCAACGTCCGACGGCCGGCCTGAAGTTCACCCACGTAATAGTCGAGCCCACCTTGTTCTGGATCGCGGCCCAGCGCCTGCTGGTAGATCTTCGTCACCAACGCCACGTAGCTTAACCCCACGTAGCGGCGGTTGAACTCCTCCGAGGTGCCGAATTCAGCGATGATCGATGACAGCGAACCGCCTTCGTTGTCCATCCGAGTCGACCAATAGGCGAGACCCGCGGGATCAGCGGGGCGGCCGTAGTAGGCCACGTACGCCTTTTGCACCCACTCGCTGGAGTAGGGGCTGCCGGCGCCCAGCAGCAAGTTGAACGTGGCCGTCACGCTCTTCGCCGTCGAGAGCGTCAGCGCACACGGACCGGTGCTGGCGCATCCGCCGCTCCAGCCGCTGAAGACCGACCCCGCCGGCGGCGTGGCGAGCAGCGTTACGGCGGCGTTGACGGGATAGGTCTCGCTACAGTCCGGTCCGCAGGCGATCCCGGACGGATTGCTGGTCACGGTGCCGGTGCCGGTGCGCAGGACGCTCAACGTTCCCGGAGGTGGTGGTATCGGCACATAGATTTCGGCGCTCGCCAGCGTCCCCACGCCGCCGTAGGCGTTCCAGCCGCCGACGATCAGCGCCCGGCCGTCCTTGAGCAGCGTCGCGACGTGCAGCTCGCGCGGCGTGGACATGGTCCCTGCGCTGCTCCAAGTCCTGCTCACCGGATGATAGATCTCGGCGCTGCCGTCGCGGTCGAGGTTGATACCGCCCGCAGCGAGCACCGTCCCGTCGGCCAGCAGCGTCGCCGTATGTCCGGTGCGCGGCGTGGCGAGGCACCCGGGGGCGGGTGGGGCGTTGCTGTCTTCCGATTCCTCCTCGCAGTCCGCGGCGGACGTGCTCGTCCAAGTGTTCGATCCGGGAGCGTAGATCTCGGCGCTGCTGAGGTGCCCGTTGACGGTGACGAAGGGTCGTTGGATAGGGCCCGTTCCCGCGGCGACCAGCACGGTCTGATCCTGCAGCAGGGTCGCACTGTGCGAATCCCGTGCGTGCGCCAAGGTGCCGGCGCTCGACCAGGTGTTGGTCGCCGGGTCGTAGAGCTCGGCGGTCGCGATCCGCGCGTTCTGCGCGTCGAGTCCTCCGGTCACGAGCACCTTGCCGCTCGGCAGCAACGTCGCCGCGTGTTGGATCCGCTCGCGCGACATGTCGGGTACCGGGCTCCAGGTGTTCGTCGAGGGATCGAATAGTTCCGCGCTCTTGAGGAGGGGCCCGGTTGGGCCGTAACGGCCACCGACCAGCAGCACCCTGCCGTCGATGAGCAGCGTGGCGGTGGGAAAAAGCCGCGGCAGCGGCACCGTGGTGCCGGCGTAGCTCCACGTGTTGGTGGCGGGATCGTAGACCTGCGGTGGCGCCGGTGTGGTGGGCTCGCAGCCGCCGAAAAGGACAACCTTGCCGCTCGGCAACAACGTCGCGGCATGGTAGGCGAGGGCCGGCGAGAGTGTTCCGGCGCTGGTCCACTTGTCAGTCGCAGGGTCGTAGATCTCGGCAGAGCTCAAGAAGACGAAGCTGTTGCCGGACGCGCGGTTGCCGCCGGCCACCAGCACTCTGCCATCGGGCAACGTGGTGGCCGTATGGTAGTACCGGCCGGTGGAGAGCGACGCCGCAGGCTGGAACGAGCCCGCCGTCGCCGGGGCGCAGAGCGCGCCGAGCGATGCGACTCCCACCGTGATCACCGCGACCCATGCGGATGCACGGCGCAGTGCGAATTCGTCCATGCAGCATTGCAGAGGCATGATCGGCTCCCGGAATGGCCAACGCAATTCAAGTCTCCGCCGCCATTCC
>Ga0209253_10004128_pt1 | contig 12683 bp, 12 predicted proteins | sample FrelakmetBRP12BR_FD_187145 | JGI IMG/M metagenome (GOLD analysis project Ga0209253, IMG submission 187145) | Freshwater lake sediment microbial communities from the University of Notre Dame, USA, for methane emissions studies - BRP12 BR (SPAdes)... | ecosystem: Environmental > Aquatic >...
GGCAAATTCGGCCGTAAGGGGTCCCTGAGCACTGGCCCGCTGATAGTCTGCTCTTCCAAGCCTACATCACTTGAGAAAGATAGAAACCCAGGCGCCCATCGGTGGTGAGGATATGCCCGGTCAACCAACGCTCCAGAAATTCGATATGTTCATCAACCATGGGCTTGTCGGCCTGAAGAATCTCTTGCTGCAATTCCTTGACGCTCTGGATTAATTCCCGGTGCTCCGCTTTGTGTTCTTCAATTCCCTTATAACGATACTTCAGCATCAACCGCTCCTCGTGGCTGAAGTGCCAGACCGTACAATTGATCAACTCTTCCAATGTCGCCGCAAGATATTCCAGCGATTCCCCTTCCATTACGGAGTGGTTGAGGATATTGAATATGATTATCAGCTTACGGTGATCTTCATCGATCTCGTCGACCCCGACGCTGAGTATCTCGCCCCAAACTAGATCTCTCACAATTCCTCTCCTGCCTGGCATAGCAAACCCCGAGAAGGGGTTGAATCACATGAACCGCCCCGGCTTCAGAAGATACTTCCGAGCTGGCGAAACTGTTGCTGTTCGAACCGTACCAGAGAAGCGTTTTAACACGACTAGACAAGCAGCGCATAGTCACGTAGGACAAAACGACCTCCATGTGCTTGCCTAGGGCGTGCGCGCTCGCATCATCGGAGCGCGAGACTGCGTGCCGGTGGCGTTCTATGAGGAAACGCTCGTGCCCTTAGCCCTGGACGCGCATCAGCATGAGTGCCGACGGACCCGCAAGGTCGAATGTCCGCTTCCCGATCGGCCGGGAGTCGGCTACGGGTCGGGAGCGTTAGTTGGCCTGAGCCGTGAGCAGGCATTCGGCCCAATTCAGAGGATTGGGAGTTGTAGTTTCGGTGGAGGCGGATCACTCCGGCTGTTGAACGGTTGCAGTGTCGCGCGCGCCACTGTGCCGGTCGCCGCTCTGCAATGGCTCAATACATGCGATGCCGGAACAACCAACCGGAGAAGAACAGGGCGAGTGCTCCGATCACTGCCATCGGCCACATCTCCGGCAGCAGCACGTCGAAGGACACGCCCTCGAGAAACACCTTACGCAGAATGACAAGAAAATAGCGCAGCGGATCGATCAGCGTGATCGCCTGCACCGCCGGTGGCATGTTGGCGATCGGGGTCGCGAAGCCAGAGAGGATGACCGCCGGAACCATGAACAGGAATGCGCCGAGCAAGCCCTGCTGCTGGGTGATGGCGAGCGAGGAGATCATCAGACCGACGCCGACGGCGGAAAGCAGGAACAGCGCCAACCCGACGTAGAGCACCAGCAGGCTGCCAAGTAGGGGGATGCGGAACCAGAGCGTTGCCACGAGGATGATGACGGTGGCTTCGAGGAAGCCGATGATGAAGCCGGGGAGCGCCTTGCCAAGCAGGATCTCAACCGGGCGCAGCGGCGTGACCAGGAGCTGATCGAAGGTACCCTGCTCGCGCTCGCGCGCCACCGACAGCGCGGTGACCAGCAGCGTGATCAGTAGCGTAATGACGCCGACGATGCCGGGGATGAAGAACCAGCGGCTCTCCAGGTTCGGATTGAACCAGGCGCGGATCTGCAGCCGCGCGGGCGGTTTCGGCCACTCGCGCGCGTTGCTCCATTGGTCATTGAAGCGATTGACGATGGTTCGTACGTAGTTTAGGGCGATCAGCGCGGTATTGGAGTTGCGTCCATCGACGATAACCTGCAGCGGCGCCGGGTTTCCGACGATGAGGTCGCGGGTAAACTGCGGGCCGAAGCGCACCACCAGCAGCACCCGCCTGCTGTTGACCAGCGGCGCGATCTCGCCGACGGAAGCGACGGACGCTACCTCGCGAAAGTTCGCCGAGCCGCGAAACGTGGCGGCCAGCTCGCGCGCCGCCTGGCCCTTGTCCTCGTCGTAGAGCGCGTAGGCGATGTTGTTCAGATCGAAGGTGGCGGCATAGCCGAAGACGAGGAGCTGGATCATCGGCGGCAGGATCAGCACGAAGCGGCTCCTGCGGTCCTTGAGCAGGGCGAGAAATTCCTTGCGCATCAGCGCGGCGATTCGCTGCCACATGGCTACTCCAGCCGTTTGCGCGTCGTGCGCCAAGTCAGCCCGAGGAAAATCGCCGCCATCAGGGCCAGCGCGAGCGCGTTCGGCAGGATCACCGACCATACGTCGCCGGCGAGGAACAGCGTGTTGGAGATCGCGACGAAGTAGCGGCCGGCGACGATATGGGTGATCGTCTGCACCACGGCGGGCATACTGCCGATGTCGAAGATGAAGCCGGAGAGCAGGAATGCCGGGAGGAAGGTCGCGATGATGGCGACCTGCCCGGCGATGAACTGGTTCTTGGCGACACTGGAGATGAGCAATCCCATTCCCAGCGCAACGAAAAGAAACAGCGAGGCGGTCAGAAACAACAACCAGAACGAGCCACGCAGCGGCACCTCGAACAGCCACACCGCCATGGCCACCGACAGCAGCATGCCGCCGGCGCCGAGCAGGAAGTAGGGGATGAGCTTGCCAAGCAGCAATTCGGAAACACCCACCGGCGTGACCATCAGCGCCTCCATCGTCCCGCGCTCCCATTCGCGCGCCATGACCATCGCCGTGAGCAGTGCGCCGATCAAGGTCATGATCACGACCACCAGACCGGGCACCAGATAGTTGCGGCTCCTCAACTCGCTGTTAAACCACACGCGCTGCTCGACGCGAACCGGAACCCGAAGCTCGCGACCTTGCTCCTGCGCGCGGTGCGCGAGCCAGGTGAACCAGGCGCCCTCGATGTAGCCCTCGACGATGCGAGCGGTGTTGGCATTGACGCCGTTGGCGATCACCTGGATCGGCGCTCCGTCGGGCCGCCGCAGCTCGTCGGCGAAGTTGGCGCGCAGGTGAACGATTGCGTCCACGCGCCCGGCAAGCAGGGCCTCGGTGGCCTGCGGCAGGCTGCGCATCGGGATCGGAGAGAAATAGAGCGAGCCATCGATCGATGCGATGAAATCCGCGGTGTCCGAGCTGGCCTGCTCGACCACGACCGCCACGGGCACATGCTCGGAATCGAGAGAAACGCCGTAACCGAACAGCAGCAGCAGCGCCACCGGCATGACAAAGGCAATGGCGATGCTACTCGGGTCGCGAATGATCTGCAGGAACTCCTTGCGCACCAGACCGGAGAGCCGCATCGCGACACCGCCGCGGGTGGACAGCGGTTCACCCCTTCCGGCGGTCACGGCCGTTCTCCGCGCCGCTCGAAGGTCTCGATCAGGTTGATGAAGGCGTCCTCCATCGTCGGCTCGGGGCGCTGCCCGGCCTGCGCCGCCTTGATCTGCGCCGGCGCACCTAGGGCGAGGATCCGCCCGGAGGCGATGATGGCGAGCCGGTCGCAGTACTCGGCCTCTTCCATGAAGTGGGTTGTCACCAGCACCGTCACTTGCGCGCGCGAGAGCGCGTTGATTTGGTCCCAGAACTCGCGCCGCGCCAGCGGATCGACGCCGGAAGTCGGCTCGTCGAGAAACAGAATGTCGGGCTCATGCATCAGCGCGCACGCCATGGCCAGCCGCTGCCTGTAGCCGAGCGGGAGATCGGCGCTGGCGGAATCCACATGCGAGGAGAGCTCGAACTGTGTCAGCGCCCACTCCATCCGTTCGCCGCGGCGGCGGCCGGAAAGGCCGTACACGCGGGCGAAGAAATCGAGGTTCTGGCGGACGCTCAGATTGCCGTAGAGCGAGAACTTCTGCGACATGTAGCCGATATGCCCGCGGGCTGCCGCGGCAGCGTGCCGTAGATCCAGGCCCGCCACCCGCAGCGTGCCGGCGGAGGCGGGGAGCAGGCCGCAGAGCATGCGAAAGGTCGTCGACTTACCGGCGCCGTTGGGACCGAGCAGGCCGAAGACCTCTCCCTGGCGCACGTCGAAGGAGATGCCGTTGACGGCGTAGAACTCGCCGAAGCGCCGCTTGACCTCATCAACCTCGATCACCACTTCGCCAGCTTGCTCCGCCGGCGTGATCGTGTCCACCGGCGCCGCCGCGGGCTGTCGAGCCGGCGCGATCCGCGTCTCGCGCAGCAGGGCGACGAAGCTGTCCTCGAAGCGTGGCGACACCAGATCGACCCGCGCGGAAGGCGAGGTGGGCAGCAAGGTGCCGATATCCGGCGGCTGCTGCGCTCGATCCGTGACGACGCGCACGTGCTCGGCCTGGATCACGCCGTCGATTACACCTGGCCGCGCGGCGAGGCGGGCGAGGATATCGCGCTTATTCATGCCGGGCGCCGTCACCGCAAATGCGCGGCCCTGCATGCGCGCAGTCAGTGTGGCGGGCGATCCCGCGGCGAGCACCCGGCCCTCGTGCAAGAGGACGACTTCGTCGCAGCGCTCGGCTTCGTCCAGGTACGCGGTGGACAGCAGCACGCTCATGCCTGCATCCCGCACCAGACGATAGACGATCGCCCAGAGCTCACGGCGCGAGACCGGGTCCACGCCGACGGTCGGCTCGTCCAGCAACAGCAACCGCGGCACCCTCACCAGCGTGCAGGCGAGCCCGAGTTTCTGTTTCATGCCGCCGGACAGCCGCCCGGCGAGCCGATCGGAGAACGGTGCCAGTCCGGTCATGTGCATCAGCTCGCGGTAGCGCTCGCCTCGTTGACGTACCGGAACCCCCTGCAGGTCAGCGTAGAGATCGAGGTTTTCCCGCACGCTCAGGTCCTCGTACAAGCCGAAGCGCTGCGGCATGTAGCCAAGCGAGGCCTGAACGCGCAGCGACTCGCGGTTCGCGTCCATGCCGAGCACGGTGATGTCGCCCGCTGCGGGAGCCAACAGGCCGGCGGCGAGCCGCATCAGCGTAGTCTTTCCGGCGCCGTCCGGCCCCACCAGACCGGTCACCACGCCGTAGCGCACGCGGAAGCTCACATCGTTTAGCGCCCGCACCTCGCGACCGCCGGTGCGGAAGCGCTTGATCAGCGCCCTGGCTTCCAGCACGACCGGCGCCTGGGTCGGCGCCGCTTCGGGATCGCTCATGGTCCGTTCTTGCAGGGATCCGCGTCGGTGGCGGGCGCTGGCTGATCGAGGCGAACCGTAACGGCGGCCGGCATCCCCAGCCGCAACTCGTCAGCCGGGGCACAGACGAAGACGCGCACCTGATAGACGAGCGCTGTGCGTACTTCGCGCGTCTCCACCGATTTAGGGGTGAACTCCGCGGTCGGAGAGATAAAGCCGATCCAGCCGCGGTAGCGTTTGTCGGGGTGGCTGTCGGTGGCGATCTCGGCGCGCGCGCCGCTGCGAATCTTGCCGAGGTCGGGCTCCGACACGTAGGCGCGCACCCACAGCGGTTCAGGCAGCGCGAGGGTGAACACCGCCTTCTGCGGCGAGGCCATGTCCCCCGGCTCGAGGATACGGTTCTCCACTATGCCATCGGCCGGGGCGCGTAGACTGGCGTCGCTGAGATTGCGCTGCGCCAGAGCCAGCGCAGCTTCGAGTGCTGCGAGGGTTGCCCGCGCGGCGGCGATGTCTTCCTTGCGCGAGCCTTCCACCACCAGCCGCAGCGCCTCCTGCGCCGCCTGCAACCGTGCTTCGGCGGCCTGCGCCGACGCTAGTGCGTTGTCGGCCAACTGCTGGGAGATGAAGTACTTGCCGGCGAGTTCCCGCTCGCGCTCGTAAGTGCGCCTGGCGTTGCGGGCGTCGGCCGCTGCGGCCTGAACGTCGGCGCGCGCCTTGCGGATCTCCTGCGGCCGCGAGCCGGCGACGAGGCGTGCGACAACCTGGCGCTGAGCGGCGAGCTGGGCCTGAGCCTGCGCGACGGCATGTTGTGACCGTTCGGCGTCGAGCACGGCCATGAGCTGGTCCTTCTTGACCCAATCGCCCTCGCGGACCAGCACTTGAGCGATGCGTTCGCTGCCGTTGAAGGCGAGCTCGACCTGCCGAATGTCCACATTGCCGTTCAACTGCAGGGCGTTCGGTAACGTCTTGTCGTGGCTCTGATACCACCACGCAGCGGCGGCGAGCGCGGCTACAACCACCAGGGCCAGAATCGGCACGAACGGTCTGACTTTCATCTTTCATCGCGTCCGAGAAGGGGGAATAGCGTCCGTTACGGTGACATCATTGCGTTCGGTAAAAATTATCGTGATCAGCAATGAACCTCAGCCGATTATAGGCGCGAGGGTTATGTTGTAGGAGCGGCTTCAGCCGCGAATAGGGACGTATTGCGCCTGAAGGCGCTCCGACAGAAGCTTTGCCGAGGTTCGTTGCTAATCAGGAAAATTACTGTGTCGCAATTTTGGAATAGGCGTTTGGAAAGTGGTGGTCACGCAGATAGAACCAAGCTCCGACGAGTGTGACGTTCATGGGCGGTGACGCGCTAACGACGCACCAGTGAAACCACTCTCGCTGCGCTTGGCGTACCCAAGGTCGTCCGTGCGCAAGGTTCCCTCCCAAAGCCCCCAAGCCGGTCATCGATTGCCGCTGAGGGTGATCGGCTGGACGCGACGCAGTACGGTCATACAGGCCGATGCGCCTGAACGCCGGGAATTCGGTCTTATGCAAAGCTTCGCTTGGCGCGGCGTTTTCCGCCGGTACCGGGCGACACGGACCGGATCCCGCTGCCGGAATGTGCGCGCGGATCGGTTATGCTTCGTATATCCCGTGACCCGACCCCGGAGCCGCCCAATGAGCGTCAAGGTTCTCTGCTTCGCCGGCGCTACCCGCGCCGCATCCTTCAACAAGAAACTCGCGCGCGCCGCGCACGCCGCCGCCGCGGCGGCCGGCGCCGAGGCGACGCTGTTCGACCTGCGCGACTACCCGCTGCCCCTCTACGATGGCGATCTGGAGGCCGCCGAGGGCCTGCCGGAGAACGCGCTGCGGCTCAAGACGCTGTTCAAGACCCACCAGGCGTTGCTGATCGCCGCGCCGGAGTACAACAGCTCGATCACGCCGCTGCTGAAGAACACGATCGACTGGATCTCGCGCGAGCACCACGGCGAGAGCGGCCTGGTGCCGTATGCCGGCAAGGTGGCGGCGCTGGTGGCGGCTTCGCCCGGCGCACTCGGCGGCCTGCGCGGCCTGTTCCACGTGCGGCAGATCCTTACCACGCTCGGTGTGCTGGTGCTTCCGGAGCAGTTTGCCCTGGTCAGGGCGCACGAGGCCTTCGATGCCGAAGGGCGCCTGAAGGACGCCCGCCAACAGGCGACGCTAGACGGCATCGCGCAAAAGCTGGTGGGCGTGGCAGCCAGGCTCGCGGCATGACATGGCGCCCGCTTGAGGGCACCCAGTGGCGCCGAGTCAGGAATCGCGCTGATCAGCCGTTGGACGAACGGATGCCCTCGGGGCGGACCCGCGAAACACCGCACCCGAAAAGGACTTTGTCCCAGGGTGAAAGGCGAGGGGCTGTGTGGCGCGAACGGCTCAGGGTCAGCAACTGGTGCTTCAGCACCCAGGACTCCGCGACCACCGAGCGAACGCCGCAGGGCTCGTCCCGGCACACAACTGTCTTGGCTCTCGACTGCAAAGGTTCGCCATGTTCGACTGGATCGCCGACCCGAATGCCTGGATCGCGCTCGCTACACTGACCGCGCTTGAGATTGTTCTCGGCATCGACAACATCATCTTCATTTCGATCCTGGTCGGCCGGCTGCCGGAGCAGCAGCGCAACCTCGGACGGCGGCTCGGGCTCGGTCTCGCGATGGGTACCCGCATCCTGCTGCTGCTCTCGCTCGCGTGGATCATGCGGCTCACCACACCGCTCTTCACGGTCATCCAGGAAATCTCCGGCCGCGACCTGATCCTGATCGGCGGAGGCCTTTTCCTGCTGTGGAAGAGCGTCCACGAGATCCACGGGTCGCTCGAAGGCAGCGCAGAAGAGCGCGACGCCGGCATCGGCCAGCCGAGCTTCGCCGGGGTGCTCGCGCAGATCGCGATCATCGACATCGTCTTTTCGCTCGACTCGGTGATCACGGCCGTCGGCCTTGCCGACCAGGTGATGGTGATGGTCCTCGCCATCGTGATTTCCGTCGGCGTGATGATGTACGCGGCGCGCCCGATCGGCGAGTTCGTCGATCGCCACCCGACGATCAAGATGCTGGCGCTGTCGTTCCTGGTGTTGGTCGGGGTGACGCTGATCGCCGAGGGCTTTGACACGCACGTGCCGAAGGGCTACATCTACTTCTCGATGGCCTTCTCGATGGCGGTGGAGACGTTGAACATCCGAATGCGTGCGCGGCGCAAGGCTGCCGAGCCGGTCCACCTGCGGAAGGAGTTGCCGTAGCGTGGCTGCCGCCCCACGGCGGGGCGCGCAGGTCCTGCGGTCAGAGCCCGTGAAAAAATCCCCCTGTGGGAGCGGGCTTGCCCGCGACATTTCAACGCAATCATGTACTTATCGCGGCCAAGGCCGCTCCCACAGCGAAAATTTCACAAGCCCTCAGTCGGTTTGGTCACCCCGGGCGCCGGGGGATTGAGCCGCCCTCCATCAACTCATGCGGCGCGGCAGGCTTGGCACGTTGGAACAATATGCGTCGCTTGCGGTCTGCCTCGCGTCGTCTCAGCGTTATCTGTTCGGGCAGATCATCAGCCCGAACTGGGGGGTGTGATCTTGGGGGGAGGGAACCGGCGGGACCCGCCGGCGGTATCAGCGCTTTTCCCGCCCCATGGATAGCCAACGCGGTGTCCAGTCACGCAGGGCGCCTCCAATGGCGTCCCAGATCTCCTCTTGCGAGGAACGCAGCACCGTCATCCACGCCGCGCCCAGTTGGGTCGCGAGGGTCGCCCCGTCATGACCCGCCGTGCGAACGGTGGAACAGAGTTCCGACGGCGAGGTCAGCGTCGACAGTATGTCGGCGCCGTTCCGCCAGGTATAGCGCACGGTTTCCGTGATGCCTTGAACCGACACGTTCACCACTGCGCTGGCGGAATCGAGCAGGGCGGCATGGATTTCCTTCAAGTGCGCTGCGCCGTTGTCAGCTTCCGGCGGATGCTCGAGGACTCGCTTGTCCGCAGTGTTCAGCTCGGCCCACAGTGCCGGGAACTCCCGCGCCGCTGCGTCGGCGTCGCCCATCGGGTCGCTCTGATCGAGCACGCTGACGAGCCCTCGCCAAGCCGCCGGATCGAGTCCTTCGAAGGCTGCCGAGTAAATGAGTTGCTCCTCGCGGCGGATGTGGCGCCGCATCGACTGCACGTAATCGCGGAGGTCTCGTCCGAGCCGCTCGCGTGTCGCCCGGGAACGACCCGCCGTCCGCTCGGAGCCGCACCTTGCAACGATCCGCTGCGTGTGTTCGCGGCCGGCCTCGTGCTCGGCCGTGATGGCATCGATTTCGGCAGTGAGCTCGGGATGTCGCTTCGCTACGCGACGGAACAGCAAGTCCTCGCGCGGATGGTGCCAGTGATACTGATAGGTTTCCATGTACCGCAGGGCGTCGCGCAGCACCGGAAGAGCCTCGGCGGGATCGGTGCCCAGGCGCCCCGCCTGCGATTCCATCTCACGCATCACCCGCGACAGACGTGCGTGATCGTGGCGCAGCACCCCCAAGAAAACCTGGGCGTCATCGGTTGAGGCGCGGCGGGACGCATGTCGGGCGCGGGTCTCGGACATTGATTTGCGGCGATTCAAGCAGCGTCTCCAGCTTTGGTCCGCGGCCGGACCGGGAAATACCCCCAGGACGGGGAGGGTAGAGGGCAGCGCGATGAGTATAGCATCGCGACTAGGGGTGGAGCGGGCCGAGCCGCACTCGCCACCGCAGCGCGGTTCGGACTGCTCGACACGAGGCCGATGCCACGTGCCCCCTGGAGCAGCAATGAAAGCAACGTACACCTGATTGGTCACCATGCGGACGCCATCGAAAAACTCGCGGGCGCGATCGGCCGCCGCATTCATGTCGGGTGAGCTGCCTGCTCTCGCTGTTATACTGGCGTCGTCCGGTAACCTGCTGATCTGGAACGCTCCGCCGGTGGGCGATCATCAGCGCCCTCCGCGCGTCGGCGGCGCCGCGCTCGCCCGCCGGTACAGGCTGCCTGTCCTTCCGCGCCGATTCACACCGTGACCATTGCGCTGTACCCGTGTGCCGCAGAGCTCCGCACCGTCCCGTGCGCCGGTCGCGCGGCGCGAAGCGCGACGGACAATCCGAGGTAAGCGGCCATGCCGAGCTGGCAGACCGGTCTCGCCAACTTCATCGCGCGCCTATCGCTCAAACCGCTGCTCGGCGGTGGCGTTTCGGTCGACGAGATACGCTCGGGCGTGGCTCGCGTCGAGCGCCTGGTGCCGCGGCAGCTGGACTCAGTGACCATCGAAAGCGAGCCTCTCAGCCACTGCGAGGCGGAGTGGATCAGGCCGAGAACCCCGTGCTCCGACAGGGTAGTGCTCGCTTTCCCCGGCGGAGCCTTCATCACGTGCCTGCCCCGTGTCGAGCGACTGATGCTGTCGCGGCTGTGCCTGGCGGCCAATGCCCGTGGCAGACTGGTGTTCTACCGGCTCGCACCGGAGCATCCGTTTCCCGCGGGTCACGATGACTGCATCGAGGCCTACACGAGACTGCTGGACAGTGGCGTTGCGCCTGGTCGCGTCGTCATCGGCGGAGTGTCCGCGGGCGGAGCGATGACGCTCGCGGTCCTGCTGGCCCTGAAGGACCGGGGTGTGCCCCTGCCGGCCGGCGCCTATGTGCTGTCGCCAGTGGCCGACCTGAGCGATCATAGGGCGGGTTCGCGTAGGGTCAATCGCCGCCGCGATCCGGTGCTGCGGCACGAACTCGGCACAGACGCGCGTTCGATGTACCTCGGCGGCGATCTGTCGCTGGTCAGCCATCCCTACGTCTCGCCGATCAACGGCGACTTTACCGGTCTGCCGCCAATGCTGTTTCAGGTAGGAAGCCCGGAGATTCTTCTCGATGACAGCCGCCGCTGTGTCGAGCGGGCGCGGGCCGCCGGGGTGCGTGCCGAAATCGAGGTCTGGCCGGGCATGCCGCACGGCTGGCAAGGCTTGGCGTTCCTGCCGGAGTCAGGGCAGGCGATCGACCGGCTGGCCGACTTTGTTCGGGAATGCTGTCCGTGAGGCGCAGTCACCCCGATCGGCGTTTCCGCCTTGGGCGGGGGCGCCGCGGAAGCCAGTTGTCAATTGCCGGCTACGAGACGTGAAACCCTTTCGAGCAAGCTAAGGCATCGCTTCCTCCGGTGCACTGGACGGCCGGGCGCAATTGCGCAGTGGCCGTTCGAGGCCCGGGCGGTCCTCACCGTCGACGCGCACGCTGGCCTCGACCGAGAACCCGCCGCTGTGCTCGCTGGCTGCCATGTCCTGCGCATCTTCGCGCTCGAGCAGACCGCGTCGCGATCCTACCAACGGCATAGGCCGTTTGACGAATTTCACGGCGCCCGGCGATCCGCTAGAGTCAGCCTGCCTTTCGGGGCAATCATTCACGTCATTTCGCAATGGAGGGAGCTATGAAAAAGTCATTGGCGGCGGTGCTGTTCTCGCTTGCGCTGGGTTCGCCGGCCTGGTCGGCGGTCAATATCAACACGGCCACCGAAGCGGAACTGGAGGCCGTTCGCGGCATTGGCCCCAGCAAGGCAAAGGCCATCGTCGCGCATCGACAGAAGTATGGCAACTTCAAGAGTCTCGACGAACTGGAAATGGTGAAGGGCTTCAGCAAGGCAAGCGTGACGAAGCTGAACGGTTCGCTCAGCGTGAGCGCGAACAAGCCGGCAGCCACCAAGTAACATCACACTCGCCGACGTAACGCTCCGTACAAACGGGGCGTTGCGTCATACAGGATCCCGAGCGGACGTTGCGTCCGCAGCCGTCCGAAGCAGTCACGGCTGCGGCTGGCATCGATTCCGCTCGGGGGCAACACGGATCTCGCGCTTGAACGTTCGCGTGGACGTTGCTTCGGATTCGTGGCCGACCGCAGCCGCGATCTGGGCAATACCGCAGCGGCTCTCGCGCAGGGACCGCGCAGCGGATTGCATGCGCCAGGCAGTCAGGCAGGACATCGGCGGCGCCCCGGCCAGCCTGGTGAAACGCTCCGCCAATACCATCCACGGCAATCTCCCACGACACGTGCTCCCAACTGCCCCGCCACGATCCCTTGTGCGATGCACGCGGTGCATCAACCGCTCCGGTTTTGCGTCCCGAGGAAATCCGGATCGACCGAGAGCCTGTGAAAAAATCTGCCAGTGGGAGCGGGATTGCCCGATAAATAGCAACGCAATCATGTAGTTATCGCGGCCAAGGCCGCTCCCACAAAAAATCACAACCTCTGACTGGGTCGGCCTGAATAGAAGAACTGCAAACCCGACGACGTCTGCGAACAGTTCGATGGCGATCTTGAGGCGCACGACGATAGGCCGATCATGCCATGAACCGCGATCAGCCGGTTACCTCGCCGGGATCGAATAAATGCGGAGGACAGGGTCCGCGCGACCGCATCCAGAAAGTCGCTGCCTGCCCGTGAACGCAGCGCACGGCGCCTGGCGCGGGCAACATTGCCAGGGCGCGCGGAATCAATCGCGAGCGCGCTCGTCGGCGTCGCGGACGGTACTGTTGTGCACCATTGCGTCGCGATAGTGCCAAAATGAACATTTTTTGGCATTCGCCTGCCGAAACAAGAATGACCTTTCGTGCCACCTGTTCGCCGAAACCGCCCGGCCGGCCATGATCCTGTGCCTTGGAACCACGCCGGCGGTCCAGCGCGTGATGCGCTTTCGCCGGCTCGCC
>Ga0209253_10004129_pt1 | contig 12683 bp, 13 predicted proteins | sample FrelakmetBRP12BR_FD_187145 | JGI IMG/M metagenome (GOLD analysis project Ga0209253, IMG submission 187145) | Freshwater lake sediment microbial communities from the University of Notre Dame, USA, for methane emissions studies - BRP12 BR (SPAdes)... | ecosystem: Environmental > Aquatic >...
CTTCCTCAACAACAACGGTGTGGGAAAAAAGATCTGCCTTGACTTTTTTTGCTGCTGTCACGTGAGCCTTCCCCCCGGGCCAGTTCACCACGCCTTCGTCTTCTACCTGTCCACCACTCTCCGCGTAGAAAGGTGTTTTATCAAAAAAAGCCTCTCCTGTCTCTCCTGTATTGATTGCTTCAACAACTCTGTCGTCCTTGATTAAGGTCATGGTAGTAACTTGAGGGACATGAACTGCCTGATAGCCAAGAAATTCACTGCTTATACCCTCTTTGAGCACTGCTACATGGCCTTCATCAAGTCCTTCACCCTTAATCTTCGATGAAGTTCTCGACCGTTCTTTCTGTTCTTCCAGCGACCTCGTGAAGCCGGCCATGTCCATGGAAAGGCCATCCTCCTGGGCCATCTCTGCCGTAATATCGATAGGGAAACCAAAGGTATCGTAGAGTTTGTACACCATCTCACCAGGCATAACAGTACCGCCTTTTGACGTGATCTCATCTACAAGCTCATCATACACCTTCATACCTGTGCTGAGGGTCTCAATGAATCTCTCCTCTTCGCCCTTTATAATCCGGACGATATAGGGATGGTTACTCCTGATATCGGGATAAACATCCCCCATAATGTCTACAACCGTTGCGGAAAGGTCGGAGAAAAACTCACGCTCAATACCAATTTTTTTGCCATACCTCAGGGCTCTTCTTAAAATCCGCCGTAAAACATATCCTCTCCCATCCTTTGACGGAAGGACCCCATCATTGATGACAAAGGCTGCCCCTCTCACGTGGTCTGAAATGACACGCATGGCAATGTCGATCTTTTCGTTTTCACCGTATACGTTCCGTGACACATCTTCGAGCCTTGTGATAATGGGCCTGAAGAGGTCAGTCTCATAATTGCCCAGCTTTCCCTGCATGATCGAGGCAATACGTTCAAGGCCCATCCCGGTATCGATTGACGGGCGCGGGAGTTTTGTCATCTGCCCATCTTTGGACCGGTTAAACTCCATAAAAACAAGGTTCCATATCTCGAGGAAACGATCGCAGTCACATCCCACTGCACAAGTCGGTTGTTTACAACCCACATGCTCTCCCAGATCATAGAGAATCTCTGAGCACGGTCCACACGGCCCCTCGTCCCCCATGGACCAGAAATTGTCCTTTTCTCCAAGCCTCACAATCCTGTCTTCCCTGATGCCGATCTTTTTCCATATCCTGGCCGCTTCGTCATCATCCTTGTAAACTGTTATCCACATCCTCTTTTCATCAAGCTGGTAGACGTCCCGTAACAGCTTCCAAGCGTATGCGACAGCGTCTTCCTTGAAATAATCGCCAAAGGAAAAGTTGCCAAGCATTTCGAAGAATGTGTGATGCCTCAAGGTTTTTCCCACGTTTTCGAGATCGTTGTGTTTGCCCCCTGCCCGCACACATTTCTGACAGGTTGTAGCCCGTGCATAGTCACGCTTTTCGATACCGAGAAAGAGGTTCTTAAACTGCACCATACCGGCATTCACAAAAAGCAGTGTGGGGTCTTTCTCGGGGATGAGAGATGAACTTGACACCGCCGTATGACCGTTTTCGCCGAAGAATTCTAAAAACGTTTTTCTTATTTCGCTTGATCTCACTGTTCAGCCTTTTTCATTTTGTAATGTGCGAGGATTTTGTCTTCAATTTCTTTCGCAACTTCTTCGTGTTTCTTAAGGTAGTCCTTGGTGTTCTCCTTACCCTGGCCGATCCGTGTTTCGCCGTACGCATACCACGTACCAGCCTTCTCTATGGCACCCGCTTCCACGCCAAGGTCGACCATTTCACCCTCTCTTGAAATCCCTTCCCCGAAGATGATATCGAACTCAACTTCTTTAAAGGGCGGGGCAAGCTTGTTTTTGACCACCTTCACCCTGGTCCTGTTTCCTACGATATCCTGCCCATCTTTAATCGCTCCAATCCGCCTGATGTCAAGCCTTACCGATGCATAGAACTTCAGGGCGTTTCCTCCTGTTGTTGTCTCAGGATTTCCAAACATGATTCCTATCTTGTGCCGTATCTGGTTGATAAAGATGACCGTTGTCATGGATTTGCTTATGGTGGCAGTAAGCTTTCGTAACGCCTGGGACATGAGCCTCGCCTGCAAGCCAACGTGGGCATCCCCCATTTCTCCTTCGATCTCAGCACGGGGGACAAGAGCAGCCACCGAATCGATGACGATCACATCCACCGCCCCGCTCCTTACCAAAATTTCAGTAATTTCTAATGCCTGCTCACCGGTATCAGGCTGGGAAATAAGGAGATCATCCGTATTCACGCCAATTCTTTTTGCATAGCTTATATCAAGGGCATGTTCAGCATCAACAAAGGCAGCAGTGCCTCCCGGTTTCTGGATTTGGGCGACAACTTCCAGGGCAAGGGTCGTTTTTCCGGATGCCTCCGGCCCGTAAATCTCTATCACCCTTCCCCGGGGCAGCCCGCCTACACCTAAAGCCATATCCAGGGCTATAGAGCCTGTCGAGACGACAGGGACCTCTTCCACGGGCTTTTCACCGAGCTTCATGATAGCCCCTTTTCCGAAAAGTTTTTCTATCTGGGATACCGCCATATCAATTGCCCTGGTCTTGTTATTGGTTTCTTCTTTCACGCCCTTTACCTCCAGTCTTGAAATTCAGCTCATAGCTGATAGTATTTATTTGTTGACTTCAGTTCACGATTCACTGTTCACGGTGAATTACTTCTCATTCATGCCATTTTTTCTGTGATTCCCTATTGCCCATAGCCTATAACCTATTGCCTGTCCTTAAAACCTATCTCCCACACCGGTGCGTAAATGGCCCCCTGTGGTGTCAGGGTACTCCTGAAAAGCACAAGCCGGTCGATGACGAAACTCATTTCCTCCAGGCCGGGGATATCCCGCTCCAGAAGTGGCGCCGGCTCCTTTCTTCTCCCAAGAGTAATGTGGGGCGTAAAATCCCTTTTTTCTTCTTCGATCCCAAGGGTCAAAAGGGCTTCCTCTATATCATGAAATATCGCCTTTGCGATGTCAACCCCCTTTTCCAGGTTAACCACAATAACCCGTGCCCTCCTTTTATTCGGGAAGGCATCAACCCCCTTAGTGGTGGCTTCGAAAGGACCATACATATTCTCAAGATGTGCCAATCTTTCTTTCATATTATTGGCCATGGTCTCCTCTATTTCACTAAAAAATTTGAGGGTGATGTGCTGACCATCGCTCTTCACCCACTTGACACCAGTGATCCTCGACGCCATGCCCCGTATTATCCCCTGAAGGTATTCCTTAACAGGAGCTGAAATCTCGAAGGCAAGAAAAGCCCTCATCCCAACCTCCCCTCCAAATAATCAAGCACCATCTTCAGAGCCTCTTCGGAGGTCTGTTCCTTGATCGATAGCCTGTCACCGCTAAAGAGATACTTCCTGACAAAGGTGCCGTCCTTCGATGCAAGGCCGACATAGACAGTACCTATGGGCTTTTCCGGAGTGCCTCCACCAGGCCCTGCAACCCCTGTAACAGACAACGCTACATCAGCTTCGGTTGTCTCTTTTACTCCTTCTGCCATCTCCTTCGCAACTTCACTACTCACTGCCCCCTTTTCTGCTATAACCTCTTCAGGAACAAAAAGATACAACTCCTTAGAATCATTGCTGTATGTAACGAAGCCCATGTCAAAATAGTCAGAGGCACCCTGAATATTGGTAATCCTGTTCGCTATGAGGCCACCGGTACATGATTCTGCCACCGCTATCTTCATGCGTCTTTCCCTGAGGATTCTTCCTATCCTTGCTTCTATCATTGTAGTATCCTCCTTCCTATTATAAGTAACAGGTTCGCAAAAATTCCTGCTATAATATCATCTGCAAGGATGCCGTAGCCCTTCCGGAAAGCCTCCACCCGTCTGATGGGATACGGTTTTATAATATCAAAAAACCTGAAGAGTATAAAGCCTATCAGCAGGCTAATAAACGTGATATTGTGACCCGCCATAGTAATGAACATGCCTATAGCTTCATCGATCACAACGTAACCAGGGTCATTTCCCTCAAATGTAAGTTTATTTAAAACAACAAGGGCAATAATAATAAGGGCGACAATGTATAGGGGATGGGCAAAAACAGAAGGAAAAAAATAGAGGAGAATGCATGCGAAAGCCGATCCGTATGTTCCTGGTGCAAAGGGTAAATGACCGATGGGGCCAAGCGTCACGAAGAGGCGAAATACATTATTTGTTGTTGCCGTAAACCTCTTTGTCATCAAAGACCTTCTTGCCCACTATATTCCAGCCATCTTTCCAGACCCTGTAGAAACAGCTCCAAAACCCTGTATGACAGGCAGCAACTTTCTGATCAACCATGATGAGAATGGTATCATTATCGCAGTCGAGATAGATGGATTTAACCTCCTGGAGGTGACCGGAAGTCTCTCCTTTCAACCAGAGTTTTTTTCTCGATCTCGAATAGTAATGCGCCTTACCGGTCTTAAGCGTCAGGTCATAGGCCTCTTTGTTCATGTATGCAACCATAAGGACATCTTTCGTTGTCATATCCTGAACAACAACAGGCACAAGCCCTCTTTCATCCCATTTTATTTCATCCATGTTTGCTCCGCATAAAATATAGTTGATTGGTTGAGTGTGTTGCTACAATCTTACATTCACTCCCCTGGCCGCTAAGTATCTCTTTGCATCAAGGACAGTAAATTCCCGGTAATGGAATATGGATGCTGCCAGGACAGCATCAGCCTTTGCATCAACAAGACCTTCGTAAAGATGTTCGAGGGTACCTACCCCTCCGGAGGCAATCACCGGGATATTGACTGACTCGGAAATTATTCGCGTCAGTTCTATGTCGAAGCCAACTTTGGTGCCGTCCCTGTCCATACTCGTGAGTAAAATCTCTCCTGCACCAAGTTTTTCGACCTCTGCCGCCCACTTCACCGCATCGACCCCTGTCGATCTTCTGCCGCCATAGGTAAAAACCTCAAAACCATTACCTTTCCGCTTTGCATCAATGGCAATACATATGCACTGGCTGCCAAAAACTTCACTGGCCTGCCGCACAAATTCAGGGTTCTCAACTGCGCTCGTATTTATGGCCACCTTGTCGGCCCCGGCAAGAAGGATGTCCCTGATATCCTGAAGATCCTTAATCCCTCCTCCCACGGTAAGGGGCATAAAAACCTCGTTTGACACCCTCTCTACAACATCGATAATTGTTCGCCTCTGCTCATGGGATGCAGTGATGTCAAGAAAACACAGCTCATCTGCCATCTGCGCTTCGTATTCCTTCGCATTGGTAACCGGATCGCCGGCATCCCTCAGTTCCACAAAGTTTATCCCTTTAACTACCCTGCCCTCCATAACATCAAGGCAAGGTATTATTCTCTTAGTCAGCATATTCTATTGCTTCCTCAACCTTTATTAAGCCCTCATAGATTGCCTTGCCGAGAATAACCGCCCATACTCCGAGATCTTTCAGCCTTTTTACGTCATCAATGCTCGTCACCCCGCCACTCGCAATAAGAGGTATGTCTGTCCACTCCACCATTTTTTTCAATCCGTCGTAGTCCGGCCCTGAAAGCATTCCGTCCTTTGCAACATTTGTACAGAGAATCGCCATGATGCCAACCTGCTTTGCTTCTTCAAGGATCTCCTTGACGTCCCTGTTAACGGCGCTTTTCCATCCCCGCACCATGGGCTTCCCGTCAAGAACATCCAATCCCAGAACGATATTGTTGTATGCCGAGAGCCCTGTGAAAAAGAGGCTATCTTCAAGGGCCTGGGTGCCCACAATGACACCATTAATGCCTGTTGCGCTGTAGTCCCTGATTTCCTCAGCGCACCTTATGCCGCCCCCTACTTCCATATAGCCAGGCACTTTTTCCCTGATCTTCCGGATGAGCTCTCTATGGGCAGGCAGTCCTGTTCGTGCACCATCAAGGTCTATGATGTGAAAATCTTTTGCACCCCGCCCTATAAGTTCTTCTATCTTGGAAACTGGATTTTTGCTATATACGGTGACTTTTGAGAAATCGCCTTTTACTAACCGGACGCATTCGCCACCTATGAGATCCATGGCGAAGAGGGCTTTCATTTATGTTCCTCGAGAATTATATCCAGACCCTGGTTGATGGCATCCCGGGAAAGATCTTCCACGGTGAGCCATCGCGCGCCCCTCCTGAAAAATTTTCCCATATTAAAGAGATTTTCACTCAATGATTGTTGGTCTTCATCAAAGATGAATACGCGCTTGAGCACATTATTTTCCATGAGATGAATATGAAACCCGACACCGGCAGGCTTATCTACCCCAAGATTTCCGCCTACCCTCTCCTCATAGCGATATACGAGGAGACCGATATAATTTCCATTATTTTTGTCATTCCTGTACCCTACATCATGTGCCGTGAGACCTTCCCGCAAAAGATTGCCAAGGACTATATCTGCATCTTTGGGAATGTTGCCAACTTTCATGAACCCCCCGCAATACATGCATTTTTCAACCTTGCCGGGACCCGTCATCTTTTCCACAACAATACCAAGGTCACCAATTGCAAAGCTGACACTGAGGGCAACTACGCTTCCTAAAAGGAAGGCAATACCGAATACTTCCGACCATTTTTTTATAATCTTTTTGATTGTTGTCATGCCTATCATTCTATCCAAAAAAATCGATAAAGGAAAGGATAAAAATTTGTGTCGTCTCATCTCATAATGTCAGCAAAGGCATTGTAAAAAAGAACAAGGTTGAGTACTACTATCAGAGCGGTGCTCAAATAGGTAACGATATTCATCCAGAGGGAATTCCGATAATCGCCCATGAGCTCTTTCTTATTAACAAGCATGAGCATGAAGATGAGAATAACCGGCAGCAGTAAGCAATTGACAATCTGGCTGAACCACATGACCTTTATGAGGGGAAGATTTGGTATAAGGACAATCGATGCGCCCATAATAACGATAATGGTGAAGATTGAATTGAACTGGGGCGCCTCTTTGAAGCGTCTACCTGTTCCTGTTTCCCAACCCATAGCCTCGCATATATAGTATGTAGTAGCAAGGGGGAGGATACATGCAGAAAAGAGTGAAGCGTTGGCAAGGCCGATAGCAAAAAGGATATATGCATACTTCCCTGCCAAGGGCCTTAGAGAGAGCGCTGCATCTTCTGCTGTGTCTATCTGAATACCTGCCGGGTAAAGGGTTGCCCCGCATGCAACGATGATAAAAAAAGCCACAACCCCCATCATGATTGCACCGGCAATTACATCAATCTTGGATGCCCATAAGTCTTGTTCATTGAGTCCTTTTTCAACAACACCTGCCTGCAAATAAAACTGCTGCCATGGGGTGATTGATGTGCCAATAATGCTGATAATGATGATGAGGTAACTTTTGCTCCACTCTATATTCGGCGTTACCGTTTTCTGCATAACTTCACCCCAATCGGGTTTTGCGAGAAACGCAGAAATTATGTATGTGGTATATATGAAACAAATACCAAGAAATATTTTTTCAAAAATACTGTAGTTCCATTTTGTGACAAGAAACCAGACAAAGAAAACTCCTACAGGAATGGAAATATACTTGCTTACACCGAATAGCTCCATGCTTGCAGCCCAACCTGAGAATTCGGCCATGGTGTTGCCGAGATTCGTAATGAAGAGAGACACCATCACCCAGAAGGCAACCCTGACACCGTTGTTCTCCCTTATGAGGTCTGCAAAACCTTTTCCCGTTACTATCCCCATTCTTGCCGACATTTCATGGAATACAGCCAGGAGAAACACTGTTGGAACCAGCGTCCAGAGCAAGTTATATCCATACCGAGCCCCGGCGATGGAATATATCGCTATTCCACCGGCATCGTTGTCAATATTTGACGTGATAATTGCCGGGCCCAGAAGTGAAAGGAGCACTATGAATTTCCTCATCCGCACCATACTAACTTAATTAACACGGAAACTTTTCTCGTTCAATTTATTTCAATATGGTGGATTGTTTTTTTCCTAAACATTGTAATGGATTAGTTCGGATGAAAAACCCGTCTACTGGGGATTTCCGGTGACTGTGAGTTTGACCTCTCTCTAAATCGTGCCGGGGAAAGCATTTTTTTATGTCAATTATAAAAACTTTTCTTGACTAAATATTTAATATGCATAAAATAAAGATATTAAAGCAGTAAAATAATAAACAAGGGGGTAACACGATGGCAACAAAAAGCAAACCGGCAGCAAAACCAGCGGCAAAACCGGCAGCCAAGAAGCCTGCTCCAAAAGCAAAACCAGCGGCAAAACCGGCAGCCAAGACTGCAAAAAAAGCAGTTGTGCCAAAGGGGAGCAAATACACGTGCGGCGTGTGCGGAATGGCTGTCACTGTTGATACAGCTTGCGGATGTGCCGAGGTTCATCCTCTCATCTGTTGCGGAAAACAGATGAAGGTAAAAAAGGCATAAGGTAAAATTGCCAGAAGCCTGACAGTAAGTAGCTTCACAGTTGTTTTTTTTGAAGTTTGGACCAAATGTTCAAGGGGGGTTTTTCTCAAAAAGGCCTTCATCAAGTTTCACGTAACTGATGGTGGAGGGGAAGACTGGAGGAGCAACATCACACCTGAAATAAAAAATGGTTTTCCGAGAAAAGGAGGGGAGAAATTTATGAAACGGCGACGTTTTTTTATCTGGATAATTTTCTCAGCGTTCGTCCTGGCTATTCCTTCTCTCGTCACGGCTCAGGCAACATATTATGTTGGTTCTGAAAAATGCATGGCCTGCCACAAATCAGACTACGGGATGTGGAAGGATACCCTTCACAACAAATCACAGCAGGTGCTTAGTCCGTCCAATGACACAGTTGTTGTCGATTGGGCGGGTAATGTCAAATTAAAGGCCGGCAATATTCCTGAGGCAATGGTAAAACTGAGCAAGGACACCAGCGGGAACTACAAGTCAACGCTTGTTGATACGAAAGATCCATCCAAGTCAGTGACATATGATATATCAAGAACTTATGGTGGCTGGGGATGGAAGCAGCGGTACCTGACAAAGATCGGGAACAACAATTACATCCTGCCTAACCAGTGGAATCAGGCTACGAACCGCTGGGTACCGTACAATTTGCAGAACTGGTATAGCGAAGACGGAAGTTTAAAAGCGCCGGTTGTAACCAATTCTTTTGAAATGAAGTGTGCAGCGTGTCACAATACAGGACTGGAACTCAAAAAAATCAACGGGGGATATGAGTCAAAGTATGTAGAGCTGAATACGGGCTGCGAGAAATGCCACGGTCCCGGCTCAGGACACATAAAGAGTCCAAAGGCAAAGGGGTCAATTGTTAACCCAAGAAAACTGGCATACGAGAGGGCAATCGAGGTTTGCGGGCAATGCCATTCAAGGGGCGTGAGCGTTCCCAGCGGTACATTTGAATTTCCTTGGAATGACAAAGACAACAAGCCCTATAAACTTGGTGAACCCCTGGCGAATTACTACCAGTTCAAACCAGGTGTTTGGGGAGACACCCAATCCCATGCCAGACAGCATCACCAGCAATGGATCGACCTTCAGAAGAGTAAGCACTTCCAGGCCAAGGTTACCTGCTTTGACTGCCATAACGCCCACGGTGGACCAGGCCGGAACCAGCTTGTAAAGGCCGATTACAACAATAATCTGTGTCTTTCCTGCCACGGAAAGGACAAGCGATTCTCAAATGCTGCTGCTGTTCGAAACCATTCAAAACACAACTATGCGCCAGAGACGCTCGGCATGTCGCGGTGTTCGAGCTGTCATATGGTAAAGACTGCTGCGTCGGCCGAGGCAGGGGATGTTCATTCCCACGATTTCAAAATCATAAAGCCAAGCGTAAGTCTTGAGATGTTCAAGAAAGATCCCAAGATGGTACTTCCTAATTCCTGTGGCGGATGCCACAAGGACTGGATGAAAGATCAGGCAGGGCTTGAAACTGGGGTTATGGCCTACGAAGCATTGTTCGGAAAGTAGCTGAAACACCAACGATGAACTGGGAATGCGGAATGCGGAATGTAATTTCTGCGTTCCGCATTTTTTAGATGCCGGGCAAATACAATGGTATTGGTTCACAGGCGATAGGGAGATAATGGGAAAACCTGAATTTGAAGTTGTTTGCTTGAGGAGAAATTCGTGAATATACTTGTTTTTATTATTCTCTCCTTCCTCATGGGGTGCTCTTACGTCTTTGCGCTAGAAACAAAATCACTTGATAAATTCATGGACAACGCCGTCTTTGACGCGTGGAGCCCCGATACAAATGACATTCTCTTTTTGAGAAAAGACGATAAAGGAATTCTGCAGCTCTTTAAAGTCAAAGAAGACTCAAAAGAGCCGGAATCGGAAAAGATATGCATTAGCTGTAATCCACAGCGGGCAGTTGGCTTCAAGCTATCCATGATACCGGCAATCCATAAAGGTGCCTCAGACTGGCATCCTTCCGGCGAGTGGTTTATTACGCAAGGCGAAATACCAGATAATATAAGTTGGAAACAGGAAAAACGAATGCCAGGCACAAGGCTCCTTGCAGAACCGGGGGCGGGGTGGTGGAATAATCTCTTTCTCGTCAAGAAGGATGGTAGTGTCTGGATCAAGCTCACCAACTTTACACCCAATGACCTCAACAGAGGTGTCCTCTATCCGAAATTCTCGAAAGACGGGAAAATGATCGCATGGGCAGAACGCATGGGGGGCGCCAAGCCCTTTGACCAATATCCTTTCGCAAGGTGGGTTCTTAAAACTGCAAAGATAAACATAGAGTCTGAAAATGCAAGACTTTACGACATCAAACTTCACCCTCCCCAGGATGGGGCCATCTTCGAACCTCAAGGGTGGGCCCAGGATGGCAAGCTTCTTTTTGCAACTGACATAGGATATGCTGAATTGCCCTACCCCGGTTACAGGATAGACATATGGGAAGCAGATATTGAACATGACAGCACCATGAAAAACATGAAAAATCTGACGAAATCAAAAGATTACTATGAAGAGCAGGCCTCTTATTCGCCGGATGGGAAGCTTATCGCTTTCATGGCAAACAAGTTCGACACACATTATGAGAAACGTATGAATGATGCATGGAAGAAGGATGGACAACGTTACAGTCACTTCATCATAAGAAATCTTTCTACTGACCTTTTTCTCATGACCAGGGATGGCAAGGTGCAGAAGCGCCTTACACGCTTTGCCGATCAGGATTGGAAGGGAAAACACCCTTTGGTGACCCGAAGCGCCTGGAGTAAAGACGGGAAGACGATCCTTCTTGGCCTGACCCTTCGCTCAAATGTAACCGGCAAGAAGGAAGAGGAAATGATCTACCGGTTACGGCTTGAATAACCCGTAATCAGTGATCGATGACCAGTGATCGGTAATCGGTAACCAATTAACAGCAAAGGATTCCGGACGACTCTCTGATAACAATTCATAATCAAGTCATTGCGAGGCACGCAGTGCCGTGGCAATCTCTCATAAATTGATTATTTAAGCTTAATAGAAATTACTATGACACCTTCAGGGCAATTGGCTGCCCAGAGCAAGTTTGACCTGCTGCGTTTTTTCTGTATAAATCTTATGGATGAACCCCTTATCAAAGTCCATCTCCTCCTCCAGCATGCGGTCCCTCTCTGTCTCAGTGAAGTAGTCCATACAGGGAAGAAAGAAATGCTTATCCTCTTTTTCAATGTGCTTTGGATAAAAGCCGGCAATCTCATTCAGGCAGGAAAGAACTTTAGCAAGCGCCTCTTGTTTGCCCCCGACAAATTCTCCTTTTGCCTGGAGTAGCTGGCTAACTTTCACCCTGCCCCACTTGTGATCCTCAATGAATTCATTCATAATCTGCCGGTGCTCCTCAACAAGCTTTTTCCTTCCGAGATCCCTGAATAGAATCTCCTCCTCCTTCCCATGTTGGGTTGCGCTCAAGGGCAAACTCAACCTTATCAATGAGCGATATGATAACGTAATAGTGGCCCTTCTCGATGACAAGGGATGCGCACAACTCAAACAAAGCATCACCGGTTCCTTCGGAATCCCAAAAATCGGCATGCTAAGTGCGGTCGAGTCCTTTGCCGACCCGATCTTACATCTTTACGGAAAAGCAAAACGTTTTGTTCAAGGCGGCAAATGCGAAATCTTTTATAACGGTGCCGTGGAGCAACCCCGTTGACACACTCTTGGGAACTGCGACAAGGCACTTTTCAGTACCTCGTAAAGAATCAAATAAGGTACGGATTAAGGCCGCAACCAACCCGAGCCAAACCTATTTTCGGTGACCGTCTACAACCAGCGAGCAAAAAGATGCGAAAACCATGCCTTGACCTTGAGAGACAAGGGTCTCCGTTTCCAGTCTTGCCAGCGAACCTCATCGGACTCGGCGAGATCCTGGGCGAACATCTTCTCCATTTCAGCAGCGAACTCACGGCTCAGAATAACCGCGTTCACCTCATCATTGCTTGAAAAGCTCCAGAAGTCCATATTGGTGGAGCCCACGGTCGCCCAGACACCGTCAATGACCAGAGTTTTCGCATGGAGCAGCACATTACGGCGTTTGTATAGCTTCACCCCCGATTTCAAAAGATCGGTATAATAATACTGTCCTGCAAATTGGACCAGGGAAGAATCGGTTGTTCCGGGAAGAATAATCTTTACATCTACACCGCGCTTTGAAGC
>Ga0209253_10004130_pt1 | contig 12680 bp, 8 predicted proteins | sample FrelakmetBRP12BR_FD_187145 | JGI IMG/M metagenome (GOLD analysis project Ga0209253, IMG submission 187145) | Freshwater lake sediment microbial communities from the University of Notre Dame, USA, for methane emissions studies - BRP12 BR (SPAdes)... | ecosystem: Environmental > Aquatic >...
GGGAGCCGTGCGAGCGGGCGCAGGACCGCGAAGCGCGCTGCATGGGTGACGTTCGAGAATGTGACGCCGCGGGCCAGCCCCCTCCGGCCCACCAGCCGTTCACTTGTAGCGGAAGCGCATACGCCACGCACGCGGCTCGCGGAAGCGCATGCGCCGCCTCCCAGGGGCGGCCCTCACGGCTGCCAGCTCTGGAGGATGCGCAGGTAGTTCGCGCGCTCGAACGCCTGCGGGTCCGGGCAGCGCTGCAGGCTCAGGCTGCCCTGCGCCTGGGCGAGCGACTCGTACTCGTGCTCCTCGAGCCAGCGCGCGAGCCCCTCGCGGACGAGCCGGAGCCGATCGGGCCCGTGGCGGAGCAGCGAGGACACCATCTGCACCGCGTGCGCACCCGCCATCACCGCCTTGACGGCGTCGAGCGCGTCGTGCACCCCGCCGCTCACCGCGAGCGAGCCGCGCACGTGGCCCGCCAGCACCGCGAGCCAGCGCAGCCGCAGCAGCAGCTCGTGCGAGTCCGAGAGATGGAGCCGCGGCACCACCTCGAGCGCCTCGACGTCGAGGTCGGGCTGGTAGAAGCGGTTGAAGAGGACGAAGCCGTCGACGCCGAGGTCGTCGAGCTGGCCGGCGAGGTGCGCGATCGACGAGTAGAAGGGCGAGAGCTTGACGCACACGGGGATGCGCACCGCCGGCTTCACCGACAGCATGACGTCGATCACGCGCGTCTCGACCTGCATGCCGGTCTCGTAGGGGTCGGTGGCGACGTGGTAGACGTTCAGCTCGAGCGCGTCGGCGCCCGCCTCCTCCAGGAGGCGCGCGTAGCGCAGCCAGCCGCTGGCGGTGGTGCCGTTCAGCGAGGCGATCACCGGGACATGCACGGCCCGCTTGATCGCCTGGATCTGCTCCAGGTAGCGGTCGGGTCCAAGCCGGTACTGGTCGGGCTCGGGGAAGTAGCTGAGTGCCTCGGGGTGCGAATGCCCCAGGCTGGCGAGCCGGTGCGCCACCACCATCTCCTGCTCGATCTGCTCCTCGAACAGGGAGTGCATGACGATCGCGGCGGCGCCGGCGTCCTCGAGCCGGCGCACGGTGTCGAGGTCGTCCACCAGGGGCGACGCCCCGGGCATGATCGGATGGGGGAGGCTGAGCCCCAGGTAGGTGGTTTCGAGGTTCATCAGCGCGTTCCCTCCGCCTTCGCCGCCTGCTGCGCGAGCGTCTCGTAGAGCTTGATCCGGCGCTCGACGTCGCGCTGCGCCTCCGCCACGAACGCCCGGTAGCGCTCGGGCGACTGGTGCTCGATCATGCGGAAGCGGGACTCCTGCGACACGTAGTCGCCGAGCCGGAGCTTCGGCGTGCCCGAGTCGAGCACCAGGGGCACCTCGCCGGTCTCCGCCCGGCGCGGGTCGTAGCGCCAGAGCGGCCAGTAGCCGGAGTCGACGGCGCGCTTCTGCTGCTCGCCCCCGAAGCGCAGGTCGTAGCCGTGGGCGATGCAGGGGCTGAAGGCGATGATCAGCGAGGTGCCCGGGTACGACTCGGCGTCCTGGAATGCCTTCACCGTCTGCGCGTCGCGGGCGCCGACCGCGACGTGGGCGACGTAGACCTTGCCGTACGCCATGGCCATCAGGCCCAGGTTCTTCTTGGGCACGGCCTTGCCGGCCGAGGCGAACTTGGCGGCGGCGCCGAGCGGCGTCGCCTTCGACTGCTGGCCGCCGGTGTTCGAGTATACCTCGGTGTCGAGCACCAGGATGTTCACGTCGCGGCCCATCGCCATGACGTGGTCGAGCCCGCCGTAGCCGATGTCGTATGCCCAGCCGTCGCCGCCGACGATCCAGACGCTCTTCTTCACCAGGTAGTCGGCGATCGGATCGAGCGCGTGCGCCTCGGGCTTCTGGATGGTCGCCAGCCTGGCGCGCAGGACGTCGACGCGCACGCGCTGGGCCTGGATGCCGGCCTCGTCGTCCTGCCGGGCCTCGAGCAGCTCGGCGGCGAGCTGGTCGCCGAGCGCTGGCGCCAGCGCGCGCACCAGGGCGCGGGCCCGGTCGGCGTGCTGGTCGACCGCCAGCCGGAAGCCGAAGCCGAACTCGGCGGTGTCCTCGAACAGCGAGTTGGACCAGGCGGGGCCGCGGCCGTCGCGGTTCGTGGTGTACGGCGTGGTGGGCAGGTTGCCGCCGTAGATCGACGAGCAGCCGGTGGCGTTGGCGATCAGCAGCCGGTCGCCGAAGAGCTGCGTCATGAGCTTCACGTACGGCGTCTCGCCGCAGCCCGCGCACGCGCCCGAGTACTCGAAGAGCGGCTGCAGGAACTGCGAGCCCTTCACGTCGGCCCGGACCGCCGTGCGATCGGGCTCGGGCAGCTCGAGGAAGAAGCGGTAGTTCTCGCGCTCGGCCTCGAGCAGCGGCGCCTGCGGCGCCATCTCGAGCGACTTGTGGCGCGGATTCGCCTTGTCCTTCGCCGGGCAGGTCTCGACGCAGAGGTTGCAGCCCGTGCAGTCCTCCGGCGCCACCTGGATGACGTACTTCTGGCCGCGGAACTCCGCCGCCTTGTAGTCCATCGTCTTGAAGGTCGGCGGCGCGCTCCCGGCGAGCTCGGGCGCGAACACCTTGGCGCGGATGGCCGCGTGCGGGCACACCAGCGCGCACTTGTTGCACTGGATGCAGATGCGCTCGTCCCAGACCGGGATCTCGGCGGCCAGGTTGCGCTTCTCCCACTGCGCCGTGCCGGTCGGCCAGGTGCCGTCCGGCGGAAAGGCGCTGACGGGGAGCCGGTCGCCGTTGCCGGCGAGCATCACCGCGGTGACGCGGCGCACGAAGTCGGGCGCCTCGGACGACACCGGGGGCGGCATGTGGTGCTCGCCCGTCACCTGCGCGGGCACGCGCACCTCGTGCAGGTTGGCGAGCGCCGCGTCGACCGCGGCCAGGTTGCGCTCGACGACCGAGCCGCCCTTGTGGCCGTAGGTGTGGGCGATCGCCTGCTTGATGGCGGCGATCGCCTGGTCGAGCGGCAGCACGCGGGCGAGCGCGAAGAAGCAGGTCTGCATGACGCCGTTGATGCGGCCGCCGAGCCCCGCCTCCCGCGCCACCCGGTAGGCGTCGATCACGTGCAGGCGCAGGCTCTTGTCGATGATCTCCTCCTGCACCTCGCGCGGGAGCTTGTCCCAGACCTCGCCGGGCCCGTGGGGCGAGTTGAGCAGGAACACGCCGCCGGGGGCGGCGCACCCGAGCACGTCCTGGCGGTCGAGCAGCCCGAACTGGTGGCAGCCGACGAAGTCCGCCTTGCCGACCAGGTAGGCCGAGCGGATCGGCCGCGGGCCGAAGCGGAGGTGCGACACCGTGACGGCGCCGGACTTCTTCGAGTCGTACACGAAGTAGCCCTGGCCGTAGCCGTCGCTCGCGTCGGCGATGATCTTGATCGAGTTCTTGTTCGCGCCGACCGTCCCGTCCGAGCCGAGGCCGAAGAAGACCGCCCGGCGGACGTCGTCCGGCTCGATGTCGAAGCCGGCGTCGACCGGCAGCGATGCGTGCGTGACGTCGTCGACGATGCCGACCGTGAACCGCCGGCGCGGCGAGCGGCTGGCGAGCTGGTCGAACACGGCCTTCACCATGGCCGGCGTGAACTCCTTCGAGGACAGGCCGTAGCGGCCGCCGATCACCTGCGGCAGGCGGGCCGGCGGCTCGGCCAGTGCCGTCACGACGTCGAGGTAGAGCGGGTCGGCCGGGGCGCCCGGCTCCTTGGTGCGGTCGAGCACCGCCACCGCGCGCACGGACTCGGGCAGCGCGCGGCGGAAGGCGCCGACGTCGAACGGGCGGTAGAGCCGGACCTTCAGCACGCCGACGCGCTCGCCCCGGGCGAGCAGCCAGTCGACCGTCTCGTGCACGGTCTCGGCGCCCGAGCCCATCATCACGATCACGCGCTCGGGCTCGGGGTGCCCGGCGTAGTCGAACAGCCGGTAGTCCCGGCCGACGACCTCGCCGAAGCGGTCCATCGTCGTCTGCACGATGCCCGGGCAGGCGTCGTAGAAGGGGTTCGCGGCCTCGCGTGCCTGGAAGAAGGCGTCGGGGTTCTGCGCGCTGCCGCGCAGCACCGGGTGGTCGGGCGAGAGGGCGCGGCGGCGGTGTGCCGCGATCGCCTCCTCGTCGAGCAGCGCCCGCAGGTCGGCGTCGGACAGCGGGTGGATCTTCGCGATCTCGTGCGAGGTGCGGAAGCCGTCGAAGAAGTGCAGGAACGGGATGCGCGCGCGCAGCGTCGCCGCGTGCGCGATCGCGGCCAGGTCGTGTGCCTCCTGGACCGAGCCCGAGGCGAGGAGCGCCACGCCCGTCTGCCGGCAGGCCATCACGTCGGAGTGATCGCCGAAGATCGACAGGGCGTGCGTCGCCAGCGTGCGCGCCGACACGTGCAGCGCGAACGGCGTGAGCTCGCCGGCGATCTTGTAGAGGTTCGGAATCATCAGGAGCAGGCCCTGCGAGGCCGTGAAGGTCGTCGTGAGCGCGCCTGCCTGCAGCGCGCCGTGCACGGCGCCGGCGGCGCCGCCCTCCGACTGCATCTCCACCACCCGCGGGATCTGCCCCCAGAGGTTCGGTCGCCCTTCCGCGGACCACTCGTCCGCGAGCTCGCCCATCGTCGAGGAGGGCGTGATCGGATAGATCGCGATCACCTCGCTCAGCCGATGGGCGACGGTCGCAACCGCCTCGTTGCCATCCACCGTCACCACATTGCGTTCCGTCATGGTTGCCGGGCGCAGTGTGCAACGCGGGTGCCATAGGGCGCAACGGGGCTGCCCCGCGGCGATTCCCACTGCTGCGTCCCGCGGCTGTCACGAATTCGGACGGCTGCGAACGAGAGGGTCAGGAGCTTGTCGGCGCCGCCCCCCGTCCCGGCGGCGGCCGTGCCGCGGGGCGTCGAGCGCCCGCTGGCGGCCCTCCCGGCCGCGGCCGGCGGTTGAGTACGGCAGCGGATGCGGGCATGGGACTCGGTCACATGTACGTAGTGATGCTCGCGTCGGAGTGCGCACCGGTCGCCAAGGTGGGTGGGCTCGGCGACGTGGTGTACGGGCTTGCGCGGGAGCTCGAGATCCGGGGCAACGCGGTCGAGATCATCCTGCCGAAGTACGACTGCATGCGCGCCGAGCACGTGTGGGGGCTGCAGCCGACCTGGCACGACCTCCGGGTGCCGTGGTTCGACGGCCACGTGCCGTGCACGGTGTGGTTCGGCTTCGTCCACGGCCGCAAGTGCTTCTTCGTCCAGCCGCACTCGCCGGACCGCTACTTCGAGCGCGGCCGCTTCTACGGCTGCTCCGACGAGCACATGCGCTTCGCCTTCTTCACGCGCGCCGCCCTCGAGTTCATGCTGCGCAGCAACAAGCGGCCGGACGTCATCCACACCCACGACTGGCAGACCGCGCTCGCCGCGCCGATCCTGTTCGAGATCTACCAGCACCTCGGCATGTGGGGCCAGCGTGTCTGCCACACGATCCACAACTTCAAGCATCAGGGCGCGGGCGGCGCCGACGTGCTGTGGGCGACGGGCCTCGGGCGGCCCGAGCACTTCCTCGTCCCCGAGCGCCTCGGCGACGACTGGGTGCCCGGCGTCCTGAACTTCACCAAGGGCGCCATCGTGTTCGCCAACTTCGTCACCACGGTCTCGCCCCAGCACGCCTGGGAGGCCCGCTTCACCGACCAGGGGTTCGGGCTCGGCCACGCGCTCGACCGCCACCACGACAAGTTCGGCGGCATCCTGAACGGCCTCGACTACGACGTCTGGAATCCCGAGGCCGACCCCCACATCGCCGCGACCTACACGGTGGACTCGTTCGAGCGGAAGGCCGAGAACACGCGCGCGCTGCGCGAGCGCCTCTGGCTGCGCCCGAGCGAGGGGCCGATCGTCGCCTTCGTCGGCCGGCTCGATCCGCAGAAGGGCCTGCACCTCGTCAAGCACGCCCTCGACCACTCGCTGCGCCAGGGCGGGCAGTTCGTGCTGCTCGGGTCGAGCACCGAGCGGGCGATCGACGAGGAGTTCCGCTTCGTCAGGCACGTCTACAACGACAACCCGGACTGCCACCTCGAGATCGGCTTCGACGAGGGGCTCGCACACCAGATCTACGCCGGCGCCGACCTCGTCGTCGTGCCCAGCCTGTTCGAGCCCTGCGGCCTGCCGCAGATGATCGCGCTGCGCTACGGTACCGTGCCGGTCGTGCGGCGCGTGGGCGGGCTGCGCAACACGGTCTTCGACCGCGACTGGTCCGACCTCCCGCCCGAGGCGCGCAACGGCTACGTCTTCGAGCATCCCGACTTCCCCGGCCTCGAATCGGCGATGGACCGCGCCTTCGCCCTCTGGCGCGACGACCCCGGCGAGTTCCGGGAGCTGGCGCGGCGGGGCATGCGTTGCGACTACTCGTGGCGGCTCCCGGCCGAGCACTACCTGAACGTGTACGAGCACATCCGGCACAAGTAGCGCCGGCCGGCGCGTCCGCGTCGCCGAGCGGCGCGACTGCGTCGGGCGGCCGCGGGTTGCATCGCCGGCCGTCCGGCCGCTACGAGGCGGCAGGCATGGACTCGCCCGCCGACCGCCTCTTCCAGCTGCTCCGCGCCGAGCGACCGGATCGCGAGGCGGTCGCCGCCTTGCTGGACAGCCTCGACCATCCGGCCCGCCTCGCCGCGGTGCGCGCGCTCGACGGGGCCGTGATCCAGGAGCGTCTCTGGGACCTGAGCGCGCCCGCCGCGCCGGTGACGCTCGCGGATCTCGTCCCGCCCGAGGTCCCGCCGCTCGGCGAGATGATCTGGCACGGCAAGAACTCCCTGCCGGCGTTCTCGCTGTTCCAGAAGCGCTTCTGCCGGCCGTCGCCCCGGCACGCGGGCGAGGAGCTGTGGGGATACAACCACCAGCGCCTGGCCTGGCTGACCGGCCCCGGGTACTTCGTCTGCCACCGCGAGGGCGAGGCGCCGGCCGCCATCGACTACCGCCGCATCCCGCCCGAGCACCCGGCCGGCTGGCCCGAGATCAAGGCGAACGACCGGGGCCTCTCCCGCTTCGTCTACCGCGACATGGTGGACTATCTGCACCGGGTGTCGCGTCACGTCCTGATCGGCCGGGCCACCCGGCAGGGCAAGGAGCTGCCGAACTTCTTCGTCCTGTGCCGCGAGCCCTGAGGCGCGGCGGCCGCGCCCCTGGGCCGCGGAGCCGGCGAGCGCGGCTTGGCGCCGCTGGCGAACTCGGCTAGACGCCGGCCGTGCCCGTGGCCCCGGCCGTTCCCCCCGACGCGGAGTGCCGCCGTCCCACCCGCGCCCGCTGGAAGCGCCGGATCCGGCGCTTCTCCACCGCCTTCCCGGTCATCAAGGACGTGCCCTGGGAGGGCTGTCGCCGCACCCTCGAGATCCGTGTCTACGACCAGCCAGCAGCCTGAGCGTCGCGCCCGCGCGGCGGCCATGCCTGCGGCCGGCGCTCCCGGCGGGCGCGGACCGGGCGAGGCCGACTTCGCGCGCACGCTGGCCGCGCACGGACTCCCGCCGCTCCGCCGCGCCTGCCCGACCACCGTCCAGCTGAACGTCGGCAAGGTGTGCAACCAGGCGTGCCACCACTGCCACGTGGACGCAGGACCCGGGCGAACCGAGCGCATGACCGCCGCGGTCGCGGAGCGCGTGCTCGAGCTGCTCGCCCGCAATCCCGGCGTCTCCGTCCTCGACCTCACCGGGGGTGCGCCCGAGCTCGCCCCGCACTTCCGCCGGCTGGTCGCCGGCGCGCGGGCGCTGGGCCGCCGCGTGATCGACCGCTGCAACCTGACGGTGCTGTGGGCGCCCGGCCAGGAGGACCTGGCAGCGTTCCTTGCCGCGCACGAGGTCGACGTGATCGCGAGCCTGCCGTGCTACGGCGCCGAGAACGTCGACCGCCAGCGCGGCCGCGGGGTCTTCGCGGCCAGCATCGCGGCGCTCCGGCGATTGAGCGCCCTCGGTTACGGCCGCGGGCGCCCCGGGCGGCGCCTCGATCTCGTCTACAACCCCGTCGGCCCCAGGCTGCCGCCGCCCCAGCGCCAGCTCGAGGCGGACTACCGCCGCGAGCTCGCCGCGCGCTTCGGGGTGCACTTCGACCGGCTGCTGACGATCACCAACGTGCCGATCGGCCGCTTCGCGGCCGCGCTCGCGCGGCGCGGCGCGGCGTCCCGCTACGCGAGCCTGCTGGTGAACCACTTCAATCCCGCCACGGTCCGCGCCCTCATGTGCCGGCACCTGGTCAGCGTGGGCTTCGACGGACGACTGTGGGACTGCGACTTCAACCAGATGCTCGAGCTGCCGTTCGGCGCCCCGAGCCTGCGCACGGTGTGGGACGTGGACGACCTCGGCCGGCTCGCGGGCGCGCCGGTCGCGACCGCGGCGCACTGCCACGCCTGCACCGCCGGCAGCGGCTCGAGCTGCGGCGGCGCGCTCGCGTGAGCGCGCCGGACGCGACGGAGCCGGCGGCGCCGCGCGTCTCGGCCATCGTCCCGGTGCTCGACGAGGCCGCGCGCATCCGCAGCCACCTGGCGCGCCTGGTTGCCACGCCGGGCGTGGCGGAGGTCGTGGCCGTCGACGGCGGCAGCCGCGACGATACCGTCGCGCAGGCGCGCGGCGTCGCCGGGGTGCGTGTGCTCGCCGCCCCCCGCGGGCGTGGCACGCAGCAGAACGCGGGCGCGCGGGCGGCCGGCGGCGCCGTGCTCTGGTTCGTGCACGCCGACGTGGTCACGCCGCCGGACGCGGTGGCCTGGATCGCCCGCGTGCTCGCCGGCCGCGACGTGGTCGCCGGCGCCTTCCGCGTCCGCACGGTGGCCGACGCCGGCCCTGGCTGGATGGGGGCGGTGCTGTGGCTCGCGGACCTGCGCTCGCGCGTCACCCGGTTTCCCTACGGCGACCAGGCGGTGTTCGTGCGGAGGTCGGCGTTCGAGCGGGTCGGCGGGTTTCCCGACCAGCCGCTGATGGAAGACGTCGAGCTGGCGCGGCGGCTCCGGCGCGTGGGGCGCATCGTGACGGCGCCCGCGGTGGTCGAGGCGTCGGGACGCCGCTTCCTCGCACGACCCGTCCGCGCCGTCGTCGCCATGCGGCTCTTCCCGCTGCTCTACCGGCTCGGAACGCCGCCGGCGCTCCTGGCGCGACTCTACGGTGATCCGCGCTGACGCGCGGGATGGCCGGGACCGACCACGACCGCTCGAGGCCGCCACGTGCGCGGGGGCCGGAGGGCGCGCGCGCTTGCCGCGCCCGTGGCCGCGGGGCAGAACGCGGCTCATGCGCGTGTGGCCGGGGCGGGCCCATCCTCTGGGCCCGACGTGGGACGGGGAGGGGGTGAACTTCGCGCTGTTCTCGGAGCACGCCACCGGGGTGGATCTCTGCCTGTTCGCGCGCCCGGACGCCGCGCGGGAGTCGGACCGCATCAAGCTGACCGAGCGCGACGGCTACGTCTGGCACGCCTACCTCCCCGACGTCCGGCCCGGCCAGCTGTACGGCTATCGGGTGCACGGCCCGTGGGCACCGGACGAGGGCCATCGCTTCAACCCGGCGAAGCTGCTGCTCGACCCGTACGCGCGCGCCGTCACCGGTGCGGTGCGCTGGAGCGACGCGCTCTACGGGTACGACCCCTCCGATCCGCGCCTCGACCTCGCGCGCGGCGCCATCGACAGCGCCGCCTCGATGCCGAAGTGCATCGTCGTCGAGCCGGCCTTCAGCTGGGGCGACGATCGTCCCCCGAACGTGCCGTGGAGCCGGACGGTCATCTACGAGTGCCACGTGAAGGGGCTGACGCGGCTCCACCCGGCCGTGCCGAAGGCGCTGCGCGGGACGTACCTGGGGCTCGGGCTCGATCCGATCATCGAGCATCTGCAGCGCCTCGGGGTCACGGCCGTCGAGCTCCTGCCCGTGCAGCATGCGATCACGGAGCGCCGCCTCGCCGACACGGGGCTCACGAACTACTGGGGCTACGACCCCATCGCCTTCTTCGCGCCCGCCGCCCGCTTCGCCGTCGGCACGGCGGGCAGCCAGGTGAGCGAGTTCAAGACCATGGTGAAGCGGCTGCACGGGGCCCGCATCGAGGTGGTCATGGACGTGGTCTACAACCACACCGGCGAGGGCGGGCGCCTCGGCCCAACGGTCTCGCTGCGCGGCATCGACAACGCGTCGTACTACCGGCTGGTGCCCGAGCGGCGGCGCGACTACGTCGACTTCTCGGGCTGCGGCAACAGCCTGAACATGCAGCATCCCCGCACCATCCAGCTGATCATGGACAGCCTGCGGTACTGGGTGCTGGAGATGCACGTCGACGGCTTCCGCTTCGACCTGGCCCCGGCGCTGGCGCGGGAGCTGTGGGAGGTCGATCGCCTGAGCTCCTTCTTCGACATCATCCAGCAGGATCCCGTGCTCTCGCGTGTGAAGCTCATCGCCGAGCCGTGGGATCTCGGTCCCGGCGGCTACCAGGTCGGCAACTTCCCGACGGGCTGGGCCGAGTGGAACGGGAAGTACCGCGACACCGTGCGCCGCTTCTGGCGCGGCGATCCGGGGCAGCTCGGCGAGCTGGCGACGCGGCTCACGGGCTCGAGCGACCTCTACGGCGGCAGCGCGCGCAGCCCGCACGCCAGCATCAACTTCGTCACCGCGCACGACGGCTTCACGCTGCGCGACCTGGTGAGCCACGAGCGCAAGCACAACGAGGCGAACGGCGACGACAACCGCGACGGCACGGATGCGAACTGGAGCTTCAACTGGGGTGTGGAGGGGCCGACCGACGACCCCGAGATCACCGAGCTGCGCGACCGTGCCGTCCGCAACTTCCTCGCCACCCTCGCGGTCTCGCAGGGCGTGCCGATGCTGACCGCGGGCGACGAGCTGGGGCGCACGCAGGGCGGCAACAACAACGCCTACTGCCTCGACGACGAGACCAGCTGGGTCGACTGGCGTCTCGACGCGCGCGGGGAGGTGCTGCTCGCCTTTGCGTGCCGGGCGCTGGCCGTGCGCCGCCGCCACCCGGTGCTGCGCCGGCGGAGCTTCTTCCGCGGGCGGCCGACGAAGGGCCTCGCCGTGAAGGACGTGACCTGGCTGCGGCCCGACGGCAAGGAGATGAGCTCCGAGGACTGGAGCGAGCCGGAGGCGCGCGCGGTCGGCATGGTGCTGGACGGCGCCGCCAGCGACGAGCGCGACGAGCGCGGGCAGCCCGTGGGCGGCGACACCCTGCTGCTCCTGCTCAACGCGGCGGGCGAGCGGCGCGTGTTCGCGCTGCCCCCGACGCCCGAGGGAACGCGCTGGCGGCTCGAGCTGGACACCGCGCATCCCGAGGGGCGGCCGGATCCCGAGGGGCTCGTCGGGGTGGCCGCCTACTCGCTCGTGCTGCTGCGCCGCGACTCCGACCAGGCGACGGCGTAGCGCCGAGCCGGATCGGCCGCGCCTTGCTCGCCGCCGAGCCCCGTGGTGCAATCGGCGCACGCCGTGACCCGCGCCGTCCCGCCGTTCTTCCTGGTCGGCAATCCGCGCAGCGGCACCAAGATGCTGCGCGAGCTGCTGAACGCGAGCCCCGACCTCTGGATCTCCGAGGTCGAGTCGCACTTCATCCCGAAGTACACGCGGATCATCGAGCGCTACGGCGACCTCGCCGACCCGGCGAGCTTCCGCCGGCTCGCCGACGCGCTCCGCCGGACGCGCGCCTTCTGGCAGTGGGAGCGTCGCGGCGTCCACGTGGAGGCCGATGCCTGGTACGCCGCCTGCCGGTCGCATGCCTGGCCGGGTGTGCTCGAGGGCCTGTTCCGCGTCGTCCACTCGCTCGAGATTCGCGACCCGCCTGCACCCTGGAAGGCGATCGTCTGGGGCGACAAGACGCCGGTGTACATGAGCGAGCTGCCGCTGCTCGGGGCGCTCTTCCCGCAGGCGCGCGTGCTCCACATCGTGCGCGATCCGCGCGACTGCGTGCTGTCCAGCGAAGCGGCATGGGGCAGCGCGCCGCTGCGCACCGCGCAGCAGTGGGCCGACCGGACGCGGGCGTGCCGGACCGCGGGACGGGCGCTGGGCACCGCGCGCTATCTGGAGCTCCGCTACGAGGACCTGGTCGCCGACGTGCCGGCGGTCCTCGGCCGCTGCTTCGCGTTCCTCGGCGTCCCGGCGCCGCCGGACGCGGGCCGCCTCTACCGCGTCCCCGAGAACCTGGGCTCGCAGCGCGGCCAGACCCGGGTCGCGGCCGGCAACACGGGGCGGTGGAAGACGCGGATGGAGCCCGGACTGCGGCGCGCGGTCGAGGAGCTCACCGGCGACCTGCTCGACGCCTACGGCTACGAGCGCGAGCACCCGTCGTTGCCGGTCGCGCGCCTCTCGCGGCTCCGCATGGAAGCCTACCGGGCGCGCGACGCCTGGCGACAGCTGCGCTTCCGCCGGCGAGAGCTGGGGAGCTGGGGCGAGGCCGTCCGCTTCCTGCGGGCGCGCTAGCATTGCGTCCCGCTAGACACTTCACGCCGCGAGAGGTGACGGAAGCGCCCGTATCAGGCGTGGCCGCGCAGGCGTTGGCTGGCGCCACCTGGCCACGGCGCGTGAACGCGCGTGACATCCCCACGTCGATCGCCTCCAGGAATCTCGGGGCTGGCGAGTCGGTAGCGCTCGCACCGGCGCGGTCGGTGCCGGGAGCACGCGTGATTCCCGACGATCGCGAAGCGCGACGCTGGGCGGCCGTCCTCGGCATCCCGCTATTCGGGACGATCGGTG
>Ga0209253_10004131_pt1 | contig 12676 bp, 8 predicted proteins | sample FrelakmetBRP12BR_FD_187145 | JGI IMG/M metagenome (GOLD analysis project Ga0209253, IMG submission 187145) | Freshwater lake sediment microbial communities from the University of Notre Dame, USA, for methane emissions studies - BRP12 BR (SPAdes)... | ecosystem: Environmental > Aquatic >...
GAGCGGCATCGCGATCCAGAGGGCGAGGTAGAGCAGGAGCCCCCAGCCTCCGAACACGACCGAGACGATGAAGAGCAGGCGCACCACCGCGACCGGCACCCCGAAGCGGTTCGACAGCCCACGGCAGACGCCGGCGATCATCTTGGGCTGTCGTGCGCGGTACCACTCGCGCTGGGGCACGGGCTCGGCGATCCAGCTCGTGCAGGAGTGGCAGCGGACGGCGCCGGGCTGGTTCTCGGTGCGGCAGTAAGGACAGGTCATTCGGTGGCCCTCCGGGGGGTCTCCTACACGGTACGCCGGAGGGAAGGCCCTATTTCAGGGCAGGCGATGCCGCGGCTGCCGCCGGCCCGGCTACGCCGCCGCCTCGACGCCGCCTGGGCGCCCGGCGGCGTCCCGGCCCGTCCCCACGGCGGCCGCCGCGGCGCCTGGCTCGGCGCGCCGGGCCGGCGCGGCCGGCGCCCTGAAGAGGCCGACATGGAAGCGTACCCCTCCGGCGGCCGGCACTTCCCACGAACCGGCCCGCCGCAGGCCCTGTGCTTCGAGGAGCCGGGCCAGTTCCCCGGGCGCGACCGGCCGCATCTCGGCGGCGACGCGCCGGAGCGCCTCGCCCGCGGCCGACGCTCCGGGCGCCGCGGGTCCGGGGCGCTGCAGGACGACCGCACAGGTGCCCCCGGGCGCCAGCCATCCGGCGATCTCCCGCGCGAGTTCCGAGGCCTCGACGTGCTCGAAGAGGAGCGCGACGTGGATGAGGTCGAAGTCGGCCGCTGGCTGCAGCCGCGCCCGGAGCGCGTCGGCACAGTAGATCTCGAGGGAGGCCCCCAGCTTGCGGTAGCGCTGACGGGCCATGGTCACGTACTGGATGTTCAGGTCGATGCCCACGGCGCGGCACGTCACCCCGGGATCGACATGCTCGAGCCCGCCGCCGGGACCGCATCCGGGCACGAGCAGCCGTCCCGGCTGGAAGGTCCGGTAGACCTGCCGAAAGATTCCGGAAAGAGGGGCCGCCCAGCCGACGCCGTCGGGCCCCATGTGTTCCTCGTATTCGGCGGCGGTGACCGCCACCCAGGGAGAGGCCATGGCGGCGCAGTGTAGCGTACTGTAGGCCGGGGTGGGATGACACCCCGATGGGTTTACCACTCCTGGCCGAGGCCGGGCCACTCGGCGAGCGCGTCGGTGCTTCGGACGAGGCGCATTCCGGCGGTCGCGAGCCTCGCCAGCGCGGCCTCGGCCTGTGGCGTGAAGTCGGCGAGGAAGCCCCCCTTGCCGTCCGGGACCGCCACCGGCGACATGCAGTCGACGAGCAGGTAGACCCGGCCGGCGAGGCGCCGGTCGCGCGCCTGGATCTCGTCGAGGAGGTCCTCGAGGGTGCTCTTCACGCAGTGGCTCGACGCCTGCCCGGCGACCACCAGCGCGCCCGAGGAGAGGAGCGAGTCCATCAGGCGGGCGTTTCGCCCCGCCAGCGGGCGGCCGTCGTGGCCCCGCAGCACCTCTGGCCGCAGCACCGAGTAGTTCTCGGTGAGCGGGTTCGAGCCCTTCGCCTCGGTCCAGGTCTGGGCGCCGCGCAGGTAGGCCTGGAAGATGCGCGCCTCCTGCACCGCGCCGACGAGCGCCTGGCCGTCGCCGCCGGCGAGGCAGTGCGGGGGCCAGAGGTAGAGCTGGTACTTGCCGTCGCGCTCCAGTGACTCGCAGTAGTGGAGCGCCTCGTCGCGCAGCCACCGCTGGTCCCCGCCGGCAAGCCAGGAGGCCACCGGGGGTGCGGGGCGCGCCTCGCCGGCGCGGACCTCGGCCGCGGTGACGACCCGGAACGGGCGGAGCGGCGCCCCCGCCGCGTCCACCCAGAAGGGCGCGAAGAAGATCTGGTAGGCGAGGTGGGTGTCGAGCGTCGCGGTGATGCGGGTGAGGTGCGCCGCATTCCGGTAGATCCACTCCACCAGCCGCCGCGTGTCGTCCACCGCCCCCGTGCCGCTCCGGCCGCCGACGTAGAGCGTCCCCTCCGGCAGGCAGAAGTCCTTCTGCTCGTCCACGAGCAGGAGGTGGAGGTCGAGCGCGTCCTCGGACGCCGCCCGGACGCCGTGCGCGGCGCGCCAGGCCTGGGCCGCGCCGAACAGAGCCTCGGCCTCGGCGCGGTGGGACCAGCTGCCGGCGCTCGCCGGGTCGTAGAAGGGAGGGAGCGGCAGCTCACCGAAGGTCATATGGGCTCCATGGCGACGCGGTCGTCGCTCGGTCACCTTCGAACGGCGCGGCGCGCCGTCGGGGCGGCTCCCGGCGGTCACGCCGAGACGCCGCGCCCCGCCAGGACCAGCCGCGTCCGCAGATCGTAGAGTCCCCGCTCCAGCCCCACCGGGTACTGGTGCGGGTAGACGAAGCGCTTGATGCCGGCGTGGAGGCGGGAGAGCTGCTCGCGGGCCCGCTCCCGCACCCCCTCGAGCGGCGGAGCCTGCCAGACCGGCTCGCCGCGCCGCAGGACCGGGACGAGGAGGTCCTCGCCGGGCGTGCCCGCCGGGACCGACCGCCGCCGCGTCATGTCGAGCGGGTCGACCATCTCCGGCCCGGCCGGCAGACCCTGCTCCTCGTCGTAGATCACGTCGGCGAGGTAGCCGCCCTCCTTCTCGAAGCGGCGCACCTGGAGGACGCCGGGGACGGTGGTCTTGGCGGCCTGCTCGGAGAGCTTCACCCGGTACTTCCAGGGCGCGCCCGGCCCGTCCCGGACCGCCGAGAGCTTGTAGACGCCGCCCAGGGCCGGGTCGCCCCAGCCGACGACCAGCCGCGTCCCCACCCCCCACACGCCGATGGCCGCGCCCTGCTCCACCTTCAGGCTCTGCACGATCTCCTCGTCGAGCTCGTTGGACGCCATGATGGCGGCGTCCTGGAAGCCCGCCTCGTCGAGCAGCTGGCGCGCCTTCACCGAGAGGTAGGCGAGGTCCCCGGAGTCGAGCCGGATGCCGGCGAGCCGGTGGCCGCGCTCCCGGAGCCACCGGCCCACCTCGATGGCGCGCGCCACGCCGCGGAGGGAGTCGTAGGTGTCCACGAGCAGCACGCAGTTCGCCGGCAGCGCCCTGGCGTAGGCCAGGAAGGACTCGAGCTCGTCGTCGAAGAGCATCACCCAGCTGTGGGCGTGGGTCCCCTTCACCGGGATGCCGTGGAGCTTTCCGGCGAGGACGTTGGAGGTGGCGGCGCAGCCCCCGATGTAGGCGGCGCGGCTGGCCGCCAGCGCGCCGTCGATTCCGTGGGCGCGGCGCAGGCCGAACTCGATGACCGGCTGCCCCTGGGCCGCCAGCACCACCCGCGCCGCCTTGGTGGCGATCAGGGTCTGGAAGTTCACGATGGCGAGCAGCGGCGTCTCGAGCAGCATGCACGGGACGACCGGGCCCTTCACCCTCAGCAAGGGCTCCTGCGGGAAGGCGGCGGTCCCCTCCGGCATCGCGTCCACGTCCACGTCGAAGCGCAGCGCCCCGAGCCAGTCGAGGAAGGCCGGCTCGAAGAGCGGCTTCCCGTCGTTGCCGCGCTGCTCGGCGAGGTAGCCGAGGTCGTCGGCCTCGAAGCGCTGGTGGAGCACCTGGTCCACCGCGTCGGCCAGGCCGGCCGCCACCGCGAAGCCGCCGCCGAACGGGTTCCGCCGGTAGGAGAGGTGGAAGACCGCCTCCTTGGAGGCGATGCCCCCCTTCCAGGCCGCGTAGGCCATGGTGATCTCGTAGAAGTCGGTCAGCAGCGAGAGCGAGGTGCGGTAGATCCGCGAGGGGACCATGGAGCCTCCGCCGTCCATCTAACCCCGCCGGCGGACCCAGTGTAGAAGGAACGGCGATGCGCGAGAACCCGGCCGCTGCAGGAGGCGACCCCGCCGGGGCGGGGTTCGCCCGCGACGTGCTGTGGCCCTTCGCCTGGACGCGGCTGCTGCTCGCCGGGGTGGCCTGGTTCGGCGCCCAGCTCTCGCCGAGCTGGACCTACCCCTTCCCGGAGGCGGCGCGGCGGGGCTGGGCCTTCGTCCGCTGGCTGCCGCTCGACGCCTTCGGCCGCTGGGACGCCCACTGGTACCTGGACCTCGCCGCCTCCGGCTTCGCGCTGCGCGGCCCGCTGGGAGCGGCCCAGTCGAACCTGGCCTTCTTCCCGCTCTACCCCTGGCTGGTGCGGGCCGTGGACGCGTTCGTCCCGGCGCGGTGGCGGGGGCCGGAGTCGCTCTACCTGGCGGCGCTGGCGGTGTCGACCCTGGCGGCGCTGGCGGCGCTGGCGCTCCTGCTGCGCTTCGTGCGGGAGCTCACCGGCGACGGCGCCGTGGCGTCGCGAGCCGTGCTCTACCTGCTCCTCTTCCCGGCGGGCTTCTTCCTCTCCGCCCCGTACCCGGAGTCGCTGCTGCTGCTCCTCTCGGTGGCGAGCCTCCGCTCGGCGTGGCGTGGCCGCTTCGCGCCGGCGGGCCTGCTCGGGCTCCTGGCGGCGTTGACCCGTCCCGGCGGCGTCCTCCTGGCGGTGCCGCTCGCCTGGCTGGCCCTGCGGCCCGCGGGGAACGAGCGGACGGGCGGGGGGGGCCGGCGCGCCTGGGCGCGGCTCGCCTGGGCGCTGGCCCCCGGCCTCGGCGTCGCGCTGCAGGCCGCGAACCTGTGGCGGCTCTCCGGCGACCCTCTCGCGCTCTTCCACGTCCAGGCCGCCTGGGGACGCTCGTTCGCCTGGCCCTGGAGGACGCTGCTCGCGCCGCGGGACTTCCACCCCTACCTCGGCCCGCTGGAGGCGGGCTCGGTGGCGGGCGCCGCGGGGCTCGGAGGGTGGCTGCTGCGGGACCGGCGCACCCGCGCGCTCGGGCTCTTCGCCCTGGCGTCGCTCCTTCCGGTCGCCTTCTCCGGCACGTGGCTCTCGGCGCTGCGCTTCACCGGCGTCCTCTTCCCGTGCTTCCTGGCGCTGGCGCTCCTGGGCCGGCGGCCGGCCGTGGACCGGGCGATCACCGTCGCCTTCTCGATGGCCCAGGCGGCGCTGTTCCTCGCCTGGAGCCGCTTCTTCTGGGTGGCCTGACGGCCGCGCCCCGGGTCTTCGGGGCACCCCTCCAGTCCCTTGCGTCGGGATCCCTCGGGCGTAAGAACTCGCGCCGGAGGAACCACCATGCGCGATCCCCTGGGCGTCCTGTCGACCTTCGAGCGCGGCGCCGGACGGACGGGCCAGCTCTACTCGCTGCCCGCGCTGCAGGAGAAGGGATTCGGCCGGATCTCACGGCTGCCGGTCTGCCTCCGCATCGTGCTGGAGTCGCTGGTCCGCAACCTCGACGGCAAGCGCGTGCACGAGAAGGACGTGCGGGCGCTCGCCGGCTGGCAGCCGCGCGCCGAGCGGGCCGACGAGATCCCCTTCGTCGTCTCGCGCGTGCTGCTCCAGGACTTCACCGGCGTGCCGCTGCTGGTGGACCTGGCCGCCATGCGCGCCGCGATGCAGCGCGCCGGGAAGGAGCCGCGCGCCGTCGAGCCGCTGGTGCCGGTGGACCTGGTGGTGGACCACTCGGTGCAGGTGGACGCCTGGGGCAACGCCCGGGCGCTCGGGGACAACCAGGAGCTCGAGTTCGCCCGCAACCGCGAGCGCTACGCCTTCCTGAAGTGGGGCACCCAGGCCTTCCAGAGGCTGCGCATCGTCCCGCCGGGCGTGGGCATCTGCCACCAGGTGAACCTCGAGTTCCTGGCGAGCGTCGTCACCGAGCGCGACGGCGTCTTCCTCTACGACACGCTGCTCGGCACCGACTCGCACACCACCATGGTGAACGGCATCGGCGTGGTGGGCTGGGGGGTGGGCGGCATCGAGGCCGAGGCCGCGATGCTCGGGCAGCCCAGCACCCTCCTCACCCCCGACGTCGTCGGCGTGCACGTCCACGGGACGTTGCCGGAGGGGAGCACCGGCACCGACGTGGTGCTGGCGGTCACCGAGCTGCTGCGCCGCCAGAAGGTGGTGGGCAAGCTCGTCGAGTTCCACGGTCAGGGGGCCTCGCGCCTGGCCGCCGCGGAGCGGGCCACCATCGCCAACATGGCGCCCGAGTACGGCGCCACGATGGGCTTCTTCCCCCCCGACGAGCAGACGCTGCGCTACCTGATGGCCACCGGCCGTACCCAGGAGCAGGTCGATGCGGTGCGAGCCTACCTGACCGCCCAGGGAACCTTCGGCATCCCGGGGCGCGGGGAGTGCGACTACAGCCAGGTGGTGGACCTCGACCTCTCCACCATCCAGCCCGCCGTGGCCGGGCCGAAGCGCCCCCAGGACCGCATCCCGCTCCCGGAGGTGAAGGCGACCTTCGCAGAGCTGTTCTCGAGGCCCGACGCGGCCGGCTACGGCAAGCCGCCCGCCGAGCTGGAGCCACGGTGGGAGGCGGACGGCGTCGAGCTCGGCAACGGCGACGTCGTCATCGCCGCCATCACCTCCTGCACCAACACCTCGAACCCGAGCGTCATGCTCGCCGCCGGCCTCCTCGCCAAGAGGGCCCACCAGCGTGGGCTGCGGCCCCGCTCCACGGTGAAGACCTCGCTGGCCCCGGGCAGCCGGGTGGTGAGCCACTACCTCGCCCGGGCCGGCCTCCAGGAGCACCTCGACGCCCTGGGCTTCCAGGTGGTGGGCTACGGCTGCACCACCTGCATCGGCAACTCGGGCCCCATCGACCCGCGGCTCGAGAGGATCATCGGCGAGCACGACCTGGTGGCGGCCAGCGTGCTCTCGGGCAACCGCAACTTCGAGGCCCGGGTCCACGTCGCCGTGAAGGCCAACTTCCTCATGAGCCCGCCGCTGGTGGTGGCCTACGCGCTCGCCGGGACGGTGAACCGCGACCTGACCCGCGAGCCCCTCGGCAAGGACCGCGATGGCAGGGACGTGTACCTCCGCGAGCTCTGGCCCAGCAGCCAGGAGGTGGCGGCCCTCCTCGAGCACGCCGCCGATCCGGAGGCCTACCGGAGGAACTACGGCCGGTTCGACCAGAACCCCGAGTGGAATGCGATGGAGGTGGCGGCGGGGCTCCTCTACCGTTGGAACCCGCGCTCGACCTACATCCAGGAGCCGGCCTACTTCATGACGCCGTCGCGTCCCCCCGGGGACGTCCGGGGCGCCCGGGCACTCGCCATCTTCGGCGACTCGGTCACCACCGACCACATCAGCCCGGCCGCCTCCATCCATCCCTCCTCCCCGGCCGGGCAGTACCTCGTCTCGCAGGGCGTGGCCGCGGCGGACTTCAACAGCTACGGATCCCGGCGCGGCAACGACCGGGTCATGGTGCGCGGCACCTTCGCCAACGTCCGCATCCGGAACCGGATGGTCCCCGGCAGCGAGGGGGGCGTCACGGCGCTCCAGCCATCCGGCCAGAGGCTGTCCATCTACGACGCCGCGGTGGAGTACGAGAGGCGTGCCACCCCACTGGTCGTCGTCGCCGGCCTCGAGTACGGAACCGGCAGCTCGCGCGACTGGGCCGCGAAGGGCACCGCGCTCCTCGGCGTCCGCGCCGTGGTGGCCCGCTCCTTCGAGCGCATCCACCGCGCGAACCTGGCGGGCATGGGAGTGCTCCCCTGCCAGCTGCCCGAGCGCGTCTCGGCCGAGACGCTGGGGCTCGACGGCACCGAGACCTATGACCTCGTCGGCATCGAGCCGCTCGAGCCTCGGAAGCAGGCCCGGCTCCTCGTTCACCGCAAGGACGGCCGGGTGGACGAGGTCCCGGTCACGGTGCGGATCGACACCCCCATCGAGGTCGAGTACGCGCGCGCCGGCGGCATCCTCCCCTACGTCTTCGGTCAGCTGGAGGCCGGCAGCCCGGCGGCCCGGCGCTGAGGCCGCAGCCGGCCTGGCTGCCCGTTTCTGGCGTCCGCGGCCCCGTGACCACCGCGGTCGTCGCCGGGGCCCTGCAGGTGCTGCGTGGGACTGAAGGTCCTGCAGGGAGCGCGCTACGCCGCCGGCACGTGCGCCGCCGCCCGCGGGGCGAGCCCGGTGCGCGCGGCGAGCTCGCGCAGCTCCTCGCCGGAGAGGGTCTCGCGCTCGAGCAGCGCCCCGGCCGCCTCGCGGAGCAGGGCCTCCCGCTCCTCCAGCAGCTTGCGCGCCCGGGCCTGCTGGGTCTCGACGATGCGGCGCACCTCGGCGTCGATCTGCCGCAGGACCTCCTCGCTGGTGTCGGGGCGCCCCAGGGGCTCCCCGGTCCGGAGGAAGAGCGGCCTCCCGTCCCGCTCGAAGGAGAGCGGCCCGAGCGCCTCGCTCATGCCGTAGCAGCGCACCATGCTCCGGGCCACGTCGGTGGCCTTCAGCAGGTCGTCCTGGGCGCCGGTGGACGCGTCTCCGAACGCCACCTCCTCCGCGACGCGGCCGCCCAGGAGCACGCAGACCTTGTCGAGGAGCTCCTGCTCGGTCATGAGGAAGCGGTCCTCGGTGGGGAGCTGCAGCGTGTAGCCGAGCGCGGCGATGCCCCTGGGAATGATGGAGATCTTCTGGACCGGGTCCTGCCCGGGCAGCGCCATGGCCAGGAGCGCGTGCCCCACCTCGTGGTGCGCCACCCGCTCCTTCTCCATCCGGTTCAGCACCCGGTTGCGCTTCTCCAGGCCGGCGATGATCCGCTCCACGGCCTCCTGGAGGTCTCGCAGCTCGACGGCCTCCGCGCCCCGTCGCACCGCGAGCAGGGCGGACTCGTTCACCAGGTTGGCGAGATCGGCCCCGACGAGCCCCGCCGTCATGCCGGCGACCACCTCCAGGGCCGCGTCGTCGGCGAGATGCACGTTCCGCGCGTGGACGCGGAGGATGGCGAGGCGTCCGGCCTTGTCGGGCCGGTCCACCAGGACGTGCCGGTCGAAGCGGCCGGCCCGCAGCAGCGCCGGGTCGAGGATCTCGGGACGGTTCGTCGCGGCCATCAGGATCACGCCCACCCGCTGGTCGAAGCCGTCCATCTCCACGAGCAGCTGGTTGAGCGTCTGCTCGCGCTCCTCGTGGGCCATCGGCCCCACGCCCCGGACCTTCCCCAGCGCGTCGAGCTCGTCGATGAAGACGATGCAGGGCGCCTTCCCCCGCGCCTGCAGGAACAGGTCCCGCACCCGCGCCGCACCCACCCCCACGAACATCTCCACGAACTCCGACCCGCTGATGGAGAAGAAGGGCACGCCGGCCTCGCCCGCGACCGCCCGGGCGAGCAGCGTCTTGCCGGTACCCGGCGGCCCCACCAGCAGGATCCCCTTGGGGATCTTGCCCCCCAGCCGCCGGAACTTCTCCGGCGTCCTCAGGAACTCGATGACCTCCTGGAGCTCCTCCTTGGCCTCGTCGACCCCGGCCACGTCGGCGAACCGGGTCTCGATCCCGGTCTCGGCGTAGACCCGGGGGCGGCTGCGCCCCGCCGTGAGGAGCCCCGGCCCGGCCTGACCGCCGCGGCGGAGGAGGGGGAGCAGCACCAGCGCCGAGACCCCGAGCGGCACGAGCCACAGGAGCGAGGTCCACCACGGCGACCGATCCACCTCCCCGGTGATCTTCACCCGCGCCTCGCCGAGCTTGCGTACCAGGTCCGGGTCGTCCACCCGCACCGCGGTGAAGGGCACGGCCTGGCCGCCTCCCTCCGGCTTCATCCTCCCGCGCACCTGGGTCGGCGAGACGACCGCCTCCTCGACGCGGCCGGCGGCCACGGCCTCCTGCAGCTCGGTGTAGGTGAGCTCCCGCACGCGCGAGGCGGGGCCGAAGAGCGCAACCGCCAGGAACGCGCCCCAGACGAGGGCGACGAGGAGCCAGCTCAGCTGGCGCATCCGGCTCTGCTTCTCATCCACCTGGCAGGCCTCGACGCAATGCTACTGCCACGGCCCCGCGCGCGGGCGCCTCGAACCGGATCGGACCTGAGAGGGGCGGTCCCGGCAGGGGCTTGCGAGGCAAGCGGGGACGAGCCGGTTTCGCATGCCCCACCGCTCCCCTGGCGGCGCCCGGCGGAAGGGCTAGCCTGGCGACATGCCCTCCTCCCTGGAGACCGGCCAGACCGCCTCGCTCCGCCCCCTCTCACGCGTCGCCGCCGAGCTGGGGTTGCGCCCCGGCGAGCTCGAGCCGTACGGGCGCCACGCCGCCAAGGTGGCTTCGGAGGCCTTGCTGCGGGTGCGCGACGCACCTCGGGGAAGGCTCGTGCTGGTCACCGCCGTCACCCCCACCCCGACGGGCGAGGGCAAGACCACCGTCGCCGTGGGTCTCGCCGACGGGCTGCGTCGCCTGGGCGGGCGGGCAGCCCTGACGCTCCGCCAGCCGAGCCTCGGCCCGGTGTTCGGCCGGAAGGGGGGCGGCAACGGCGGCGGGCGGGCGCAGGTCGTTCCCAAGGAGGTCTTCGACCTCCACCTCACCGGTGACGGCCACGCCGTCGGTGCCGCTCACGACCTCGCCGCGGCGATGCTCGACAACCACCTGCACCACGGCAACCGCCTCGGCATCGAGCCCGGCTCGGTGACCTGGCCGCGCGTCGTGGACATGGACGACCGCCCGCTGCGCGCCGCCGTGATCGGGCTCGGCCCCGAGCGCAACGGCCCGTCCCGCTCGACGGAGTGGGTCATCACCGCCGCCTCCGAGGTGATGGCGGCGCTCTCGCTCGCCGACGGGCTCGCCGACCTGCGCCTCCGGCTCGGCCGCATCGAGGTGGCGGAAGATCGCCAGGGGCACCCGGTGACGCTGGAGCAGCTGCGCGCCGCCGGCGCCATGGCGGCCCTCCTGGTGGAGGCCGCCAAGCCCAGCCTGATGCAGACCCTGGAGGGCTCGCCGGTGCTGGTCCACACCGGCCCGTTCGCCAACGTCTCCCACGGCTGCAGCTCGGTCGTCGCCGACCGGCTGGCGCTCGGGCTCGCCGACCACGTGGTGACCGAGGCAGGCTTCGGGGCCGACCTCGGGGCCGAGAAGTTCTTCGACCTGAAGTGCCGCCAGGGTGGCCTCGCGCCCGCAGCCGCGGTCGTCGTGGCCACGGTGCGGGCTCTCAAGCATCACGGGAGCAGGGGCCGCGGGCGCAAGGGGCCCGAGCTGGAGGCGGCGCTCGCCGAGCCGGACCTGGAGGCGGTGCGGCGCGGGACCACGAACCTTCGCCTCCACGTGGAGAACGTGCGTGCCTTCGGCGTTCCCGTGGTCGTGGCGCTGAACGCCCATGCCGGGGACCGCGCCGACGAGCGGGACGCGGTCCTCGAGGCCGGGCTGGCCGCGGGAGCCCGCGCCGCGGTCCTGGCGACGCCCTTCGCCGACGGCGGCGCCGGCGCCCTCGACCTGGCCCGGGCGGTGCGGGACGCGGCTGCGGACGGCGCCCCGGGGTTCCGGCTCCTCTACCCCGACGAGATGGCCCTGGAGCGCAAGATCGAGGAGGTGGCGATTCGCATCTACCGCGCTGCGGGGGTCGAGCTCTCCGGCGCCGCGAGCACCCGGCTCGCGCAGCTCGCCGGCCTCGGCTGGGGCCGGCTGCCGGTGTGCATCGCCAAGACGCCCTACTCGCTCTCACACGACCCCGAGCTGGGCGCCAGCCCTCGCGACTTCCGGCTGCCGATCCGGGAGGTGCGGCTGCAGGCCGGGGCTGGCTACGTGACCGCCCTGGCCGGCGAGATCGTGCTCATGCCCGGCCTTCCGGAGCGGCCGGCGGCCGAGGACGTGGACGTCGCGGCGGACGGGCAGATCGTGGGCCTGCGCTAGCCCCTGGAATGTCAGACCCCCGATCCAGGGTGGGCGACGATTCCGTGCTCCGCCCGCGCCAGGCGCGGCGGGTGCCGAGGAGGTCCGCAGAGATGGCCGTGAAGGTGATGGTGGCCCCCGCGATCGCGACCCGCGTCGTGGGGAAGGTCGAGCGACAGCACCGCGACCCGAGCGCTCCGGCCCGGCCCCGGCGCCGGAAGTCCGCGGTCTACGACGCCGACGGCAACGAGGTGCTCATCACCCTCATGTGCCTGAAGTGCCACAAGATGCGCCCCCTGAACCAGTTCGGCCTGCGGCGGATGGCGGATGGCTCCATCCGCAACCAGCCCTGGTGCCGCACCTGCCGGTCCAGCGCCGGGACGGAGCGCCCGCGCCGCAGCCAGGTGGTGGAGGAGGCGGCGCCGGTCGAGCCGATCGCCGAGGCGCCGCCAACGAAGCCCATCGCCGCCTCGCTCGTCGCGGCCCAGGTCGCCGCCGCGCTGGCGGGCGGCTGGGGCAAGTAGGGCGTCCCCGGGTCTTCCGGGGACGAGCGCGGCTCGAGAGGGCCGGGGCCGCCCGCGGAGACGCGCGGCGGCCCCAATTTCGTCTCCGGCTTGACGCTCATCAATCGCACCGTCCAGCGAGCGGACGCCCCTCCCGATCTGCGTTGCACCCTCACTCTCGGGACAGGTAGGATTCGGCGTCTTTCCTCCGCGCCAGTGGAAGTACCCCCTCACCATCCGCCGCAGGAGTCCCAATCATGGCCCAGACGACCAATCTGAAGGCGACGCTCCTCAAGAAGATCGAGGCGTTTCGTCCCCGGACGCAGAAGCTGACCAAGGAGCTCGCCAACGTCGTCATCGACAAGGTGAACATCGGCCAGTGCATTGGAGGCGCCCGCGACATCCGCTCCCTGGTCACCGACATCTCCTACCTCGACCCCATCGAGGGCATCCGCTTCCGCGGCAAGACCATCCCCGAGACCTTCGCTGCCCTCCCGAAGCCCCCCGGCAAGGAGCAGCCGTACGTCGAGGGCTTCTTCTACTTCCTGCTCACGGGCGACGTGCCGACGGCGGCGCAGACCCAGGAGGTGGTC
>Ga0209253_10004132_pt1 | contig 12676 bp, 11 predicted proteins | sample FrelakmetBRP12BR_FD_187145 | JGI IMG/M metagenome (GOLD analysis project Ga0209253, IMG submission 187145) | Freshwater lake sediment microbial communities from the University of Notre Dame, USA, for methane emissions studies - BRP12 BR (SPAdes)... | ecosystem: Environmental > Aquatic >...
CCAGCCAGAGGTCATTGCCCTCGCGGGTGCGTTCCCCCACACCGGCAAAGACCGAAAACCCTCCGTGTTCCATGGCCACGTTATGGATCAATTCCATGATGACCACCGTCTTCCCAACTCCTGCCCCGCCGAAGAGCCCGATCTTCCCCCCCTTCAGATAAGGCGCCAAGAGGTCAACCACCTTGATCCCCGTCTCAAAGGGCTCCATGGTGGTGGATTGTTCCGCAAACGATGGGGCCGGGCGATGGATCGGGTAACGCATTTTCGTTACGACCGGCCCCATTTCGTCTACGGGCTCTCCCACCACGTTGAGGATCCGGCCTAAGGTCTCCCGACCGACGGGTATGGTGATCTGGTCTCCGTAATAGGTCGCCTTCGTGCCCCTAACCAACCCATCTGAAGTATCCATGGCCACGCAGCGGACGATTTCATCCCCCAAGTGTTGGGCCACCTCAACGATCAAATTCTCCTCCCGGTTATCGATGCGGGGGTTGGTAAGTTTAAGTGCACCGTATATGGGAGGCAGTTCCCCCTCGCCAAACTCAACGTCCACGACCGGTCCGATGACCTGGACGATCTTTCCTACTTGGATCACTTTTCTCCTCCTGAATTCGCTTTCAGTTAAGCTCAACCAACTTTTAAAATTTATTGCTGAGCGCTGAAGGCTGATAGTTGAATGCCTAAGATTTTCACTTCAGCGCTTCCGCACCGCTGACGATCTCGATCAACTCTTTGGTGATGGCCGCCTGCCGGGCTTTATTGTAAACCAAGGTCAGCTTTTCGATCATCTCTGCGGCATTGTTCGTGGCATTCTCCATGGCTGTCATTCGAGCTCCATATTCAGAGGCTACGGATTCCAACAGAGCGTGGTAGACCTGCACTTCCACGTACATGGGCAGAAGCCTGTCTAAAATTTCCCCTTCTGAGGGCTCATAAAGATACTCCACGGCCGCGGGACCCCCTTTGGCAGGGGGCTGAACCAGGGTGAGTGCTTCTTCTCCCCCGGGTATGACCGGCAAGACTTTTCTTAACACCACCCTTTGCTGAATTGCTGATCGAAACTCGCTGTAAAGCAGATAGATTCCGTCCACCTGCTTTTCAATGTAGGCCTTTACCAACTCCTGCCCGATGCGCGAGGCCAATAGATAGTCTATTTTCCCGAAAAAGTTGATATATTCCCTCCGGATGTTCACCTTCCGTCTTCGGAAGTAATCCCGACCCTTTCGCCCGATGAAGGAAAGGGCGAGTTCCTCGCTCTTGACCTTCTCTTCCTCCATGAACCGCTCGGCCCTTTGAATCAGGTTCATGTTGAAAGCACCGCAGAGGCCCCGGTCCGAGGTGAAAACAACTACCTCGATCCGCTTCGGTTCTCGCCGGGCTAACAAAGGATGCGCTTCTGCCGAGGTCCTCGCCGCCAGGCTGTTCAGAACTTCGAGCATCTTTGTGGCGTAAGGCCGGGTGGCCAAGATGCTTTCCTGAGCCCGCCGGAGTTTGGCCGCGGCCACCATCTTCATGGCTTTGGTGATCTGTTGGGTGGACCGAACGCTGGCAATCCGTTTCCGAATATCCCGAAGGCTTGCTTTAGCCATTTCTAATCACTCCGCCTTAAACTTGCCCTTGAACTCCTCCAGCATGCTTTTGACCTTTTTTTCCAGGTCGGAATCCAGGGCTTTCTTTTCGCGGATCTCCCTAAGAACTTCCGGATACTGGCTCTCCACGAGCTTATAAAGTTCTTCCTCGTATCTTTGCAGGGCGCTTTCGGGGTACATTTCCAGGTGCCCATTCGTGCCGGCAAAGATGATCAGAATTTGTTTTTCCACCGGAAGAGGCTTGTATTGGGGTTGTTTGAGAATCTCCACCAACCGGCTCCCCCGGGCGAGTTGGGCCTGCGTAGCCTTGTCTAAATCGCTGCCAAATTGGGCGAAGGCAGCCATTTCCCGGTATTGGGCCAAATCCAACCGTAGGCTTCCAGCCACCTGTTTCATCGCCCGAATCTGGGCATTCCCGCCAACCCGGGAGACGGAAAGTCCAACATTGATCGCTGGGCGGACCCCGGAATAGAAGAGTTCCGACTCCAAATAGATCTGCCCATCGGTGATGGAAATGACATTCGTGGGAATGTAGGCCGACACGTCTCCAGCTTGGGTCTCGATAATTGGCAGGGCAGTCAGGGACCCTCCCCCCAGCTCGTCGTTCATTTTGGCTGCCCTCTCCAAGAGACGCGAATGGAGGTAAAAAATGTCTCCTGGATAAGCCTCCCGTCCAGGGGGCCGACGTAAGAGGAGGGAGAGCTGTCGATAGGCCTGAGCATGCTTGGAGAGGTCATCATAAACGCAAAGTGCATGCCTCCCGGAATCCCGGAAATACTCTCCCATGGAGCATCCGGAATAAGGGGCGATGTACTGTAACGGGGCGGGCTCTGACGCTGTCGCCGCCACAACTGTGGTATACTCCATCGCCCCGTATTTCCTGAGGATATCTACCACCCGGGCAACCGTAGAGCGCTTCTGGCCGACGGCAATGTAAAAACAATAAACCCCTGCCCCTTTCTGGTTGATGATCGTGTCTACAGCCAACGCCGTCTTCCCTGTTCCCCGGTCCCCGATGATCAGTTCCCGCTGGCCCCGGCCGATGGGGATCATGGAATCAATGGCTTTCAGGCCAGTCTGCAGCGGCTCTTTCACTGGTCGCCTGGCAATGATCCCAGGAGCCTTCTGTTCGATGTTGCGAAAATGTTTTGCTTCTATGGCCCCGCCTTCGTCAATGGGCTGACCCAACGAATTCACCACCCGCCCGATGAGTTCCTCGCCGACGGGGACCTGGGATATGCGATTCGTCCTCTTTACCGTATCCCCCTCGCGGATCAGGGTATCTTCGCCAAAAAGCACGGCCCCCACATTATCCTGCTCTAAATTTAAGGCCATACCGTAAACCCCATGGGGAAATTCTAAGAGCTCTCCGGCCATGACATGGTCTAACCCATAAATTCGAGCGATGCCATCTCCCACAGAAAGGATCACCCCTGTCTCGGCCACGTCCAGCTTGCGATCGAATCCCTGGATTTGGCTCCGAATGATTTCGCTTATTTCATCGGCTCTAATCTGTACCGCCATATCCGCTCACTCCTTGTAAAGATTCTCTTTGACTTTTAAAAGCTGAGTCTTCAAGCTTCCATCATAAATCACATTGCCGACCTTGGTTAAAACCCCTCCGATTAGGGAGGGGTCCTTGGCCGCGGAAAGAATGACCTCTTTCCCCGTCATAGATTCCAACTGACCTTTTATGGCACTCACTAGCTCGGAAGGAATCTCCAAAGCCGTGACCAAATGGGCCCGGATGCGTTTGGAGACTTCATCGCACAGGCTCTCGTAAGACCTGACAATTTCGGGAAAATGATCCATCCGTTCTCGGTCGATCAGTAAATCCACAAAATCAACCGTTGAATCAGATAGGTCAAGAGGTTTACTTACGGCCTTGGCGATCGCCTTCCGGGTGGGTGCTGGATAGGCGGAGCTCAGTAGGACGCCCTTCAACTCTTTGTTTGCTTTAAGGAGGTCGGCCATTTTCTCCAAATCTTTTCCTAAGGCTTCATAATTCCGCCCCTGCAGGCCAATTTCCAAAAAAGCCCGGGCATATTTTCTGGCCAGAGTTAAGCTGATCACCTGAGTTCCCTTACCTTCCCCATGAATTCTTTAACCAATTTCTCTTGGTCCTGAGGTTGCGTGGCCTCCCTCAAGAGCTTTTCGGCCATTTCCATAGATAGGTCCACCATTTCTTTCCTCAGGATAAAACGCGCCTTTCTAACCTCTTGCCCAGCAACTACCTGAGCTTGCTTCCGAATCCGATCGCCTTCCTCGTGTGCTCGTTCGATAATTTTCTTGCGTTCCACCTCGGCCTCTTGGGAGATTTTTTGGTGGAGATTGTCGATTTCCTGGCTCAGCGAATTGAGTTTCAATTCCCATTTATCGAAATGGGCCCGGGATTCTTCTTCCTTTTTGGCGGATTGCTCCAGGGAGTTCTTGATCTCCTCCTGCCTTTTTAAGAGAAATGCACGAACGGGCTTTTTCAAGACATAGATAAGCAGCGTGACCAGCAGAACGAAGCTGACGATCTGCCAGAAGACTTCCCCGGTGATGCCACCCCCATCATCTCTGGCAGCCCAAAGATCATTTGCGGAAAGGGCCAGCGAAAGAATCCCAAGGACGCTAAACCAGAACCAAAGAGAAAATCTGGTCATGGAAGGCTCCTTCCCAGAATTTTTTCGGCAATCTCTCGGGAGAGATTTTGGGCTTGAAGCTGGAGGTCAGCTCGGGCCGTCCCCATTTCTTTGGCGATCTTTATTTTCATTTCCTGGATTAATCGATTGGCCTCTTCCACGGCTTTTTGCAAAATCTCCATCTCCTTCCCTAAACCTTCTTTGCGGATTTCCTCGCGACTAGCCGCCCCTTGGGCCTGGGCTGAGGAAATCGCTTCCCGATAACGCTCCACCAGCTCTTCTGTTCTCTGCTGGAGCTCTCTGGCCCTCTTTTCAGCTTTCTCCACCCGATCTTTTCTCTCTTGTAGGATGCTCAAAAAAGGCCTGAAAGCTACTTGACTTAAGATAACCACCAAACCCAGGACTATGGCCAGTTGAATGACCAAGGTGAGGTTCAACTCGATCATGGAGTCGTCTCCCTAATGTTCAGAATGTTTTTAGGCAAACTATTTGGTCTGATTTTTCCCTTCAGACTCGATTTCCCCCATCCTTTCAAGGTCCCCAGACATGTGGGAGGTGCCTTGAAAGATTACCCCCTCGCCGAAGAGTAGGATTGGGGAACTAATGTCACCATAAATTTTGGCCGGGGAATACGCTTCAATCCGGGTTTTGGCGGTGATCGTTCCATGGGCTTCTCCCCGGATTAAGACCACACCGGCCTGAATCTTCGCTCGGACAACGGCCTTTTCTCCGATGATGAATATCCCGCTGCTATGGATTTCGCCGGTGAACTTTCCATCGACCCGAACGGCTCCTTCAAAGGTCAATTTCCCTTCGAATTCCGTTCCCAGACCCAGGAGGGTGTTGATTTCTTCTTTTTGTTTCTTCTTGTTACTCAGACTTGACACCCCTTTCAACCCCCTCTTCTGCGGAGCAGGTCGATGATCCGATCCAATTCGTCTGGAGAATAAAATGCAATTTCGATCCTCCCTCGCCCTCTTTTCCCCACGATTTTCACTTTCGTTCCCAAAGCCCGCTGAAGCTCTTCCGTTAAGGGGCTCCATTCTTGGTTATTTTTTGAAGGGGCCGGATGGCCTTTGGAACGAAGCTTCTTAACCAAGCTTTCAGTTTGGCGAACGGAAAGGCTGGCTGTTAGCACTTTCTTCAACGCCAGCCTTTGTTTTTCCGGCCCTTCAAGGCTCAGGAAAGCCCGAGCATGCCCCATGCTGATCCCCCCCTCTAGCAAGCATTGCCTGATTTCCGGGGGAAGTCTTAGCAGGCGGATCGTGTTGGTGACGCTCGTTCGGTCTTTTCCAACCCTTTTGGAGACTTCTTCCTGGGTTAAGTGAAAATGGTCTATCAATCTCTTAAAAGCTTCGGCTTCCTCGATGGGGTTTAAGTCTTCCCTTTGAATATTCTCGATCAAAGAAAGCTCCAGAATTTCTGAATCGGGGACATCTTTGATCAAAATGGGAACTTCTTTAACCCCGGCCTTCTGTGCGGCCCGCCACCTGCGCTCTCCGGCGATGATTTCGTAGCCTTCACCCTTACGGCGGACTACCAGCGGCTGGAGGATTCCTCTCTGTCGAATGGAATCCACCAGCTCCTGAAGATGTTCATCATCAAAAGCCCTTCGGGGTTGAAACGGGTTTGGCTGCACCTCCTCGATTCCGCAGAAATAGAAGGCTCTCTTTCCTTCCAAATCTGAGGATTGCTTTTCTGGGATCAGGGCTGCCAACCCTTTTCCCAACGCCTGCCGTCCGGCCAACGCTCCTAGTCCTTCTTCTCTTTTTCCGAGCTGTTCGTTCTTTTAAAAGAAACTGAATGACGATTCACTTTAAACCAATCGAAAGAAAAATGTCAAAAAAAAAATTAGAGGTTCCCTAAAAAAATCCAGAGGGGGCTTTGAGCATTGGACCCCCAAACATCCTTAGCAGGGCATAATCAACTTTTTTGGGGACAGCCATTAATGTTCGTGGCTTAAGACTTCTTTAGCCAAGTCCAAATAGCTCTCTGCACCACGCGAGTCAGCATCATACAAGATGATCGGCTTTCCGAAACTTGGGCATTCGCTTAGGCGCACATTTCTGGGGATGACCGTATTGAAGACCATGGGCCCGAAATGCTTTCTTACTTCTTCGGTCACCTGATGAGAAATGTTGTTCCGTTTATCGAACATGGTCAGCAAAATCCCCTCAATTTTTAGCCAAGGGTTTAAGCTATTTTTAATTAACTTAATAGTTTTAAGTAGTTGTGATAATCCTTCCATAGGATAGTACTCGCATTGCAGCGGGATGAGCACTGAATCGGAGGCCGTCAGCGAATTAACTGTGATAAGGCCCAAGGAAGGGGGACAATCGATGATCAAAAAATCGAACTCCTCTCTAACTTCCTTCAAGGCATTCCTCAGGCACATCTCTCGGTTTGGAAAGGGGACTAATTCGATTTCTGCCCCGATCAGGTCAATGTTCGACGGGATGATTTTCAGAAAATCAAGCTCCGTATCCCGAAGCAAATCCTTGAGGGGCACTTGATCGATCAGGGCATGATAGATGCTCCGGTTGACTTCTTCTCTAGATATGCCGAGTCCACTGGAGGCATTTCCCTGAGGATCGAAGTCGATCAGTAAGGTTTTCTTCTCGGCGACGGCCAGTGACGCCGAGAGGTTGACCGCGGTGGTGGTCTTGCCAACTCCTCCTTTTTGGTTGGCGATGCTAATCACTCGGGCCATTTCCCAAATCCCCCCCGCAAGACTTTAGCCTTTCTAAAAATGATTTTTCAAGAAAAAAAGAAAGGGATAAATGTTTCACGTGAAACATCATGATCATTCTCTATGCCTTCCTAAGGCCGATGAGGATCCGTTCATGGCCTAAAAATGGCAATCGGAGCCGATAGAAGAAATCCAGCTTCAAGCCCATTTGCTCCATGGCCGGCAGGCTTTTTCCCAACTCTGCCTCCCCCTTCTTCCCTTTCATTGCTAAAAGGATTCCTCCCGGACTTAGAAAGGGGAGTCCTGTGGCAGCTAATTTCAGCAAAGACCCGAAGGCTCGGGAGATGACGAAATCAAATATCTCCCCGAAATCTTCTCCTATTTTCCTCTTTTCCTCGGACCACTGGATTTCTATCCCTTCAAGGCCTAAGTTCCGGACAAGATTTTTCAAAAAAAAGACCTTCTTTTGAGTCGCCTCCATTAAGACTACCCTTAGATCGGGGCGGACAATTTTTGCGGGGATACCGGGAAACCCTGCTCCCGATCCTAGATCAACGATGGAGGCTCTTTGCTGGAGATATTTCAGAACTGTAAGAGAGTCGAGGAAATCCTTCAAAATAATTTCCCGGTCACTGGCTCTGCTCATCAAATTCATACGCTTGCCCCAGGTCTTCAATTCATCCAGGTATTTTCTAAAGGCCAGAATATGCTCGTTGGTCAACATAAGGCCAAGTTCTGCCGCTCCTTCGATGAGTAACCTGGGAAACTCAGTTTGAATCACTGCCGTCCAATTGAAGTTGAGATCCTAAAACCCTTGTTAAGGTATTCTGAAAATTTTTTCGAACAGAGCTCCAAATTGCAAAAATCCCCCTGCAAATCATCCCTGGCCCAAATAATGGTTCCAAGTCCTGGACAACCTTAATTTGGATACAAGGGAGGATGAAGAGAACTCTTGCCCGTGGCAATCCTCTTAAGGTAGATCATCAGGATGGAAATGGCCGCTGGCGTAACCCCGGATATCCGGGAAGCCTGTCCCAAAGAAAGGGGTCTTATTTTCGCCAATTTTTCTTTGACCTCAGCCGTGAGGCCGGGTATGACCTTGAAATCCATGTTCGCTGGTAACCGTATGCCTTCCAGCTTTAAAAGCTTACCTACATGTTCCTCTTGCCTCTTAATGTAACCTGCATACTTGGTCTGAATTTCCACCTGCTCTGCTACCGCAGGATCGGTTAGAGCGCAGGCCTGGTCAAAAGCCTTTAGGTCATAATAAGAAATCTCCGGCCTGCGGAGAAGCTCGATCAAGGAAATCGAGTTTTTTAAAGGCGAGCTTCCCAGAGCCTTCAGCCGGTCATTGGTTCCCAAGGTAGGTTGGATAATGAACTTATTAAGTCTTTCGAACTCTTTTCTTAGGTTAAATTCTTTCTGTATAAATTCAAAGTAATCTTTATCATTCACCAATCCGACAGACCGCCCTTTTTCTCTTAGCCGAAAGTCTGCGTTGTCTTCCCGGAGAAGCAGGCGGTATTCAGCCCGAGACGTGAACATCCGGTAGGGTTCTTTAGTGCCCTTGGTCACAAGATCATCAATCAAAACCCCTATGTAGGCTTCTTCTCGCCCCAAGATGAGAGGGTCCTTTCCCCTAATCTGCAAAGAGGCGTTGATCCCGGCCATAAGCCCTTGAGCTGCAGCCTCTTCATACCCCGAAGTACCGTTAATCTGCCCCCCAAAAAATAAGTTCTTTACGAGCTTGGTTTCCAGGGAGGGCATTAGTTGAATGGGGTCTGCATAATCATACTCGACGGCGTACCCTGGACGAATGATTTCCGCCCTCTCCAAACCCAAGATAGAGCGCAGCGTCTTAAGCTGAATGTCCATGGGCAAGCTTGTGGCGAGGCCGTTTGGGTAGACCTCAAGGGTGTCTAACCCCATCGGTTCTAGAAAAATCTGATGCTGGTCCTTATCTGGGAAGCGAACAACTTTATCCTCGATCGAAGGACAGTATCTGGGTCCAATACCCTTAATAATTCCGCAATAAAGGGGAGAACGATCAAGTCCCGAGCGGATGATATTGTGGGTTCTTGGGTTAGTGTAAGTGATGTAACAGGGAACCTGCTGTAATAGAATTGCTTTATTGCTGAAAGAAAAGGGCTTCGGCGGGTCGTCACCCCTTTGCTCCTTAAGCTCAGAAAAATTAATACTCTTTCTGTCCAGGCGCGGGCAAGTCCCGGTTTTTAGGCGCCCCAATGAAAAGCCGAGGCGCATGAGGCATTCGGAAAGCTTTAAAGATGGAAGATCGCCCAGCCTCCCGGCCGGGAAATTCTTAAGGCCGATATGAACAAGTCCCCGAAGGAAAGTCCCTGTGGTCACGATCACCGCTCGGGCTACGAACCTCTCCCCGACGTTTGTCTCTACCCCAATTGCTTTTCCGCGGTCTACCAGAATTTCGTCAACAATGGCCTGTTTGAGAAATAGATTTTCCTGTCGTTCCAGAATTTTTTTCATCCGCAGATGGTAGAGCTGCAGGTCTCCTTGGGCCCTGGAAGAGCGCACTGCTGGGCCTTTCTTGGTGTTCAATTGGCGGAATTGTATTCCGGTCTCATCGATATTTTTGGCCATCTCCCCGCCAAGAGCATCAATCTCTTTGACTAAATGGCCTTTGGCCAGCCCACCGATGGCCGGGTTACAAGACATCCGGGCCACTCCATCCACGTTGATGGTTAGGAGGAGAGTGGTGTGCCCCAGGCGCGCACAAGCTAGGGCGGCCTCACAGCCAGCGTGGCCGGCACCGATGACGATGACCTCAAACTCTTCAGGGGAAAAGGCCAAAGAATTCCTTCTGGAACGGGGGGGAAAGAGAATGTTTCACGTGAAACAACGCCCGCTTATTATTCTAACATATTAAAACAAAAAAGTTTTATATGTTCTTACCATTTAGCCGGGCATTTGTCAAACGGTTTTTTCCCAGATATCTTGAAATAGATTTGAACATATTCCTATTTTTACTGGTAATTTAATTTGACAAAGCAGATTCAGAAAAATCCGAGGCTTTCAGGAAAGGTGCACGGTATCTCCTTCAAAAAACCTAAGATTTGAAGAGTCACTTTTGGCAGAAATCTATCCCGAAAGTCCTTAGGGTTTAATTAGCTTTTGCAGTCCGCATTAATAAACGAAAGTTATTGTTTTAAATGCAACATCTGGAAGATCCCTGGATCGGCCAATTTGAGATAGACTTATGGATTTGAGCGGCCTAAGGAGAGCATCTCCCTAGATGAGAATCATAATCTAATCTGAGGGAAAAATTGACTTTCCCAATGCTTTCTGATATATTCCCCAAAAATATTATTTCATTTCAATGCCCGATGAAAAAAGGAAAAAGGTTTATTAATCTGAAACTTGGCAAGCGACCCACCCATAGGCCAAAGCCGTGGGTTACCCAGCCAATAAAGAAGACTCCAAAAGGACCAGCTCAATGAGGGGAGAGAGAATACTCCTTCTTCTGCCCTCCATCTTGGTGGTTCTGGCTGCGCTGGCCTGTTCATCCACCCCCAAAACAGGGGTTCTCTTGCGCGATCCGTTGGCTTCTCTGAAAGTAGTCGAGGAAATCTTCGCCAAAGAGGGGAAAAGTGATTATTTCCTCCTAAATGACGAAGGATATTCCTTCCGGCTGATTTATCTATGTGAAAATCGAGTCTACAACTTTGTAGAGGAACCCAAGAACAACCCCGTGTTGGTTAGCCTTCAGCCCATCCTTGATAGTCCGGTTGAAAAAAAGCTCCGAGCTGATGACCGAAGGAGAATATGGGTCTGCATGGAGCGAAAAGTGCGGGAAGAACAGTTCCGGGTGGAAGAACTCAAAAGACGGATGACGGAAGAGAGGTTGCGGCTCGAAAGGGAAGTGCGCTCAATGTGGGGGGAGCGAGATCGCATTGTTGTTGAGATCGAGAAAAAAAAGAAGCTCGAAGCCGAGAGGCAGCGCCGGATGGAAGAGGAGATGCGCAGGGCGGAGGAAGAGCGCCTCCGCAAGCTGGAAGAGGAACAGCGCAGGAAGGCCGAGGAAGAAAGAAAGATTAAGGTCTACAGGGTTGGGGAAAAAGAAGAATCCCCATCTTTACCCCCACCCCTCCCTCCCAAGGTTACCGAGAGTGGCATTTTCTTAGTTATGAAAGAAGCGAATATCCATGAAGATGCGCGAGAGACATCAAAAATTCAGGCCAAAGCCAAGAAATACGATATTCTTGAGGTCGTAGACTCCAAGAGAGACGAAAACGGAATCCCATGGTATCAATTCATTGTATCTGAACGGGTAATCTCGGAGAAAGGAAAAAGGTACGGTTGGTCACCTGAAGAAAAATCCTTTTGGGTGAAGAACAAATTGCTGGCCTGGGTTTATCCCGGTGATCTGGCCAAGATTCACACGGCCAAACCTTTAAAGTTAAATGTGGAGGAAATCCAATTTACCGGGAAGAAGGCCTCCTCCCCCCCAAAACCTTCCTTGTACGAAGTCATCTATGAGGTGAATGTAGAATATGCCGAAAATATTGTTGGTTGGATAGATGAAAAGAGTGGGATCCGCCGGAGCAACACAAATAAAGACGAAATGAGAAGTCTCTTAAACGAGCTTTCCAAGACGCTCTGGCCGCTACGGATTCAGAACGATATCCTCAGGGGGTACATCCGCGCTGGTTTCACTCCCCAACAGGTTGTGCTATCCTGGGGACGACCAGATCATGTGAATAAAACTAGGACCTTGGTCGGAATCCACGAGCAATGGGTCTACGGAGAGAGCCCTTTTCCGAACTCCTATGTCTACTTTGAGAACGGATTGGTCAAAAGCTGGGAATTCTTGAAAAAGAGCGGAAAATAATATTCGCTCCCAAGGAATAGAATTTAAAAACAGGAGGAGCCCATGGGAATTTATGATTATACTATTTATGATTTCATTTGTCGCAATGCCCAGCTCTACCGGGATCGTGATTCCGTTATTTTCAAAGACGTTCGATTAAGCCACAGGCAATACAAGGAAAAATGTGATCAGCTCGCCGCAGGTTTAATTCTATCGGGAATCAAAAAAGGCGACCGCCTCGGGGTAGTGGCTCAAAATTGCCTCGAATACATGATCCTTTATGGAGCTGCGGCTAAAATCGGCGCCATCATGCTGCCTGTTAATTGGCGCTTTCAGGAGGATGAGGTTAAATATGTTCTCAATGACTGTACCCCGAAGTTTGTCTTTGCGGGGCCGGATTACCGCAAAGTAGTTGCCGAGGCGGCACAAGAATTCAGGTATATCGAAAAGTGCTACGCGATCGGAGGGGGCGAAACTCCCAAAGGATTCCTTCCTTTCAATGAATTGTATTCAGGGGAAGGAGCTGACAAAAAAATAGATGTTCCAGCTGACTCCGGCTATGTGATTATTCATACGGCTGCAGTGGAAGGGCGTCCTCGCGGTGCCCTTCTGAGCCAGGCTAATATCGTTTATGCAAACTTAGCGTATATGCGCCAGTACATGTTAAGCACAGAGGATTGTCACCTCTGCTTTCTCCCTCTCTATCATGCTGCGGGGGTTTTCATTGCCTTGGCCGTGATGCACGGGGGGGGGAAGAACGTCATTTTCGAGAGGTTCGATCCGGAGTTGGTCGTTCAAATGATCGAAAAGGAGAAGGGCACGATTTTCTTTAACTTTGCTCCTATTTTGAAGATGATCATGGACAAATATGATGAACATCCCTGCGACATCTCCAGTCTCAGAGTCGTTTCAGGGCTCGACCTCCTGG
>Ga0209253_10004133_pt1 | contig 12674 bp, 10 predicted proteins | sample FrelakmetBRP12BR_FD_187145 | JGI IMG/M metagenome (GOLD analysis project Ga0209253, IMG submission 187145) | Freshwater lake sediment microbial communities from the University of Notre Dame, USA, for methane emissions studies - BRP12 BR (SPAdes)... | ecosystem: Environmental > Aquatic >...
CTCAAGGAGGGCTGGGTCGCGCGGGAGCTGGAGCGCACCTACTCGAAGGACCGCATCCTCGAGCTGTACCTGAACCAGATCTTCCTCGGCAGCGGCGCCTACGGCGTCGAGACGGCCGCGCAGCGGTACTTCGGCAAGTCGGCGCGGGACGTCAACGTCCCGGAAGCGGCCCTCCTCGCCGCCCTCGCCCAGCTGCCGGAGCGCATCAACCCGCGGCGCCATCCCGCCCGCGCGGTGCGGCGCCGCAACCTCGTCATCGAGCTGATGCGCCAGCAGGGGTTCCTGACGGCGGAGGACGCGGAAGAGGCGAAGGCCTACCCCCTCAACCTCTCGGCGCGCCAGGACTACGGCGACGTGGCGCCGTACTTCATGGAGTGGATCCGCCAGACGCTGCAGGCTCGGTTCGGGCGGGACCTCTACGAGCGCGGGCTCCGGGTGTACACCACGCTCGACCTCGACATCCAGCAGGCCGCCGAGCGCGCCCTCGAGGCCCAGCTCCAGGCCATCGAGAACGGCACCTACGGCCGCTACCCGCGCCGCACCTTCGCGCAGTACCTCGCGACGGCCAACGGCGGCGCCGAGGGGCGCACCAGCACGCCCTACCTCCAGGGCGCGATGGTCGCGATGGACGTCGAGACCGGCGCCGTCCGCGCGCTGGTCGGCGGCCGCGACTTCGACGACTCCAAGTTCAACCGTGCCACCCAGGCGTTGCGCCAGCCCGGCTCGACCTTCAAGCCGTTCGTCTACGCGGCCGCCATCCGCGCCGGCCACTCCCCCAACGAGATGCTGGAGGACGCCCCCATCTCGCTCCCGCAGCCCGACGGTACCGTCTGGGAGCCGCGGAACTTCGAGGAGAACACCTTCCGCGGGATGACCACGCTCCGCACGGCGCTCGCGCTCTCCATCAACCTCGTCACCATCCGTCTGGGCCTCGAGCTCGGCGCCGAGGCCGTCGCCGACGAGGCGCGACGCTACGGGTTCAGCGTCCCGATCCCGGCGGTGCCGTCGATGTTCATCGGCTCGGCCGACGTGATCCCGCTCGAGATGGTGTCGGCCTATACGGCGTTCGCCTCCCTCGGCGTGCGGGCGTCGCCCATCGCCATACTCCGCGTCGAGGACGCCCAGGGCACCGTGCTCTGGCGGCCCCTGCCGCGGCGCGAGCGCGTGATGGCCCCGGACCAGGCCTTCGTGCTGAACGACATGATGCGCGACGTCGTGCGTGTGGGCACCGCCTCCGGCGCCGTGAAACGCAGCGGCTTCTCCCTGCCGGCGGGCGGCAAGACCGGCACCACCAACGACGGCACCGACGTCTGGTTCATCGGGTTCACGAGGGACCTGGTGGCCGGCTTCTGGATGGGGCTGGACCAGCCGGAGACCATCAAGGCCAACGCCCAGGGCGGCCTGCTGGTCGCCCCCGCGTGGGGCAACTTCATGCGGGAGATCTACGAGCGCCGGCCCTCGCCGGGCGAGTGGGAGCGGCCTTCGGGGGTCGTGTCGCGCGAGATCGACGCCGAATCCGGCAGGCTAGCCACCCCGTTCTGCCCGACGGCCAGCCGCCGCTGGGAGGTCTTCTCCCCGGGCCGCGAGCCGGTGGACTTCTGCCCGTTGCACCCTGGCCCCGGCGGCGCCGCGCCGGGCACTCCACAGACCCCCCAGGCCAAGGCCCTCCGTCCCACCACGGACCGGTAGCGCCGTGCCCTCGCTCCGCCTCGGTGCGCGCTGGCTGGTCCCCGTCGCCTCACCGCCCGTCGAGGACGGCGCGGTGCTCGTCGGCGCCGACGGCCGCATCGCCGCGGCAGGCCGCAACGCCGAGGTGCCGCGCCCGGCCGATGTCCCCTCGTTCGACCTCGGCGACGCCGCCATCCTGCCCGGCCTCGTCAACGCGCACACGCACCTGGAGCTGATGGCCTTGCGTGGGCTGGTCCGCAACCTGCCGTTCCCGCGCTGGGTCGGCGCCGTCCGCCGCATCAGGGACACGCTCGCGCCGGCACACCTCGCGGCGTCCGCCCGCTGGGGGGGGCTCGAGGGGTTCGCCGCCGGCATCACGTCGGTCGGCGACACCGGCTCCTCCGGCGCGCCCGCCAAGGCGATGGCCGCGCTCGGTGTGCGCGGCGTCGCGTACCAGGAGGTCTTCGGACCGGACCCGGCGCAGGCCGGGGAGGCGGCGCGGGATCTCGAATCGGCCGTGGATGCGCTGCTGCCGCTCTCCTCGGAGCGTCTGCGCATCGGGGTCTCGCCCCACGCGCCGTACACCGTCTCCACCCGGCTCCTCGGCGAGGTCGTCGCGCTCGCCAGGCGACGCGGCTGGCCGGTCGCGATGCACCTCGCCGAGTCGCCCGAGGAGGACCACTTCGTCCGCCACGGCGAGGGCCCCTTCGCCGACGGACACCGGAAACGGGGCATCCCCGTGCAGCCGCACGGCTGCTCGCCCGTGGCGTGGGCCCGCCGGTCCGGGCTCCTCGACCTGCGGCCGCTGCTCATCCACTGCGTGACGGCGGACGGCGACGACACCATCTCGATCGCGCGGCACAGGGCCGGCGTCGCCGTATGCCCGTGGTCGAACGCGGTGCTGCGGAACGGGCGCGCGGACCTCGCGCTCCTCCGGCGCCTTGGCGTCACCGTCGGTGCGGGCACCGACTCGGTGGCGCCGGGCGGCGGCCTCGACCTCTTCCGCGAGGCTCGCCTCGCCGCGCTCGCCTGCGCCATGACGCCGCGCGAGATGCTGCGTCTCGTCACCGCCGACGCGGCCGCCGCGCTCGGTCTCGCCGGGGCCGGCACGCTCGAGCCGGGCGGCTGGGGCGACGTGTGCGCCGTGAGCCTCTCCGCGCCCGCCCTCGCTGTCGTGCCCGACCCGGAAGAGGCCGTGGCCCTCTGCGCCACGCCGACCGACGTCGTCTTCACGGCGGTGGCCGGCACCCCGGTCTACCGGGACGGCGGGTGGCCCGGCGTGGACGCGGCCGCGGAGCGCGCCGATCTGGCCGAGGCCGTCGGGGTGGCGCGGCGCGCCGCCGCGGTGTGAGGACGTGCGACCGGCGCCGGGGCCGGGTATCTTGAGCCGCAGCTGGAGGTCGAACCGCCCGTGAAAGCCCAGCGTCACGCCGCCATCCTGCGCGTCGTCCGCGAGCACCGGATCGCCAACCAGGCCCGGCTGCAGGAGCTGCTCGCCAAGGCCGGCTTCGAGGTCACCCAGGCGACCCTCTCGCGGGACATCCACGAGCTCGGGCTGGCCAAGGTGGCCGACCCGGCGGGCGCCCAGCACTACACCGCTCCCCAGGAGGAGCACCTCCCAGCGCCCTCCCTCCAGATCTTCCTGCGCTCGCTCCTGCTCCGGGTGGACGGCGTGGGCCCCCTCCTCATACTCACCACCACCACCGGCAGCGCCGGCGCCCTGGCCGCCGCCCTCGACCACGAGGAGTGGCCGGGCATCCTCGGCACCATCGCCGGCGACGACACCCTCCTCGTCGTGGCGAAGAGCGTCCCCACCCGCACCCGGCTCGCCAAGCGCTTCAAGGAACTGCTCCAGGCCGCGCATTGACCTCCCGCCCGGCGCCATTGTATGTTTATTCACTCTGGTGAATAAACACACAATCCGGACCGCAGGGGCGTGGCAATGGCGCACACGGTGGTGCTGGCATACTCGGGCGGGCTCGACACCTCGGCCATCGTGCCGTGGCTCAGGGAGAAGTACGACGCGACGGTCATCTGTGTGGCGGCCGACGTCGGCCAGGGGGCCGGCGAGCTCCGGGGCATCGAGCAGAAGGCGAAGAACTCGGGCGCGGAAGCCTGCTACGTCGAGGACGTGCGCGAGCGCTTCGTCCGCGAGTTCATCTGGCCGACGCTGAAGGCCAACGCCGTCTACGCGCGGACCTACCTCCTCGGCACCTCGATGGCGCGGCCGCTCATCGCCGAGCGGCAGGTCGCCCTCGCGCGGCGCGTCGGCGCCACCGCCCTCGCCCACGGCTGCACCGGGAAGGGCAACGACCAGGTCCGCTTCGAGCTCACTTACGCGGCCTTCGCGCCCGACCTCGCCATCATCGCCCCGTGGCGGGAGTGGGACCTCCGCGGCCGCGAGGACCTGCTCGCGTACCTCGAGCAGCGCAACATCCCGACGACGGCGACGGCCGAGAAGCCCTACAGCCGCGACCGGAACCTCTGGCACATCTCCCACGAGGGCGGCGTGCTCGAGGATCCGTGGCAGGAGCCCCCGGCGGACCTCTACGTCATGACGAAGGACCCGGCGGACGCGCCCAACATCCCCGTCGAGGTGACGATCGGCTTCGAGGCCGGCGAGCCCGTGTCGCTCGACGGCGAGCCGCTGGACCCCGTGCGGCTCATCGAGACCCTGAACGTCCTGGCCGGCGAGCACGGCGTGGGCCGGGCGGACATCGTCGAGGACCGCCTCGTCGGGATGAAGTCCCGTGGCGTGTACGAGACGCCCGCCGGCACGGTGCTCTTCCAGGCGCACCGCGAGCTGGAGCAGCTCGTCCTCGACCGCCGCACGCTGGCTCTGGCCGACGACCTCGGACGGCGTTATGCTGACCTGGTCTACGACGGCCGCTGGTGGACGCCCGAGCGCGAGGCGCTCGACGCCCTCGTCGCCACTGCGCAGCGGGTCGTCACCGGCGCCGTGCGGATGAAGCTCCACAAGGGGGTCGCGCGGGTAGCCGGCCGGAAGTCCCCGAACTCGCTCTACCACGAGGGGCTTGCGACGTTCAGCGCCGACGAGGTCTATCGCCAGAGTGACTCGGCCGGCTTCATCCGGCTCTACGGCCTGTCCGTGCGGACGGTCGCCGAGCGGGATCGCCGCGCCGCAGGGCGCCTCCTGGAGGCCGCCGACTGAACGCCGGAGCCCGTTGCGCGCTCGTCGTCGGCGCCTCGGGCTTCCTGGGCTCGCGCCTGCTCGCCCTCGCCCCCCGGCACACGGACCTGGTCGGCACCGGCGGCCGCCGCCCGGTGCGCCCCGGCCCCTGGCGGGACGTCCAGCTCGACATCACCTCCCCGACCGCCCTCCGCTCACTCGTCGAGCGGGAGCGGCCGGGGATCGTCTTCTTCTGCGCCTACGACCGTGAGAACCGCCTGGCCACCGTCGATGCGCCCGTGCGCGCGGCGGCGCTGGCGGCGCAGGTCGGCGCGCGCTTCGTCTTCTTCTCCACCGACCTCGTCTTCGACGGGAGGATCGGGGGCTACAAGGAGACCGACCGCCCCGCGCCGGTGATGGCCTACGGCGCGATGAAGGCGGAAGCCGAGGTGCAGGTGCGGACGGAGAACCCGGCCGCGCTGATCGTTCGGGCGTCGCTGTTCGTCGGCGAGAGCGGCGTGATGCTGCGACCGGCCTACGAATGCGAGACCCTGCTGCGCGGCCAGCCCGTCACGCTCTATCGCGACGAGTGGCGCTCGCCCACGCACGTGGACGATGTCGCCCGCGCCGCTTGGGGCCTCGCCGCGCACGAGTACGCGGGGATCTTCCACGTCGCGGGCCCCGACCGCCTGAGCCGCGCGGAGCTCGGCAAGCTGCTGTGCGCGCTCTTCCACCTCGACGCCGGCCTGCTCCGCGAGGGCGCACGCCCCGCGGATCGTCCCAGGGACACCTCGCTCGACGGTCGGCGCACCGCCGAACTCCTCGGCTGGGCGCCGCGGTCCCTCGTACAGCTGGCGCAGCGCGCCGGCGCCTTGTCGCCCGCCCATGCCTGACGCCTCCCACGTGATGTGGGGCGGCCGGTTCGCCGAGGCGATGGATCCGCGGCTCGACCGCCTGAACCGCAGCCTCCCTGTCGACCGGCGCCTCTGGCGCGAGGACCTTGACACGAACCGCGCGTGGGTGCACGCGCTGGAAGGCGTCGGCGTCCTCACGGCCGAGGAGTGCCGGGAGATGCTCCGCGGACTCGACGAGGTGGGTGCGCGTCTCGAGGCGGGCGCGGCCGACGGCGCGGACGACGAGGACATCCATTCGCTCGTGGAGCGGCTCCTCGGCGACGTCGTCGGACCGCTCGCCGGGAAGCTGCACACGGGCCGCTCGCGCAACGACCAGGTCGCCACGGACCTGCGCCTCTGGGCGATGCGCGCCCTCGGGCGGCTCGACCGCGCCCTGGCGGGCCTCGGCCGGGCCCTCGTCGCCCAGGCGGAGCAGGGCATCGACATCCTGATGCCCGCCTACACGCACACGCAGCGCGCCCAGCCGGTGCGGTTCGCGCACTGGGCGCTGGCGCACGTCTGGCCGCTCGCCCGGGACCGCGGGCGGCTGGCGGACGCGCGCCGCCGCGCGGGCGTCCTGCCGCTCGGCTCCGGCGCGATCGCCGGCTCGGGCTTCCCTGTGGACCGGCGCGCCCTCGCCGTGCGGCTCGGCTTCGAGGACGTGGCGCCGAACTCGATGGACGCGGTGGGCGACCGCGACTTCGCCGTGGAGGCGGTCTCGGCCGCGGCGCTCGCCGCCGCGCACTGCTCGCGCCTCGCCGAGGACCTGATCCTCTTCTCGACGGCGGAGTTCGGCTTCGTCGCGCTGCCCGAGCCCTTCACCACCGGCAGCAGCCTGATGCCGCAGAAGCGCAACCCCGACGCGCTCGAACTCGCGCGCGGCGCGTCGGGACACGTCACCGGGCGCCTCGTCGGGATGCTCACCACCCTGAAGGCGATGCCGGCGGGGTACCAGAAGGACCTGCAGGAGAACAACGCGGCGTTCTTCGACGCGATGGACCGCGTGACGGCGGTGGCGGAGATGCTGGAGGGTGTCGTGGCCGGACTGCGGCCCGTCCCGCAGCGGATGGCTGCGGCGCTCGACGCCGGCACCCGCGCCACCGACCTCGCCGACCTGCTCGTCAAGGCGGGCGTGCCTTTCCGTGACGCGCACGGCCAGGTGGGGCGCCTCGTGCGGCGCGCCGAGGAACTCGGCGTCGCCCTCGACGGCGTGCCCGACGCGGAGGTTCGGGCGATAGACGCGCGGCTCGCAGCCCCGCTCGCCGGCCTCGGCGGCGCGGAGGAGGCGGTGGAGCGACGGACGGTGGAGGGCGGGACGGCGCGCGCCAGCGTGCGCGATCAGCTGCAACGGGCGCGCGGCGCTTTCGCCGTCTGAGCGCCGGGGCCCCGTGATGCCCGGACGCTCGCTTGCCGCCGCCGTGCGCCCGCGCTAGTTTGGAGGCACGGGTGCCGGGTAGGGCACCTGCGGGGACGTGGTCGTCGAGACGAAGCTTCACCCGATTGAGCCGTCCCGCCCCAAGCGAGCGAGACGGCGTCTTTGTATGGAGGAGCGGGAGTGCGTTGCCTTGCGCTGAACGCATCGTATGAGCCGCTGACGATGGTGCCCGTGCGGCGGGCGCTGCGCCTGGTCATCGACGGGAAAGCGGAGATCGTCGAGTCCGACCAGGGCAGGCTCGTGCGTTCCGAGCGGCTGGCCGTCCCGCGCCCCGTCGTCATCCGGCTGATGAAGTTCATCCACGTGCCGCGCCGGTTCCGGCGGCAGGTCACCAACACCTTCCTCTTCGCGCGCGACGGCTACCGGTGCCAGTTCTGCGGCCGGCCGCAGGCCACGCTGCGCTCGCGAGAGTGCCTCACGCGCGACCACCTCGTGCCGCTCTCCCGCGGCGGCACCAACGCGTGGACGAACGTCCTCACCGCGTGCTCCACCTGCAACGCCCGCAAGGGCAACAATCTCCCCGCGGAGATCGGGATGGAGCCCCTCACCGTGCCCGCCGAGCCGCACTTCGTGCACCTCGCGTGGGCGGTGCGGCGCCTCACTCCGACGCAGTCCAGGTACATCCGCCTCTTCTACGGCGCGGATACCCTCGCGCAGCTCTCCGCCCTCTAGATCCCACGAGAGTCGAGGGCGGCGACCAAGTGGCCGCCGCCCCCAGAACGAGTCGGAAGTCAGGCGCCCAGCGGCGCCGGGGTCAGTGCACGGCCCCGGTGTTGCGCGTGACGCCGGAAGCTTCCGGGGGAGGAGTAGCGGTGCCCGGACTCCCAGGGAGGTGGTCAGCGAGCGAGGGAGCCGGGAAAACGAGCACCGGGCAGGCCGCCTGGGCGAGGAGCTGGTCGAGCGTCATCCCGGCCGGCTCAGGGCCGGTCACGAGCAGGGATGCGCCCGACGGGCACGGATCGCCCGGGACGGAGGTGACGGGATGGAGCGTGGCGGGGACGAGGGTCCGCGCGCGCGCTTCCACCCGACTTTCGGTACGCCGGCTCGTGACCAGGCACGGCCGCTCGAAGAGCCGGGGCTGCGCCGCAGCACGCGAGCTGCCAAGCACGAGGAGCGGTACGTGCGACTGCTCGATGAGCAGGCGCAATGTCGAGCCGATAGTGGAACCGTGGTCCTCCTTGGAGCACCGGGTCCCGACGATGAGGAGTTGCGTGGTCCGCAGCGCGGCGAGCGACACCAGCCACTTGACGCGGTCGCCCCGCTTCAGGGCGATGTCGGCCTCGACGTCCCGCGCCGACAGCTGTACCGCGAGCCGGTCGAGCCGCGGACGCAGCTCGTCCAGTTCCTGGGCGCACGCGTCGCCCGTTCCCTCGATCGCGTGGAACAGCGTAGCCCGCCTCACGCCCGCCCCGACGATGTCGGGGAGCCACGGGCCGACCCGGTCGGCGAAGGGGGCTGCATCCACTGCGATCAGGATGGATTCGATCACGGATACTGCTGACTGCGTAACACGTACCACGCGCGCGGGGGATGGGCGAAGAGGCGCAACCCATTGCGCTAGATATGGTTAGGCGAAGGCCCCGGAGCGGGTGCACCGGGGCCTTGCGCGCGCTTGGGACAAAGTGTACGCGGCGGCGCGGCCGCGGCGTGTCTAGCGCGTCTCATCCTCCGACGCCTCGGGCTCGTCGCCCAGATCGTCGGGCTCGTCGCCGTCGCCCTCGAGGCCACCGCGGTAGCGCTTGAGCTTGCGGTAGAGCGTGCGCCGGTCGATGCCGAGGATCTCCGCGGCGCGGCCTTGGTGGCCTCCGACCTCGTCCAGCACGGACAGGATGTACTCGCGCTCGAGGCGGTCCAGGTTCCAGCGCTCGGCGCGCGCGTTCTTGAGCAGGTCGTGCTCGCGCCGCCGGTGCAGGCCCTCGCCGGGGTCGAAGGGGATCGTCTTCGCACCGGCGTGCATGATGACGGACCGCTCGATGAAGTTCTCCAGCTCGCGCACGTTGCCCGGCCACTCGTACTCCATCAGCCGCTGCATCGTCGTCGGCGGGATGCCGGGCGGGCTGACCTGGTGCTCGGCCGAGGTGCGGCGGAGGAAGTAGGCCGCGAGGAGCGGGATGTCGTCGCGGCGCTCGCGCAGCGCAGGCACGTGGACCGGGAAGACGCTGAGCCGGTAGAAGAGATCCTCGCGGAAGCGGCCCGAGCGCACCTCTTCCACGAGGTCGAGGTTCGTCGCGGCGATGAGCCGGATGTCCACCGGCACCGCTTCACGCGCCCCGACGCGCATGATCGTGCGCTCTTGCAGGACGCGGAGCATCTTGACCTGGATGTTCTGCGTGACCGTCCCGATCTCGTCGAGGAAGAGCGACCCGCCGGACGCCTCCTCCATCAGTCCGCGCTTGTTCGTGATGGCGCCGGTGAAGGCGCCCTTCACGTGTCCGAACAGCTCGGATTCCAGCAGCGTCTCGGGGATCGCCGAGCAGTTGACGCCGACGAACGAGCGCTCCGCGCGGCCCGACAGCGCGTGGATGGAGCGCGCCACGAGCTCCTTGCCGGTACCCGTCTCACCGGTGATGAGCACGGTGGCGCGACTCGGGGCGACGCGCGCGATGAGGTCGCGCACCCGCTCCATCGCCGTGCTCCGGCCCACCATCTCGGGCGCGGCGCCGACGTCCTTCACGTGCCGGCGCAGCCGCGCCACCTCCCGCCGCAGTTCGACCTCTTCGTGCGCCCGCCGCAGCGTCAGCAGCAGCTCCTCGGTGCGGAACGGCTTGGAGACGTAGTCGAAGGCGCCCCGCTTCATCGCCTCGACGGCCGTGTCCACAGAGCCGAACGCCGTCATCACGATGAACGGAGTGTCGGTCTGGAGCGTCGGGCCGACCGAGAGGATGTCCATCCCCTGGACGCCGGGCAGGTTGAGGTCGAGGAGTACCGCGTCGAACAGCTGCTTGTCGAGTTCCGTGAGTGCGGCCTCGCCGCTGGCGACGCCGGTCACGGCGTAGCCGGCCTCGGTGAGGATCTTGACGAGCAGCCCGAGCACGACGGAGTCGTCCTCGACGACGAGGACGCGGCGCGGCGCGGTCGGCTCGCGGGTGTCGGGTTCCGTCACTGCGGTACCGGAAGGCGGACGGTGAACGAGGCGCCGCGGCCCTTGTTGTTGGCTGCCTCGACGGTGCCGCCGTGCGCCTTGACGGACTGCGCGGCCAGGGCGAGGCCGAGTCCCGTCCCGCCCGTGCGCGAGAAGAACGGCGTGAACAGGTGGGCCATGTCGGTCTCGGCGATGCCGGGGCCGTCGTCGGAGACCGCGATCTCGACGCAGCCCGGCTCGGCGCGGCTGGTCGAAAGAACGATCCGGCCGCCCTCCTCACCGATGGCCCGCTGGGCGTTGAAGAGCAGGTTGATGATGACCTGCTGGAGTTGCGCCTCGTCGGCGTTGAGCACCGGGAGATCCGGCGCCAGCCGGGTCTCTAGCGTGATCCGGCTCTTGTGGAGCTGCGTCTGCACCAGCGCGGCCGCCTGCTCCACGGTCGAGTTGACGTCGACCGCGGAGAACCGCAGCCCCGCCGGCTTGGCAAGGTTCACGAGCTGCCGGGAGAGCTTGGCGATCCGGTCGGTCTGCGAGAGGAGGACCTGCATCTCCTCGGCGCCGGCGCACACTCCGCACCGGATCTTCATCATGTGGTCCACCGCCACGGCGATGGCCGTGAGCGGGGCGCCGATCTCGTGGGCGACCCCCGCCGCCACCTGCCCGGCCGTGGCGAGCCGCTCGGCCGTCAGCAGCTGGCGCTCGAGCCGCTTGCGATCGGAGATGCTCCGGACGATGGCCGAGAAACCGAGCAGCCGTCCGGCGTCGTCGTAGACTGCCGTGCGGGTCAGCTCCACGTCGATCACCCGGCCGTCCTTCGTCCGCCGCCGCGTCTCGTAGTTCCTGATGGCGCCCTCGGCGGTCGTCGTGCGGTGGATCCACTCCAGCTCGCCGCGCGCCAGCTCCTCCTCCGGCAGGAGCACCGAGAAGTGCTGGCCGATGGTCTCGTCGGCTGTCCAGCCGAACATCCGCTCGGCGCCTTGGTTCCAGGAGATGATGCGTTCGTCCGGGCCGACGGTGAGGATGGCGTCGGCGGACAAATCGATGATCGCCGCGACGAGCGCGGGATCGGAGGTGGAAGCGGTCCTGTCGGGCACGATGACAGGAAAGGTGCCCGACAGGGACCGCGTAATCAACGGGTGGGCCAACTAGCTACGGCGCGCTCGGCGGCCCCGAAACGTGACAGCGGCGGCAGAGGGCGGCGTTGGCGGACTGCATACGCCCCAGGTCGAGCCCGGCCGGGTGCGGGTTCACCCGCGCGTAGCCGTTCGGGGAGTGGCACTTCAGGCAGTCGACCTGCTGGTGGCAGCTGGTGCACGTCTCGATGCTGCGCCGCGCCACGCGGCCGTGGACCAGGAGCCAGTCCGACTGCGCGTCGTGGTAGGCGGTGCGCGGGTCGCCCGTCCGCGCCGCGCCCTGGGTCCGGTGGCACTGGACGCAGAACGCCTGCGCCTGGTGGCACGACGCGCAATCGGTCTCGCGCGTGAAGGCGTCCTCGGCGTGCCGGGAGACGTAGTTCGTCGAGTGGAACGTCGGCTTCGAGGCACCGTCGTGGCAGCTCACGCAGAACGACCGCGTGTGGCACGTCGTGCACATCGCGTTCTCGCCGCCGTCGGCCGCGGCCACGCGGTGCTCGCGGGCCCAGTTCTCGGTGTGGTTGCGCGGACGCGGCATCTGCGCCGAGAGGACGCAGGGCGCCGTGGAGAGGCCCGTGAGGGCCAGAGTGAGGACCAGCGTGCGGACGCGCATCAGCGGGACCCTCCCTGTCGATCGGGGTTGGTGCCGAAGGTCCAGTCGACCGCGATCGTCGCGCGGGTCTGGTTCCAGTCCAGGCCGGTCAGGGTCGCCGGCAGGCGCTCCTGCTTCCTCTGCATGAAACGCATCACGTCGGCCCGGATGTCGAAGCGACCGAAGAGGCGGCCGCGCGCCTCGAAGCCGGCGCCGTACACGGTGCCGTCCGCCACGCGGAACTCGCCGTCGCGCTGGAAGGCGGTCCCCCGCAGGCCGAAGCGCCAGCCCTGGTCCGGGACGTAGGAGAGGGTGGCGTCTCCGCCGCTCTGCTCCCCGCCGTATTCCTTCTGGAGGCGATAACTGCCGTCGAGCTGCGCGGGGCCGACGCGGATGCGGGCGCCGACCGCGACTTCCTGCGAGCTGTCGGGGAGGTTGTAGCCGAACGGCGTGGGACTCTCCTCGGGCTTGTACCGCCGCAGCGTGTAGCTGCCCCAGAGCGACAAGGCGCGCCCGGGCACGAACCGCAGGCTGCCCGTGTAGCCCCAGTGCGACTGCGGGCCGAAGACTCCCCAGATCGTCGTCATGTCGAGCGTTGGCCGGTACTGGAAGACCTCTCCCTGCACCGATGCCCACCGGGCTAGTTGCAGGGACGCTCCGGCGCGGGCCTTGCCCCACTCGTTGGTGGCCAGGTCAAAGTCCGTCGAGCCCGTCAGCATCAGGCGCGAGCCGATGCCGAAG
>Ga0209253_10004134_pt1 | contig 12674 bp, 11 predicted proteins | sample FrelakmetBRP12BR_FD_187145 | JGI IMG/M metagenome (GOLD analysis project Ga0209253, IMG submission 187145) | Freshwater lake sediment microbial communities from the University of Notre Dame, USA, for methane emissions studies - BRP12 BR (SPAdes)... | ecosystem: Environmental > Aquatic >...
CTTCCTCCAAGCGCTTGACGATAACACGGTCATTCAACGGTCTCAGTTTCATACCTCTTTTCTCCTTCGTATTCTCTGTACCATGCTGGTGCGTCACCTGTTGTGGCCGAAGCAAACTCAAAGGCTCGTAAATCTTCACTGGTTGTTAGCACTCCTTTTCATTGAGTGCTAACACTGCCAACTTTATCCATTGGCCAAAAAATTTCAAGGGCTGAAATGAGAAATTTCCTGACAAAAAAAACCATTTTCTCTTTTTTTCTTTTCTTTCTGCTAATAAATGCGATTTTTCGTAAATTTCTGTGACCTTCGTTCTACGACTTCCCCGCTGTGGTGAGGGGCGTTGGTGAGTCCCGCCGCAGCGCCGAGTCTGTCAAACAAGGACTCCACGTCTCCTCCTTTTTTCATTGTCCATCTCACTTGGTCTCCCACTTCGTCTGGATAGAATGGCCTTGACAAACCGTTGAGCCTCGGACATTGTTACAGGCGCTCTGCATCCGCGACCCACCATACCTCTGCAACCACAGTAGACAGGGTAACACGGGCGGGCAGGAGGAGTGCAGGTTGTCTCAGCCAGGCAAAGGCATGCTGTCGGTCAGGCGTGAAGGCAAAGGGATGCTGGCCGAGATCGCCGTACCCGCATCCCCGGATCAGGTCTGGAGCATCCTCACCTCCTTCAATGAGATGCCCGCACACCTCCGGGCCTTGGAAAGGAGCAAGATACTCACCCACAATGGCAACTACCGTCTCGTAGAGCAGTCGGCCCGGGTGGAGGTGCCGCTGCTCACCCTCTCACTCCGGGTAGTGCTCGACGTCCTGGAGGAACGCCCCTTTCTCTATTTCACCCAGCGAGAAGGGTCTTTCACGGAGTTTACCGGGTACTGGAGGGTGGATCCTGAGGGGGAGGGCTCGGGGAGTCGCATTCGTTACTACTTGGAGCTCGATTTGCCTGGAGGTCTGAGACGCTTCGCGGCAGACTGGCAACTCCGCCGCATGGTGCAGCGAAACCTGGAGGATCTCGCCAGGTGGATTCAAGGATCCGGGCGGGTACCGTAGTGCTTCGATTTGGAAACACGATGACGTCTTGGGCCTGAACTCCACGATGAATGTGCTCCTGAAGTCTAAGTCCTGAGGGAATCAGTGCCTCGGCGAACTTATGAATCGAGAGTCGCACGCACGGGGTGAACACGGGGTGCCCGGTCGGAGAGTCTGGTGCGTGTTGGAAAGAGAGAGTTCCATGCCTCCCTTGCATCGACACGAATTCGCGGAAAACTGTGAAGGGATGATAGCCTTCGGCTACTCACGGGAGGATGATGAGAGATCTCTCATCGCGTTTCTCCAGAAGTTCTCCGATGATGATCTGATGCAGCTCCTCAGCCCGCGACTGAGCGACCAGGAGATCGACAACCTGGTGAACCTCCTCATGGGACTATTGAAGAAACATCTAAGCGATGGGGAATACCATCGTTACTTTCTGAAGGAGGGGCAACGCCCTGGCTCGGAGCCGAGTAGGGAAGACGGTGGATCTTCCATCCGCGACGACACAACAGACGGGCATTCTGAGCGAGCCTTCCCAGGACGATGAGTCAGCGTAAACTCTCTCGGGATTGAAGGGTCAGGAAATATGAGCGGAGCCGAGACCGCCCCTTGCTGGTAGGAGGGAGCTGAGGATGGCAAAACGAATCTTGAATTTCAACCCGGGGCCAGCAGCGCTGCCCCTGCCGGTGCTGGAGGAGATCCAGACGGAATTCTTGGACTACAAGGGTTCGGGAATGTCGATCGTCGAACTCAGCCATCGATCCAAGGTTTTTGAAGGGGTCCTTAATGACGCGGCTTCACGGATCAAGCGGCTTTTGACTCTAGGAGAGGACTACGGGGTCCTCTTTCTCCAGGGAGGCGCCAGCCTCCAGTTCTCCATGGTGCCCATGAACCTGCTTCCGGAAAATCGGAGCGCCGACTATGTCAACACCGGCACCTGGGCAACCCTCGCCATCAAAGAGGCGAGACGTCTCGGTAGGACCGTGCGAGTAGCGGCTTCCTCAGAGGACCGAGAATTCACTTACATACCCAAGGAGATTGCTGTCGATCCTTCTGCCGCCTACCTCCACATCACCTCCAACAACACCATTCGCGGCACCCAGTGGCAGAGGTTCCCGGATCCAAAGGGCGTTCCCCTCGTAGCGGACATGTCGTCGGATATCATGGGGCGCCTCTTTGCCCCGGAACCATTCGGACTCATATACGCCGGAGCCCAGAAGAATCTCGGAGCTGCGGGGGTCACTGTGGTGATCATCCGGCGTGACCTGCTAGAGCGGGTGCCGGAGAACCTGCCCACGATGCTGCAGTACGCCACCTACGGGAAGAGCAACTCTCTCCACAACACCCCTCCCTGCTTCGCCGTCTACACGGTCCAACTGGTGATGAAGTGGCTGGAGAAGGATGTGGGCGGTATCGCCAAGATGGAGGAGCTCAATCGCCAGAAGGCCAGGCTACTCTACGACCTACTTGACCAGACGAATTTCTATCGAGGCACTGCCGAGAAAGAGAGTCGCTCCCTCATGAACGTCACCTTCCGCTTGCCGAGCGAGTCCCTTGAGGAACTCTTTCTTTCCGAAGCATCGTGCCAGGGGTTCGTGGGCCTCAGGGGCCACCGCTCAGTGGGTGGGTGCCGTGCCTCTCTCTATAACGCCGTATCCCTCGAGGCGGTGCAGGCCCTGGGGGCGTTCATGTCAGACTTTGCGCGCCGCCACGGTTAGCAGAGGCATGAGGAGGAGAAGTCACCCGAGCCGCCCAGGGGCACGATGACCGGCTGCGCAGACCATGGTGGTCAGCCGTCTACCCGATTCTCCCCTCCAACGGAGGCGCGGGTGCTCTTTCCCTGTCGGATCGATAACGCGTTGACCATTGGGCCGCCCTGGCTGCGGTTGTTCCCGATGCGAGCGCCAGCCGCCCTCTTGCTTCGAACCGGGCGGAGCTTTCCCCCCAGCCATCCTACCACCAGGATGTGTCTTCGTCTCATCCTTGCTCTCACCAGAAGCCGCCGCTGGCGTGATCTTGTGGATGTCGGCTGCGGCAGCGGCGTTCTGGCACTGGCCGCCTTGAAACTCGGGGTTACGTGGGCCGTCGGCCTCGATCTCTCCCCGACGGCCCTGGCGGTCAGCAAGGCCAACGCCGAGCTCAATCAGTTGGAACAGCGGCTTTTCTTGGTGAGAGGCTCAACCGAGGCGCTCGCAGAGACCTTCGACCTCGTGGTCGCCAACCTGCCCATGCCGGTCCTGGTGGAGAAATTGCCCGAACTTGCGAGGCTCGCTGGATTCAGCGGCCCGCTAGTGCTCTCTGGATTCCAGGATCTGGACAGGCCGCAAGTGGAGCAGACGCTTCGTCAATACTGCTACCAGGCCTCCAGCTGGCTGAATGCCGACCTGAGTTTTTTCGACCTTCCGCCCTCGGGGAGCTACACCTGGATGGCAGCGCTGGCCTCCGTCCGGTAGGAACAAAAAGTCAAGAGAGCGCAAACATCTTCTCTTGCTCCCTTTACTACCCCCAGGGGATGTCGCCCGAGCGAAAGAGTCCCGACCTCGACACGACAAGTCTCGCATCTGTCAAAAAGGGCCGCACAAAGTACTTGCTTCTTGCCTTGGCAGAGACCGATCTTCACAGACGGATTCGTTAAAGGAAAACGAGATAACCGGCTGAGTGGCAAGACCCCGGCGGTTCAAGCAGCAATCTCCCGCCTCAATCCTTCCGAGACCTGGCGGGTCAGGCGCACCACCCGTTCCGCCACCGCTTCGCCGAGAGAGCCGCAACCACAGCTTGGTGTGATCAGCGAATGCTGGAGAAGTGATTCCAGATTGAGTCCGGGACCGGTCAGGGAACTGGCTTGCTCCAGCCACTTCTCAACCAACGAATCCGCGGACTCCCGGGAAGCGAGGTCCTCATCTGTGGTCGGAACGAGCCCCCAGGCCAAGACGCCTCCCCTTTCTAGAAAGGGAAGAAGGTCCTCCCGATAGAGGGCAAAACGCTCGAAGTAGGTATAGGCGTCAAAGTTGATGACATCCACGGATGTCCCGAACAGGATCGACCAATCAGTGTTGGCGCATACATGTACCCCAGCCAGTCCCCCCGCCACATGGATGTGATGCACCACTTCTTCCAGCATGGCGCGAATATCATCCGCCGAAACACTGATGAAAGCCGAGGACCCAAAGCCGCTCAGGACAGGCTCGTCGATGAAGACCAACGCGGGGGCCCCAAGACGGCCCAGGATCTCAGCCTGCCACTGAGCTTTCAGGGCTAGCGTCTTCACCACGACGTCACGGAGGCGAGGATCATAGAGGGCAAGGCGATCGTCCTCATCCTTCAATCCCGAAAGCAGGGTAAAAGGCCCTACAGTCTGACCCTTCACCGCGGTGACGGACCGCCAGCTCTTCTTCAAATGTTCGAGAAAGGCAAACAGGGTCCTCCCGTTGTCATCCCTTAGGCGAAAGCGTGACTCGTCCAGAGCTACTTCGCCGGAACTGACCGCCAGGTATTCCTCATAGAAGGCGACTAGCTCTCCCTCGAAGCCCGTCCCCTTGGTGAGGAACATAGTTCGGCCGTCATGGCTCACCAGACCAGGCAGGCCTTCGATGAACTGGATCATCATCTGTTCCCCCCGGTAGGCCGACAGCTGGGGCCAGAGGGGGACGTCGATCATCTCGCCAAGGATAAAGATAATCACCTGTTCCCGGTCTCTATGGGGCATGCTACCCACAAGGGTTGCCGCTCCCCGGGGGAGCCATCGAATCGCGCGCTCAGGCAATGTGCACCTCCAGATTGCGTGGAATGAAACCGTTCGAGGGATCGAGGGAACCGCCCGTGATGAACGCTCACGGCCTAACTTGACCGGCCTCAGCGAGGGATTCCGAAGATGAGGGCGACATACAGGGCCTCTGCCCCTCTCGCCTTGCGGTTACCATAGCGAACAACCGGTGTCAATGGCGTTTCCTCTGCACGTCCTCACGGGCCTGGTATGGGCAAACCAAGACGTGGTACGGGTTGGAACTCAGCAGAGAAGGGCGCGGGGGGCTCATAGCCAACCCGGGGAGAAGGTCCGAAAGTTGAGGCGATGGCGCTGAAACATATTGACAAGGGTTGGCTGTTTGATTACACTGACCAACAGGTGGGCGGGCATAGCTCAGTTGGTAGAGTACGAGCTTCCCAAGCTCGGTGTCGCGGGTTCGAATCCCGTTGCCCGCTCCATCGGCTCCTTGTCTTGCTTTCAGCAGAAGGCGAGAGGACTGTTGGCGCTGCTAACACGGCGCCTATCCCTTTTTGAGGTAGGAGCTCGGTCGCAATGATAACGAGCACAAGCCTTACTTCGATTAGTGGATACATAGGTTATAATCTTATTTAATTCAAAAGTTATCTTTTGTAGTTAAATTACATTATAATCTAGTCTCCTGAGAGAAGTGGGCTGAAAGCCCATTTTTTTTTGAATATGAGTGAGGAAATCCGAAAACAGGTGCAGCGGCGGGTCGAGGAGATAGCCGATTTCCTGCTGAAGGACGAAGGGCTTGAGTTGGTTGACCTCGAATACCGCAGAGAGGGGCGGCGCTGGGTCCTCCGCCTTTTCATCGACAAGGAGGGGGGAGTCACGATCGCAGATTGCGCCGCTGTGAGCCGGGATCTGGGTGACATCCTTGACGCCAAGGACGCAGTTCCTGAGGCCTACGTGCTTGAGGTCTCCTCTCCAGGGCTGAACCGTCGCGTGAGGAAGAAGGAGGATTTCTCTCGGTTTGCGGGGCGGAAGGTTGAGGTGCGCCTCACCGCCCCGCAGTATGGGCGAAGGAAAATCGTCGGGAATATCCTCGGGGTGGAAGGGGAGGCGGTTGTTGTTGCGGCACCGGAATCCACGTACTCCATCGCCCTCGAGGACATTGCCCGAGCTACCCTGGTATACGAGTCCTAGGCGATTACGGTGGAGGGAGAAGAGAGGAGATGATCCCTGATTTGAAAAGGCTCATTGATCAAGTGAGCCGCGACAAAGGCATTGATCGGCAGGTGTTGATTGCCACCCTGGAAGAGGCGATCCGCTCGGCAGCGCGGAAAAAACTTGGGCAGGATCTCGATCTTGAGGTGGCCTATAACGATGATTACGGCGAAATCGAGGCCTTTCAGTTCAAACAGGTGGTGACTCAGGTCAAGAACCCTGAGCAGGAAATCTCCTTGGCAGAGGGGCGAAAATTAGACCCGGATTGCGAAGCGGGAGACAGCCTCGGGATCAAGATCGACACCAGCAGCTTCGGGCGTATCGCCGCACAGTCCGCCAAGCAGGTGATCATCCAGAAAATGAAAGATGCCGAACGGGAGATCATTTTTGAAGATTACAAGGATCGCCGAGGGGAGATCGTCAACGGCATCGTGCAGCGATTCGACAAGGGCGGCATCACGGTGAACCTGGGGCGGGCTGAGGGAATTCTCCTTTACCGAGAACAGGTGCCGCGAGAGACCTATCGCCAAGGTGACCGCATCCGTGCATACGTGCTCGAGGTGAACAAGGAGTCACGGGGACCCCAGATCCTCTTGAGCCGTACTCACCCCAACTTTATTATTAAGCTCTTCGCTTTGGAGGTTCCCGAGATTGCCGAGGGCATTGTGACCATCATGGGAGCAGCTCGCGAACCTGGGAGCAGAGCCAAGATCGCCGTTGTCTCTAAAGATCCCGACATCGATCCCGTGGGTGCCTGTGTAGGCATGAAGGGTTCCCGGGTGCAGGCCGTGGTCCAAGAGCTCAGGGGTGAGAGGATTGATATCATCCAATACGGTGTGGACCCTGCCAAGTACGTGTGTAACGCCCTGGCGCCGGCCGTGATCTCAAAGGTGATTATCGACCAGGGGAAACGGTCCATGGAGGTTATCGTGCCGGACGATCAGCTCTCTCTTGCCATCGGGAAGCGGGGGCAGAATGTTCGGCTCGGCTCGAAGCTCACCGGGTGGCATATCGATGTGAAGAGTGAAGCGAAGTATCAGAAGTCCCTTAGAGAAGGATATCAATCTTTGCTGGCGCTGCCAGGTATTGGTGAGGTCACCGCCGACCACCTGTACGAAGCAGGGTTCGCCTCCGCTGAGGAACTCGCGGGCGCCCAGATCGAGGAACTCGCGGCCATCCCTGGAATCAGTCAGCAGAAGGCCGAGAACTTCATCCAGGCTGCCAAGGACTACTTGACTGTCCGGCAAGATGCTGGTGGCGGGGCGGACCAAGAGAAGGCGGAGGTCGTGGAACCGGGCCAAGAGCGGGCATGAGCGACGGGCGGCTGCACCATGTTCCCGAGCGAAGCTGTGTGGCGTGTGGCCGAAAACGGGCCAGGCACGAACTTGTTCGTCTCCTTATGGACGGTGAGGGTAAGGTGCGGGTGGACCTTGACCACAGTGGCGTAGGTCGAGGGGTTTATTTTTGTCCCGAGGGCGATTGCTTGGCCCGGGTAAAGCAAGCTCGGCTCCAGAAGGCGTTTCGATGTTCGCTGCCAAGCGGCGCCTGGGATCCTCACGCTCTGGCGACCGAGGTCCTTAAGGGACGTGACTGCTTGCCCGGAAGGAAGGCCGGGGTTCATCGGCATGAGTAGGCAAGGAGACGCGGGGGGTTGGATGGCAAAGTTGAGGGTATACGAACTCGCGAAAGAGCTTGAGATGACGAATAACGATCTCGTGGCACGTCTGCTCGAGGTGGGCATCCAGGTGAAAGGCCATATGAGCTCTCTGGATGAGAACCAGGCCCAGATGGTCCGCGATATGGTCGCGGGCCGATCCCAGCAGATGATCGTGGAGAAACGTGTTGGCCGGGGTGTTATCCGGAGACGGCGAAAAATTGTGGCTGCCGAGCCCACGGTGGAGTTGGAGGCGGCTCCACCTCCGCCACCGCCAGCACCGCCACCTTCGCCTGCGCCAAAGCCGATGGCAGAGAAACCGCTGGAACGAGTGCCGCTAGCAGTGGCTCCAGCCGCGGAACCGCTGGCTCCTCCGCCCGTGGAGGGACTCCCTGCGCCCCCAGAACCTGTGGTTACCGCCGCACCTTCGCCGCAGCCGGAGGTTGCCCCGGCGGAGGGGGTGCTGAAACTCGCGGAAGTGGAGGAACCCAAGAGAGAGGAGGCCAAGAAGCCTCGCCGCCGAATGCGAAAGGATGCTCCCGCGAAGATCATCAAGCTTCCCGAGCGCGGGCCTGAACCGACGCCTGAGGTGGTGCCGGCCAAGCCCGCCGAGGTGATGAAACCGCCAGCGGTCTCGCCGAGGCAGGTGGAGATCGTGCCAGTGACCGAGCAAGAAGGGGAGGCAGGGCTTAGAGCAAAGAAGAAAAGGGGCAAACGGGGTCGCGAAGAGGCGGAGGCCCTTGATCGCCGCCGTCTGCCGCCTTCGCGACGCAAGGAGGTAGTCACCGGCGACGATCTCTACGGAGAGCGGGTCACGGTGCGGGGCCGCAAAGGAGTAGCCCGGCCCGTGGTCAAGGAGCTCAAGAAACCCGAAATCACTGTTCCCAGGGCGATCAAGCGCCGGATCAAACTCGACGATGCTATTACCTTGGCCAGTCTTGCGAAGCGTATGGGCGTTAAGGCAACCGATGTAATCAAGAGACTCATGGGGCTAGGTGTCATGGCAGCACTCAACCAGGCTATCGATTTTGAGACCGCATCCTTGGTCGCCTCCGAATTCAACTACGAAGTGGAAAGAGCCTCTTTCGTGGAAGAGGGCATCATGCAGGCCGAGCCGGATCGGCCGGAAGACCTGATGCCGCGCCCTCCGGTCGTCACCATCATGGGACACGTAGACCACGGCAAGACCTTGCTCCTGGACGCCATCCGGCATACCAACGTGACGGAGGGCGAGGCCGGGGGAATCACCCAACACATCGGCGCCTACCTGGTAAGCCTGGACGGTGGCGACGTGGTCTTCCTCGACACGCCTGGTCACGAGGCCTTCACCGCCATGCGGGCGCGCGGCGCTCGGGTCACTGACCTGGTGATCTTGGTCGTGGCTGCAGATGACGGGGTGATGCAGCAGACCATCGAGGCTATCAATCACGCCCAGGCGGCGGAGATTCCCATTCTAGTGGCGGTCAACAAGATCGACAAACCAAATGCCAACCCCGACAGGGTGAAGCGGCAGTTGGCGGAGCTCGGCTTGACTCCGGAAGAGTGGGGTGGTCATACCACCATGGTAGAGGTATCGGCCAAGAAGGGAGCGGGTATCGAGGAGCTCCTCGAGCTCATTCTCCTCCAGGCGGAGCTCATGGAGCTCAAAGCCAACCCCAGCAAGATGGCTCGAGGCAGAGTCATCGAGGCCAAACTTGATCGGGGCAAGGGCCCGGTGGCGACCGTCCTCGTCCAGGATGGCACCCTGCGGGCGGGAGATCCTTTCGTCTGTGGCACCTTTTTTGGCAGGGTGCGGGCACTGCTCGACGACCGGGGTCGCAAGGTGGAGGAGGCCACACCTTCCCTGCCGGTGGAGGTCCACGGCATCTCAGGAGTTCCCCAGGCAGGCGATGAGTTTGTCGTGGTGGCAGACGAGAAACAGGCGAAACAGGTTGCCACTCACCGTCAGCTCAAACAGCGAGAGGCCGAGCTCTCCAGGACTACAAGAGTTACCCTGGATAACCTTTTCTCCAGGATCCGTGAGGGAGAAACCAAGGAACTAAAGGTCGTGCTCAAGACGGATGTCCAGGGGTCTCTCGAGGCAATCCTCGACTCGTTGCAAAAATTGGGTACCGATGAGATCAAGGTCCGCATCATTCACAGCGCCGTCGGCGCGGTCACCGAGACTGACGTCATGCTCGCTTCCGCCTCGGACGCCATAATTATCGGATTCGGGGTGAGAGCGAAAACGAAGGTCCAGGAACTCGCCGACAGAGAGAAGGTAGATGTACGGTACTACGATATCATCTACCAGATCATCTCCGATGTCCAGGCCGCCATGGAGGGCATGCTTGAGCCCACCTACAAAGAGACCTTCATGGGGCGTGCCGAGGTGGTTCAAACCTTCAACATCCCGAAGGTGGGAACCATCGCCGGGTGTATGGTGAAGGAAGGCCGGGTGGAGCGCGGTGCAAAGGTTCGGGTGCTCCGGGACAACGTGGTCATAAACGACAGCAAGGTTGCCTCACTCAGGCGTTACAAGGATGACGCAAAGGAGGTCAGGGCCGGGCAAGACTGCGGCATCGGTGTGGAAAACTTCAACGATATCAAGGTAGGTGACGTCCTCGAAACCTACAGTCTCGAGGAGATCAGGCCGGTGCTGAGGCCGGCTGAGGGGAAGACCGAATGATGCCTCGGGGACATCACTTCCGGTCTTGAGGCGAAGCCATGGTCGTGGGAGTTGCCAAGCTTAGCCTGCGCCTGCCGGAGAATCATTCTCTCAAGGGCAAGCGGAAGGTGATCAAGAGCATCTGCGAGAAGGTGCGCCATCGCTTCGACGTCGCCGTGGCCGAGATCGACTCCCTTGATTTGTGGCAGGCCAGCGAGGTGGGGATCGCTGCAGTAGGTAACGAAGGCGGCTACGTGAACTCCAAGTTGGACAAGGCCATAAACTTCGTCGAGAGTCTCCATCTCGCCGAGGTTGTGGATGTGCAACTGGAACTGATCCACCTCTGAACCGCCGCGTCCCGGCCGGAACTCTCGCCCAGACCTTGATGGTGGCTCAACCGGCAACGGCCGGCGCGAGGGGGATGGCAACGAGACAAGGGAACTCGTCAGTTGTGACAAGGGATGTTGTTTGCCTATGGATTACCGGCGGGCCGACCGTGTCGGCGATGTCATCTTACAGGAGCTCGCGTACCTTTTGCAGCGCAAGGTGAAAGATCCTCGCCTCGAAGGTATCACTCTCACTCGGGCGCAGGTGAGCGCCGATCTGCGCCATGCACGGGTTTTTTACAGTGTTCTCGCCACCGACGAGGTGAAAGTGGCCGTCGCTGCCGGCCTTGACAGCGCTCGCGGGTACTTGAAGCGGGAGCTCGGTAGGAGGCTGCAGCTCCGATACATGCCGGACGTTGTCTTTTGTTATGACGACTCGCTCGACTACGGCTCCCGGATTCACCGTCTCCTCACGGAGCTGAAGAAATCGGACCTGCCATGACCTCCACGGTAGCCCTGGAGTTGAGAAACAATCATCGCTTCCTTCTGGCGACTCACGTGAATCCAGACGGGGATGCCATCGGGTCTCTAGGGGCCCTTGCCCTCGTCCTCGAGGGGATGGGCAAAGAGGTGGTAGCCTACTGCCAAGATCAGGCGCCGGGATTTCTCCGCTTCCTCCCCTACTCTGACCGGATAGCCCATGAACTTCCGAGCTCGGACCGATTCGAGGTGGCGGTTGTTTTGGATTGTGGCGAACTGGAGCGGATTGGTGCAGCCGCCCAGACGGTCCTGCGGGTGCGGAAGATCATCCATATCGATCACCACAGCTCGGGAAATGACTTTGGCACCTTGAACCTGGTGGACCCGGAGCGGAGCAGCACCGCCGAGATCCTCTACGAGGTGTTTCAGGCCATCCCCGTTGAGGTGAGCCGAGAGGCAGCGGAGAATCTCTATACTGCCATCCTCACCGACACGGGTTCCTTCCGCTTCGCGAACACCACGCCCAGGGCCCTGTCTATTGCCGGAGCTTTGGTGGCCCGGGGAGTGGAGCCCGATAAGGTGGCGAGTGCGGTCTACGAGTGTATGAGCCCAGGGCGGTTGCGCCTACTCAGCCTCAGCCTTAACACCCTGACCATTCGGGCCGAGGGTCGTCTGGCAGCCATCTGGGTTACCCAGCAGATGCTGGTCGAAACGGGGACCGCCGCTGCTGATACGGACGGCTTTGTCAATTACCCGAGATCGATCACAACCAGCGAGATTGCCATCTTCTTTCGTGAGCTCGAGGATGGTCGGGTGAACGTGAGCCTTCGGTCGAGAGGAACCCAGAACGTGGCCGAGTTTGCCCGGATGTATGGGGGTGGAGGCCATCAGAATGCCGCCGCCTTTCGTCATCAGGGATCGTTGCCCGAGGTGATGAGCCACGTACTGGCGAAAGCGGAAGGATTCCTTGTCCGGCGGTTGGATTGATTCACGCCCGCGAGAGTGGATGAGGACTCACATGACGGCACGACTCACGGGAGATGGACTCCTCATTCTTGATAAACCCGCGGGGTGCACCTCTCACGAGCTGGTCCGGCGGGTCAAGAGAATGCTGGCTGGGGACAAAGTCGGTCATGGCGGCACGCTCGATCCATTCGCCACCGGGGTGCTGGTGGTGCTCATCAACGAGGCGACCAAGCTCTCCCCCTATCTCGCCGGCGAGGACAAGTGCTACCGTTTCACCCTCGTCTTCGGGATGGAGACTGACACCCAGGACGGCACCGGGAGCGTCATCGCCCGGTACACCGGCCCGGCCCTCCTGGAAGACGAAGTGAGAGAGGCCTGTTCGGCGCTCACCGGGGATATTGAGCTCGCGGTGCCCCGCTATTCGGCGGTGCGGGTCGGAGGTGAGCGTCTGTATCGGCTGGCACGCCGCGGTGTACCGGTGGAGCCACCCACGCGGCGGGTGAGCATAAGGAGTCTTGTCCTCCTTGACTTTCGCTGGCCCGAGGCAACCTTTGAAACGACCTGTTCCAAGGGAACCTACGTTCGCAGTCTCGGAGCCCACCTCGGCCGCGACGTAGACGAAATCGGGATGAA
>Ga0209253_10004135_pt1 | contig 12674 bp, 6 predicted proteins | sample FrelakmetBRP12BR_FD_187145 | JGI IMG/M metagenome (GOLD analysis project Ga0209253, IMG submission 187145) | Freshwater lake sediment microbial communities from the University of Notre Dame, USA, for methane emissions studies - BRP12 BR (SPAdes)... | ecosystem: Environmental > Aquatic >...
ACAGGAAACAACGATATGGCAATGACGCATGCTGCAGTGTAAAGAAGAAGAAGGCGCTTCCGCCTTCCGCTGTAATCAGCAATGCCGCCTAAGAATGGAGAAGAGAGAGCAACGAATGCCATGCTGAGCGATATCGCCCTTCCCCACCAGACATCTCCCTGGCCTGATGCATTGCCGACAATGGTGGATACATAGAATACCGGGAATATAACTGCAGCGATGACCGCTGAATAGCTCGAATTCGCAAAATCAAAAAGACACCAGCTGATGATCTGCCTGCGATTGGGCATGGCTAAGTAAAAGTGGGAACTGAAATCAGGTCATTCCGTATCAAGGTATATCCTGATATATGCCTTTTTCTTGAGATCTCTCAGGGTCTCCTTGAGGCGCTCGTTCAGCTCCTTTTCCGTAAGAAACAGATCAATCTCATCCCTCACATCCTCAAACTCCTTGCCCTGGAAATTCTGCAGGTTCTCCTTATAGAACTTCTCTATATCAGCGTCATTGACCTTGATAAAGGCGCGAATCTTCAGGTCGATGTATTCCTTCAGCACCTCGTCAAGTGTCGGCGCCTCAATGCGGTATTTCTTCGCCTCCTTGAGCAGTATCACCCTGTTAATCATGGTATTGAGGACTTCTTCCTGCGTTATGATGCGGGAAAGGGCATTCGTAGTTTTGTAGCTCTCTTCAAACTCGCTCAGGGTAATGGCATGATCGTCAACAAAGGCAATGACACGGTCATGAAGAGCGGCATGGCTATCGCCCGTGAAACGTGAAGCGTGAAGCGTGAAGAGCAGAAGAAATACCATAAAACTCTTCAGTATTTTCAAGAGCATTTCAGCCTTCCATAAGGTGCTTCTTTTGATTTTTCTCCTCACACGTTACTCCTCTCGCTTCACGGCCTCAAAACGCATGGCCAATGCTGAAGTAGATAGCTCCCGGGCTCTCAGACGTACATTGCTGAGGGTCTTTAATGGGAGGGACGTGAATTTTTCGGTCACTGCAAATAGTATCCCGGTTCAATTTAAATCCATAATCCACCCTCAAAGGACCAACAGGGGTGGCATAGCGCAGTCCTATGCCGGTCGTATATTTCATATCAGTCGGCGAAATGTCACTTGTATTGATCCAGACATTGCCAAAATCAAAGAATGGCACGATGCTGATACTCTTCCCCATATCTATTCTCAGTTCGACATTGCCTGTGGCAAAAGCATTCCCTCCTGTAGGGTTTCCGTCGTCGCCCTTCGGACCGAGCATATCCTGATCATATCCCCGCACTGAAGACCTGCCGCCAAGGAAATAACGCTCAACAATAGGGATTTCAGTCGTCTTGCCGAAACCATAGGCAATGCCTCCGCGGGCTGAAAGGCCCAGAACCACCCGCTTATGCAGTTGCTGAAAATAACTGGCATAGGCCGTCATCTTTACAAAATGTGTTTCCGAAAAAAGCACTGGCGAAGCGATCTTGACTGTTACTCCGGCAAGCATGCCTTTTTTAGGTTCAAAAGGATTGTCACGCGTATCGTAAATAAGTAAGGAACGCACAGAACTGATCGCAAGAGTTCCGACGTCCTCCCTGCTCAGGACCACATCAGGCTGGACACCCGTCGTCTTCACCAGCGAGAACTCATAATAGAGTTCGCTCTTAAGAGAATCCGTCAGTTTCTTTTCAATGCCGAAACTGATTGTGTTGCGTTCAAGCCGATACCGGATCACCCTGGCAGGGAGCGTGAGCTCTTTTTTGTTCTCGTGAAGCAATAAGACCTTGAGCGGCAAGGAGGTCCCCAGGAACCAGGGTTCGTTATACTGAAGGATAAACCGTTGCTCAAGTGAGCTTAGCTCAGTTCTGAAAACTCCCTGCCGGTTGAGACCAAAAAGGTTTCTGTACCCTATTTCGAAAAAACCCCTGAAATGGTCGTACTCGGCGTACCCAAGTCCAAATTCAAAGGTCCCGGCATTGCCTTCCTTAACGCGGACAAGGAGATCCTTCTTATCCGCATCCGCATCAGACGCTTCTATCTCTACCTCAGTGAACAGACCAAGCTTGTAGATCTTCTGCCGTTCCTGAGCGAGAATGCTGAAACTGTAGGGAGAGTCTTCAGTGTGCCCTATCTCTCTTTTGATAACGCCATACCGTGTTCGCTCGTTGCCTGCCACGACGGTCTTGCCGATCGTCATTTTTCTGCCTTCGGCTATTGTAAATACAACAGCTGCGCTGTATTTCTCGATTGTTCGCTGCACCATAATATCGATATTGGCATATCCCTCCAGGGCATACTGATCGAGAATCTTGAAACGCGCATCAGATATTTCAACTTCATTATAAGGATCCCCCTCTCTGATCAAAATAAGAGCAAGGAGGTTTTCCCTTTTCTCTTGAGCAACTCCCTTAATATCAAGGGAACCTATCGTCGTCCTTATGCCTTCATCAATGGAAACTGTCAGATCCATACTGCCGGCTGTTTCATCAATTCTTTGTTCAATTTCCTTGACTGTAGCATCGAGAAAACCAAGCGCTGCATAATACTCTCTGAGCGTCTCCCTGTCGTGTTCTCTCAGGTCAGGGTTGTACGGCCCTCCCTCCTTCAGTTCAAGAACACTCTGAAGGCTCTTGGGAGTGATTGTAGTACCTGAGAACTGTATTGTCCGGACCGTAATTTTCCTTCCCTCATAAATAAAAAAAGTGACCTGCACCTCCTGTTCATCAGATATCACCACAGGCGCTACTTGGGCAAAGGGATAGCCCTCCTTATGATAAAGAGAGACCATCCTGCTAACCGCCTCATCTACAGCCTCATCATTGAACCGTTCGTTCTCAAAAAAAGGCATCTCCTTTTCAAGCCGCTTAGCAGAAAGTGCGCTATTGCCATCAATAACAGTCTGGAGCTTCTTCCCCGGATTGATTAATACGGTCAGAATGCCGTTCTGAAAATTATAGGGGCCGACATCAGGCTTATAAAATCCATCCTTCTTCAGATCCTCCTTTATTCTCTGCAGCTCTTTTCTGATCTTGATCTGATCATAGATATCGCCTGCAGATACTCTGAGGTCGGTCGCAGCGACAAGGTTCGTGCCAGTGATCTTCACCTCTTTCATGACAAGAGCGGGGCCTGCTTCGATCATGACCGTAAGGGTCACATTATGGTGATGCTTTGTTGTCCTTGATGAGATAATGTCGATCTGCGACTCAGGAAACCCCAGAAGGGCAAAGTGCGCCTTAAGTTCTGCCACCGCATTGTCAACAAGGTCATGGCGCATTACGTCGCCCTCTTTCAGTATAAGCAGTTCCCTGACCTTTCTGGCAGAAAGGGAATAGTTCCCCTGCACGTCAACCTTGCGAATCATCTCTTTTTCCCTGACCTGCACAGTCACAAGGCAAGGATCGCTGTCAGAGACATCGACAGAAATGTCGTCAAAAATAGCCTTGCGAAATGCCCTTTTGATGCCTGACCTGATGCTCTCTGCATTTATAGCATCACCTTCTCTGAGACCGAGCATATCGAGCATCTCTTCCTTTTCGATCGAATGGAGCCCATAGATCTCAATCTTGCCCACAGTGGCGGCATAGGACGGGGAGAGCGAAGACAGGCTGAGGTTCAGGCTGAGGCTGAGACAAAAGATGAAAAGAAGGCGAACAAGCCAGCAGGTATGACGTACCCTGAGCCTTAACCTTTCGCTCTGCCTATCCCTCATCCTTAACCTTAGCCTCAACCTGTTTTCTCCTACTTAAACTCAAATCTGAAACGAACATCTCCGCCTGCGATGCCACGCTCATCGCGGATGCCGACCAGGGAGACGTTCTTGTTCACGAAGTATTCCAGCTTTACGATCTGTTCTTCTTTGCTGCCTACGGCGCTTGTATAGGTGACAAAGACCTTATCTCCAAGTATGCGCTTGGATACCGTCACCCGGGGCTCGACCGTTCCTGTGGTCTTTGAAACATAGGGATCGATCTGAAAACGGTCAAGGCCGGTTATTGAGCGAACCCGCTCCTCGATCACATCCTGCATCTTGCCCGTCACAAAGGATGCTGCCTCGCCAGCGCCTATGCCGGCCTCAAGCCCCTTGATGCCTCCTCCTGCCTGCCCGACAGTCAGCAGGGCAAGCACATCCATATCCTTCAGAGGCGGATCTGAGGCCAGGGACATGTTAAAATGGTCAAGCTGACCATCGAGATTCATCTTGATCCTGTATCCCTTGACCGTTGTCTCCGCTGCTATGGCAATCACCGGATTAAGCCGGTTCGGGTCTGCGAAATCAGCGCTGGCATGCAGGATCTTAAACTCATTATTCCTGAAGTAAACCGTCCCCTCCTTGGTATCAAGCCTGCCGAACAGCACCGGACGATACAGGGTTCCCCGCAAAACCATGTCAGAACTGACCATGGCCCGTGCAACGTTATTATCAATCAAGATATTGTCCTTGCCGGTAATCTTGATGTTCAGGTTTGCCTTCTCATAGTTCGCAATTTCTGACCGGACCTTGTCTGTCCTCTTTGCCTGGAGCAGCCAGCTCTTCCATTCCACGCGCTCCTTGTACCGCCCACGCTTTATGTCAATGTTGCCCGAAACCATCTGCGACTCAGGAGTTCCCTTGTAAAGAAGACTCCCGCCAAAGTTTAGGGAAAATTCCGGTGATGGGGTGCTCGTAATATTATTCATCTTTGCTTCCACATAGAACCGAGAGAAAACAAACTTCTTCAGATATAAGACGCCGGACAGGTCCACATCGCCGCCCCCGAGCTTGCCGCTAAGGTCCTGGAGCACAACCCTGTCATTGTCCATATACAGGTATCCTTTGAGATCATTAATGCGGTAGGAGGGGTATTCCTTCAGTCCGATGGCAGCATTAGTGAGGCTGATTCCTCCGTTTACTTTGGGCGTTTCCCAGTCACCGCTTATCCCAACCACGAAAACAGCATCGCCCTTCAGAACCCCCAGCCTGGTCGACAAACTCTTAAATGGTGAAAGGGCAGAACTGCCCTCAAGCGAGACATTATAGCTTCTGCCAAAGGTGATACTTCCGCCTGCGCGAAGAACCGTACTGCCGCTTCTCAGCGCTATTCGGCCCAGGGAAAGCTCCCTGTCTTTCAGTTCAAGAGATATCTCCTCCTGGTTCGAAAAACTGTGATCATACATCGAAAGCACAACATGCCTGATCGATGCAGAACCCGCAACATGATTCCGCGTACCGTGGAGCGAGATCGATCCATTGAGGTTTAAGATAAGATCCTCGGGGATGTCCTTAAGCACAGACGTTATCAGGAAATCATATCTTCCTGTCTGAAAGTCGGCAGAAGCCTCCCAGGGCATGATACCGTCCGTTCTGCCGTTAGCCGAAATGGTGATACGGTCATTGATGAGCTTCGCCTTTGCAATGAACTCCTTATCCTTCAGCGAGGCGGTGATCACTCCCTTGCCGATCTGCTTTCCCTTGAGCGTTCCATCGGTCATCCTTGCATCAATGGTTATTGTCGGGTTATTAAACGTTCCCCGGCCCTCGGACGTAAGACTCGCGATCACTTCTCCCTGAAGAGGCCGCTGGATGATATCGCTCAGCCTGATCCTGTCAGACGATGCCCTGTATGAAAATGTCTCGTCCGGATAGATGGTCAAGTCGCCACGGACAACAGACTCTCCCTGTCTGGCTGTCATGCGCGTGAAATCTATTCTTGACGCTGCATACCTGAAATCAAAGGACACGGCATTAACAGGGACATTGAGAATTGTTGCCGTCTCAAGCAACACCTCTGCTTTTAATTCAGGCAATTTTCCAATGCCTTCCAGCCGCATGGAAGAGGAGAACCTGCCAGTGCCGGTGTAGCGGGGGAAAAATATCCTTACAAATCTCTCGCTGTCAACATTCTTCAGTGTAGCGCGAAGACCCCATGCAGGCCGTGAAACATCGAAGAGTGTTTTCGCATCTTTGAATGCAATCGTCCCGGAAAGCAGAGCGCTTCCGTTCTTGTCACCTGCTGAAATCTCCTTCACCTGGAGCAGATTCTTCCTATAGACAAGATCAGCATTAATCGATTCAGCAGGATATCCTTCAATGAACGCATGTGTTAGCCGGGCCTTGCCGCTGATCACAGGATCATCGAAGGAGCCTGTCAATTTTCCGGCAAAATCACCCTCACCCTTTAAAGACTCATAGTAAGGAGAAGTGACTTCATGAAGATCAGTTGTTTTCAAAACGATCGGCAGATTAAGCGTATGATTTTTCATATCGACATCGCCGCTGGCAACAGCCTCAGACTTTTCGGTCTTTACCCTGAGGTCTGTCAGTGACAATATATCTTCTTCAAGATCATACTTGCCGGTCATGCTCTTCACCCTTCCGAGCACGTCCTTCCCGCTTTCAACGCTTGCATAGTCAAAAATCCCTTTTGGACTGAAACTATCACCTGTGTGGTGAAGCGTGCCTCTCACTTTTCCGGCAGGCGCACCAGGGTCCCAGCCGATCAGCTTGAAGAGGGGCTTACTGTCCGCATCGGCAAAATCGATATCAAGAGTGAAATGATTGACAACAGGCAGTGCTATGGATGCAGATGCCTTTGCATTTCCGCCATACAGAATCCCGTCGCCGTCAAGGAAACGCATACTCCCCTTTTCATAGAAAACCTTGCAGGCAAGCTTATCGATTTCAACATTATAAAGATTGCCCCTGGTCAAAACAGCGGCACCTTTTGCCACAAGCGCCCTGAGCGGTCCCTTCACCTCGCCCTTGAGCTCCACCAGGCCTTCCAGCTTTTGATGGACCTTCAGCAGCTCCATCAGGGTCTCGAGATAAAAGTTCCCGGCAAGAGAAATATCCAGCGTCGTATTCTCCTTTGCATATTGCACCGTGCCATTCACCTTGATCGTGCCCTCACCGCTCTTCTCGAGGCCGAAGAGCTCTTTAACAGACGAGACAAGAACAGATGCGGTGGTCTGAAGGTTAGCCTCACCATGAGCAACATCTCCCTCTGCAGTGAACTGCGAGGCAAGAGCAGTCACGGCGATCTTCTGGATCGAAACCGCATCACCTCTGACAACGAGCTGGGCTGACAGAGCCGCATTCAGCTCAGGCAGACCTTCCCTGCGCATTGAGACGCTTTTCGCTTCAACACGAACCCGCTGAGCTTCGCTGAGAATGACTTCCCCGTTTAACCCTTTGATATCCAGGGCGGTCTTGAGCTTTATTGAGCTGAGGATGGCACTTCCCTGCTGCAGTTCCAGAGCAAGAACCTTCACTTTCAGGCTATCCTTGCGCGTTTTTGCAAGATAGTCATAAATATTCTTTTCAATAGCCTCAGCCTGCTCCTGACTTACCTCTACGATCGGCTCCTTGATCACGAGCCTCCGGATAGTAAGTGACCTGCTGAAGAGTCCTGAAATATCAAGATATGCCTTGACCCTATGGGCAAGAAGGATCTTGTTTCCCTCGTCGTCAAATACCTTGAGGTCCTTTGCCTCAATGAACAGAGGAAAAATATTGATATAAATCTTCTGAGCGATCACCCTTTTCCCCGTTGCCATTTCAAGCTCAGGCAGGATAACCTTCTTAAGCGTATTCGAAATATGGGGTCCCCTGAGCACCAGTCCGATGACAAGCACTACCAGAAGAAACGCCGTAAGCAGTGAATATTTTTTTAGTTTTTCAGTATATGCCATAGGTCTCTCAGGATCTCAAGCGCCTTCTCATAATCAAGCTTGCCGTCGCCGGATCGAAGAGAGAAAATATCCTGCGCAAGGCCCGCCTCTGTATTAATGCGGGCAGATACAACGGCCACTCCTTTCTGATAAAACAACTTTGAGATATCGTACAGCAATCCTTGCCTGTCCGGAGAAAATATCTCGACCAGGGTGTAAATTTCCGATGATTCATTGTCGATCTCCACAAAGGCATCGAACAGCCCGTGAGCATCATGATGGGTCAGGCAGGCTAACGGTATGTCCTTCCTCTTCATCACGGCATCTTCAAGGCCGCTGACTATGTCATGCTCAAGCCCCTCCCACCAGATGTCCTTCCAGTTCGAGACTGCAATTTTATCAATAACAATGCCGTTCTTTCCAGTATATATCCTTCCATGAACAATATTTAATGTTCTCATGGAGAGGAATCCGACGATCCGCGAGAAGAGACCGGGAGCATCAGATGTGCAAATAACGATCTCGGCGATGCCGTCCGGCATGACATCAATGCGCACTGCAGCGCCCTGGACTGAGGATTTCTGATAAAGCAGAAAATCCTCTTTCAGTCTTGCATCAGTCGCTGAAAGGAGATACCGGTCAGGCATGCTGTCAAGAAACAGAACAAGCTCGTTCTGCATGGCTTTTTCCCCGGGAAAGAGCCATGCGGCATCATGGTTTTTTGTCACGCCGCCAGAACCTGAGAGATGCAGGGAAGTCCTCTCATACAGTTCCCACAGGAGTGAGGACTTCCACGGATTCCAGAACTGAGGGTTCACCGCAGACATATCGGCATAGGTAATGAGATAAATCGCCTTAAGGTTCTCGCTGTCTCCGACTGCATCGGCAAAAAGTGCTATCACCTCAGGATCATCGATCTCCCTGGTCATGGCGATGCGCGACATCAGGACATGGTTTCTCACAAGGAACTCGATCCTGAGTCTTTTGTCTGACGGCATATTCAGACGTTCCATAATAGACTTGAGCCTCTTATAGCCCTCTTCCTCATGATGCCTTCCCACTGCCTTGCCGATGTCATGGAAGAGGATCGAAAGAAAAAGCACATCAAGCTGCTCCATGCCGAGAATAATCTCTTTTAGAGCTTCAAGACTTTTCACCGTCGTTGTCCTGAGCCGCTCCAGGTTTCTGATCGCCAGAAGTGTATGCTCGTCGACCGTGTACATATGATATGCCTCATGCACCACGAGCGAGCGCAAGGCGCCGAATTCCGGGATGAACCTGCCCAGGACGCCGGTCTCGTGCATCTCCCTAAGCGTTTCATATACGCGCCTGCTTTTCATGATTTCGCGGAAATGATGGACCGCAGCAGGAATGCTTCTCGTGCGCCTGTTTATCCGCGGCAGGCTCTCCCGTATCCGCTCACGCAGTCTATTGCTGAACCACCTGTCAGTTCTCGATAAATGATAAAAAGCCTCCATGATCTTTTCGGAATGTCCGAAAAAAATAGCTTCATTCCTGGCGATCAGTTTCCCTCCTGACAGGGAAAAGTCGTCGGTGATCTTCTTCTTTGTGAAATCCCTGAAGATAGGTGCATACTGCCTGCTGCATCTGACCATAACGGCATGCGATATATCCCTGATGATCCTGCCCTTAAGGTAGTAGTAGCGCATCATCCGCTCAGCGCCGCTGAATTTGCTTGAATCGCGGAATCCAAGGCGGGAGGCCACTGCCCGCTGATATTCGAAGGAGAGGATATCGTTCCTGCGGCCGCTTTCCAGATGGAGGCAATACCGCGCCTGAATCATAAAGTCATAGGCATCAAGGAAACGCTTCTGGTCATGGCTGGTCAGAATTGAGGACAAGCCGTGAAGATCATCTATTCGGAATACTACCCTCGACAGCCAGAGAACAGAGTGAATGTCCCTCAGTCCGCCGTCACCTTCCTTGACATGAGGTTCAAGAAGATAGATCGAATCACCAGTACTGATATGCCGCTTTTCCCGTTCATTCAGCTTTGCAGCCACAAACTGCTTCTGCTTCCGGTACGCAATAGCAGGATAGACATCCTTTCTGAACTGCTCGTAGAGCCTTTTACTGCCTGCCAGATAGCGTGCTTCAAGCAGCGTGGTCCGTGTGCGTATGTCCGAGAAGGCCTCCTCAATGCACTCCTTAAGCGTTCTGAAGGCGTGGCTGATATCAAGCTTTTCGTCCCATAACCTGTACAGGACCTTTTCTGCAGCGCCGGCATTCTTCCTGCTCTCTGCAAGAAACATGATGTCAATGTCCGAAAACGGTGCAAGCTCTCTTCTGCCATAGCCCCCGGTAGCAACGAGAAGCAGATCAGGATTATCCGCCAGTGTATTGAATATGCCCGCGACCGTATCATCCACAGAAGACGTGTATCGCTCAGCAAGCTGCCTTCCCCAGAGGCCCTGATCCATCCATGCGGTTATCTCTGTCAGAGCCTTATCATTCATATCTGAGGGCAACGATCGGGTCGTAAAGAGATGCCTTGCGTGCAGGATAGACGCCGAAGAATACCCCTACTGACGCAGAGAAGAAAAAGGCAAGCATGACTGACCACAACGATATCTCCATCGGAAGATAAGGTATAAATAACTGAAACCCCAAAGATACCATGCCCCCAAAGAGCACGCCCCCAAGTCCGCCGATAAGGCTCAGAGTCACAGATTCTGCAAGGAACTGGATAAGGATATCCTTGTTCTTCGCCCCAAGCGCCTTCCTGATACCTATCTCCCGCGTCCGCTCACGTACAGACACCAGCATGATATTCATGATACCGATGCCGCCCACCAGCAGCGATATGGCTGCAATGCCTGCAAGCACCGCAGTCATAATGCCTAATACCTTGTTCATAACACCTAACATCTCATCCTGGCTCATGACCGTAAAGTCCTCTTTGTTTGCATGGCGCTTGATCAGGATCTGGCGGATCTCTTCCATGGCAGGCTCGATCTCGGCTGAGGACTTCACCTTGATCGTTATGTTAAAAAGAGTATCGGTATCAAAAAGCTCCTGCGCTGTTGTGGTGGGAATAAAGACAATATCGTCAAAATCAATGCCGAGCGTAACTCCCTTCTTTGCCATAACGCCTATCACACGGTATTTGCCGTCGCCGATGCTCACCACAGCGCCTAAAGCATTCCTGTCGCCGAAAAGGCCCCGCTTCACGGTCCTGCCGAGGATGCAGACCTTTCTCTTTGAATCAACGTCAGCATTATTGAGGAATCTCCCTGATTCGACCGAAAGGTTCCTCAGGTCGAAATAGGTCTCTGTGCAGCCGACCACGTTATTGTCCCTGCTCTGATTGAGATATTTGACCTTTGAGGAGCCGAGGATCAGCGGTACTGCATCGGCAATATGGCGGGCCCGTTTTCTTAACATAACCGCGTCGTCGTACACAAGCTTGCGGATCGTGCTTGCCGTGGGAGGATGAATACCTCCTTTGGTGGATGTCTTGCCCGGCACGACAATGAGGATATTCGTGCCAAGGTTGCCTAATTCACGGTGGATGTAAGACTTCGCACCTGCGCCTATGGCAACCAGCATAATGACCGACGCAACCCCGATGATAACGCCAAGCATGGTGAGCAGAGATCTCATCTTGTTGCTCATCAATGCGTCTTTCGAAAGGCTCAGGATCTCACGCGCATCCACTGTAGCACACTCCGTCGCGCATCGTTACAATCCTCTTTGCAAAGCCGGCGATCTCCATCTCATGGGTGACCAGGATAATGGTAACTCCTCCCCGGTTCAGCTCAGCAAAAATTTCCATGATCTCCTTGCCGACCTTGCTGTCCAGGTTTCCGGTAGGTTCATCAGCAAGGATGATGACCGGACTGTTGATCAGCGCACGCGCTATCGCAACACGCTGCTGCTCACCCCCTGAAAGCTCATTCGGCTTGTGGTCTGACCGATCACCAAGCCCCATGCGTCCAAGCATCTCGACAGCCTTCTGCTTCCGCATTTTGGGTTCAACGCCGCCGTATAGCAAAGGCAGTTCCACATTCTTCCATGCCGGAAAACGGGGCAGGAGATTGAAGCTTTGGAACACAAAGCCTATTGACCTGCTTCTGATCTCCGCAAGCTCATTGTCGTTTTTGGTAGATACATCAACATTGTCCAGAAGATAGCGGCCTGAGGTCGGCCTGTCCAGGCATCCGATAATATTGAGGAGCGTTGATTTTCCTGATCCTGAAGGTCCCATGATTGCAATGAAATCGCCCTGCTCTGCCTCAAGGTTGATCCCCTTCAGGACCTCGACCGTAATCTTGGGAAGCTCGTAGGATCGGTGTATATCCTTAAGAACGATCATTTATCTGTGAAAAGAACCTTTATCCGTGTTTTGTCCTTCAGGCCTGCAATGTCCGGATTGGTTATGACAATATCTCCCTCCTGGAGACCTTCGGTCACCTCAGTGTAACTCCAGTTGAGCTGCCCTGTTTTTATCTGTCTGAGCATTGCCTTGTTGCTATTGCCGACATAGACATATTTGGCGTCATTTTTCTCAATAATCGCCTGGGATGGTATGAGCAGTACATGGTCCTTCTTGCTCACGATCACCTCGACATCTGCAGACATGCCAGGCTTTGTTTTTATATTCGCATCAAGGAGTCTTACCCGTGCCTCGAATGTACGTGCCTCCTGCTTGTTGCCTAACACAACGGGGGATATCATATAGACCTCTCCTTTCAGAGCTTTTTCCGGATAAGCGTCCATAGTGACATTCACCTGCTGTCGGATCGCAATCTTTGCCGCATCAGCCTCATCAATAAAGGCTTCGACATAAAGAGAATCTGTTGAAACCACAGATGCTATGAGAGCGCCGACAGGAACGGTCTCTGCAATTTTCACCGGCCGGGCTGTAACAACACCGGCAATGGGCGATTTAATAAAAGAGTAGTCGAGCATGATCTTTGCCAGATTGTATTCTCTCTGCGACTGTTCTACTGCAGCTGCCTGAGCCTTTATCTCCTGCTCCCGTGCTCCAATCTGTTGAAGGGCTGCAAAGGCAGATGC
>Ga0209253_10004136_pt1 | contig 12671 bp, 11 predicted proteins | sample FrelakmetBRP12BR_FD_187145 | JGI IMG/M metagenome (GOLD analysis project Ga0209253, IMG submission 187145) | Freshwater lake sediment microbial communities from the University of Notre Dame, USA, for methane emissions studies - BRP12 BR (SPAdes)... | ecosystem: Environmental > Aquatic >...
GATATTCCGCGGGCTCCCGGGAATAATCCATGAGGATGATTTCGGATTCCGGAAGGTTGTTCAGTATGCTCTGCACGATGCCGCAGGTGAGCGCGCCGACCCCCATGTTTTCGGTGTTGAACGCCGCCCCCAGGATGCAGATCTTCATGGGGACAGAGTCACCTCCAGATCCTGTGAAACGTTTTCGCGTATTGACGGACGATGTCCGGCGTGTCGTCCCGGGAGCCGTTGTCCACCACGGCCTCTCCGCCGTTCTGCCCCCCCGGGTGATGACGACCGAGAGGGCGGCCAGGATCCCGGGCGTCGGGGACGACCCGCACGATCGTTGAAAGGGCCACGAGGGTCAGGACGGTCAGCACGCGTCGGCGCCCCGGTCCTTCTTCCACGCCTGCGAGGCGATTTTCGTGATGTCCCTGGCGGGGTTCCCCGCGACGAAAGCGCCTTCCGGCACGTCCTTGGTCACCACGGATCCCGCGGAGACCACGGCGAGGTCCCCGATCTTCACGCCGAACAGGACGATCGACCCCGTGGCGATGGTCACGTCGTTCCCGATGACGGTCGCCTTCCCCGCCGCCTCCTTCGCGTCGAGGTACGGGTGGCGGGGCCCCAGGATGGAGACGTACGGGCCGGAGGAGAAGCGATCCCCGATCCGCACGGGGCCCATCACGATGTTGTGCAGCCCGAACCAACACCCGTCCCCCACGACGATGTCTCCCAGCTTCGCGTTCCACGTGTTGTACTCGTCGGTGTTGGTCCCCTCCCCCACGTACGCCCGGTACGGGTGTTCCCTCGAGAACCGGAACCGGCTGCCGAAGTCGACGTACCGCTTCCTCTCGACGTATCGCAGGGGGTTGTAGTTGTACAGGACGAAGTGCCAGTACCGTTTCTTCAGGAAGCTCCTCGTGAGGTCAGGGAGCCACGGCTTCCCCCTGTCGTAGGCCCTCTTCAGAAAGTCGCGCATCCCCGTGCCTTTCCCTACCGGGTCCCGGGATCGATGAACTGCCGGTGCCAGAGCTCGAGGACCACCAGCTTGAAGATTTCCTGTGGGTGCCGCCCCGCCGTGTCCCAGGCGTCGAGGAGGTTTTTCCGGATCTTCCCGTAGTCGAAGTACCCCCGGTTCCTTGTCTTCGGGTCCAGGAGCAGGTCCATCACGAACCCCTTCTTCTCGGACATCCACCGGGCGTAGGGCACCGGGAACCCCGCCTTCCGCCGCTTCAGGATCTCCTCCGGGACCCGCCCGCGCAGGATGTGTTTGAACAGGTACTTCGTCTGGAAGCCGCGCAGCTTGAAGGAGTCCGGCAGGCCGGCGGAGAACTCGAGCAGCTTGTGGTCCAGCAGCGGGACGCGCAGCTCCACGGAGTTGGCCATGGTCATCTTGTCCGCCTTCAGGAGGAGGCGGTCCGGGAGCCACGTCACCGTGTCCACGTACAGCATCTTCTTCAGGTCGCTGAAGGACGCCGCCGCCGCGAGGTACCCGCGGAACGGGTCGGACGGGGAAATTCCGGCGAGGCGGGAGCGGAAATCGGCGGAGTACGCGTCGTCGTAGACCGGCCTCCAGGGGGAGCCCGGGTTGGAGGAGCGGCTGAAGTAGTACTCCCCCAGGGGTACGGTCAGCAGGGGCAGGTACCTCTTAACCGCCTCGCTCCCCGCAATCCGGTTCACCTTCGAGAGGATCCGCGCGAACCGCTCCCAGTTCCCGTTCAGACCCCGTTTCAGCCGCTCCAGGAACACCAGGTTCCGGTACGTCTGGTACCCGGCGAAGCACTCGTCCCCCCCCTCCCCGGAGAGGAGGACCTTGACGTGTTCCCGGGCCATCTTCGTCACGTAGTAGAGCCCCACCGCGGGGGGCTCGAAGACCGGCTCCTCCATGTGCCAGACGTACTTCGGCAGGCAGTCGAAGAAGTCGTCCGCCGAGATCGTCGTCTCGTAATGGTCGATCCCGTATTTCCGGGCGGCGATCCGGGCGTAGACCCGCTCGTCCTCGAACTCCTGCCCCCCGAACCCGATGGTGAACGCCTTCAGCCGGTTGTTCAGCTCCTCCTGCGAAAAGCACAGGGTGGCGGTGGAGTCCACGCCGCCGCTCAGGAGGAAACCGATCGGCACGTCGCTGATCTCGTGGATCCGGATCGTCTCGCGCATCAGTTCGGCGAGGCGCTCCTCCGCCTCCTGAATCCGCATCCCGTTCGAACGGCCGAAATGGGGGAGCAGGCTCCAGTACTCCCGGACCTCGTACCCCCCTTTCTCCGCGACGAGGTAGTGTCCCGGCTGGAGCTTCCAGATGTTCCGGAACACCGTGGCCGGCCCCGGCGTGTAGGTGTGGGCCAGAAAATCGGAGATCCCGGCGGGGTTGACCGCCGGCGACACCTCCTCGTCCCGGAGGAGGGCCTTGATCTCCGACGCGAAGAGCAGGGAGCGGGGCGTGGCGGTGTAGTAGAGGGGCTTGATGCCCACCCGGTCCCGGGCGAGGAACAGTCGCTGCCGCGACCGGTCGTAGATGGCGAAGGCGAACATCCCCCGCAGCTCGTCCAGGCACCGTTCCCCCCGCTCCTCGTACAGGTGGAGGATGACCTCGGTGTCGGACCGGGTCCGGAACGCGTGCCCCCGCCGCTTCAGGGAGGCGCCCAGCTCCTGGTAATTGTAGATCTCGCCGTTGAAGACGATCGCCATGTCCCCGGTCTCGTTCAGGATCGGCTGGCGGCCCGAGTCCAGGTCGATGATGTTCAGCCGCCGGTGCCCGAGGCCCGCGGGGCCGTCGACGAACATGCCGCTCTGGTCCGGCCCCCGGTGCTCCAGGGTCTCCATCATCCGCCCGATTTCCGCCTTCCGGACGCGCAACTCCCCGTCGAAGGAGTACTTTCCGCAGATCCCGCACATGCCCTTCTATCCGCCTCTCTGCCTCACGGCCCCGGGGCGGCGGTCGTTCCGGCGGCCTGCCCCTCGCCCACCGCTCCAGGCCCAAGCCCCGGTTGAAGGTCCTGCATCCCTTCTGTCTCAGCCGACAGCAGGGATCTGCATCGGGACGCGGTCACCTCCAGATCCCCCCCCTCCACGTCAGCCGCTTCAACTGCTCGTTCCGGAGGAAATGGACGACGTCCTCCTCAGGGAACCGCTCCGCTCCGCGCAGGTAATTCCCGAAATACCCCCACAGGATTCCTACACCCCCCACGACGTACGGAGGGAGGAACAGGCGCCGCAACCCCTTGGCCAGCAGGAAGAGCGGGTGGTAGCCGCAGTAGTAATCCGACTGCCCCAGCTTGATTGCCCACCGGAACACGCCGGTGTTCTTCCCGGTCACCTTGTGGTGGATGATCACCAGATCCTTGTAGCTGCGCGTGTCCCACCCGTGGTACTGGGCCTTGATCTCGTCGAGGGAGTCCCAGCCCAGGTGTTTCACCAACCCCCCGATCTGTTCCCAGCACTCCCTCCGGTACACCTTCGAAGGACCCCGCACATGGAACTCCGGGTGATTCTCCCGCTCCAGCCCGCCGTTGATCTCCACGTAGCACACGCCGCTGGCCATCCCGAGGCGCGGGTTCTCGCGGAACCGGTCGAAGAGGGATTCGAAATACCGCTCGCCGAAGGTGAGGTCCCCGTCCAGCTTGACGATGAAATCGAAGTCGCGGTGCCCGATCCTCTCGTACCCGGCGTAGAACGCTTCGATGACGCCCCGCCCCGGCTCGGCGTACCCACGGTCCCTCCTTTCGACCAGGCGGATCCACGGGAACGTTTTCGCGTATTCCCGGACGATGTCCGGCGTGTCGTCCCGGGAGCCGTCGTCCACCACGACCCACTCCGCGGGTTGCACCGTCTGGCGGGTGACGGATTCGAGGGTGTTCCGGATGTGTTTCCCTTCGTTCCGGACCGGGGAGACGATGACGTACTTCGGGGGATGGTTCATGCCGCCACTCCTTCCTCGACCTCCCCGCTGTTCCGCCCCCCCCGGGCGATGGCGGCCGAAAGGGGGGGCAAGGTCCAGCGGATTGTGCAACACGCGAGGCGGTCATCACCCAGCGCGTCCTTCGTCACGTCTGCCGGCGCGTACCGGTATTCGCGGGAACCGCCCGTGCCGGTGTTCGTGTCGTGCCTCGCCGTCACCATTTGACAGCCCCCATGCACACCCGCTGCGCGCTGTCAGAAACAGGCACGGGAGGCTCGAGAAGTCGAATTCCGCAACTGGTCATGCCGGGAGGTGTTATCAATGGGTCGTACAAGCTTGTGTCGGTAATTATCCGGACCTGATTTATCCCCAATCTCCATATTTCTGGTACTGGAAAAGGTACCGTTGCCGGAAGGTTCTCGCAATTCAGTCACGAGAGATACCGTCTTGCCTGAACCATTCGGCAAAAGAAGCCGGCCGGTTCCCCTCGATGCTGTCCGCCTCGATGACAGGTACTGGAGCCGTGCCGATGCTCGACCATGCGGAGACGATGATTGCGAGAATGAGATAGATGAACACGAACGACTGATCGAAATACGAAACAGAGACAAACGTCATGGCATGAGCGAACAGACAGGCCCCCAGCGACCACATCATAAACAGATGATTCTTAGGCAGTTCAGGGAATTGTTGGAGTGTCTTCCCCACCAGGGAGAACCCCGTGAACAGGATGGCGATGAATAAAAACATCAACGGAAGACCCCCTATCACCCCCATTTGAAGATAATGATTCGTTATGTCGGAGTGATCCGGACTCCAGGAAACGCCGTATGGCATCCAATGACGCGTGTAATCCGTTCCGGCAACCCACCATTCGGATAAATTGGAACCGGCAGACCGAATCAGCTCGGCGCGATGCCAACCGGTACTACTGCCCGTCAGATCGATACGCGCCAATAGGAAATAGGCTGGATCGATCATGACGAAATCCAGAAATATGTAACAAAATACCGCCAGCCATCGAATCCATTTCATCCGGTCCCGGTAATGCCACATGAACAAGGCTCCGACGCCGGCCATGCCGCTCAAAATGGGTCCACTGGAGGCAGAGGTATAGATCATCGTGAAGCAGACGAAAAATCCCACCAGCGCCAGTTTGCGATGATTCTGCCACAGGGAACAAATCATCGGCAGGTTCACTGCACCGATAGTCCCGGCGAGGATGGCATGTGCAAATGGTCCCCTAGCGCGTATTTTGCCGTCGCGAATTGAGGAATCTTGCCAACCGCCTCCAAGCAAATTGAACAGGTTATGCGCCGTCAGTTTTTCGTAGATCATTTCAGCCGCAACCGGCATCAGGAGGATCACGATCATCCGGCTCAACAACTCGACATCCTCGAAGGACTGGCAGAAGATGCGAATAAGAAAATATATGCCAAACGCATCGTAAATCAGCCCAAGCCGAAATACGAACTCCGCCGAAGGGTTTTTGTAGAAGAAACTGCTGGTCAATGCCCACCCTGCCCAAACCAACATCCACCAGTCCATGCTGTTGATTCCGCCAGTCGGCCACTCTCTCCGCATAACCACACGCAACATTCCTCCAGCCAAAAGCAAGCGGAGAAGAGTGAAATGAAATGGTCCAACCTCGACGCTCTGTTCACGGACGATGTAGCATGCCCCGACCAATAGAGGGAGGGGAGCCCAACGCCGTGGCAGCACCATCAGCAGAACCAGATTGACCGACAGAAATGCCAGACCGTAATCGTTCATGGTGATGAGCTGCTTTTGTAAACCTCTCGCCAGCAATCCCGTGCAACATCGTTTGCGATGCTCCGAAGGTCACAAATGAACCGATGGGCAATCCCGTTACCTGGAGGCGCTTTCATACTGCAGAAGGTCCCACACATGAGAATTTATATGTCCCAAACCAATTGAATACCGTGACCTATCCTTCGGGCTCCGCGTTATTCTTTTGAAGGAGCGATCTCCACCTTCTTTTAATACGGTCGTGCAAACCTGTTTTTGAAAGAATATTCTCGGCGCACCGCGAGGTTATGGAAACAGTGGTCTGGAACATATTGAATAAGACTCCTTTGGCTGTAGGACCCCATATATACATCGTAAAATCTTCTGATTTATTGTCGGCAAATCTTTCCTTGTAGGAAGCATGCCCTAATCCGAAATCAATTTCTTGTATGGATTTATCTTGATACAGATCTTCAATCATCTTAAGGAAGAGTATCGTGCCTATTTCATATCTATAATAAGAAGGATTGTATCCGGTTGAATCAAGAAAAAACGTATGATTGTATTTTGTCCCCATCCAGAAAGCACAGGGGACACCCCCTAAATATAATAAATAGGCGCAGAGCCAGTTTTTTTCAGCCATCAGCGTGAGATGAACACTCATGTCCGGGTTATCGGCAAATCCTACCCCCAATCCCCTCTGGTAGCTTGTTTTCGCCACTTGTTCTGCGTCTTTCATCAGGAATTCCACATCGTTTTCTTGGTCAAATTTTCGAATGAGAATGTCCCCGGGAAACTCTTTTTCAAGCGATTTCTCAACCCTGCGGAGATTGTATCGGCTTTTTGAGGATAGCCTTTTTAGAAAATCATTGTGATTTCCATGCAGGGTTGCTTTCCAATGTACGTCTTGTGCTACCGGGTAGCTTCTCCAAAGAACTGAAGTCTTGCTCTTTAACGGAAAATAGAGCGTCGAGTTGACCGGGATGTGGTTAAAAAAAGCCAGTTCCGCTTCTTTTTCTCGTAGAGCATTGAAAATGGCAGAGATCACCATTTGAGTATTTCGTTCCCCAAAAGTGCCCAACAATCCTCCATGGATAATGGACAATTGCCTGACGGGGAATTGATAGAGCGTTTTGTACCCAAACTTCACCCTGGAAACAGTATTCTCGATCCGGCCGACAACAATCGCTTCGTGGCCATCTGCTGCAGCCATTATCACAAAGGGGTTGATAATTTCTTTTCTCGAACCAACAGTCATTAGAAAATTATCAATGTCAGAATTGGGATGCCACTGCATTTCCTGCCACTTGGTTCGTATTTTTTCGACCTCGGGTATCGATCTCAATACATCTATGCGGGCATCAACCATCGGATTTCATCATCCTGTTCTCAATAAATCCTGCTGCCGGTCAACTTAAGATGTTCCTTCTGGCCATCATTCCACTTGGAATCGCCTTTCCCGAAAATCTCCGGGGCGCGGGGATTATTCTATCTCGTGCCTCCGTGAGAACTCTTCGAATCACAGGCCAAAGGTGAAGTTTCCTGATGGATTCGGCATTCATGCAAGGGGGGTTTGAAGGACCGGATAAAATTTCGATCAATTGCCCTGGCAGAACGGAAAACGATTCTTCCGGCCTGACGAAAATCCACTCCATTTTTCCACCAGGGACTCTCCAAGCCAGCGGTTCATATTCTGTCCCTTTGAGCCAGGCCCTTTCCACAAGGAGCTGTCTGATTCCTTCCGGAACGAGAATCTCAATGCGTTTTGTGAACATGCGCAATCGAAGGATGTTCCCATCGTGCCTTCGTGCGTAGTTGGACCTCGAGATTCTTTTCATGTCGGTCCATTTGACGGATCCCAGTGAATTGACAAATGCCGAAAGGTTGCCAAGCAGATCGAATCCCTCCGACAGAGAATCGTGATGCCCCATCGGGATGATGGGCTGATGCAACAACGCTGCCACCAGGATGTTGTTGTGGCAATTACTGGACATCCGTAACCTGGGAATGACTGTCAGGCCCGCAACCACGTCCGAAGGCCTCATGCCGAATGTTCGGAGCCAAGTTGAACGGGAGTTGTAATTGCGCAGGGACCATTTTGATACACAGGCAGCTTCCAGCCCAAAGAGTGACATGGTTCCAAGAAATTCCTCCCTACACGCACCGTGGGGCGGGACCATCACCCTGGAAACCTCCACGCCTGAGCGTCGTTCCAACTTCCCAATGCGTATGAGCGCTTGTTGCAATATACCGAAGCGTTCTTCCTCGGAATAGTCCTGCCCCATCTCCTGGGCGACGTGATCGTTGCCGTGGATCAAAAGCGACAAATGTTCCCGGTTTTCCTTGAAAAAATGAGCCGTCTGCGAGTGAACGTACCAGGCATCCAGTGGAATCGTCGCAAAAGATGCGTGATAGTTGTGCAATCGGGCATGCCGCATCATTTCCGCAAAATCGATATAACCGTAAGTCCGCCAATGCAGGTTCGGATCGTCGAACATGAAGCATGCCTGCAGCGGTGGAGGTTCCCAACGCTGTTCGTCTGTCAGAACGCGCAAGAAGACGAGCAATGGAAGTAGCGATAAAAATTGCTTCCCGTAAAAATATTGGAACAGCGCCTCGCCATCGTTCATCTCCGGAATAGGCAATGCGACAAAATGATTGTGGTGTACCCCCGCTTTTTGCACCGCCCAGAACGGAGTCCCTCCGTTGGAAGCAAGCGCCGTGGTGTTCTGCAGCCATTGGGGCAATCCCTTCAACCCGTTAGCCTTGTCGATTTCGATGTGTCTCCCGCTTATTACAGTCGGAAGAACATCGTGACGGGAAAAGGAAACGCGGGGGGATTCTCCGCACGAAACAGTCTGGTCATCGGGCAATACGAGGTAGAAGGGAAGCCGGCAATGGTCCATCGCGAGCAGGGTCTGCGGGGAGGCTTCCGCAAGAAGCCACGCATCGATCCCCCAATCGTCCCGAGAAGTTCGTTCCTCGAAACGAACGCCCAGGACCTCCCCCATGCAATCGAGTGTCCTGCGAAGGCCCGGAGACTTCAGTGGTGGGATTATCCCGATGGTTTTCATGTACGCGCTTTGGGTTGTCCCTTTGCAGACGGGAACCCGGTTGGGGTCTTTATCGTCTTCCCGAAAGGGACAATGCGGCAGGATGCTCATGGACGCATGATTTTCCCTGGCTATCGGACCCCTGACATATTGGGTGGATAAGCCATCGGGCCATTGTATTCATACGCCCCGATATCCCAGGCACCGTCGCCCCCGAATGGGACTCCGTCTCCATCTGTCCGGAAATATCCGGACAGGTCCATTCCTGCGTTCCTTGGGTATTTTGTGCCTGTGGTTGAAATGATATGGAAGTCGTTCGCGTTGGCATTAACGAACGGGTTTGGAGAGGTTATCCTGAGGTTGTTGCTTGCCGTTCCGCACGAATCCACTCTGCCTGTGCAGTTGTAGAAGATGTTGTTCCTTACCTCTGAACCGGGGAGGCAGTCCGCGTGGCTGTTCCATATCGGGTTGTAGACGTTGTAGAAGGTGTTGTTGAGTATCTTCAAGGTGCAGGACGGATAGGAGTCTGGGTTCGTTTCAATGGATTTTGCCGTAGAATCTGTCTGATCGTAGAACTGGTTCCCGTAGATCCAAGTGGTCCCGCCGCAATTGCCGTGAAAGATGCCCTCGTGAGCAAACCCGGCAGAGTCGGTTACCCCATGGAGTTTTGAATACCGGACCGTAAACCCGTTGATTCCGCACGAATACCAGCCGTCGGGGTGATAGGAAGATGCATTTTCCGCACGATTGTCGTACATATCTATGTATTCAAAGATTGGATTGATTGGCACTCCGCACATATAAATGCCCGACGAGAATCTGTGGATCTTCCAATGGCTTATAAAAAGATTGGTATTGGTGCCAGAGTATTGAAGGAGGTTGATGGCCGTGCCCTCGGAAGTATAGTTTATTACTCCCGGCCCCTCGGCTTCCATGTATTCAAGGGTCACATCGTCCGTTGTTCCGTTTACAAAAGAAGTCGCTGTGCCTCCGGTAATCCCCTTCATGTTCAAGTACCACCCATACCCAGCCCAATGTCCGGGATTGGCCGTACTCCTGCCGGATATCGTGATGTTCCTGTTCGTATAGCCATACGAAAAACTGATGGCAGGTGATGCGGTATGATTGATCGTATCGTCGAATGACGCTTTCCATCCGTCAGCACATACGCATTCCATGGCATCAACTCTCGCCCTCCGGATGTGTAGGCGGCTATTTCCCGAACAATCCTTATTCGGTACAAGGGCCTTGTCATATGTGCCCCCCGCCACCCATATCGTATCGCTGCATGAAACGGCCGACCAGTCGATCCCGTTGAGACCATTCCAGGCCGCCGTCCAACTCGTGCCTGATCCCGATCCGCCGGAGGGGCGAACATACCAATTCGTGTTATTGGGTGGACAAACAATCTTGCCATTGTATTCATACGCTGGAGCATTACTCCCTGTGGAGCAGCCTAGTTGCAAGATCACAAGCGTCACCAGGAAGATCGACCTTTTTATTTTCGCAAGAACAGGGTCTGACAAATTGATGATGGGATGTTTTTCCACGTCCTCGCTCCTCAAACTGCCTCTTGGATTTCATCCGTTTCCAAATTGTCGCATCGAATTATATCACGCTCGGCTGCCCGGTCGGCCCATCGATGAATGGCCTGCGCCATAATTGAAGTACAACCAGGCAAGACACGTCTTTGGAACAACTTGCGATCGTCACCAATGGGCAAAGGAGAACATGCCCCTGAGGCGTGCCACGGCTTCTACACCCAACTCCTCGTAACGGTGGAGGATGGCCTCTGTATCCGTTACAGATTTGTTGGGATCAAAGTTCCACTTTCCGCAAATACCGCACATTTTCCCAAAAATCCCTCAGACGGCTGGAATTTCGAATCCGCCGTACTGGCGTGGCCAGCGGACCAGCCCGAGGCCCCACCCGAGAATGGCCAGCCATTTCCCACATATGGAATACCATTCGGCCACTCTGCGTCGGGCCATCCATGCGGGGGACAATACAACCAGCAGCACGAGCCGGATTATTGCTGCAACGCTCAGCGCCAACCGGTAGCATTTGCTGTAATAGATGCCCCGAGATTCGAGCAGAAACCGCCCGACCGACTCCCGCATCATCACATGGGAGAAATCGCTGCGCGCCCGCTTCGTGCATCCACCGCCGTGGTGAACGATCGTCGCCCCGCCGATGTAGTAATTACGGAAACCGGCTCGCCGCGTCTTGAAGCAGAGGTCCAGGTCTTCTGCATACATAAAGTAGTTGGAACTAAACCCTCCGACCATTTCAAACGTCTCTTTCCGGATCATCATGCAGGCGCCGGCAACAGCCTCCACTTCCCCTACCGCAGTTCCACTTTCGAACAAGACGGCCATACCCCAAAGGCTGCTCTTTGGGAACCAGCGTCGAAGCATCTCGGCGTCCAACACTTGGTTCAACACCGTGGGGAGCGACTGGACACAGCTGGTCTGAAGCGTCCCGTCGCTGTTGAGTAGCCGGCAACCGACCACTCCGGCGTCGGAGAGTGCCCTCATACGGTGATAAAGACGTTCTATTGCCCGGTCGCGTATTTCGGTATCCGGGTTCAGGAACAGGAGAACGTCCCCGCGGGCGCACGCGGCCCCCATATTGTTGGCACGCGCGAACCCCAGATTATTCTGGCTTTGCAGGAAGATTACGTCGGGATGTTCGCGAACTACCCACTCGCGGCACCCATCGAACGAGGCGTTATCCACGATGATCACTTCATAGTTCACTAAAGCGGTCTGCTCCCGGACAGACCGAAGGCAGGCCATGACATAGTCGGCAGAGTGCCAATTCACTATTACGATAGAGAGTTCGACGGGGATCATCGGAGTGATGTGAAACGGCAGAAGGCTATCCGTAGATACTCGAAAGAAAAAGCAATCGGCGTAGTTGGTGTTTCCGGAGATAGCGGATGAGCTCGCTATCTTGCACTTGAGGTGTCCCCTTGAAATACCCAGACAAAAAACCTGCCAAGAGCGCTATGTAGGAGAGCACCGGCGGCTTTTGGAGAACCCGTTTCGCACACTTTGCCCGGATAAAAAGCGGGTGATACCCTGCGATATAGTTGGCAAACCCGTTTTTGTACCAGTTCCGCCAACTCCCGTCGGATGATCCGGTTCATTTAAGATGGATCACCCTGAGATCCGGAAACGTTCGTGTGGTCCAGCCGACCATGTTTGCTTTCACCTCATCGACCGTGTCCCAACCCGGGGACTCTATCAACAGGGCGATCTTCTCCCAGCACGATCGACGGTAGATTTTCGTGGCGCCGCGAACGTGGAAGGCAGGATCTCCTTCATATTCCAGAGCCAGCTGCCCATCCTTATAAACGTAAACCGCCCCCCCAATCCCGAGATCTGGGTCTTGAGCGAAGCGTTCAAAACATTTCTCGAAGTAATACTGGTCAAAACATAGATCGCCGTCCAGTTTGACGATAAAATCCCAACTTGGTATGCCAATGGAGGAATATCCATCATTGAAAGCTTCGATTACACCTCCACCCGGTTTTCGAAATCCACGGTTTCTTCGATGTACGACTTTTATCCAGGAATGCCGGGCGGCATGCTTTTCTACTAATTCTCCTGTGCTATCCATTGAACCGTCATCGACGATTATCCATTCCTTGGGCAATGTTTTTTGTGAAATCATGGACGAAATCGTTTTTTCTATATATTTCGTTTCATCTCGAACAGGGCTAACAACTATGTAATGCACATTGGAGCTTATTGACTTGTCTCTTGTGATCCGCTGTTTGCTTTCCAGCCGGATTTACTTTTCAGAAACTTGAACGTGTATTGAAGGTGTTGCACCCAGTCATAGCCACTATCTAATTTGGCCGAAAAAAACCTGGGGTCGTCATCCGAGTTGACCGGGATACGTTTCAGAAATAATCGATCATCGCCCCTCGTAGCAGTACCAATGTTGGTTGTTACACCATTCATATATCCCGATGCCAAGAGGGA
>Ga0209253_10004137_pt1 | contig 12669 bp, 11 predicted proteins | sample FrelakmetBRP12BR_FD_187145 | JGI IMG/M metagenome (GOLD analysis project Ga0209253, IMG submission 187145) | Freshwater lake sediment microbial communities from the University of Notre Dame, USA, for methane emissions studies - BRP12 BR (SPAdes)... | ecosystem: Environmental > Aquatic >...
TTCACTCCCCTTCCCGTGCTCGAGATCGAGCCCGAGTGGAAGGCCCAGCCCCGCCTGTGGGGCCACGCCTACCACCCCATGTGCTCGTACCTCGCGAGCTTCCCGGCCGCCCTCGCCCACGCCTTCGTCGCCCGCTACACGCGCCCCGGCGACGTCGTCCTGGACCCGTTCTCAGGGCGCGGCACGACGCCGCTCCAGGCATGCGCGGAGGGCCGCATCGGGGTCGGCAACGACCTGAACCCGCTGGCGCACGTCCTGACCGCGGCGAAGGTGGAGCCGCCCGCCGCGCTCGAGCTCGAGGCTCGACTGGCCGCCCTGCGCCTCGACTGGTCGTTCGAGGCCGCCGCCTGGCTCGAGCTGGCGGCGCTCGTGACCGCGGCCGGCCCGGAGACCGTGCCCGCTGCCGGCTCGGGAGTGGGACCCGGCGCCGGGGCCGAGCCCGTCCCCGCCGAGGTCGCCCTCGCCTTCCACCCGCGGACGCTGGGGCAGCTCCTCTTCGTCCGCGGCCACCTCCGGCTTGCCGAGCCAGCCGACCGCTTCCTGGCCGCTTCGCTCGCCGGCATTCTTCACGGCAAGCGCCCGGGCTACCTCTCGGAGGTGATGCCCAACACCTTCAGCATGGCCCCGCGGTACGTGCGCGACTTCGCCGAGCGGACCGGCTTCGCCTCGCCCGAGCGCGACCTCTTCACGCTGCTGGGCGCCAAGCTCCGCCGCCTCGCCCGCGATGGCCGGCCGGCGGCGCCGGGGATCGCCCTCCTGGGCGACGCTCGCGACGCGGGCACCCGAGCCCGCGCCGCCCTCCGCGAGCGGGCCCTCCCCGACCGGGCGCGCCTCGTCCTCACCTCGCCGCCCTACCTCCGCGTCCTCAAGTACGGCTACTACAACTGGCTGCGGACCTGGTTCCTGGGCTACTCGGCCTCGGAGATCGACGCGACCCTGGACGACGCCCACCGGCGCGAGCCGTACGTCGTCTTCCTCCGCGAGGTCCTCGCGGGGCTGCGCCCGGCGCTGGCCGACGATGCCGTGATCGCCGTCGTCCTCGGTGACGTCGAGGCCGAGCGGGGGCGGGCCGCCGCCGACGGGATCGCGATCGGCCTGGCCGACGAGGCCTGGGAGGGCGCGGCACGCCCGGAGGGCTACCTGCTCGCCGGCGTCGCCCGCGACGAGATCGCGGCGCCGCGCAAGATGACGAAGCTGTGGGGCGAGGAGGCCGGGCGGGCCACGAAGGTCGATCGGATCCTCGTCCTCGCCACGTCGGAGGCAGGCCGGCGCCGGGCGATCAGCGGGGCATCCCTCCCGATCGACTGGAGCTGGCCGCCCCGTCGCTGACCGACGAAGCGACGTCGGGTCGACGGCGCCGGGTCGAGGCCCGCCGCCCTCCGCTACACTCGGGAGCCATGAAGCAGATGTACCACCCGGACGACCTGGCGGCGATGGACCCCCTGGTCCTCATGAAGAACCTGGACCACGTCCGGATGACGAGCCGCCGGCTCAGCTACATCCTCCAGCAGCAGGTCCACCTGTACACGCCGCAGGCGAATCAGCTCCGCGAGAAGATCGACACGTACGTCGAGGCGGAGCGCCAGATCGAGGGCGAGATGGCGCGCCGGCAGATCCGGGCCTAGGCGACGATCGCCGCCGGGCGGACGCGACCGCGGCGATCCCCCACCGTCCCGCCCGAGGCGCGCTCCTCCTCGATGACCGCCGCCGCGAGCGCCGCGAGGTGCGGCGTGCCGAAGAGGGAGAAGCCGATCCCGCGGTCCTCCAGCTCGGCGCAGCTGTAGCCCCGGAAGAGACCGCGGCTCGCCACCGCCCACATCTCGTCGTAGAGCTCCGGCCACCCGACCCGGCGGCGCGCCCGGCAGAAGCGGACGAACTCCAGTGCTTCGGGGTCGGCCTCGTCGAGCGCGTGGGGGCGCGGCTCCATCGATCTCCTCTCCTCCCGCGCAGCGCGGCCTGAACCGGTGACGGACCTGGGGCCTGCGATCCCCGCGTGTTCGGGCGGTCCGACCGCAGTGCGGGGCGCGATCTCGGTGCCCCGGCTCCGTCGCCGTTCGCTCTCCGGGCTGCGGCGACGTCGCAATCCTACGTGGGGCCGGTCGGCGCCGGAAGGACCTTGTCCACGAACCTACCCACCGATTTGTCCACAGGAACGGGCGTTCGGTGGACGGGGGCCGTCCCGCCGCGCGGCCGCCGTGGACAGCGGCCGTGCGCCGGCTACAAGGCCCACGAGATCCCCAGGCCGGGCGCCTCGCCGAGCCGCCACCGGCAGTCGTCGCCGAGCTCGAGCCCGACGAACGGATCCTCGGCCAGGAGGAGGCATCCGTCGAGGTCGACCCACTCGGCGAGGGACGCGACGGCGGCGGACGCGGCGATGCCCACGCTCGTCTCCTCCATGCAGCCGAGGAAGGTGCGGAAGCCGAGCTCGCGCGCCCGCGCCAGCATCCGGGCGGCCGCCCCGACGCCGCCGCACTTGGCCAGCTTGACGTTCACCCCGTCGACCACGCCCACCAGCGCGTCGAGGTCCTCGATGAGGACGGCGCTCTCGTCGGCGACGATGGGGAGCGGCGAGACTGCCTGGAGGTCGCCGAGCCAGTCGTAGCGGCGGGCCGGGAACGGCTGCTCGATCAGCTCGACGCCGAGCCGCACCAGCTCCGGAACGAGGGGTCCGGCGGTCTCCGGCGTCCAGCCGGTGTTGGCGTCGACGCGGAGCGGCCCGCCGTAGACGGCCCGCACCGCCTCGAGGGTCGCGAGGTCAGCGGGACCACCCACCTTGATCTTGAGGGCCGGGAAGCGCGCGGCGCGGCGGGCCCGCTCGGCGACCACCGCCGGCTCGTCGAGCCCCAGGGTGAAGTCGGTCGGCGGGATCGCCGCTGAGAGGCCCAGGAGCCCATGGACGGGCGTTCCCGTCGCCTTCCCCACCAGGTCGTGGAGGGCGATGTCCAGGGCGCACTTCGCCGCCCCGTGCCCGCGGATCGTCCGGTCGAACACTGCCCCGATCGCCGCGAGCGAGACCGCGGCGGCGGCCGGGCTCGACGTGTCGAGGTCGTCCGGGTCGATCGCCCCGAGGAGCGCATCCATCACGACCGGCATCGTCGCGAGCGTCTCGCCGTAGTAGGCGTCGGGATAGCCCTCGCCGAGGCCGGCCAGCCCGGGCAGGCGGTCCGAGCGGAGCTCGACCACCATCGTCGACATCGCGCCCCCGGCCCCGTGCGCGTCGCGGGCGATCCGGAACGGCTCGCGGTACGGGATGCGGAGGACGCGGGATTCGAGGTGCCAGCCGGCGTTCATCGCCTCGCCCCGGCAGCGACGACGGGATCGTCCGCGCCGACCCATGGCAGCTCGTCCACGGCGTCCTTCACCTCGGCCCAGAGGCGGGAGCCCCCGAAGCGGACCGGGTCGGCGGTCGGCAGCCCGGTCTCCGCCGCGATCTCGGCCACGACGCGCCGCGCCTCCGCCTCGTCGGGATAGAGCGAGGTGTTCACGGCGACGGCGACGACCTTCGAGGGCGCCACGGTCGCCGCGATCCGCTCGTGGAGGTCGATGAAGGGGCGCAGCGGGGCGATGGGGAACGAACGCTGGGGCAGGTGCTCGAAATCGTGGGCGGCAAGGCCGGCGCGGTGGACCAGGATCATCGCGTGGGGCGTCGCGCCGTGGATGAGGCCGAGCGTGACGGCGCTGTAGGCCGGGTGGTCGAGCGACCCCTGGCCTTCGACGAGGACCCAGTCGCCGAGCCGCTCGCCCTCTTCCACAAGCCACTCCACGGTCCCGTTGAGGAAGTCGCTGATCACGCGGTCGACGGAGACCCCCCAGCCGTCGATCATCATCCCGGTCTGTCCCGTGGGGACGAAGGCAACGTGATCGCCGGCCGCCCGGCCGGCGTTGCGCAGCTCGAGCGCCACCGACATCTTGCCGATCGCGCAGTCGGTGCCAACCGTCAGGATGACCCGCTTGCCGGCGCCGTGGCGGCGCCCGAGGGCGGTCTCGAAGCGCTCCGGCGGGCGGCGGTAGTCGACGATCCGGACGCCGGCGATGGCGGCCGCCGCGGAGAGCTCCGGGTCGTCGCCGAGGAACGTGTGGAGCCCGGAGTGGAGCTCCAGGCCGGCATCGATCGCCGCGTGGAGGACCGCGTGCCACTCGTCGGGGAGTCGGCCGCCGGTCGGCGCGATCCCGATCAGCAGCGCATCGGGGCGCTCCCGGCCGGGGACGGCCAGCGCTTCGTCGAGCGTCCCGACGATCGGGACGTCCCGGCCGGGGATCCACTCCCCGACGTTGCGCCCCGCGAGCGTGGAATCGAGGACGGCGACGACGTCGTCCCGCCCGTAGCGGATCACGCCGAAGGCGGTCTTGCCCGAGTGCTGGCCGAACTGGCCCTCGGTCAGGATCACGAGCCGCCGCGGCACCTGGGGTCGCATCTCGCCTCCGTTGCGAGGGCCGGATCACGCCGGTCACGGGCCTCCGCCCGGCAAGGGAAAAGGTAACGCCCCCGGGGCGCGGACCGGGGGCGTTGGAGCGTTCGCTGGTACCGCATACCGGATTCGAACCGGTGATCTCCGCCTTGAGAGGGCGGTGTCCTGGGCCTCTAGACGAATGCGGCAGATGGGCGGCGACGGGGCCGTCGACCGCGGACGAGAATACCAGAGGCGCAACGAGGGCGGCAAGCACGCCGCGCTCGGGGACGGCCTGTCCGGACCTGCCGTCGCTACAGGCGGTGCGACTCGAGGAAGGCGCGGACCCGCTCGGCGACCTGGCGGTGCCCCTCCTCGGAGAGGACGAGCCCGTAGTGCGACGCGGCGCCGAACTGCTCGTGCTCCGCGCCAAGCCAGGCCGCCAGGCGTTCGGCGGCGAGGGCCGCCGGCGCTCCGTCCACCCCCGACCCGACGACGAGCACCGGCACGCCGTCGAGGAGGCGGGGCTCCACCGGGACGCCCGCCAGCATCGAGGCCCTGGCCCGGCCCGACTCGCGCGGCTTCTGGCCCAGGAGGTGCTGGATCCGCAGGACGTCGTCGAGCGCCAGGTCCCGGTTCTCCCGCTGGAGCTTCTCGGGCAGGGTCTCCCAGCCGATGACCGCGCGTCCGTAGACCGGCGGCACGTCGCGAACGACGTGCGGCCTGGCCGGGGGCCGGGTCGCCGCGGGCGCCTCCGCGTCGAGCAGCACCAGCCCGGCCACCCGGCTGCGCTCCGCTGCGGCCTTGAGGACGAGCAGACCGCCCATCCCGTGGCCGATCGCGACGGCGTTCGGCCCGACCCGCTCGAGCCCGGCCACGACGTCGTCGAGGTACGTCTCGAAGGAGAGAGACCCGGGATCCGCGGTCTTGCTCCAGTAGTGGTTCCTCAGGTTGAGGGCATGGCCCTCCCAGCCGCGGCCCGCGAAGTGCCGCAGCCAGCGTTCCCAGAGCCACGAGCCCGCGAGCTCGCCGTGGACGTAGAAGAGCGGCCGCCGGCGCGAGCGCCGCTCGGGAAGCCAGCTCTCGACGTAGAGGCCGCGCTCGTCGAGCTCGATCTCGTCCTTGCGGACCGGGCGACCGCCGTGCGACGAGCCGGGTGGCTGTCCGGGCAGGCGCGGCCAGTCGCGATCGAGCGGGTCGTCGTTCATCTCACCACTCGAGAGGGTTGAGGACGAAGCCGGTCACCGGCTTCGGGAAGAAGTAGGTGCTCTTCTGGGGCATCACGTCGCCCTCGCGGGCGACCGCCGCGATGTCCGCCACCGGGGTCGCCTCGAGCAGGAAGGCGGCATCGGCGGCATCCGTGCGCCGGTCGACCCAGTCGACCGCCTCTGCCGCGTCCTTCGTGTAGATGATCCGGCCGCCGGCCATGGTCGCCGCCCGGTCGATCCCGCAGAGACGCTCGAGGGCGACCGCGAGCAGCGTGACGTCGACCCGGCGGAGGGCCTCGCCCCCGACCGGCAGGTACGGGGCGAACGCGTCGCGGCGGGCGGTCAGCACAGCCCCGCCCGTCCGGGTCCAGACCCCCATACGGCCGCGGCCGCCCGCCGCCGGGTGTCCGGTCCCGAACGCCTCGACGAGGGCCGAACGGTCGGCGGGCTCCACCTCGAAGAGGCCCGCTGCCCCGGCCTCCCCGACCAGCCCGTCGGCGGTGCTCACCCCTCGCGCGACGCGGTGGGTCGGGAGCGCCAGGAGCGGCTCGGCCGTGGTCTCCATGAAGAGGGCCAGCGCGTAGTCGTACGCCGGATCCTCCTCGGCCGAGTGGCTCAGGCGGCGCTCGTCGCGGTAGCGGAGCGCGGTCTCGTAGCGATGATGGCCGTCGGCGATCGTCACCGGCTCGCCGCCCGCGGCTTCCACGAGACCCGCCACGAGCGGGGCCGTCTCCCCGTCGTCGGGGACGATCCAGAGCCTGTGGCGGACGCCCTCGTCGTCGGTCACATCCGCCGCGGCGGGAGCCTCGGTGGCCTCGGAGAGGAGGCGGGTAGCGGTTCCGGGGGGATCGGCGTAGATGACCATCACCCCGGAGAAGTTGGCCCCCGTGGCCCGCATGAGCTTGTAGCGATCCTCCTTCGGCCCGGCCAGCGTCCGCTCGTGGGGCAGGACCCCCGCCCCGGGTCCGAAGGGCTCCAGCCGGAGGCGGCCGTAGAAGCCGCGCTGGGCGCGCCGGACGGGGGTCCCCGGGATCGCGTAGTCCTGCTCGTACACGTAGAGCGAGGGCTGGCGGTCCTTCCGCAGCGTCCCGTCGGATCGCCAGCCGTTGAAGAGCCGGGCCGCCCGGCGGTACTTCTCGTCGGGGTCGGCATCGCCCACGTCGACCGGAAGGTCGATCGCCACGACGTTCCGGGGATCGCGGGCTGCCAGCTCGGCGCGCTGCTCCGGCGAGATCACGTCGTATGGCGGGGCGACGACGCGAGAGAGGTCGGGCACTACCTCGGGGCTGTAGCGGAGCGCGCGGAACGGGCGGATGTCGGGCACGCGACCTCCAAGGAGCACCCGATCGGGTGCGGGACCGGCGCCGCGCGGTGCGCGGCGGGATGGGACAGAGTGTAGCGCGGCGAGGCGACGGACTCGGCGGGCGCCGCCGGGAGCGCGGTGCGGCGCTCGGTGCTAGCCTCGGCCCACCATGTCGCCCCGCCGCGTCGGCATCGCCGGCCGCCCCGCCCCCCGCCTTCGCGTCCGGCCTGTCGCAGCGATCGTCCTCGCGGGGCTCGTCCTCGCCGGCTGCTCCGCGTTCACCCCCCAGACGCCGAAGCCGACGGCCACCACCTTCGCGGGGATCGTCTCCGAGCTCGCGCGGGTCGGCGTCGGGGTCGAGAACGTCGTCTCCGGCGACCCGGGCTGCGACGACCAGCGCCTGGCGCGCACGGCGATCGCGTTCGACGCGTCGGGCGTGGACCAGGCCGAGCCGACCCGGGTCTATCTCTACGCGTTCAAGAACGGCAAGGTGTTCGACGAGCTGCGCCCGGTCGTCGACCTCTGCGCCCGCAGCTACGTGGTCGCCCCGGCCGACTACGCCTCCGTCGACGCGACGCCCTACGTGTTCGCCGGGCCGGGTCCGTGGGCCCCGGACTTCGAGGACGCGCTCCGCGAGGCGCTCGGACGGGCCGCCGTCGGCGGGTAAGGGCGACCGATGCTAGCCTTCGGCCCGTGAGCGAGCCCAGCGCCACCCCGCACCCGGCCGGCGAACCGGCCAGCGCACCCCCGCGCGACCGTGCGGTCGCGGCCTCGAACGGCCACCGCAACGGCCACGCCCCCGACGACGCCCACGGCCGGGCGATCCTCCTGGCCCTTCGCGAGGGCGGCGCGGCGGGGCCCGACGCGATCGCGGTCCGCCTGGGGATGAGCCGGACCAGCACCCTGCAGCGGCTCCGGGAGCTGGAGGCAGCAGGGTACGTGGCGCGCCAGGCGATCCGCCACGGGGTGGGCCGGCCGCGCCACCTCTACGACATCACGGCTGAGGCCCAGCGCAGCCTGCCGGCGAACTACGACGGGCTCGCCACGACGCTGCTCGAATCGATCGCCGAGGTCGGCGGCGACGCCCTCGTGGAGGAGGTCTTCCAGGCCCGGCGCCGCCTCCTGCGCGACCGGATCCGTTCCCGCTTCGCGGAGCGCCTTGGTCCGGCGCCGACGCTGGCCGAGCGGGTCCGCGAGCTCGCCGTCGTGCAGGACGAGTCGGGCTACCTCTGCCGGGCCGTGACGCCCCCGACCGACGGGGGCGTGATCGAGCTGCGTGAGCACAACTGCGCGATCCTCGGAGCTGCCGCCGGGCACCCGGCGGCCTGCCGGGCCGAGCTGCAGCTCTTCGAGGAAGTCCTCGAGGCGCGCGTGGTGCGCACGACGCACATCGCGTCGGGCGACCGCTGCTGCACCTACCGGATCGAGCCCCTGGAGTCCTGAGCGGGCTCCCGGCACACCGCGCGCGGCAGGCGATCCGCGGCGCGGCTACGCCTCCTCGCGCTCGACCACCCCGCGCGGCGCCGGCTCCAGGCGCGGCGCCGGCACCTGGCTGAGGTTCGGAACGAACGAAGCCTGGATCGCCGTGCGGGCGACCTCGACCTGCTCGTCGAGTGTCAGGATGCCCAGGCGCCCCAGGGTCGACAGCTCGTCGCGGATGTACGTCTTGAGCATCTCGGGGCCGTCCGTGTTGATGGTGAAGCGGATCTCGTTGCGTCGGAAGGTGTCGAAGATCCAGCGGAACTCGTCCCAGCCCGAGACGACGCGCGTGGTCAGGTTCGACGTCGGACAGACCTCGAGCACGATGCCCCGCTCGCGGATCATCGCCAGCGTCCGCGGGTCGTACGCGGCCTTCACGCCGTGGCCGAGCCGGTCGGGCTCGAGCTGCTCGATCACCTCGGCGATCTCGTCGACGGGCCCGGATTCCCCCGTGTGAACGGTGATGCCGAGGCGATGGCGGCGGGCATGATGGAAGAGGCGCCTGTAGTCCTTCACCCGGAAGCCGTTCGATTCGGGGCCCGCGACGTCGATTCCGACGACTCCCCGGTCGCGCCAGACGATCGCCTTCTCCGCGATGATCTCGTTGAGCTGGTACGGGAAGGCCCGGTCGAGGCACAGGATCAGGCCGGGCTTCACCGGGTACTCGAGCGTCGCCCGGTCCATGCCCCGCACCGCCGCGGCGATGATGTGGTCGAGGTCCTGCTCGCCGCCACGGTTCCGCTTCATCGGGTTGAAGCGAAGCTCCATCGTCGTGACGTTGTTCTTGCGATACGCCCCGCCGATGACCTCGTACACGGCGCGCTCCACGGCCAGCGGGCTGGACTGGATCAGCTCGGTCCAGTGGTAGAGCTCGAGGTACTCGTCGAACGAGCGGCCGCGCGTCGGCGAGACGGTGATGAGCTCGCGGAACTCCCAGTAGTCCTTCGTCGGGAGACGGATCCCCTGGGAGTGGGCGATCCCCCACATGATCGCCGGCGTGACCGCACCGCCCAGGTGGCAGTGGAGCTCGGCGAGCGGAACCTTGCGGGAGAGCTGCCGAGTCACGCGCCGACCCCTGTCGCACCGGGGACGACCCGCCCGTCGGCGCCGATCGTCGCCTGCCGGCGCAGGGCGCGCAGCTCGGCACCGGGGACCTGGTCACGGGCGTGGTAGCTGGAGCGAACGAGCGGCCCCGACTCGACGTGCCGGAAGCCCATCGCGAGAGCCTCGCCCCGCAGGTCGGCGAACTCGTCGGGGTGGTAGTAGCGGACGAGCGGCAGGTGGTCGACGGTCGGCCGCAGGTACTGCCCGATCGTCAGGATGTCGCAGTCGACCGCCCGCAGGTCGCGGAAGGTCGTGAGGAGCTCGTCTCGCTCCTCGCCGAGGCCGACCATGATCGAGCTCTTGGTGTGGACGTCGAGGCCGACCTCGCGGGCGTCGGCCTTGGCCTGCGCGAGCACGCCGAGGCTGCGGTCGTAGCGGGCGCGCCGCCGGACCGGCTGCTGGAGCCGCTCGACGGTCTCGACGTTGTGGTTGAGGATGTCGGGGCCGGCCTCCATCACCGCGCGGAGCGGCGCCGCCTCCCCGTTGAAATCAGGGACCAGGACCTCGACGCCCATCCCGGGGCAGCGCTCGCGGAGCTCCCGGATCGTCTCGGCGAAGACCGAGGCGCCGCCGTCGGGCAGGTCGTCGCGGGCGACCGAGGTGACGACGACGTGCTCGAGCCCCATCGCCGCGACCGCCTCGGCGACGCGGCGCGGCTCGTCGGGGTCGAACCAGGTGGGCCGTCCCGTCGCTATGGCGCAGAAGCCGCAGGCGCGGGTGCAGACGTCGCCGAGGATCATGACGGTGGCGGTGCGCTGGTCCCAGCACTCCCCGAGGTTCGGGCAGCGGGCCTCCTCGCAGACGGTGTTCAGGTTGAGGCCGCGGAGGAGCCGGCGGAGGTCGCGGACGGCCTCGCCGGCCGGGATCGCGGCCTTCAGCCAATCCGGGTGGCGGCGGGCGCGCGGGCCGCCCGGGGCACCGGCCGCGTCATCCAGCGCTCCCGCCATGGCGATCGTCGCCGGCACGCCGGGATGGGCGCGGCGTCCGCCGCCGCCGGCGCCGAGGACGGGAAGCTGGCGGGCCATGGTCGCCAGTCTAGTAGACCGCGGTGTCGGGGCCGACGCCCTCCAGCCAGGCCTTCACGTCGCGCAGGAAGAACCCCGCCTGGGCACCGTCGTTGGCCCGGTGGTCGATCCCGATGACCATGTTCATGACCGGCCGGATGGCGATGACGTCGCCCTGGGGCGTCTCGACGACGACGGGCCGCTTGGTGATCGCCTCCATGGTGAGGATCGCGACCTCCGGCACGTTGATGATCGGCATCGTCAGGTTGCTGCCGAACCAGCCGGTGTTGTCGACGGTGAAGGTGCCGCCGCCGAAATCGTCGAGGCGAAGCTTCTTGGCCCGGGCGCGGGCGGCGACCTCGGCGATGGCGCGGTTGATGCCGTTGATCGAGAGCTGGTCGACGTCGCGGATGACCGGCACGATCAGCCCGTCGTCGACGGCGACCGCCACGCCCATGTTGATCCGGCGCTTCGCCGTGAGGCCCTGCTCGGTCCACGTCGCGTTGAACGTCGGGTTCCGCTTGAGGGCCTCGACCGCGGCCTTCACGACGAAGGGCACGAAGCTCAGCGAGAGCCCCTCGCCGGCCTGGTAGTCGCGCCTGAGCGACTCGCGGAGGCGGACGAGGTTCGTCGCGTCGACCTCCACGTGGACGTAGGCATGGGGGACCTGCAGGGCCCGCGTCATCTGGGCGGCGATCCCCGTCCGCATCCGGGTCAGCGGGACGAGGACCTCGTCCGTTCCCGGCGGGAAGACGACGGCTGTCCCGGCCGGGGCTGCCGGCGCGCGGCGCCCGAGGGCGGGGAGGGGGGCCGGGAGGGGTGCCGGCGCCGGCGCGGATGCTGCGGGGGCGGGCACGGCGGGGGCAGCCCCCGTCCGGATCGCCTCCACGACGGCAAGGACGTCCTCGCGGGTGATGCGGCCGCCGCCACCGGTGCCGCGCACCTGCTCGGCGGTCAGGCCGTGTTCGCGGAGGAGGCGCCGGACGGCAGGCGTCATGCGCGCCTCGGGGTCGCCGACCGCCACCAGGGGTGCGGCCGGGATGGCGGAGGGAGCGGCGGCGCCCGGCGCGGCCGCGGGCAGATCGGACGGCGCGGCCGCAGGCGCCTCGGACGGCGCAGCGCCGCCGGCTGCCGGGGCGGCAGAGACCTCCGGCGCATCGGCGCCGTCGGCCGTCTCGATCTCGGCGATCGGGGCCTCGTTGGGGACCGTCGCCCCCTCCTCGGCGAGGATCGCGGTCAGCGTGCCGGCGAAGGGAGACGGCACCTCGGCATTCACCTTGTCGGTGATCACCTCGACGAGCGGCTCGTACTTCTCGACGCGGTCGCCGGGCTTCTTCAGCCAGCGCCCGATCGTCCCCTCGGCGACGCTCTCGCCGAGCTGCGGCATCGTGACCTTCGCCACCGAGTCCCTCCTGCGCGGGCGGATCCCGCGTCACATGGTTCGCACGGATCGGGTGCTCCGGCACGTTCGCCGGCGCTCTGGGTCACGCTAGTTTGGCCCATCCGGCCGGGCCCGGCATGCGAGAGGCCGGCGGCGGCTCAGTACGCGGCGAGCGCGCGGATCGCGCCCGCGATCTTCGCCGGCGACAGCATGAAGGCCTCCTCGAGCACCGGCGCGTTCGGGGCGGCGGGCGACTCCGGTCCAGCGAGGCGGCTCACCGGGCCGTCGAGGTAGTCGAAGGCCTGCTCGGCGACGAGGGCCGCCACCTCCGCTCCGAAGCCGCCGAAGCGGTTGTCCTCGTGGACCACCAGGCACTTCCCCGTCCGGCGCACCGAGGCCAGGATCGTCTCCTCGTCAAGGGGCCGGATGGTCCGCAGGTCGATCACCTCGGCCTCGATCCCCTCCTCCGCCGCACGGACGGCAGCCTCGAGGGCGTAGTGGAGCATGAGGCCGTAGGCGACGACGGTGAGGCGCGTCCCCGTGCGCGGGATCGCCGCTCGCCCGAACGGCACCGTGTACTCGCCGTCGGGCACCTCGCCGCGGACGCTGCGGTACATCTTCTTGTGCTCCAGGAAGACCACCGGGTCGGGGTCGCGGATCGCCGTCCGCAGGAGGCCCTTCGCGTCGTAGGGCGTCGAGGGGATCACCACCTTGAGCCCGGGCACGTGGGCGAAGAAGGCCTCGACCGACTGGCTGTGGTAGAGCGCGCCGTGGACGCCGTCGCCGAACGGCGCCCGGATCG
>Ga0209253_10004138_pt1 | contig 12669 bp, 11 predicted proteins | sample FrelakmetBRP12BR_FD_187145 | JGI IMG/M metagenome (GOLD analysis project Ga0209253, IMG submission 187145) | Freshwater lake sediment microbial communities from the University of Notre Dame, USA, for methane emissions studies - BRP12 BR (SPAdes)... | ecosystem: Environmental > Aquatic >...
TGACGACCAATGGAAGTCTTCTCCAAGAGAACATTCTTCAATTTTTGGATACCTGGAAATTCTCTGTTTTGTTGAGCTTTGACGGCGCTGCCCAGGAGTCGTCCGGTCATCCGGGATGTTTTCATTCCCTGATGTCCACCGTGGCCGGACTTCGCCAATGCCAGGGGATCGACCTGGCGACGAACATCGTCTTCACTCCTGAGTCGATCGGAAACCTTTCCGAATCCGTGGGCAGGCTTCTGGAGAAAGGTGTGGCTTCCATCAACATATCCTACTCCAGTCTCTCCCGATGGGATCATGCTTCGCTTTCCCGTCTGGAGAGCCAGCTAACGTCTGTTAGAAGAATGATGTTTGATATTTATCAAAATACGGGGAATATCCCTGTCTCTCACTTTAAAATGCCAGCCAAAACAGGGGGATTCTTCTGCAGTGCGGGAAAAGACCGGCTTGCACTTTCTCCAGAAGGCCTTCTTTGGGGTTGCTGCTTTTTCTACGATTTTATGAGGCGCCAGGAAAAACCGAAAGAAACCAGCCTGTATTGTTTTGGAAGTCTTGGATCCTTCAGCCAAAGAGCGGAGGAGCTCTATCATCCGGGACTGAGGGCTTATGCCAATTTGGGGACCGAGTACTTTTTCACAAAAAATACGTTCTGCCAGTCCTGTGATGATGCGGCCGAGTGTGTCGTCTGTCCTGCTGAGGCTGCCTTTTCCAGTCATATCGTAGGCATGGTTCCCGAGGATATGTGCCAGCTCAGAAGAATTCTTCGTGAAGAGCGGCGCCGCTTTTGGGCTGGAATCGAGGATGTCCATCGGCAGAATCCGAGATAAGATTTCGGGCACTCAGGATTTCGGCACGGGCTTCCCTAGTTCCGATAACAACCTCAGGGCTGTCCCGACTTCGGGCCGACGGTTTGGATCGGTCCTGTTCCAGAGGCTGAGAAATTTCTGCAAGGACTCGACAGCTTCTTCTTTTTTCCCCTGTTTCCTGCAGATCTCCCCGAGGCGAAAGAAACCGAGGGCGTACTTGTCAGCCCAGCGAAGCCGGCCTGTCGTCAAGGAAACGATACGGCGGCAATCGGCTTCCGCTTTTTTCCATGCCGATTTCTGAAAATAAGCTTGGGCCAGGGAATCCAGGAACAGGATATGAATATCCGCTTTAAAGCTCTCGGCAGGCAGCAGGGCTATCGCGGTCTGGAAATTCTCGATCGCCTGATCGAGGTGTCCTTCTCTCAAGGCGATCTCTCCTTCGAGGTGGTGATAATGCCGGAGATGCTTTAAAAGCGCCCGTTCTTCTACCAGATGTTTGATTTTTTCAGCTGTTGACCTGGCCTCCTCGAGCTGTCCTCTTTTTACGTAGACAATCCCGCGGATGTGATGGGCAAATTCGATATAGTCTTTGGTCTTGCTCTCCAGGGCGACTTCGACTGTGTGGTTGGCGGCCTCAAGGGCTTCTGAGAGCCGGTTGTCCTGAAGATAGCTATATGTCTGCATCAGGTTGAAATTGTAGATTCCCGGCTTGAAATCCGCTTTTCGAGAATATTCCAGGCCCTGACGGATTTCCTCGTTCATCCGTTCAAACTGTCCTTTCGCCAAATAGAGATAACACAGCCAATGCCTCCCCATATATTGGGTAACGAAATCAGAGCTGGCGGTCATCCGCCGATAGGTTTCTTCTGCGGCATCGAACGCCCCCATGAGTTGAAAGATGTGTCCCCGCATCTCCGTGACCGGCAAGTTGTCTTTATCGACAGCCAAGGCTTGGACACCTTCCTTGAGGGCGGCGTCGAACCTCCCTTCACACATGTAGGTCATCCCCAGCCGGAGGTGGTACTGGACTTTATCGGTAAAAAAATCCTGCCGGGATTCGAGGACATTGCGGGCCTTGGCATAAAGGCCGTTGGCCATATAGATATGGGCGAGGTTATCGTAAGCCAAGTCCTGGGTGTGGTCGACGGCAATGATTTTTTCAAACCTTTCCTGGGCAAGTGTCCACTCCTCAATATTCCGATAAAGCGAGCCCAGCAGCCCGTTTGCCTCCAGGTCATCGGGATAGAGCTCCAGCAATTTTTTATAATTTTCGATCGCCAGCTGATTCGAACCTGCCGCCATTCCCTGAATGATGTAATAATCTCTTTCAGAGACACGGTTGAGAAGGGAAACGGCCTTATTGAGATAAGCGTTCGCCTCATCATCCAGGCCCTGGTAGACGCAGACTTCGGCCAATTTGCGGAAGGCGACTGCAAATCCTGGATCCAGAGCTACCGCTTTCTTCAGAGTCGCCAGGCTCTCTGTCAGCTTTCCCAGGTTGAACAACGTCTTGCCCTCGATATAAAGCTGCAGAGCTTGAGGAGAGGCCGTGGTGATCTGAACAATATCTTTGTCGATGTCTTTAGCAATTTCTTCCGGACGGAGCTTGAAGTCCTCTTTGATTCCTCTCGACAGCCCATCGACGATGTTGAAGATACTGTCGGCGCCTTTTCCCTCCTTGCGTTGGAGTCCGATGGGCTCGAGAGTCCGAGCGTCATAAAGGTACGTGTTAACGAGCAGAGTTTCATTAGCTCGGGCGTAGTTTCCATTGAGGATGAAGTCGGCGCCGCTTGTCGCGGCGATGTTTTTTAGATCGTCCGTGGAAAAGGCCTTGACTTCGACCATGTTCACTTTTTGCAGCACGTTAAAAATCTTGTCGGCGGTGACAACACGGATGTACTGGGATTGCAGGAGGTCCGCGATCAATAACTCCGCGATCGCCTTCCCCAGGTAGTCGAGCGCCCGGTCGCCTGTGTTATTGGCCAGATAGACAATGGCTAAAGATTTTCTTTTCCCTTCTCTCATAGACGGCGACGGTCCTTTCCCTCGGAGGAAAAAGAAAACTGCGGCCAGAAGGAAGGGAATGATCAGAAAGACATACCAATATTGAGAACGAAGCCTTATCAAGGAAAATCCTTTAGGCTTAAGAATATGTCTATCCAGGACGAAAAGAATCTCCTCCACGGCCTGAAATCGTTTATGGGGTTGTTTCTCCAGACACTTCAAGACAATATCCTCGAGGACAGGGGGAACTTCGGGGTTGCGCTTGGACGGAGGTTCAGGAAGATCTTCGATATGCCTCCGCATGATTTCGTCTCGGGATTTGGCCTCGAACACCGGTCGACCCGTTAGTATTTCATAGATCACGGCGCCGAGAGCGTAGATATCCGCCCTCTGGTCAACCTTCTCTCCTTTCACCTGTTCCGGAGACATATACTGGGGCGTGCCGGCGATCGTTCCTGCCCGGAGAGATTCCAAGCCATAGATCGACCGGGCCAGGCCGAAATCCATAATGTAGATCCGGCCTCCGCTGTCGATCATGATATTTGAGGGTTTCAGATCCTGATGGACGATGCCCTTTTGATGAGCGGCTTTAAGCGCCCGGCACAGCTGCCGGATCATAGCCACAGCCGTATCGATGGGCAGGCGCCCTGAAGCCTGGATCAATTCATGGAGATTTTGCCCTTTGATGTACTCCATGGAAATATATTTGATATGATCGGCCTCCCCAAGGTCGTAGATGCGGATGACATTCTCGTGAGAGATCGACCGGGCCGTCAGAGTTTCTCTTTTGAATCGTTCGATAAACTCAGGATTGGAGGAATATCGGGGATGGATTACCTTGAGAGCGACGGTGATGTTCAGCTCCATATCATCGGCTTTGTAGACCCGGCCCATGCCGCCGCGGCCGATTTCCTCGACGATGCGATAACGATGGTCGAAGATATCTCCGGAACGGAATTCCGGCAGGCTGTCTGAAAGCACGTCCGCAGCCTTGCCGAAAGTGAGGGTTTCGACGTATCCCTGTAAAGAAGCCCCGCACTTGTTGCAGAATTGGCTGTCCCCGGGATTGATCGTATAACAATGAGAGCACTGCAAAGACTGATTCTTGTTCCCCATAGTCTATCTCAATAATAAATAGAAAGTGGATGTAAGTCAATTTTGAAGCCTGTCCGAAATATTCCGAAACAAAAAATTTTATCCGGCTTGCTCTGATTTCGGGTCTTCTGATAGAATCGAATAACCGTATTAGGATGAGGCATGGACGGGCGCGAATTCTTCCTTTTTTCTTCGGCCGGTGCAGCCGGGATTTCCACAAGCCATTTTTTCACGTTTGCCGGCGAGTATATCCGGAATCATTCCAGGCCATCGGCGCCAGCCTTCCCAGCCCGCACTGCGCCGTATCGACGATCATGTGGGTGACGGCCTATAGATTTCACCGGCCGACGTTTTATATCCTGTCTCCGATCATCCTCTCGGTTTATGTCTCGGCCTTTTACGGCCGGTATCACTATCTCTCGGATGTCCTGTTAGGGATTTTGACCGCCGTGGCCACCCTGCTCATCATCCCCGTTCTGATGAAGTCATGGAACAGCCGGGCCGACCGGCGGGTGTGAATGAAAGTCCTGCTCGTCCAGCCCCCGCTCGAGGATTTCTATACGACGGCGATCCGGCTCTATCCGCTCGGCCTGCTTTACGCGGCCGCCGTCCTTGAAAAGGCAGGCTGCACGGTCGAAATCCAGGATTGCCTGTCGCCTCTCCGAAAACGCCGGATCCAAGTTCCCCAGGATTTTGCCTATCTCGAGCCCTTTATGGGCGATCCCTGCTTTTTTAAAGGCTATTACAAGTTTGGCAGGGATACGGACGGGATTGTCCGGAGGATCAAAGATCGGGAGCCCGACATCATCGGCGTTTCCTCCCAATTCACAGCCTATTATCAGAGCGTGGAAGAGCTGGTGAAACTCGTCAAGCGGAGCTCCCGATTCCCCGTTTTTATAGGCGGAAACCATGCCACGGCTTTTCCGGAGGAGATCAGGCAAAGAACGCCCGAGATTGATGATGTCCTCATCGGGCCGGCGGAAGAATGCCTGCCCGAATATCTTGAAGGGCGCGGCCTTTCTGTGCCGCAAGAGAAGCCGAATTGGACCCGGCTTCGGCCTGCCCATCATCTTTTAAAGCCGAATGATTACAAGATCGGCAGGTGGAATTATGTCTCCCTGACAGCCAGCCGAGGGTGTCCGTTTCGTTGCGATTTTTGCAGTGTCCACCGGATGTTCGGCCGGAGCATCAGCTACAGGCCCGTGGAGAGTATCCTCGAGGAAATGCGCTGGAATTATCTGGAGAAAAACGTGCGCATCTTCAATTTTGAAGACGATAATCTTTCCTATGACCGGGAGTGGTTTAAGGAGTTCTTGCGGGCCGTGAAAGATGACACTCTTCTTCAGGACGCGGAGCTCACGGCCATGAACGGACTTTGCTCGAGCAGGCTCGACGAATCCCTGTTGCCCTCTATGGTTCAGGCCGGATTCAAGCGACTCAACCTTTCTTTTGTCACTCAGAGCCGGGATCTGAAGTCGGAATACCACCGCCCTTTGGAGGGCCGCGACTTCGAAAGTTTCATCCGGGCCGCCCAAAAGCTGGGACTGTTTGTCACCGTCTATGTCATAATCGGCCTGCCCGGCCAAACATTTGAAGAGGTCAAAGACAGCATCGACTTTCTGAGCGGCCTGGGCGTCTTGGTCGGTCCCTCGGTCTTTTACATCCCTCCGGCCAGCCCGCTCTACGAGCGGCTCTCTCTACCGCCGGCCATAAAAAACAACTGGAATCTTTATCGCTCCTCGGCCTTTGCCGTGGAGACCGGCCATCTCTCCCGCGAGCGGCTGGTTGAGCTCTTCATCTACGCCCGAAGAAAAAACCTGGAAAATAAAAATTAAATAGGGTAATCTCATGCCTATGGAAACGCAAGAAAGACATCTTCCTCGGGTTCTCGGTCTTTGGGATATCGTCAGCATCGTCATCGGCGGCGTCATCGGTTCGGGCATTTTTCTTGTCCCGAAGGACATGGCCGCGGCCGTTCAAGTTCCCCTGCTAATACTGGCCGTATGGGCGGTCGGCGGCATGTTGAGCTTTTTCGGCGCGCTGTCCTTCGGAGAGTTGGGAGCGGCCATGCCGGAAGCCGGAGGAGCCTACGTCTTCCTCCGCGAGTCGTATGGGTCGATGATCTCTTTCCTGTTCGGCTGGACGCTTTTTCTGGTGATCGACACCGGGGCCATCGCCACCCTGACGGTGGCCTTTTCTTCGAAATACCTGACCCATTTTTTTCCCATTTCTCCGCTCGGCCAAAAGATGATCAGCGTCGCCTTTCTCTTGTTCTTGATGATCGTGAATTATGTCGGCGTCCGGTGGGGGGCGAACCTGCAGAATCTCCTGACGATCATCAAGTTCGGCGCCTTGGTCGGCATCTGCGGCGTGATCTTTATTCTGGCGAAAGGTAATGCTTCGAACTTCGTCAATCCCTCGCCCAAGACGTTTTCCGGGAACCTTCTAGGCAGTTTCGGCATAGCCCTCGTCGCGTCCCTGTGGGCTTATAAGGGTTGGGAATCATCCACCTACAGCGCGGGGGAGACCAAGAACCCGCAGCGGAACCTTCCCCTGGGACTTTTCATCGGGACCGCCGCCTGCATCGCCATCTACATCCTGGCCCAGTTGGCCTATCTGTATGTCCTGCCGGCCGGCGAAATCGCCAAATCCGACCGCATCGCCGCGGACGCCATGAATCTGGTCGTCGGCCCGATCGGGGCGTCGATCATTTCGTTCATCATCCTCTTTTCGATCATGGGCGCGACGAACCAGAATTTCCTCTGCTCGCCGCGCGTTTATTACGCCATGGCCAAGGACGGGATCTTTTTCAAAGGGCTGACGGCCATCCACCCGAAATTCCTGACGCCCCATGTTTCGATCATCGCCATGGGTGTTTGGAGCATGATCCTCATTCTCTTTTTCGGCACGTTCGAGCGGCTCTTCACCTATGTCATTTTCGGCCAGTGGATCTTTTTCGGCCTGACCGTGGCCGCCGTCATCATCCTCAGGAAAAAGAAGCCCGGCATGCCGCGACCGTATAAAACCTGGGGCTATCCCATCACTCCGATTGTCTTTATTGTGGCGGCCCTCTACATCTCGATCAACTCGCTCATCACCCAGTTCTGGAACGCCGTCTCCGGACTCGTCATCATTTTATTGGGATTGTCGCCCTTTGCTTTTTGGAGAATCAAGAAGGCGAAAAAGATTCTGGCCATGGATTGGGTCGTTTTTATCGTCGGATTGCTTGTCTGGGATACGGCGGCGTTATTCTTATTGGAAAAAATAGTGTCGGAGATGTGGCTTGTCATCTCCGTCGGGGGATTGGTCTTGATCAACGGCGCAATCGTCGCCCTCGTATCCAGGCTTCCTAAAAAGGGAATAACGGCATCTTGACATTATAACGTTTTAACGTTATAACATCGGCGAGAGGTTTAATATGAAAAATCAGCTCAAGAGGTCTACCGTCTATTTAGACGCGGAGCTGCACCGGGCTTTGAAGATCAAAGCCGCAGAAACAGAATATTCCGTGTCGGAGCTTGTCAATGAAGCCGTCAGAAATGCCCTGGCGGAAGATGCCATCGATCTCGCGGCGATTGAAGAGCGGAAAAATGAGCCCCGGCTTCCTTTTGAAGAGGTCCTGAAGAAGCTGAAAAAAGATGGGCGGATATAAAGTGATCATGGCCAAGTCCGTGCTCAAAGAGCTTTATGAAATACCCAAGAAGGATCTCGAGCGAATACTCCTGAGGATCGGGCAGCTTTCCCAAAATCCCCGCGGCCGAGGTTCGGAAAAGCTCTCTTCCCGCCGGGAGAGTTATCGCCTTCGCCAAGGAGATTATCGGATCGTCTATTCCGTCAACGATAAGGACCGCATCGTTGATGTCTCCAAAATCGGGCATCGAAAAGAAATTTATAAGAGCCGGGTTCATGAAGCATAAAAAGTTAAAAGAGGTTTATGTCATCCGCCTCAAGACAGGTGAGAGGATCGTAGAAAAGCTGGTCGAGTTTTGCGCAAAAGCCAAGATCGAGGCCGGATATCTCAGCGGGATCGGGACGTGCAGAGGGGCGGAGCTTGGGTTTTTTGACTGGCAGACCAAAAAATATTCTTTCAAAAAGTTTAAGGGCGATTATGAGATCACCTCGTTTGACGGCAATATCAGCCTTTTCAACGGCCGGCCGTTCCTCCATGCCCATATCGTCCTGGGAGATCGTCATTTCCACTCCTGGAGCGGCCATCTCAAGGAAGCCGAAGTCCTCGCCACCGCCGAGATCTTTTTGACGAAGCTCAAGGGAAAACTTCGCCGGGAAAAAAGCAAACCCTCCGGATTGAATCTTTTGTTGATTTAACGATAATAAAGAGGGGTGCGATTCAAGGGATGCCAGGCCATGAAAAAGCGGTTGTTTGCCTCCAGCCGAACTTCTTTTCATCCTGCCGGAAAAACATTCACGGCCGAAGGATTCTGATGGCCATGAGTAAAACATGCTTTTGGGCTGTGTTGATGTTGGGCTTATCGGCCGGGATTCTTGGGCAACCAAGAACGACCTCCAATCATGGAAATCTCCGCGACAACCCATCCTATGAAACTCGGAGATTCTCGCTTCAAAAGCGTCCGCTTTTGCCCTTTGTTCAGACTGTCATGAGGCCTGTCGGAGGTATCAAAGTGCCTCCCAGGATCAAGGATGCCGATCCCGTCTATCCCAATACGGCACTTGAGTCGCGGGTTCGGGGTGTCGTTATGCTGGCCGCCGTCGTGGCTGAATCTGGAAGCGTCTCCAATGTCATCCTGCTGAGGTCGAGCCAGGTTTTTGCCGAGTCGGCGATTATTGCGGTCAGACAATGGCAATTCGAACCGACCATGGCCGAAGGCAAGCCGATCACAATGACCATAGATATCACCGTCTATTTCGATTTGAAGGAAGAACCCATGGACGGATTCGGAGGCGTCGTCCTCAGTCCGGAAGAGGAAGAAGAGCTTTCCAGACTCCCGCCGATCCGCCTTGGATTCGGCCCACCGCGTCCCAAGTTGCTCAGGAGTGTTCCCCCGGTTTATCCGGATAGGGCGAGACGAGCCGGAATTCAAGGAGAGGTGTTGCTCGAAGTGGAAACGGATCTTCGGGGAAGGATAAAAAACATAATCGTGGCAAAGTCGGTTTCTGAGCTTGATGAAGGCGCGATCCAGGCAGCGCGACAGCTGATTTATGAACCGTTCCTCTATAATGGCAAGCCGCGCAAGGCTATTTTTAGGTTCACCACCACCTTTTTCATGAATAGGTAGAGAAGATGAATCGTCCCCTAAAAAAAGTGATGACATTTGCCGCGGCGGCAGGTCTTCTATTAATAGTCGTTGCCGATACATTAACCAGGGCTTCCGCTTTAGAGGTTCGTCCGATCCAAATCACGATTGTCTACGATGATTATCCTTTTCAAGCCGGGTTGAAAACGGGTCACGGTTTTTCTTGCCTCGTCCGCGGGATGGAGAAGACGATCCTCTTTGACACGGGCGATGAGAACGGGGAGATCTTGCTCCAGAATCTTCATGCCCTTAAGGTGAATCCCAAGGACGTCGATCTCGTGGTCATTTCTCACGAGCATTATGACCACGTCGGAGGCTTGGCCGCGTTCTTGCGAGAAAACAATCAAGTCACCGTGTTTCTTCCCGCGTCCTGCAATCCCGATATCGTAAAAAGCGTTGCCGATGCGAAAGCAAAATGTGTTCTAGTGAAAGATTCGCTTGAAATCTGCAAAAATGTCTACCTGACAGGCCAGGTTTTATTTGAGCAGGCCTTGGTTCTAAGCACAGATAAAGGGCTGGCCGTGATCACAGGCTGCGCCCATCCGGGGATTGTGAATATGCTTTATCGAGCGAAAGAAATTCTCCCCAAAAATATCAATCTTGTCCTGGGCGGATTTCATTTGAGAGATAAGCCGGAGGATACTGTCAAGAAAATCATCGGAAATTTTCGTGAACTTGGAGTATTAAGAGTCGGCGCGACTCACTGCACGGGCGACCGGGCGATTCAACTATTCAAAGACGCTTATGGAGATGATTATATTCCCCTGGGAGTGGGAAAAGTCCTGAAAATATTGTAATCAAGGAAAGGATTAAGGGGAGGCGCTCGATGAAAAGAATCTTCACGAGGTTTGTATTCGTATGTCTGTTTTTTGCCGGGACGTTCCAGATGGCCCATGCCCAAAACGAGCTCAAGATCTGGAAAGATTTTGTGAATACGTTAATGAATAATAAAATGACTCTGGAACGAATTCGGCCAAGGGCCGCCTCTAAAGAGACTCTCATGGGCTGGCTTGACTCCATGAAAGAAAAAGCATCGCTCAAGGAGCTGGCGGCTGAACCGGAATTCTATCACGTCGAGAACTTGGTCCATTTCATCCTTCCTTTGACTTACGAGGGCGACAAGGTCAATTATTGTTTTACCTTCCTCATGGAAGGAAACACCTGGTATTTTCATGGATTGGAAGCGATTTTCGTCAGGCTTGATAAAATTGCTTCTCTTCCCACCTCCCAGTTTCCCGACGTCCCGGAAAACCAAAAAGCCGTTCACCGCGAGGAAATTCGAACGGCTGATCTGGTCCAGCAATTCAACTATTTCGTTAAAGAAAAAGGACGGGATTTTGCTCTAGACTTTCTCAAAGACGGATATGGCTATTTTTTGGCTGCTAAAGTTAGGGTTCCTTTTCTCCCTGCTTCGAGAGCTTTCATTCTTTATCTTTGCTGGGATCAGGCCCATATTACGGGGAACAATGTGACTCTTGAAAAATTGACCGACAACGAGGCCGTCGTTCGAATGGAAACAATTTATTTCATGCTTTATAAGGCGACTTCGCATTTGAAAGATCAAATTTCTTTTGAGAACTATCGCCAGATCTTTGAATCCATCTGGCAGGACCGGACTGCAAAGGCGGGCTGGAAGCTCAAAATCGAATATCAGGGAGAGTATCCGGGAGCGATTTGTATTTTTCATTTTACGAAATAAGAGCCTCTCAATAAGGGCTTTAAACAAAATCCTTCCCGCGACCCAAATCTGCCCATGGATCCGACGCAAAGAAACCCCCTTGCGGGGGTTTTGGAGGGAAATGGGAAAAAGGGAGGGTGGGCTTATGCCGTATCGACCAGGCTCCCGTCTTTGACGACGAGCCTGCCGTTTTTGATGACATGCTTGATGGGATTGATCCCCAAATGATAGGCCAGGAAGAGATAGCTGGGGATCTCGCACAGGACGAGATCCATTTTCTTCCCGACCTCTAAACTGCCGACCTCGTCTTGCAGCCCCAAGGCATAGGCCGGATTGGCCGTCACGGCGTTGAGGGCCTCTTCGATGGTCATTTTCAGCGTGAAAACGCCGAGCTGCAGGACAAACAACATCGATTCCATCATCGAACTGCCCGGGTTGAAATCCGAGGCGAGGGCGACGACGGCGCCCTCGTCGATCAGCCTACGGGCCGGGGCCTTTTTCTCCTGCATCAGAAAAAAGGACACTCCCGGCAGAAGCGTGGCGACCGTAGTACTCCGGGCGAGCGCCTGGATTCCCGCTTCCGTGATCGCGATCAAATGGTCGGCCGAGGCCGCCCCAAACTTGGCCGCTAGCTCCGCTCCGCCCAAGGCGGCGAATTCATCGGCATGGATTTTGAGGCGAAAGCCGGCCGCCTGGGCCGCCTGTACCAGCCTTTCTGTCTCCTCCACAGAGAACACGCCCTTCTCACAAAATACATCGAAGAATCGGGCAAGGTCTTTCTTGCGGACTTCGGGGATGATCTTGTGAATAAGAAGGTCAATGTAATCCTCCTTGCGGGAGCGGTATTCTTCGGGGACTTCATGAGCCCCCATAAATGTCGGGACGAGGTCCACGGGATGGGACTGGCCGGCCTCTCGGATGACCTCGAGCTGCTTGAGCTCATCCTCCAAGTTCAGGCCGTATCCGCTCTTGGCCTCGGCGGTGGTCGTGCCGTGGAGAAGCATTTGGTCAAGCCTCTTGAGGCAAAGGGCTTTCAGCGCGTTCTTGGAAATCTGCCGGGTCGCCCTGACCGTTGTCCGGATGCCCATGCCGGCTTCCGCCAATTGCTGGTAGGTATAGCCTTTGATCCTGAGCGCGAATTCTTCTTCCCGGCTTCCGGCAAAAGGGAGGTGGGTATGAGAATCGATAAATCCCGGCAGGCCGACCAGGCCGCCGCCATCAATCCGAGTTCCTTCCCTTGAGAGCTTAACTTCGGCCTTGGCGCCTTCTTCCGGACCGATATAGACGATCCGGCCCTGGTGGGAAGCGATCCAGGCGTTCTCGATCACGCCGACATCCCGGAGCTCAGCTTTTCTTTTCGGGATAGCGCCTCCGCAGGTTAAAAGCTGGCGGCAGCCGGCGATGATGAGATCAGCCTGTTTCATGAAGGATATTTTCGAAGCTGGGAGTGCTTGTTCCTGATGAACGACGGCGTATCCAGATCATCCCACTGCCTCTCTCCCCAATTCGGCTGCGTCCAGGAAGGCCGCAGCGTGCTTGCCTCGTTGCCTTTGGGTTCGAAGATCATGGGAGGCGTTTCCCGTTCGATCGGGAAGGGGGGAGGGGTTCTCTTGTATTTGTGATAAGCCGGGGAGAGATGGTCCGTGGCGGCAACCTCTTTCTCCACCTGCCGGTCAAAGCCGGTGGCGATGACCGTGACCTTGACCATGTCCTTCATGTTCGGGTCGATCACGGTCCCGAAGATAATGTTCGCCTCGGCGTGGGCCAGCTTGTGGATGAGCTGCGAGGCCTTGGAGACTTCGTGGAGGGTGAG
>Ga0209253_10004139_pt1 | contig 12667 bp, 11 predicted proteins | sample FrelakmetBRP12BR_FD_187145 | JGI IMG/M metagenome (GOLD analysis project Ga0209253, IMG submission 187145) | Freshwater lake sediment microbial communities from the University of Notre Dame, USA, for methane emissions studies - BRP12 BR (SPAdes)... | ecosystem: Environmental > Aquatic >...
CGGTAAAGGCGTCCGGTGATCCGGTTGCGATTGATGTAGGCCGTGCCCTTTTTTTTCAGTTTCTCAAAGGCAAGCCTGTCCACCGGGCTGATCTTGTAGCTCCCTCCCAGGGCGACAATGGCTTTGAGATTCTTGGATCCCAGCACCGCTCCCATGCCCCCCCGGCCCAGGAAGCGATCTCCGGAGGCAATGTTGGCAAAGCGAACAAGATTTTCGCCGGCAGGGCCAATGACCAGCATGCCTGCTCGCCTTTCATCCAGTTTGGACTGGGTCGCAACCGTGTCGAGTCCCCAGAGGCTGCCGGCATCCCTGAACTCCGCCCCTTCGGCCGTGATGAGGAGGTAGGTCGGTTCGGCAGCCTTGCCCCTGACAAGCAGGCCATCCCATCCCGCGGTCTTGAGATCCATGCCAAAAGGCCCGCCGCAGGATGAGGCGGCCATGATTCCGGTGAGAGGCGACTTGGTGACCGCGGCAAACCGGGCGGAACACGGGGCACCGGTACCCATGAGGACGCCGGGCATGAAAGCAATGATGTTTTCCTCTCCCAACGGATCCGCGCCGGGCCGCAGACGGTCGTAGAGCAGTTTCAGGCCCAACCCTTTGCCTCCCAGGTATAGCCTTCGTTCCCTGGGCTTGACCTCATAGATGTCCACTTTGCTCCTGGTGAGATCGACTTCCAATATCCTGTTACTGGTTCCGATGATCTCTTTCATGATGGCTTCCTGATAGGTTTCGAGTTCGTTTTTCTTTCCAGCCGTCCACAACTTCATTATAGCACGTCCAAAGAGTTCTACAAGGGTCAATGCATTCCGGATCATTGATTGACGCACAAAAGCCTTTTCGTTATAGTAGGAGGCCTTGCCTAAGTTCGGGAATTCGCGTGAAGAGCAGAGCAGAGTACTCGTTGAGGTAGAGGGATGTCCATCTGGATGGAAAAGAGACCTGTCGCTTGGCTTTCGGTGGGGAGCAATACCCTACTCACGGCCGGGAAACTTGTTGCTGGGTTTGCCACCGGCTCGGTGAGCATCCTGTCCGAGGCAGCCCACTCTGCCATTGACCTCATTGCCGCAGGCATTGCAACCTTTTCTGTGCATGTTGCGGATCGTCCTCCCGATCATACCCATCCGTACGGTCATGAAAAGATCGAAAATGTTTCTGGAGTAATCGAAGGTCTTCTCATTTTCGCGGCCGCAGTCTGGATCATTTATGAGGCTGTGGACAAACTGATGCACGGTGTCGATCTGAAATACCTCGGTCACGGCCTGGTGGTGATGGGGATTTCCGGCGCGATGAACCTGGTGGTAGCGAGGCTCCTCAGAAGATCTGCGATTCGAAACCGCTCCGTTGCTTTGGAAGCCGATGCAGCTCATTTGTATGCGGACGTGTACACATCGATAGGAGTGTTCGTGGGGCTTACAGTGATCACTGTGGGAAGGCACTTTTTTAAAGCGGATCTCGCCTGGCTGGACCCGGTCATAGCCATCGGAGTAGCCGTTCTGATTCTCGCCACAGCCTACCGGATCACCCGGAAAAGCTTTTACCCTCTCCTTGATTCCGCAGCGTCACCAGAGGAGATATCCATGGTGGAAGGGATCATGAACGAATTCGGCAAAGACGGCATCGATTTTCACAAACTCCGAACCAGGCGGGCCGGAGGCTCCCTTTACGTGGACCTTCACATGGGATTCAAGCCTGGAATGTCTCTTGAGCAAGGGCATGATATCAGCCACGCGCTTACAGCTAAAATCGAGGAGACAGTGCCCGGAGCGAAAGTTCTGGTGCACCTGGAACCGGCGAGCACGATCGAGACCATCCCGGATGCGGACGAACAGATCAAATGCATGCGCGAGGAACTTCTCAGAGATAAGAGAGTTTGTGAGGTGAGGGATCTCCGGGCCACGCGTTACAGGGGAGACATGAGAATCGAAGCAGACCTGAGCCTTGACCCTAAAGTGAGCATCGCTGAGAGTCACGCCGTTGCTTCGGAGCTCAAGACGAGAATCGAGTCCTGCTTTCCTGAAGTCAAAGAGACTTCTCTCTCCTTCCATCCGGGGGATGGGTGGCAGGAGGCTTTTCATGACGATGACATGGAGCGGATAAGAAACCTTGTCGGAGAACATGAGAGCCGTTTTGCCGGCATCCATGAGTTGGAGGTGGTTTCATCGGGAGGTTTCCATCGCATTCATCTTTCCCTCGGGATGCCTCCGGCGTTGCCCGTGTCCGACGCTCATGCCGTCGCCAAACATATCGAAGGGGATATCCGAGAGCTTTTCCCGGAAGGCGCGGAGATCGACCTTCACATCGAACCCTGCAGCGAGGCCTGCGAATCCTGCCACGCCATATGCCCTGTGAAGCAAAATACATAAATGAATTTGAGTAAAGGGAAGGTCAAGGCGATCGAGGTCTGAGGACGAGCTCATGAGTGAGAGGGGTAAGGCGCTATGCTTTCTTTGGTTGATCGTTGTTTCAGTGAGCGGTATCTTTCCGCGTGAAGTGCAAGCCGATTTGGCTTCCTACTTGCCGGGGCACTCTGAACTCAAAGGCTGGAAGCTTGATGACGCGCCCCAGAGCGCCGAAGGCGAACAGTTGTTCGTGCTCATCAACGGCGGAGCGGAGATCTATCTGGAATATGGTTTTAAATCAGCGGTCCTGGCGAGCTATCGAAACGAGAAGGATAAAACCATCAGCGTTGAGATGTATGAAATGACCGATCCCGCTGGCGCCTTCGGCGTATACGGCTTTAAGACAGGCGACGAAGGCAAAGAAGTCTCCATCGGCAACCAGGGACAGAGGGAGGAGTATTTCCTGAATTTCTGGAAAGGAAGCTTTCTGGTAACCGTGAGCGGGCCTGACTCAAGCGACGAGACCATCGAGGCTCTCAGCAGCATAGCCAAAACGATCGAGACAAAAATCAAAGTCAGCGGTGAAAAGCCTTTATTCCTGGATGTCCTTCCTCTTGAGAACCTGGACAGGCGTTCAATAAAGTATATTCGTGGTCCACTGGGGTTGATGAAGAACGGTGAGTTCGGGACTGAAAACATCTTCGGCGTGAAAGAAGGAATCATTGCCAGCTATGGAGAGCACAAGGCTTACGTCTTCAAGTATCGGGATAGCGCTGAAAGCAGAGAATGGTTCCTGAAAGCCCAAACGCATTTCAATAAAAACCCCGGGGATGAGAATCGCGATCAGGAATTCCTCGCTCTCGGTGAAGGAAAACGATACCTTCATGCGTTTCTTGTAGGGAAACATCTTGTTTTGGTGACAGGCAAGGAAAAGAAAGACGGGGAAGGCCTTGCCAAGAAGATCAAAGAAAAATTATGAGGGGAGGAGATTGACGACATGAGGATCAGCAGAAGAGAACGATGAGACTGGGAAGCAACAAGAGTCGGCTGATCATAGGCTGCCTGATCGGTCTGGTCTTCCTCTACTTGGCCGGCCGCAAGGTGGACTTCAGCCTCATGTGGGAAGCCTTCAGGAAGGTGAACTACTGGTTTGTCCTGCTTGCGATCCCTGTTTTGTTTTCAAGCCATGTCTTGAGGGCCCTTCGCTGGCGCTATTTGATGGATCCCATTAAAAGGCTGGATGTGGCCAGCCTCTTTTCCGCCTTGCTGATCGGTTACATGGCGAATATCCTCATGCCTGCCCACCTTGGGGAGGTCCTGAGAGCTTACGTCCTTGGGAAGAAAAGGGGTGTGAGTGCCAGTTCGACCTTCGCAACCATTGTGGTCGAACGGATCATCGATGTCTTCGCCCTGCTCCTGCTGATGGTTTTCGCGATCCTTCTCTACCCATTCCCCGACTGGATCAACAAAGCGGGCTATGTCATGCTGGCCGGCACCGTGGGGCTCTTCGTGTTTCTCATTCTCCTGAAGAAACACTTTGCTTTTTTCGAGCGCTTTCTCAGTGTTCTCTTCAGCCCCCTGCCCAAAGGGTTGCAGGAAAAACTGGGGCGAGGGATCAGAAGCTTTGTGGTTGGAATTGTGCCGCTTCGAAGCGGGTGGGATTACCTTGTCGTCGCCGTTCTTTCCGTGGTCATCTGGGCCTGCTACGGGTTCATCCTCCACCTGCTTCTCTATGCCTTTGACTTCGTGAGTGTCTATCATCTCCCTGGTTCAGCGAGCCTTATCATCCTTGTCATCACCACCATAGGGATCGTTGTCCCCTCCTCGCCCGGGTATGTAGGGACCTACCATTGGCTATGCCAGATCTCTCTGGCCATGTTCGGAGTCCCTGCGGGTCCGGCCCTTTCCTTCGCGATCCTGACTCACGGCGTGAACTTCTTGCCGGTGCTGATCGTAGGCCTGATCCTGGCCTATTACGAAGGCGTGGAAATCTTCCGGGTACAGGACAAGAGTGCCTCTGCCAAAGACTGATGCAACAACACTTGGAGCGAAATGGAAGTTCGAACGGTGACCAAGAAGGAGAAAATTACAGCCTATGCGGCGTGGGGAGCGGTTTGCCTGTTCTGGGGGACGACCTATCTGGCGATCCGCATAGGAGTGAGGACCGTTCCCCCGGCTTTGTTCGGAGGTCTGCGCTTCCTGACTGCAGGATTGATTTTTCTGGCCTACCTGAGATGGAGAGGCCACGCTTTCCCTGAGCGGAGAGAATTCCTGGACATGGTGATCGTGGGCATTGCCCTCCTCGTGACCTCCAACGGTCTCGTGATCTGGGCGGAGCAATGGGTTCCGAGCAGTATTGCCGCCCTGCTGGTTGCCACTCTTCCTTTTTGGATGGCGGGATTCGAAGCGGCGCTGCCCTCAGGGGAAAGTCTCACGCTCCGAAAAGTGACGGGTATTGTCGTTGGATTTACCGGACTGGTGATTCTCTTTGCACCCGAAATCAAAACCTCATTCGACATGGCCTACCTGAAAGGCGTGGTGGCACTGCTGCTGGCTCCCCTATGCTGGTCCGCGGGCTCCGTTTATTCGAAGTCCAGGCCCGCTAAAAGCCATCCTCTCATGGCGGCGACCATGCAAATGATCGTCGCAGGAATCATCCTCATCCTCATCGGGTTAATGTTCGGTGAATGGCAGCGGTTCTCCTTTGACGTTGAGGGACTTGCTGCAACCGCCTATCTGGTTGTTTTCGGTTCCATTGTTGGATACGGATCCTTCATCTATGCACTGGCAAAACTTCCCGCCACCAAAGTCGCCATGTATGCCTACGTCAACCCGGTGATTGCCGTTGGCCTGGGGTGGCTGATCCTGGATGAAAGATTGGACTGGAGCGTGCTTCTGGCAACCGCGGTCGTTCTTCTTGGCGTGGTGCTCGTTAAATCGTCAAGATCCTGAATAGCCAGCGAAAAGCCTTGCCAAAGATCTTTTGACTGTGATAGAGATTTGTTGCTGGTGACAAGCTCTTTTGATAAAGAACCCGCGCTCTCACAGGACCTTTCATGCAACATATCCTTGATCTCACCAAAGACCTGATTCGCTTCAAGTCCATGCTCTCCAGACCTGACGAAATAAAAAGGTGCGCCGACTTCATCGAGCGCTTTCTGAAGGATATCGGCGCGAGCTGCAGGCGCATCGAATGCGACGGGGTTCCCTCCATTGCGGCTCTTCCCGGACCTGATTTTGCCCCCATCCTGCTCATGAGCCACATCGACGTGGTGGATGCACCGGATCAGCTTTTTGAGCCAGAGGAAAAAGACGGGAAGCTCTATGGCCGGGGCAGCTTTGACGACAAGTATGCGGTGGCGCTCTCCATGATTCTCTTCAGAGAGCATCTTTACAAGGCCAGGAAAGAGGGGCTGGCTCAGAAGGATCTCCCTCTGGGCATCCTCATTACAGGGGATGAGGAAGCAGGAGGGCACAAGGGCGCCAAGGAAGCCCTGAAGACGGTTCGCACGGATTTCTGCATCGCCCTTGACGGAGGCAATGTCCGAAAGATAGTGACCAAAGAAAAGGGAGTCCTTCGCCTGAAACTGATCAGCAGGGGCAAGGCCGCCCATGGGTCAAGGCCCTGGCTGGGTGAGAACGCTATTGAGAAGCTGTTTGAAGACTATCAGAGCATCAAGGCTTTTTTCCGGGAAGAAGCGCCGGAGCACTGGCACAGGACCATCAATTTCAGTATCATCAATGCCGGCAAATCCGCCAACCAGGTTCCGGATTTTGCAGAGGCTGTCTTCGACATTCGTTACACGGAAAAGGATGATGTGGAAGCGCTCGTGAAAAAAATGAGGGACAAGATTAAAGGGGAAATCCTGGTAGAAATGAAGGAACCCCTTTTCTTGGGCGGGGAGTCGCCTTACTTGAATCTTCTCCTGGATGTTTCAAAAAGCACAACCCTGGGCTTTGAGCACGGGGCGAGCGATGCGCGTTTCTTAAAGGAACACGGTACCCCGGGGATCGTATGGGGCGCTGACGGAGACCTGAGTGCCCATGCCTATGATGAACACCTGAATCTCGACAGTTTCTACGAACTTTACAGAATTCTCGACAGGTTTTTCGAAAGAGCGAAGGACGTTGAGTTCACAAGAAGTCGTCACCCCGGTGAAAACCCGGGTCCAGAGAATTTGTAAGAATTCTGAAGCACTGGATTCCGGCTTCCGCCGGAATGGCGGAAAAAAGATCTTGGAACTTTTTCCTAACCCATCAAGGAAGTGAGAGGTAACGTTAATAAAGTCATTTAACCAATTGAGATGAAAGGAGAAAATGGATGATTAAGAAAATTACCATCATGTTGCTTCTGCTCACGCTGGTGGTGGTCGGTGCAGCCTTTGCACAGGCCCCGAAAAAAGGGGGAACCCTGGTCTTCGGTAGAGGAGGAGACAGTGTAGGGCTTGACCCGGCCTATGAAAGCGATGGGAACTCTTTCATGATCTGCGACAATGTTTTTGAGGCTCTCGTGGAGTACAAGGACGAAACCACGGAGCTCGAACCGTTGCTGGCCACCTCATGGCAAATCAGCCCGGACGGACTCACCTACACCTTCAATTTGCGAAAGGGAGTCAAATTCCATGACGGCACGGCGTTCAATGCGGACGCCGTGGTTTTCTCTATTGGGCGGCAGATGAAGGAGAGAAAACTGAAATTCTTCGGCAAGGGCTGGGAAATGCCCAAGCAGGAGAGACCACCGGAATACTGGAACAACATGGCGATGGACAAGACCGTAGACTCCATCGAAGCCAAAGACGAGCACACGGTCGTTTTCAAGCTCAAAACAGTGGAAGCCCCGTTCCTGGCTAACCTGGGGATGGACTTTGCCGACATCATCAGCCCTACGGCTTTCATGAAAGACCCTGCCGCTTTTGTACGCAATCCCGTTGGCACAGGCCCTTACAAGTTCGTGAACTGGGTAAAAGATGATCGAATCACCCTCGAGGCCTTCAAGGACTACTGGGACAAAGACAAAGGGCCCTATATGGACAAGGTCATCTTCAGGGCGATCCCTGAGAACGCGGTTCGGTTCCTCGAACTGAAGGCGGGGAAAATCCACATCTGCCAGTTCCCTAACGCTGCGGACATTCCCATGGCCAAAAAAGACACCAAGCTCTGGGTTCCGACCCAGCCCGGCATGAACATCGGGTACCTGGGCTTCAACCACAAGAAAGAGCCGTGGAAGAGCAACCAGAATCTTCGAAGAGCGTTGGCCCACGCGATCAACCGCAAGGCCATTGTGGACAACATTTACCAGGGCATGGGTGAAGTGGCGAAGAACTGCATTCCTCCCACCATGTGGGGCTACAACAAGGATGTGCCGGGGTACGAGTACAATGTCGAACTGGCCAAGAAACTCCTTGCTGAGGCCGGTTATCCGGAAGGCAAAGGGCTTCCTGAAATTACCCTGTGGTCCATGCCTGTGGCAAGACCTTACAATCCTGAAGGGTTGAAGGTCGGTGTGGCCATGATCGGCGACCTGGCCAAGATCGGGATCAGTGCACGGATCGTGAGCTATGACTGGGGAACCTATCTCAAGAGACAAATCCAGCAGCCGAATGACATGGACCTGTTCCAGCTTGGTTGGACCGGGGACAACGGAGACCCGGACAACTTCCTTGCCGTTCTCTTTGACGGCATGGCTTCAGAGGCGGTGCGGACCCAGTGGCAAAATGAGGCTTACCACAAGCTCATGCTTGACGGAAAGCAGACCATTGACCCGGCCAAACGCGCCGAGATCTACAAAAAGGCGCAGCAGCTCATGTTCGATGAAGTGCCGGTGATTCCCATCGCCCACTCCACCGTCATGTGGCCGGCGGTCAAGGCCGTCAAGAACTTCAAGCTCCATCCCACAGGATCCGTGAGACTCAAGAGCGTTTGGCTGGAGAAATAAGCCAATCGAACGGGGAGAAGGAATAAACCTTCTCCCCGATTTTTTTGTCGAGAGTTCGTTGAACTGATGCTTGCTTTCATTATCCGCAGAATCCTGATGGTTATCCCAACACTCCTGGGAGTGACGGTCATCGTTTTCCTGATGTTGAGGATCACTCCGGGAGACCCGGCAGAGTTGCTCCTCGGCGAGCGGGCAACTCCTGAAGCCCTGGATGCGATGCGGGAGTATCTGGGTCTCAAGGAGCCCCTCTATGTCCAGTACGGGATGTTCATCAAGAGAGCGATACAGCTTGACCTTGGGGAGACCATCTTTACCAGAGAAAAAGTCTCGAACGAGATCGGACAGCGATTTCCCGCGACCATCGAGCTTGCAGTCGTCGCCATGTTGATCAGTTGTTTCTTCGGAATCATCCTCGGGATCATTTCAGCCACCAAGCAATATTCCTGGTTCGACTACGTGGCCATGGTGACATCCCTTTTCGGGGTGAGCATGCCCGTGTTCTGGCTGGGGCTCATGCTCATGCTGCTTTTTTCATTGAATCTGGGGTGGTTCCCCATGTCCGGCCGGATCGGCATCGAGACCGATATTCAGATCGTCACGAATTTCTTCGTTATCGATGCCGTCCTTGCCCGTGACTGGGCGGCCCTCGGCGATGCGCTCATGCATTTGGCTTTGCCTGCCATTGCATTGAGCACGATTCCTCTTGCGATCGTCTCGCGCATGACCCGATCCTCCATGCTCGAGGTGCTTCGACAGGATTACATCAAGACGGCCAAGGCCAAGGGCCTCAGCCAGCCGAAGATCGTGCTCAAGCATGCTCTGAGAAACGGACTCATCCCGGTGGTGACCGTCATCGGGCTTCAGTTCGGAATCCTCATGGGCGGCGCCATTCTCACGGAAACCGTGTTTGCCTGGCCGGGGGTGGGGAAGTGGCTTTTCGACGGGGTGGTGAAACGGGACTACATGGTGATTCAGGGCGGGACCCTGCTGGTGGCCACCACCTTCGTGATCGTGAATCTGATTGTGGACGTGCTCTACGCCGTGATCAATCCAAGAATCAGTGTGAAGTGACCTATGATGGAGAGGCTTTCGTCAGCGACTTCTTTCTGGGCCAGGATGAGGAATCCCGAGGATCGGCATCCTTTTTTTGACCAGATCGAAAAGCTTTTCAAGAACAAGACAGGCCTCGCAGGGCTCATCATCATCACCCTCTTTTCGGCAGCCGCTATTTTCGCACCGGTCATCAGCCCGCACGACCCGATTGAGAACGCCCTCTATGATCAGCTCAAACCTCCTGTGTGGGATGAGGGAGGGGCCACAAAGAACTGGCTCGGCACCGACGACCTCGGTCGCGACATCCTTTCCCGGCTCATTTACGGGGCCCGTGTCTCTCTGACCCTTGGCGTGGTGAGTGTCGGCCTCGCTCTCACCCTCGGAACTCTGCTCGGAGCGCTGGCAGGATTTTACAAGGGTTGGCTGGACAACCTGATCATGCGCTTCATGGACATCATCCTGGCCTTTCCTCACATTCTGCTTGCCATCGTCATCGTCGCTTATCTGGGGCCCGGTCTCAGGAATGCGATGATGGCGATCGGAATCATCAATATCCCCCGCTTCGCACGGATCGTCCGTGCCTCGGTCATGGATGAATTCGGAAAGGACTACGTCACCGCGGCCAGAGCCGTCGGCGCAAAGGATCGAAGGATCATTTTCAATGCCATCCTGCCGAATTGCCTGGCTCCCATGATTGTCCAGGCCAGCCTGGGGTTTGGTGCCGCTATCCTGGACGCGGCGGGCTTGAGCTTCCTGGGTCTTGGCGCGCAGCCTCCTATCCCGGAGTGGGGGGCCATGATCGCCGAAGGCCGGGCCATGATTCTGCGTGCCTGGTGGGTCATGACCTTTCCGGGGATTGCCATTCTCCTGGGAGTGCTTGGTTTCAACCTTCTTGGTGACGGGCTCCGTGACGCTCTTGATCCAAGGCTGAGGGATTAAGCGGTGGAAAACCTCCTGGACATCCGCAATCTAAAAACATACTTCAACGTTCGCGGCGCTGTGCTCAAGGCAGTGGATGGCGTGAGCCTCACCATTGAGGCCGGACAGACCCTCGGGCTGGTGGGTGAATCCGCCTGCGGCAAGAGCGTCACCGCTGCTTCCATCATGGGCCTTATCCCCATGCCGCCGGGTTGGATTGCGGGGGGCGAGATTTTTTTTGATGGGATAGATATTCTCAAGCTGCCTGAATTCAAAATGAGAAAAATCAGAGGGAAAAAGATCTCCATGATTTTCCAGGAGCCTATGACCTCCCTCAACCCTGTTTTTAGTGTGGGGGATCAGGTGGCGGAAGTGATTCGGCTGCATGAAAAACTGTCAAGAAAAGAAGTTCGTGGCCGGGTCATAGAAAGTTTCCGTCTCGTCGGCATTCCTGCACCGGAATCGCGTGTCCATGATTACCCCCATCATATGAGCGGCGGAATGCGACAGAGGGTGATGATTGCTATGGCCCTTGCCTGTTATCCCAAATTGATGATTGCCGATGAGCCGACAACCGCCCTGGATGTGACCATTCAGGCTCAGATCCTTGAGCTCATGAATAAACTCAAGGCGGAAACAGGAGCATCCATCCTTTTCATCACCCATGATTTGGGCGTGATTGCGGAGATGGCACAGAAGGTGGTGGTCATGTACGCCGGTAAAGTCATGGAAGCTGCAGACGTCAACGATCTCTTCGGTGACCCCAAGCACCCTTACACCATCGGGCTCATGAGCTCCATTCCCGTCCTGGGTACGGGGAAAAAGCAGAAGCGCCTGAGCACCATTGCCGGTGTGGTTCCTTCCCTTTTCAGATTACCTGAAGGGTGCCTCTTTAATGAACGGTGCAGCGTGGCACAAACAGACTGCTGTCGGATTGAACCCCCGATGAGGGACTTGGGAAATGGGCACATTGTGCGCTGCCATCAGTGCGTGTAAGAGGAATGGAGTACTCCAATACTCCAGTACTCCAATGCATTCCTGCGGATTCTTTTATGATTGCGGAACCTAAACCAATTCCTGTTCCCCTCGTTGAGGTCCGGAATCTGGTCAAGCACTTCCCGATCACCGGTGGGGTGTTTCTTCGGGAGATTGCTGCAGTCAAAGCCGTTGATGGGGTCAGCTTTGTCATCCAACCGGGCGAGACACTTGGCCTGGTGGGCGAGTCCGGATGCGGTAAGTCCACGCTGGGGCGGCTGATCCTGCGCCTGGAGGAACCCACGAGCGGCGATATTCTTTTTCAGGGCGAGAGCATCCTCGGCTATGATCCGGGTAAGATGAGGCGCTTGAGAAAGGGAATGCAGATCATCTTCCAGGACCCTTTCTCTTCGCTCAATCCCCGCAAGAACGTGGGCCACATTGTCGGGGAACCTCTCTACGTCCATGGGATGACAAACCGGCGCAAACGGGAAGCTCGGGTGCTTGAACTTCTGGAAGTCGTTGGGCTCAAGCGTGAACACATGCGCAGGTATCCACACCAGTTCTCCGGAGGCCAGCGCCAGCGCATCGGTGTGGCTCGCGCGCTTGCCCTCAATCCGAAACTGATCATCTGTGATGAGGCCGTGTCAGCTCTCGATGTTTCCATCCAGGCGCAGGTGATCAATTTGCTTGAGGATCTGCAGGATGAGTTTGGCCTGACCTATCTTTTTATTTCTCATGCGCTCAGTGTGGTGCAGCACATCAGCGACCGTGTGGCGGTCATGTACCTTGGAAAAATTGTGGAAATGGCGGAATCCGGCTCCCTTTACCGGGAGCCTCTCCATCCTTACAGCCAGGCTCTCCTTTCAGCCGCCCCTGTTCCCGATCCCAAGAGAAAGCGGGAACGCATTGTCCTGCCCGGGGATGTGCCAAGCCCCATCAGCCCTCCTCCCGGATGCCGTTTTCACACCCGGTGCCTCTATGCGGAGAAGATCTGCAAGGAGCAAGATCCAGAGCTTCGCGAAATAAGAAACGATCACTTTGCCGCATGCTTTTTTGCAGGCTCATTGGCGCCAAAAGTCCGGTGAGCGTATCCTCTTGACACGGAACCTCGTTTCTCCTATCCTCTAAAACAGTTCTATCCGAGTCACGATCCTTCCGTGCGCAAGTAAAGATTGATGTGTTCGTAAAAAGTCTGAAAATGCTTTCTCCTGTCATTCCGGCGAAAGCCGGAATCCAGGAAAAACAAGCCCTTCTGGACCCCGGCTTTCGCCGGGGTGACGGCGTTGATGGCTTTTTGCGAAGCCATCAAGATTCATCCGAAGATGTGAAAAGTCGTTTCCTACGAACGGAGAAGGGAAGGGGATGTACACAAGGAAGGGTAGGTGTGAGGGGATGATGCCATGAAGATCAAAGCGCTAATGATTCCGAATCCTATTTCGAT
>Ga0209253_10004140_pt1 | contig 12663 bp, 12 predicted proteins | sample FrelakmetBRP12BR_FD_187145 | JGI IMG/M metagenome (GOLD analysis project Ga0209253, IMG submission 187145) | Freshwater lake sediment microbial communities from the University of Notre Dame, USA, for methane emissions studies - BRP12 BR (SPAdes)... | ecosystem: Environmental > Aquatic >...
TTATGACTTTTCTCCTTTTCTTCGAGATGACCGTCCTTTATTTGAGCGCCAGCCGGCGCCGCCAAAAGGGGATTAGGATTTTTCTCGGCAGCGCGTTTCTGATCATCACCCTGATCTCACTTTATCTGGGCATAGGAGCCACGATCGAACGATTTTCCCTGGACCATCTCCTCCGCGAGCAGAGGCCGATTTTTTGGGCCAATGCCCTGCGGATATTTTCGAATTTCCCTCTCGTTGGCTCCGGCCTCGGGACTCTTCCCAGCCTCTTTCCGGACATAGAGCAAGACGGCGTTCTCGTCCGCGCCTTCCACGCCCACAATGATTACCTTGAATACCTCGCCGAACTCGGAGCCTTGGGAATGATTCTGCTCCTCGGAGGGATTCTTTTTCTGGCCTTCAAGTCCTTTCTTGTTTGGCGCGAAAGAAGGCATCCCGAAGTGAAAGGGCTGGCCCTGGGCGGCCTGATCTCCATCGTTGCTATCCTTATTCACAGCCTCACCGACTTCAATTTGCACATCCCGGCCAACATGCTGCTTTTCTCCGTTGTGATTTCGTCGACGGTTGTCGCCTCTTTCTATAAACGGCGCGAGGCCAAGAACCCAGAGAATTAGGATGGATGCTATAAAAAGGGCCGGCCTTCTTCTTGTTGTCCTGATTGCGGCGGCAGCGGATATCCTGATCTACCTGAATACTCACCTTTTTTACGAATCGGAGACCATGGCGGAGAATGAGAAAAAGATTGAAATCCTGGATCGAGCCGACAAAATTTATCCCTTTAACGACCTGGTCAGCTACAGCCTCGGAAAAGCACACTTGGATTTGGGCCTGGGACGTCTGGCCGCACCCCGGGAGAGCGAAGCTTATTTTGAAAAAGCCGGCGAGAATTTCAGGCGGTCTATAAGGTTAAACCCGGCTTCGTCTTTCAGCCACTTCTATTATGCCCAGTCTTTGTTTAACCTCGGCCTTCTTTCCAACCCTGCGGATCCCGGCTTCTATGAGGAATATAAGAAAGCGGCCGACCTGACCGGTCAAAATACACAGATCTTTTATGAAGCGGGCAAAGCCTATCTATCGTTCTGGCCCCAGTTGTCAGACAAAGACAGAGCTTATGCCCTGGATTTTGTGAGAAAGATTTTCGAAGGAAAGAATAGAGAGCGGATTTCTTCGCTCCTCAATATCTGGGAAATCAACGTAGGAGACTTTAAGAGCTTAGAACCGTTGTTGCCCCAGGATTCTGCGGTCTATCGCCTGTATGCCGATTTCCTTGGCGAAAAGGCGATTTTTATCGAGCAGAGACAGCAGTCTTTGGCCAAGGCTGAGTCCATAGAATTTGAGGAGATCAAAGCTGAATGTCAGGCAGGGGAGGGCGCGGCATTCTATTATCGGTGGGGAGAAGCCGAGCTGCAATTCAACTCCTGTCTCAGCCGGCAGAAAAGGATCGTTTTCTATCAGGACCTGGCGGCTCAACAGCTGGTCGATCATTCCGAGTATGTCGAGTACAGCCGGCGCTCTCTTTTAGGGCTGGCCAAAGGCCGGCTGGAGCAAGGGAAAAAATTGTCCGAAGTCCAAGGGCTTCTGGAGGAATACCTGGCCTTTGAGGATAAGACAGCGTCGGTAGGTGAGCTTGAGGCATATCTCGTGGAGCGCCGGTCCATCAACGCTCAGCCGTCCGAGAAATTTGATGACCTTAACCTCCTCTCTTTCCAGCTCCTTCTTTTATACAAACAGGGCCGTTTCACGGAAATTATGAATTTGGGGCGGCTTCTAAAGAATAGTTTTGTTGTTATTCCAGAGGGAAAGAAAGGCGATTATATCGGCGTCCTCCAGGTTATCGGAGATTCTTATCAGAAGCTCGATTATCTCTACGAAGCCAACGAATTCTTTAAGAAGGCCCTGGAGCTTGACCCCGCGAATTTAGAAACCCTCATAAGAATACGCCAAAATTATGAGGAGCTGAATAACGATGGAAAAGTTCAGGAAATGGACGCAAAAATAAAAGGCATCATTTCGACCGAGATCAACTTTAGAAAACGCTCCTTAGAGAAAAAGGAGGGCTTTTCCCAAGCCCTGATTTTCGATGGACAGGAGATGATTCTGGATTTATCTCTAGCTGGCTGGGAGGGTCCATCCCCTCTTGTTTCAATCCTATTTAACGGTCGGGCCGTCCGTGAGAATATCGTCGACAGCCAGAATATCACCTTTCCAGTCCAGCCCAGAGTTGGCAGGAATATCATAAGGATTACCTCGTTGAATCGCCCCGTCTCCCTTTTGAAGCTCGTCTGCAGAAATAAGAACAAAGAATAAACCTAAAAATATTTTTGATTATGAGGAGAGAGTAAATTGAAACACACAATGACCGCCATCCTCATGGGATATCTTGTTTTATTCTCGGGATCTCTTTTCTCGCAGGAAAAAATCACTTCAGATTATCGGATCGGCCCCCGGGACTTGATCGAGATTACAGTCTTCGGAGCGCCCGAGATGAACAGAAAAGAGCGGGTTCCGGAAACCGGGAGAATCACGTTTCCCCCCCTTGCTGATGAGATTGAAGTTTCTGGGCTAACCAAGGTCGAGCTGGAAAAGAAGTTGGGCCAACTCTTGGGCGAAAAATTGCTGCAGAATCCCCAGGTGACGGTTTCTATCCTCGAATATCAGAGCAAGAGGGTCTTTGTTCTCGGGGCCATTCGCAATCCTGGACCCTATGAGATTCAGGGACGGCAGAGCCTGCTCCATGCCATTGCTGAGGCCGGGGGACTTCTTCCTGAGGCGGGCAATGAAATTATCATCACACGCAGGCTTTCCGAAGGCACGACAAAGTCCTTGAGGATCTCTGTCGAAGATTTGGTTTTGAAGGGGGATGATTCGTTGAATATCCCTTTGCAGCCGGATGATATCATCAATATCCCGGTCGACAAGATCGTCTCGATCTATGTGATCGGGCAGGTGAGAACGCCGGGGGCCCTCCAGCAAATACGGAAATCGAACCTGCCCACTCTCCTTCAGGCCATCGCCCAGGCCGGCGGCTTTTCGGAACGCGCGGCCAAGGGCTCGGTCATCGTTAAAAGAAAAGACCAGACAGGCAGGGAGCTCCAACTGAAATTCGATGTGGATGATATTATCAAAGGGAAAAAGAAAGATGTCCAACTCCAGGAGAACGATGTCGTCATCGTTCCTGAGAAGTTCATCTGAGACCTGCCATGATCGATTTGCACTGCCACATTCTCCCCGGGGTAGATGACGGCGTCAGGACCCTCGAGGACGCCTTGGAAATGGCTCAGGTGGCCGAAAAAGAGGGGATAGACCGGATCGTCGCCACACCCCACCTTTTTCGGGATAGCCTCAGCCGCGGGAATTTCGCCCTTATTGAGGCCAAACGGCGAGAGCTCGCCCTCGTGATCAAAGAGAACGGCGTAGCCATAGAGGTGCTCCCCGGAGCCGAGGTCCACATCTCACATAATTTATTAGATACGATCAAGGAGGACAGGCAGCAATTGGTCCTGAATCGAAGCTGCTATATGTTCGTGGAGTTCCCCTCCAGTCATGTCTACTCGGGCGCGAAAACCCTATTCTTTGCCTTGATGACCGAGGGAATTGTGCCCATCATTGCCCATCCCGAAAGGAATACGATCTTCATCCAGAACCCGGCTATCCTTTATGATCTGATTCTGATGGGCGCCTTGGTCCAGGCCAACAGCGGGAGTTTCTTAGGGCTCTATGGCGAAAGGACGGAGAAAGCGGTCCTCCAATTCCTGGAACTGAACCTGATTCACTTCATCGGCAGCGATAGTCACGGCCCCCGTTCCCTCTCGTGGCGGCTTCACGATGCCGTTGAAAAGGCTGGAAAAATCGTGGGCAAGGAACGGGCCCAGGCTTTGGTGATGGAAAATCCTCAGGCTGTTCTGGATAATCAGGAATTGGCTTTCCCCTGGCCGCCGACAAATCCTAAAGACATCGAGAGATCCCTCAATATAAAGATACCCAGAATTTTCAGGGCTAAAAATTAACTTATTGTTTTTAATATGCATAAAGAGGACTCCAGATAGCTGAGGGGATCTTTCCCGTCTATTGCCCGTTTTTCTTGTCTACTACAACCCAAAATTGCCGATAGAACTATGTCATCGCGAGGAGTTTTGCGACAAAGCAATTTTACGAAGTCGTTGCGAGTGTGAGCGAAGCCATTGACGAAGTCGTTGCGAGCGTGAGCGAAGCAATCTCAGTTTGAGATCACCACGGCTTCTTTTAGAAGCCCCGTGATAACCCCTCGGGTCAGATTGCCGCGCTCCCTTCGGTTGCTCGCCATCACAACAATATCAATATTTCCTCCTTCTATCGGCAACTTTGGGTGCTTTAACCTTTTACACTGAAGGGGAAAATCTGCTAACATGAAACATAATGCTCTCGAATTTTAATTTTTTCAGCCTCATCAGACGGCCGAAGGCCGGGATTGTCCTTGCTCTCCCAGCCCTCCTTTTTTTGGCGGGATTTCCTCAGAATAAAGGCTATTCGCTCTCCGAAGCTCGGAAGGTGCTCAAAGCCATAGATAGGGTTCAGCAGGAAAGCTTTCGAGAGAATAATGGCCCGTTGCGGCAAATCGCCCTGACCGAGAGCGAATTCAACGCCTATATCGCTTACCGCATTGAGATAGAAAAAGAAGAGATCATGAAGGAGCTCCGCCTTAAGCTGTTAGAAGAAAACAGGATCGAGGGGAGGATTCACATCGACCTCCGGAGCCAAAAGATACCCCAATTTCTCCGGCCGGAAATGGACCTTTATTTTGCCGCCGACCTGGAGGCCTCTTATGGCAAAGCCAGGCTTAACGTCAAAGAGCTTTTCCTCGACCATCAGCCTATCCAGCCGCTCTTCCTGGACCTTGTCATCCGCGTTGTCGCCCAATTTGATAAGGCGGCGCCTTCTAGCCTCAGTGACTGGTATGAACTCCCCTACGGGATAAAGAATATCAAAACACAAAAAGGCAAGGTCATTTTCTATTATTAGGGTCAGGTCTTCATTCTTGACTTAAGAGACGAATCGAAAGCTGAGTTAAGTCAAGAATGAAGACCTGACCCCAAACGAGGCGGAGATGATTCGGGTGATCGGCGGTGCGTTCAAGGGCAGGCGGCTGAAGATTGTCTCCAGCCCACAGGTCAGGCCTATGCCGGCCAAACTCAAAGAGGCGCTTTTCAACATTATCCAGGACGAAGTGAAAGGGGCCTTTGTTCTTGACGGCTTTGCCGGAACGGGTTCAATTGGGATAGAAGCGTTAAGCCGGGGAGCGGAAAAAGCCGTCTTCATCGATGAATATTATCCGGCCGTAAAAACGATCAAGCGAAACCTCGCCGAATGCGGTGCCGAGGACAAGGCCCGCGTGATCCACAAAGAATTCAACCGGGCCGTCATTCAACTCGGGAAAGAAAAGGTCGGCTTCGACCTTGTTTTTCTTGATCCCCCTTATTCACTTCTTCAGGAACGCAACCCCTTGAAAGTCATTAAAAAGAGGAACGTTCTCAAGAAGGGAGGCCTGATCATTCTGCGCCATTTTTTTAAGACGGTCCCGGACCAGAAATTTTTCAGCCTCATCCGGGCCGTCAGCCTCGGCGACGACACGCTTTCCTTTTTTCGATAGATTTCGCTATTTCCCTTTTTCCCCTTCTCCCTCCCTTCCTTCCCATTTTTAACTCCCTTCCTTAACATTATTGTCATTGCGAGGAGTTTTGCGACGAAGCAATCCCACCCAGTCGAGAGACAGCGAAGATGTCGCGGCGATTTCATGATTATCGCGGAGCAGCTTGAGATTCCTCGCTCCGCTCGGAATGACCCATTAGAGTCAGATCGCCACGACATCTTCGGTATAACGTGATGATACAATTCTATAGGCAATCTTGGGATTAAATGAATCCTTGCAGGAGTAGCAAAAATCGAATAGAATGCTTTCTCCTGGATTGATAATTCCTGACACCCAGATGAAGAAAGAAGGAACTGCTCTTGTCGGAGAGAGGGATATCCTCTCCAACCTCACTGAAGAAAAGGGCACCTCTCTCTTTTTAGGACGCTATTCCATGACCGAAGCCCTGGCTGTTCTGGGCAAAAGAAACTTCTTCAGGGAGGCCAAGAAGAGAGGTCTCTGGCCCCTGGCCTTTGACTTGGATTCTTCTGGATATCCCGTCCAAAGATTTCAAATCTATCTTGAGGAGAAGAAGCCCGAGAATCTTATCGCTGACCTTAAGATCCGCGAGGGCCGGCTGGCTCCCAAGGATTATCTCCCTCCGGACTCAGGCTTCTGCAAATATCACTTTTTGGCCCTGGAGTGGTTCACTCTCCAGAACCCTCGGGTCGAGTTTTCCCGCAAGAGACCTCCGCTTCCTGGCCAGCTGCATCCCGGGCTCGGATTCGGGAAAAAGGTGGTGGACCTTTTTGTCTACCTGGCCAGGCTCACTCGAAAAGACGGGCTCCTTGCTTTTCCTGCCTACTTTCATAACGCTCTCCTTTTTTCCCGCTATTTCCGTTTCCTCAATCCCGAAAAGTCCGCCGAGGTCCTGGCCATCGAAAAGGCCTTTCCTGATATTCCGTTCAAACACCTTGCTTGGATCGTCTATCTCAATTGCCTGAAGCAGGATAACGGCAGTGTCTACGAATGGAAAGCAGAGGAGCTGGTCTATCCCCTCAATAAGGCCCTGAAAGATTACTTCGATTCCAGAGCTTACAAAAACAAACTCAAGCAAAGCCTAAAGAAGTGGCATTTCACGATAGATTGGGACTGCTACGAGAAAAAACTAGACGATTTGATCAAGGAGACGGCCAAAGGAAAGGGGTGATTTAAAATTTGGGGACAAAATACCGAATTGAGAAATTCGGTTCAAGCCCCCGCATTTTCCAGCCCCCAAATTTTGATATCAGCGGGGAATTCTGCTATAATAATCGCGCTGTTGAGGAGATTTTACAGATGAAAAAAGCTATACATCCCGAATATGTGGAGTGCCGGGTGACTTGTGCCTGCGGCAACACTTTCCTAACCCGAGATTCGAAAAAGGAGATCCGGGTCGAGATCTGTTCCCAGTGCCATCCTTTCTTTACGGGAAAGCAGAAGCTCATGGATAGCGCCGGCCGCATCGAGAAGTTCAGGAAGAAATATGGCGACAGCAAAAAGTAACCATGATCTTTCAAGAGCTGGAGAATATTGAGGAAAAATTCCGCCGTCTAACTCTGTCTCTATCCGATCCCGCCCTTATTTCTAATCCCCAAAAATTCAGAGATGTCTCTAAAGAAAGGGCTGAGCTCGAGCCTCTAGTCAGGAAGTACGAGGACTACAAAAAGGTCAAAAAACAGATCCGGGAATCGCAGGAGATACTTGCGGATCCCCACTCCGGGCCTGACCTCCACGGCCTAGCCGACGCCGAGATCAAGGAGCTCTTAGAAAAAGAGAAAAAACTGGAAGAGGCACTCAAGGTACTTCTTCTCCCCAAGGACCCCTACGACGAAAAGAACGTCATCCTGGAGATCCGGGCCGGCGCCGGGGGTGACGAATCTTCCCTCTTCGCCCAGGATTTGTTCCGGATGTACTCCCGGCATGCGGAAAACAAAGGCTGGCAGTTCGAGGTGATGGATACGAGCGTCTCGCCCATCGGCGGGTTTAAAGAGGTCATCGCCAATATCCGCGGCAAAAATGTCTATTCCTCCCTGAAGTATGAAAGCGGCGTCCACCGGGTGCAGCGCGTCCCGCGCACCGAGGCCAGCGGCCGCATTCACACCTCGACCGTGACGGTGGCGGTTTTGCCGGAAGCGGATGAGGTGGATGTCAAGATCGATCCCAAGGACCTAAAAATCGAGGCCTTTGGCGCTTCGGGTCCGGGCGGCCAGAACGTCAACCGGAACTATACGGCCATCCGTGTCAGTCACAAGCCCTCCGGCCTGGTCGTTTCTTGCCAGGACGAAAAGTCCCAACACCGCAACAAGGAAAAGGCTTTGCGCATCCTGCGCTCCCGTCTCATGGATATCGCCACGAGAAAACAGGATGAGGAAATCGCCAAGAACCGCAGGTCTCAAGTCGGGACGGGGGAGAGAAGCGAGAAAATCCGCACCTACAATTTCCCCCAATCCAGGGTCACGGACCACCGGATCAATCTGACCATGCATAACCTGGAGAGGGTGCTCGACGGCGACCTGGGCGAGTTGATCGAGAAATTGGCCCTTTCTTTCCAAACCCAGAAGCTCGAGCGCCAATCAACGGCTTCCTCTGAACTTGGGTTTTAATTGAGCACTCTCCAAGAGCTCTTCCGCAAAGGAAGACAAGCCCTTCTGGGGGTCGCGGCCGAACCTTCCATTGAAGCCAAGGTCATCATCCTTAAATCAACCGGCCTCACCGAAGCGCAATTCTTCGCCTTTCCAGAGAGAGTGCTCTCCCGCAGGCAAGAAAGCGCTTTTGGCCGAATGCTGAATGGGCGCCTCTCCGGAATTCCGCTGGCCTATCTGACGGAAGCAAAAGAATTTTGGTCCCTTCCTTTGAAGATCCGCCCCGGGGTCTTTGTCCCCAGGCCGGAGACGGAACTCATCGTGGAAAAGGTTCTGGAATTGTCTTCTCGGCAGAAAGAGATAATTATCGATGTCGGCACGGGCAGCGGGAACATCGCCCTGGCGCTCGCCCGGGAGCTCAGGCACGCTCGCATCCTGGCCACGGACATTTCTGCCAGGGCGCTACGGCTCGCTAAATTCAACGCCTTCATGCACAAGGCGCCCGGGATTTCCTTTGTTCAGGGCGGCCTCTTTAAGGCCTTGAAAGGACTTCGCTTAGAAGGGAGATGTGATTTTATCGTCTCCAACCCACCTTATGTCCCGGCCGAGGACTGGAAAACGCTTTCCCGGGAGATCAGGGATCACGAGCCGAAAAGAGCCCTCGTGCCGGGGAAGACAGGATTAGAGTTTATCCGCCGCCTGATCAAAGCCTCACCCACGTATCTCAGGCCAGGCGGGTATCTTCTTTTTGAGATCGGACAGGGCCAGCGTCAAGATGCTCTTTGCCTTTTTGATCAGAGCTGGAGCGAACTTGAATCTTTTGATGACATGAGGGGAATTCCTCGCCTCGTCAAAGCCCGCAAAACCTAAGCTAAGATCTGCTAAACAGCGAGGAGAAGTTCTCCATGTTGGGAAGAATTTTCGTTGTCTCGTAGCGGATCCTCTCCCAATCCTCCAGCCTGACTGAACAAAAAGCATCCACGACTTGGGGGTCGAACTGGGTGCCTCTGTTTTCCTGAATTCCCTTTTTAGCCGTTTTAAAATCCCTTTCTTTGCGGTAGGGACGATGGGAGGTGATAGCATCCAGTGCGTCGGCAAGAGAAAAAACCCTGGCTTCAAGCGGGATCGCCTCTCTCTTCAGGCCTTTGGGGTAGCCCGTTCCGTCATACCTCTCATGATGGTAAAGAATAATGTTACCCACTTCCTTAACCATCTTGATCTCCCTGATGAGCCCGTACCCTAAGACCGGATGGAGCTTGATTTTTTCCCATTCCGAGGCCGACAATCGGCTGGGTTTTTTCAAGATGGCGTCCGGAATGGCGATTTTCCCGATGTCATGAAGCAGAGCCCCCATGCGGATATTATCCAAGGTCCCACTCTCTTTGATCCCGATAAGACGGGCGAGGGCCTGGCTATACTTGGCCACAGTGAGCGAATGTCCAAAAGTCTCAACGTCCCTCAGGTCTAGGGCCGTCATCAGGTTCTCGAGCGTGGCATTGTAAATTTCCTCGAGCTCAGCCGCTCTGCGCCGGTATTTTGACTGCTCCAGTCTCAGCTTTCTTAAGTGACCGAGATTCGAGGCGTTTTCTTCGGCTAGCTGTTTTCTGGCGATCTCATTTTGCACGGCCGAGAAAATGCTTCCCCAATGATCGGCGCTGGCAAGCTGATCGACGATCCCACGGCTGAGCCAGGAGACGGCGCGCTCCGCTTCATTTGAGCCCGTTAGGCCAATGACCGACAGCCAAGGATAATTTTTTTTCAACCGGCGCAGTCCGTTGATATTCTCTTCCGTGATGGGATTCAGGTTGATGATCGCGATGGCCGAATCGCCCTGGACGGCCGGATCGAACGAGAACTCAGCCACAGAGCCAAGAGTTTTTACTTCAAGGCCAAGGCTGCCCAAAAATTGGGCCAGTTTTTTGCCTCTCTTTATGTTCTCATCGATGATTAATACCTTGGCCTGACCCATCGCGCGTTCCTTGAGCCTCTTTTATACCCCAATCCTGCAGCGGGATTCAAGAACATTTATTATCTTTTCTGAGGATCCCTTCTCATCTTTCAAGGTGAGAGATGCGGGGCAAATTTACCCCCGAAAATCGTCCGGAAAGGTGATTGCCATAAAATCCTCCCTTTGACAAACTAAGTCCTGGTGAAAAGAATGTTATTGTCTTGTGTCCCCAGCCGGCGCACCCAGCGACCGGCCGGCTTGACAGCCGGCGCGCGTGACTGTAAAATAATGATTAAAAATAAGTTAAAAAGCCTTTTCTTGAGATATCGCCCGGCCTTTGTTACTTTGTTTAGAAAAAACAGCCAGGGCCAAGGAGAAGAGAGATGGCTGAGAAACATTTGAACACGAAAGATTCCGTCGCCGTCATTGAGGAAATTGAGACCAAACTCGAGAGACTCCTGACCAAGCGAAAAGAGGAGATCGAGAGGGACCTGGAGGAAAGAATCCGGGCTGAAAAGGAAGAGGCCGATAAGAAGATCGAGGCTATCCAGAAGGAGATCGACAAAGGAAAAGAAATCCTCCTGGACTACAGGACTATGATCAGCGAGTTCCAGACGGAACGGTCAGCCCTGCAAAGCCAACTCAAGGAGCATTTCGAAAAAGCCATCCAGCATCAAACGGAGATCGAAAAGATGGCGGGATTGACCCTTGAGGAACTCCGGAAGGTTTCCGAACTGAACAGGAAATTGGAGGACCTCCATCAATCCGCCGAAGAAAAGGTCAACAACTTCAAGAAAGACCTCGAGGAGCGGTTCGGGATCGTCGCTCAGCTTCCCGAGAGCAAGGAAGAAGAGGAGCTGAAAATCGATCTCGAGCAAGAGCTGGCGAAGCTGAAAAAGATCAAGGAACTCTTGGAGTCAGAGACGGCGATCAATGACGAAGTCGCCGGATTAGAGCCAAGGGCTGGAATCATTGCGGAGACCCAACGCGAAGTCCCTCCCGTCACGGACGAACAAGGCGTTCCCCTCAATGTTCCTGAGATCAACGAGGTTATGGAAAGCTCATTGGCCGGAGAAGAGGAGGCCGCGGAGAAAGAAGCCCGGCCTGAGGAAAAATCCTGGGGAGAGGATAGAGATAATTTTCAGAAGCTTTTTGAGACCTTAGAGAAGTATCGCAAGATCGAACCGCGCAATGGAAACGGCGAAATCGGGTTCTTCCAGAAGGACGGCAGAATCATCCTGGACGGAGAATACATGGTGGCCTCGATCGACGAGTCTTTGGAAGAGGCCAAAAAGCTCTATCTCAAGCTCTCCCAGACCGAATCGCCCAAGGAACAGTTCTTCATCAAGCAGGAAATCATCAACCACCAGGAAATCCTGCGGAAATACATCCTGAGGAACGTTAAGATGTGTGAACGAGAAGGCGCGGTCCTCCCTCAGTTCACCTCGGAAATCCTAAATATAGATACCCTGAAGGACATTCTCGAGAAGCTGAGCATGGAGAACTGGAGCAATCCGAGCGATTTTAGCTCTTTCAGAAGTCTGATCGAGTCCCTCAAGGACGCTTATTACGCCAAGATCACGCCGCCTGTCCATTATCTCAGGTCCTTGCTTGAGGAATTGAGCGTCTAAGGGTCTTCCGGAGAAGCCCTCGCCTCTATCTTCCAGCCATTCCGTTGGCCGATTCTCTTAGCGGCAAAGTCGACAGGTAATTTTCCAGGGCCTTCCTCTCCGAAGGGGACACCTCCTTTAATTTTATCCCGGTATGATACTGGGACGACTCTTCGGAGGCTTTTTGAGAATAAACGACATCGCCCTTGAAAGGCGTGGCTTTGTTCTCCAGGATGAGAAAAAGGTTGATGGTTTTAGCCAGAGGCAGTTTTGTATCGGAGAAAATTCTGAGGCCGCCCAGGCTGACGTTGACAGTCTTGGTCACTCTGAAATGGCCGTTCTCCCCATATAAAAGAAGAGTGGAAATATAGAGCCTTTCGAATTTTCTTTTTTCCTCAAAAAATTCTTCTCTGAACGGCCTGATCAGAGGCCCTTTCCTATCCCTGTCCTGAAGGTTGCGGTGATAGACGCAGACCTTGTTCTTGACCATTTCCCGTTGTTTTTCGCTGAGAGAGACGGCTTCCCCGAATCTTTTCCCCTTGGCCTCCGCCAGGGCCATGTCGGCTTCATTGGCGATCTTTTTGAGTTCGTATTTATTAATGGTCGAAAAAAACTCCTCTTTTTTCGGAAGAAGCGTCACCCCAAAACTCATGGTGAGGTTGTTCCGCGGCTGGGTTTCTTCGTTTTCGAAATACTGTTCCTCGACGTTCTTCCTGATTCTTTCGGTCAGAATACAAGCTTCCTCGAGGCTGTTCACCCCGGCCAGGAAGAAGAGGAATTCCTCCCCTCCGTAACGGCAGAGCAAGTCGTCGTCACGGATGGAGGACTTGAGCACCCCGGCCAGCTTCCTGAGCAGCCGGTTCCCCGCCTCATGCCCGT
>Ga0209253_10004141_pt1 | contig 12663 bp, 14 predicted proteins | sample FrelakmetBRP12BR_FD_187145 | JGI IMG/M metagenome (GOLD analysis project Ga0209253, IMG submission 187145) | Freshwater lake sediment microbial communities from the University of Notre Dame, USA, for methane emissions studies - BRP12 BR (SPAdes)... | ecosystem: Environmental > Aquatic >...
ATATCTCGATCGCTGACAGCGAAGACGAGATTAAAAAGAAGTGCCAGAAGGCGTTCTGTCCGCCGGAGATTGTGGAAAATCCCGTGCTCCAGATCTTCCAGCACCATGTTTTCCCGAAACTGCCGCAGGTCACCGTCAGGCGCCCGGAAAAATTCGGGGGTGACAGGGTTTTTGCCAGTTTTGGTGAGCTTGAGCAGGCATACCAGAATGGCGAAGTGCACCCGCTCGATCTCAAGAAAAGCGTTGCTGAATGCTTAATCGAAATCTTCGAACCGGTGCGCGAATTTATCAAGTGAACCCGCCTCCATGGATTAAACAGGGTATTTGGTGTGAACATCCGTGAGTGTTGAAAAGAAACAACGTCGGTTTGATCACGAGCTGGAGCAGATGGGCATCCGGATCAAGGACGCGGACCAGCTCAAGGTACGCGAGGATGTCTTTGATGAGGTTACCCTCCTTGCCCTTTACAAGCTGGTTCACAAAAAATGGATCTCGGTCATTGGCGGTTCTATCAGTACAGGCAAGGAAGCAAATGTCTTTTACGCTGAACGGGACGGCACCTCAATCGCCATCAAAATCTACCGGATCCGCACGGCAAACTTCACAACGATGAGTTCGTATATTGTTGGTGACCGCCGGTTTTCAAACGTGAGGAAAAACCGGAAGGACCTGATCTTTGCCTGGACAAAAAAAGAGTATTCCAACCTTGCACGGGCACGCGACGCGGGAATACCCGTGCCTGAACCACTTGTCTGGGACAGGAACATCCTTGTGATGTCATTTATCGGTAAAGACGAACACCCGTACCCCCACCTGCGCAACGCGGAGATCGGTGATCCCGGTGGTGTCTATGAAGGTATTATCGGCTTAATCGATACGCTGTACCACAAAGCAGAGCTGGTGCACGCAGACTTAAGCGAGTTCAATATATTATACGGTGACAAACCATATCTCATCGATATGGGACAGTCGGTCACCCTTGACCACCCCCGTGCACTCCAGTTCCTGATGAGGGATATCAAGAATATCAACCGGTTCTTTGCACACCGGTGCACGGTGCAGAACGATATCGAGGTCTTCAATGCCGTGACAGGGCTTGATGCTGCAGAACCATGATGCTGTATGAACAATCCCGGACCAGTATTCGTGCCATGAAAACGGGCAAAATATCAGGAAACATGTTCAGGCCAATTAGACGTGGGGTGAATTGATATGATGCAGGAAGTGAAGATTGCAGGCAGCAGGATCGGTGCCCTGATCGGCAAAAAGGGAGAGACCAAGAAAGAACTCGAGACAAAGACCCATACCACGATCACCATTGACAGTAAAGAGGGGACCGTAAAGGTTGAGGGTCCCGACGAGCATGCCGTCAAATTGCTTCGTGCAGTGGAGACCATCAATGCGATCAACCGCGGGTTCTCACCGGAGCGTGCGTTTGAGTTGCTGGATGATGAGGACCTTCTGCTGGATATGATCGATCTTTCAGGACTTGCCGAGGGTCCGCGGCAACTTGATCGGCTGCGGGGCAGAATTATCGGCAAGGACGGGCGGGCCCGGGAGCAGATCGAACATATGACCGATGTGGAGATATCCGTGTTCGGCAAGACGGTGGCGCTGATCGGATATCCCGAGCAGCTTAAGGTTGCCCGTGCTGCCCTTGATATGTTGATCGAGGGCATACCCCATGAGAGCGTCTTTGCGTTTCTGGATAAGAAGAAGAAAGAAGCAAAGCAGGACATGATCAGTTATTATTACTGACAGGCAATGAGAACCCGTAACCTGATGCCGGAATATCATTGTGATGCTGCATTTCCCGTGGAGCCCGGGTACGGATACCGGAACCTGTGTAATATAAAGAGCCGTTTTTTTAACTGGTTTGACGGAATTGCTGGAGATTGCCCGTGCTTATAAAGGAACTGCCAATTCCGGATAACCTCAGGCAGACGTATGCAAACCAGGGGATGACCGAGCTCTACCCGCCGCAGGCAGACTGTGTTATGGCGGGCATTTTTAAAAGAAAGAACCTCCTCGTTGCCATACCAACCGCGAGTGGCAAGACGCTGGTTGCCGAAATGGCGATGCACCATCACATTGCCAATGGGGGAAAATGCCTCTATATCGTTCCGCTCAAGGCACTGGCCAGCGAGAAATATGATGAGTTCAAGGGGAAGGGTGTGCGGGTCGGGATTGCTACCGGTGATTTTGACCGGCGGGATGATACGCTCGGCCGGAACGATATCATCGTCGCGACCAGCGAGAAGGTGGACTCGCTTCTCCGCAACAACAGCCATTGGCTCGAAGAGATCTCGTTGATCGTAATCGACGAGGTGCATCTGATCGATTCGGGTGACCGGGGGCCCACGCTTGAGATGGTTATTGTCAAGATGCGGTTTACGAACCCTGCAATGCAGTTACTTGCACTTTCCGCAACGATCGGCAACCCGAGGGCACTTGCCAGCTGGCTGGATGCGGAACTGGTGACAAGTGCCTGGCGCCCTGTTGACCTGAGGCAGGGCGTGTTCTGTGATGATACGATTTATTTTCATGATTCCGTGCGCCCTGTTCAGAAAATATCAAAGAACTATGATGACCTGAACCTCTGTCTTGACACGATTGGTGATGCCGGGCAGTGCCTTGTCTTTGTTTCATCACGGCGCAATGCCGAGGCATTTGCAAAGCGGGCGGCATCAGCACTGCATTGCGATACACAGGAACTCAAAGAACTCGCAAAAAAGCTGAGTTCCCTTGCAGAGACCGATATGGACAAGGTCCTTGCCGGTTGTGTTGCCAGTGGGGCGGCGTTCCATCATGCCGGCCTGCGCCGGGAAGCGCGCGGGCTTGTTGAAGACGGGTTCCGGCGGGGGCTGATCAAATGTATCTCCTCGACTCCGACACTTGCTGCAGGTCTTAACCTGCCTGCCCGCCGCGTGATTATCCGGGATTACCTTCGTTACTCTGTTGGGGGGGGAATGCAGCCGATTCCGGTACGTGAATACCACCAGATGGCCGGGCGGGCGGGGCGGCCGCACCTGGATCCCTATGGCGAGGCGGTGCTCATTGCCAGGGACCGGGGGCAGGTTGAGGAACTCTTCGAATGCTATATTGATGCGCCAACGGAAGATGTGCATTCGCAATCTGCCGAAGCGACTGCACTCTATACCCATATCCTGTCATTGGTTGCATCGGGATTTACCCGGACCCGAAACGAACTTGCCGAATTTATGGATCGCACCTTCTATGTTCATGAGAACAGGCGGGGCCGGTTAATGCAGCGCTCGGTTGACGCGGCACTTGAATTTCTCATCACATCCGATATGATTATTGACGTTGGCGAATACGTCGGTGCGACAGAATTCGGGAGGATTGTCTCACGGCTCTATATCGATCCTAGGAGTGCGGATATCCTTGTCCGTGAGCTGCGCACGCGCCAGGAATACACTGATCTGGGGCTGTTGCAGATGATCTGCAGCACCCCGGATATGCCGACGCTGTACGTCCGCAATTCAGATCTTCCCGCGCTCTCAAGGATGATGGATCTGAATGCCGGCCATCTGTGGATTGCAGAGGCCCCGCCAGATGATGAGGCTGAGACATTCTACCGATCCCTTAAAACCGCATTGCTTCTCTCTGACTGGGCAAACGAATTGACCGATGCAAAGATCTGCGAACGATACGGTGTGGGGCCCGGTGATATTTATGGCCTGGTGGAGAGTGTGAACTGGCTGTTGCATGCCAGCGCCGAGCTTGCGCGGATGTTCAAAACCCCGTTCTATACATCAATCCATGAGTATGAGGTGTGTATGAAAAACGGCATCCGGCGCGAACTGCTTCCCCTGATCAGGCTCCGGGGAATCGGCCGTGTCCGCGCCCGCAGGCTTTTCAATAACGGAATAACGACACCTGACCAGATGGTGGCTTCCGGTATCGAAGAGGTCACGAAGATTCTCGGCCGCGGCACCGCGGAACAGATCTTTGAACAACTGAAGGGGAAACGGGGCCCCACCACAACAGATGGCAGCGGCACACCGGGCATCAGACAGTCCTCACTTCTCCATTTCGGGTGAAACCGGTGACCGCTCCCGATCATTCATACGATATACGGGCTGCGACTTTTAATGTCGCAGACCAGAAAGGATTCCTCATTACGCTGCGGCGCATTGCCCGGGATACCAACACCACGATCATCTGTTTTGATGCGGATCGTATGGCAGGAAAAAGACATGCTGACGCTGCGATACGTCATGCACTGCGGTCCTTTCATCAGGGGGCGCCGATTGCAGACACGCTGGAGATGGAGGCGCTCCTGTATGCTTCCGGCAGCCGCCAGTGCTCTGTTGCTGCCGGTTTTGGTATCCATGCCGGAATAAACCATTCATATATCTGTTGTTGTCCCCGGCGTGAGGGGGTGTGGGATGCGCTCACGCCGTTCGTGCAATGGGTCGATGAACGGGTTGATGCGGGCTGGGAGGAGATTGCTCCGGAAAAAAGGCAGCGGCTCAAGGCACTCTTTTCGATCTCTGATGAAGAGATTGAAGCTGTAGGTGAATCGCGGTTTGCCGATCTTGTCCTTGAACGGGTGGCGCTCCTTGAGGTGTATCGCTAGCTGTTTTTGTGCTGCCCAAAGTTCCAGAACGTTCTCAGTGTTTGCCAGGGCGGTATCAGTTCACCAATCAATCCGGAGTGCGGGGGGCAGTCATTTTTTAGTTTAGAAAAAAAACCTGTTTTTTTATCGTCCTTGTATACAACGTTCTTCGGAGCCCGTATCCGGTATTATCGTGTGGCATGAGAGAGGATATGGACGATCTCCGGAACAATAATCTGGCTTGTGGCAAGTTTTGCCGCTGCCGGGGAGCCCGGGATGCAGAAGATCGCCCGCTGCTGATAGATCCCCGCAACCGCACGGGAGAGTATCGCGGATGTGCCAATCTCCCTGAAGCTTTTCATCCTGAAGATCTCCCCAAACCCGTCAATTACCTTCTCAAGCAACGGGGCAATCGCTTCAATCGTACAGTCATCGTGGGTGAGGCCGGTGCCTCCATTGAAAATGATGCAATTTGCATGCTTTACAGCTCGCAATAGTTCTGATCGTATGGCTTCAATGCGATCAGGTACGATCGCATAATGACTGACTGAGTATCCTGCGGCCTTCACAATTTCAGAAATGGCCAGTCCACTGGAATCTGTTTCCGGTGTTCGCGTACTGGAGACCGTAATAATACCAATAGTAATTACAAGCGGGTGGAGATGCTCCGGTTTCATGGTTATAAAGTTAATGCTTGTTGATGGGTAATAAAATCACAAGTTTGTCCTTAATTTTCCAAAAGCGCCTTGAAAAATCGCGACCCCATTGTTTCCACTGGAACCACCTTCGGCACCTACAATGCCGGAGCCCTGATGCCAGACACCATTACAGGTATTTTTTAGTTCGAAATTATATTCATGATACGTTTTTTAAACGTGTCCGTGGATACCTGTTTTTTATTTCCTGTTACATCCTGCCGGATGAAATGTTTATAATCGAGACACGAAGAATTATTTCGAATAGTATATATAGTATTAAATATATAATTACTAATGGCTTGTGTGGACATATAAAAAAATAAAGGATTGTTATTTTTTTTAAGGTTCCACACGAAACAAAGGGCACCCCCTGTTTTTTCCATGCATGGTACCCAAAATGGGATCCCCGTCATTAGAAACCCACGTCAGGATCTCATAGTTAGCACGTCTGCAATAATTATCAGCGCCTATCCAGTGGATCCAGGATAACACAGAAATATCCAGCATTGAATTATACTGAAAATATAAGAACGGCGGAATTTTGAAATTTGCATAGTATAGCACAATTAACCCATAAATTAAGCGCGCTCCACACGAAACAAGGGGGTTTATAAAGAGGACAAACAAACACATTTTTCATTTCATACCACATACTGTCAGATCCTCAGTGTGATTATGCCCGAACCCGAAGATCCCTCAACAGGACTATTTAAAAAATATCTTACCAGTAACTCCATTTTCAGGGACCGCGAGGTCCTGAGGCATTCATATCGCCCCCAGATCCTCCCGCACCGGAAGCCCCAGATCGATATGGTGGCCTCAATTCTGGCCCCATCACTGCGTAATGAAACACCCTCCAACATCCTGATTTATGGCAAAACCGGCACAGGCAAGACCGCGTCGGTGAGGTATGTAGGCACCGAGCTGGAAAAGGCAAGCACTAAGATGGGAACCATCTGCAGGATTGTCCACCTTAATTGTGAAGTAATTGACACCCAGTACCGCGTGCTTGCACAAATAGCAAAATCTCTGGAAAATGTTGATGAGGTCTCCAGTGACAAAATGCGCACGCACATACCGATGACAGGCTGGCCCACCGACCAGGTGTATACAGAATTGAAAAACCAGCTCGATGCCGGTGGCGGAGTTCTCGTCATTGTTCTGGACGAGATCGACAAGCTTGTGAAAAAGAGCGGGGATGATACCCTGTATAACCTGACCCGGATCAATTCCGATCTTAAGAATTCCAAAGTAAGCATCATCGGCATCTCCAATGACCTGAGTTTCAAGGATTTTCTCGATCCCCGCGTCCTCTCTTCACTTTCAGAGGAAGAACTCGTCTTTCCGCCCTACAATGCACTGCAGCTGGTGGACATCCTTGCGCAGCGCGCGGAAGCAGCATTTTTCCCCGATGTTATCGTGAGCGGGGTCATCCCGCTCTGTTCTGCACTTGCCGCACAGGAACACGGGGATGCCCGGAGAGCACTCGATCTCCTCAGGATATCCGGCGAGCTGGCAGACCGAAGCGAGTCTGGAAAAGTAACTGAAGAACATGTGAAGCAGGCCCAGGCCAAGATCGAAACTGACAGCATGATTGAATGCATCTCAACGCTGCCAACACAGAGCAAACTGATTCTGTACTCCATGCTGATCCTCGAACAGCTGGGACAGAATATCTTTACCAGCGGGGAGGTATCACGTATCTATCAGGGTATTGCCCCGACAATCCAGCTCGATGTGCTTACCCACCGCCGGATAACAGACCTGATCTCTGAATTAAACATGCTCGGTGTAATCAACACCCGGGTTGTGAGCCGCGGGCGCTACGGACGGACAAAAGAGATGTGGTTTGACTCAAATACGGGAAAGATTCGCGAAGTTGTTCTCAAGGATCAGCGCCTGAACGGGTTAAAAGATCTTGATCTGGGTCAGATGGAAGCAAAATGGTTAAAAACATGGTTCAGGTGACTGCCAATGGATAATAAAGATCTCGAGATTCTCCATATTGTCGAAGAGAACGGCCGGCTTTCGGCCGAAGAACTTGCGACGATGACCAGCGTATCAGCACATGACGTTGAGGCACGACTCCGTGCACTTGAAGAAGCGCGGGTGATCAGGAAATATACTGCTGTGATCAACTGGGAGAAAGCCGGGAACGGGGAAGTCTCTGCAATCATAGATCTCAAGGTCAGCCCGGAACGCGATTTTGGCTACGACAGGATAGCAGAGCGGTTATCAAGGTTCAACCAGGTCAAAAGTCTGCGCTTAATTACCGGGACATACGACCTCCAGCTCATGGTCACCGGCAGGACCATGCAGGAAGTCTCACGGTTTGTCTCAGAACATATTGCACCAACGGACCGTATCCGCGAAACGGCGACACATATCATCATGAAGTCATACAAAGAGAATGGCAACATTCTTTTTGACCAGCCGGAAGCAGAACGCCTTCCCTATTCTTTCTAGGAGCAGGGTATGAGAGATTTTATTTCAGAGCGTGCACAGGTTATCCCGCCGTCCGGCATCCGCAAATTCTTCGATCTTGTGCTCACCATGCAGGGTGTGATCTCGCTGGGGGTCGGGGAGCCTGACTTTTCCACCCCGTGGAACATCTGCGAATCAAGTATTTACTCTATCGAGCAGGGGAGTACCTCGTACACGTCAAATAAAGGATTACAATCCCTCCGGGAAGCTCTCTCCCGCTATCTTGACGAGCACTATCACCTCACCTACAACAGCGACGACGAAATTGTCATAACAAGCGGGGTCTCAGAAGCACTCGATATTTCCATCCGCGCGATTGTCAACCCGGGTGACGAGGTGGTCATCGCCCAGCCAAGCTACGTCTCGTACGCCCCGTGTGTTACGCTCGCCGGGGGGGTTCCGGTACCTGTTGAATGCAGGGAGGAAGACACGTTTAAGCTCACACCCGATGCCCTGCAGGAAAAAATCACCCCCGCAACAAAAGCCCTCATCATAAACTTCCCCAACAATCCCACCGGTGCCGTGATGAGAGGAGATGACCTCAGGGCGCTTTCGGATATCGTGACCGACCACGATCTCCTGCTGATCAGTGATGAAGTATATGCCGAGCTTACGTACGAGGGAGTTCATGTCGCGGCGGCTACAGTACAGGATCTCCGGGAACGCACGATCACGCTCAACGGTTTCTCCAAGGCATACGCGATGACCGGGTGGCGTGTCGGGTATGTATGTGCCCCGAAAACGTTGTGTGAGGCAGTGCTCAAAATCCACCAGTATGTGATGCTCTGTGCCCCCGTGATGGGCCAGGTGGCGGCGCTTGAGGCACTCCGGTCCGCTGAGGATGACAAGAACAACATGGTGAACGAGTACCGGTTACGGCGGAATATGTTTGTAACCGGTTTAAACCGGATTGGGCTGTCCTGCCATGTGCCTGAAGGGGCGTTTTATGCATTTCCGTCGGTTGCGGAGACCGGGCTCTCCGAAGTGGACTTTGCCGAACGGCTGTTAAAAGAGCAGCGGGTCGCAGTAGTGCCGGGGAGTGCTTTCGGGGTTGGTGGGGCCGGCCATCTCCGGTGTGCATATGCCGTCTCACGAAAGCAGCTGACAGAAGCGCTGGTGCGGATGGAGTCATTCATTTCCGGACTCTGAACGTTCTTCGTGTGGTACTAGGGGGATTTACGCAGGATCGGCCCGGCCCGGTCTACCCAATTTTTGAGTAAGCATCACGGGTGAGATGGCCTTTCATTTGCAGGGTATTTTTGATAATCGTAAAAAATGGGAACAGCAGATTTGGATAATGTACTGAGCCGCCCGCATGTGGGATATTTTATTTCCCGCTTCAACCAACACTCCTTGATATTTCAATGAGCTGTACAATTATCGTAGGTGGATTTTTTGGCGATGAAGGAAAGGGCAAGATCGTCGCCCATATTGCCCAGAAAGACAGGCCCGTTATCATCTCACGCGGAGGGGTCGGCCCGAATGCCGGTCACACCGTCAAGGTTGGCACGAAGGAATACGGGGTCAGGATGGTTCCGTCCGGATTTGTGTACAGGAACGCAAAACTCTGCATCGGAAGCGGTGTGCTCGTCGATCCCCGGGTGCTCAAGCAGGAAGTTGAGCGCCTTGATGTAAAAGGCCGGGTTTTTGTCGACTTTCGCTGCGGTATCATCACGGAGGATCATATCTCGAGAGACAAGGGGAGCGCTCACCTCGCAAAAAAGATCGGGAGCACAGGTTCGGGCTGCGGGCCGGCAAATGCGGACCGGGTGATGCGGCTCTCCCCCCAGGCAAAGGACGTCCCCGAACTTGCCGAATACCTGCTTGACGTGCCAAAGACGATTAACGAGGCACTCGGTCACGGCGATGTTGTCCTGCTTGAAGGTACGCAGGGGTTCGGGATCTCGTTATACTACGGCACATATCCTTTTGTCACAAGCAAGGATACTTCGGCATCCCAGATTGCTGCCGACAATGGTGTTGGTCCGACCAGGATCAATAATGTGATTGTGGTCTTCAAAGCATATCCGACCCGGGTAGGTGAAGGGCCGTTCTCCACGGAAATGCCAACAACCATGTCAGATGCGATGGGGATCCAGGAATTCGGCACAGTCACCCACCGGAAGCGCCGTATCGGGGGATGGGATGGCGAAATGGCGCGGTATTCTGCAATGATAAACGGGTGCACGCAGGCAGCGATTACGGGGATTGACCACGTGGACACGGCATGTTTTGGTGTAACTGAATACGCACAACTCACGAAAAAGGCAAAAAAATTTATAAAAAAAGCGGAGCATGATATCGGGTGTCCTGTTACCCTGATCTCAACAGGGCCCGAGCTCACCCAGATCATCGACCTGAGGGATGAACTGGCATGAGGCGAAAGATCCTGGATATTCTCTGCTGCCCGGTCTGCAAAGGTGATCTCGCCCTTACCGTAACCGAAGAGACCGAGCGGGAAATCCTTGAAGGGATTCTTCTGTGCGCACGCTGCAATGTGGAGTACCCGATCCACGAGGGTATCCCCAACCTTCTCCCCCGTACAACTCCTGAATGACAAGGTGCCGCCATGACATTTCTTCCGTTGTCACATGCGCTGGTCCTGCAGGGCCAGGGTGCAGATGACAACGTGTATGACGTGTTCCTGAACAGGATCGCCATCAACTCTATTGAAGTCCCCAAAAGCCCTGTACAGGTGGGGATAGGTACTGCTCTCTGTCTCCGGTTTGTGAACCGGGGTTCTCCAATCCATATCTCAGTTGCATCAACAAATACCGGCATGTTCTCCTCTTTTTTCCATGAAAATCTCTATATTGTTGACGAAACGCTCTTTTCGATACCGATCCGCCCTGATTGTGATGAGGGATTTTTTGATATTGAGATTATCACCGGTTACGGGGTGATGAAGGCGTCATTTAAGGTTGATGTCATCCCGGCGAAAATTGCTGCCGGGGCCAGAAGAATCAGGGAACCCCCCCTTCAACCTGTTGCACATGGGCGCCCGCACCCCCTCATGGTAACGATGGGGATTGCCCTCATCCTGTATTCTGCCTGGCTGTCCCTGAAAATTGATGTTCTCAACACTGCCTCGTTCCTCACACTCATCATCGGGGCAATCTATACATGGTACCGTCAGGGCTCGCGATAGCAGCACCCGTAGTCGTGCTCGCAGCCTCCTTAATTATCGACCGCACGATTGGCGATCCGCATTCCTCATACCACCCGGTGGCACTGCTCGGCCGGTGTATCGGCTGCTGGGGGGTACCGGCGCGGTTCAGCCCGCACCTGCAACGCGCCGCCGGAGTCCTGTTCTGGTTATTGACGGTGGCAGTGTTTGCCGTCCCCGTTTTTCTGTTCTCTCACTTTGCCCCGTGGTACCTGTATCTTCTCTTCGCACCGTTCCTGCTGAAATGCTGTTTTGCCTGGCGCTCGCTGGAGGAGCATGCAGGGGCGGTTGTCGAGGCGCTGAACGATAGTGCAGACGCCGGACGGGAAAGGGTGAAGATGCTCGTTTCACGGGATACAGCAGCGTTGGACAGGGAACATATCCTTTCAGCCGCCTATGAGTCGATGACCGAGAACCTGACTGACAGCATCATCTCCCCTCTCCTCTTCTATGCCGTGTTTGGTATTGCCGGGGCAGCATTCTTCCGGGCGGCAAATACCATGGATGCGATGCTGGGGTACCGGGACGAACGCGAGCGGCTCGGCTGGTTCTCTGCCCGGATGGATGACGTGCTCAACTTTATTCCCGCACGGCTCACGGTGCTCTACCTCCTCCTTTATTTTGCCGGCAGGGGGCGCTTTTCACCAGCCATAACTGTCATGCGGCGCGACGGGAAGAACCGGCCGGGCTTCAATGGCGGGATTGTGATGGGGGCGATGGCGGGTGGCGTGGGCATCAGGTTCGAAAAACCGGGCGTTTACACAATCGGGGATCCTCAACGGTCATTTGAAGACGGGGGGGCAGCAATCCTCCGGGCTGTCCGTACCGTGGCGATGATGGGAGCTGTGACTGCAGCAATCGTTGCTGTTGGTACGCTCTTTTTATTGGGATCATTGATCAATAGTACGGGCATATGAAACTTGAGGAACTGAGATTCGGGACAGAGCTTCTCAAGCGCGGCTTTGCATCCATGCAGAAAGGGGGCGTGATTATGGATGTGGTGGATGCCGGGCAGGCGAAGATCGCCGAGGAGGCGGGCGCCGTTGCTGTCATGGCGCTCGAACGGGTGCCTGCCGATATCAGGAAGGTGGGGGGCGTTGCCCGCATGGCTGACCCGGAGAAGGTTTCTGCAATCATTGATGCGGTATCGATCCCGGTGATGGGCAAGGTCCGGATCGGGCATTTCGTGGAAGCGCAGGTGCTGGAAGTTCTCGGTGTTGACATGATCGATGAGAGCGAAGTCCTCACTCCCGCAGACGAGCAATACCATATCGATAAGAAGCAATTTACCGTCCCCTTCGTCTGCGGCGCACGCGATCTCGGCGAGGCGCTGCGGAGGATCCACGAGGGTGCCGCGATGATCCGGACCAAGGGAGAAGCCGGTACCGGCAATGTGGTTGAGGCAGTCCGGCACATGCGTGCGATCATGGGATCAATCCGGGCGCTCAAAGGGATGGACCGGCAGGAAATGACCGACTATGCACGGGAGATCGAGGCGCCGGCAGAACTCGTAATCGAGTGCTCGGAACGCGGCAGGTTACCCGTCGTGAACTTCTCAGCCGGCGGGATTGCCACACCGTCAGACGCAGCGCTGATGATGCAGCTTGGCGCAGACGGTGTGTTTGTTGGATCAGGGATCTTCAAATCCTCAAATCCCGAGCGGATGGCAAAGGCGGTTGTCGAAGCAGTCAACCACTTCGATGATGCAAAGGTTATCGCATCGGTCAGCCGGG
>Ga0209253_10004142_pt1 | contig 12662 bp, 8 predicted proteins | sample FrelakmetBRP12BR_FD_187145 | JGI IMG/M metagenome (GOLD analysis project Ga0209253, IMG submission 187145) | Freshwater lake sediment microbial communities from the University of Notre Dame, USA, for methane emissions studies - BRP12 BR (SPAdes)... | ecosystem: Environmental > Aquatic >...
CGAAGAGGTGACCGGCATCGATCTGGTGGAGTGGATGGTACGGCAGGCTGCTGGAGGTATGCCGCCGCTGGATTCGTTCGACATCAGGCCGCGCGGTACTGCCATTCAGGTACGCGTATATGCCGAGAATCCGGCCAAAGATTTTCAGCCTTGCTGCGGGATGCTCACTGCCGCGGAATTTTCATCCGCGGTGCGCGTCGAAACCTGGGTGGAGCGCGGCATCGAAGTATCGCCGTTCTATGATCCGCTGCTGGCCAAGATCATCGCACATGCGGCAGAGCGTGAACAGGCCATCACCAACCTGCTGGCCGCACTCGACGCGACCGCACTGCACGGCATCGAAACCAACCTGGATTATCTCAGGCAGGTCTTGCACAGCACGCTGTTTCGCAGTGGCCAGCACACCACCAGTTTTCTGAACGGCTTCCATTACCTTGCACATACCATCGACGTGTTCGCCCCCGGTGTGCAGACCACGCTGCAGGATTATCCCGGGCGGCTGGGCTATTGGCATGTCGGCGTGCCACCATCCGGGCCGATGGATAGTCTGGCATTCCGTCTGGCCAATCGTCTGGTTGGCAACGTGCAGGACCAGGCCGGACTCGAGATCACCTTCATCGGCCCGACCCTGCGTTTCAACTGCGACAGTGTGATTGCCGTGACTGGCGCACCTGTCGAGGTGCGCCTGGATGGTGAACTATTGGTGCAATGGCAGTCGCATGCGGTCAAGGCGGGGGCTCTGCTACAGTTCGGGAAAATCGGAAACCATGGTTGCCGTGCTTATCTGGCGGTGCAGGGTGGCTTCCAGGTACCTGCTTATCTTGGCAGCAAAGCTACTTTCACGCTCGGTCAGTTCGGCGGACATGCCGGGCGTGCTTTGCGTAGCGGCGACGTGCTGCACATCACAGCGGCGCACAATCATGCCCGTTGCTCCCTGCTGCAGGAACTGATTCCGCACTATACCGATAGCTGGGAAATCGGCGTACTGTACGGTCCGCACGGGGCGCCAGATTTTTTCACCGAAGCGGATATCCGGAATTTTTTTTCGACTAGCTGGAAAGTGCACCACAATTCCAATCGCACCGGTGTGCGTTTGCTCGGCCCAAAACCGGAATGGGCGCGGAGCGATGGCGGCGAAGCGGGATTGCATCCATCCAACATTCACGACAACGCATACGCCATCGGCGCAGTGGATTTCACTGGCGACATGCCGGTGATACTGGGGCCGGACGGTCCCAGTCTGGGTGGTTTCGTCTGCCCAGTGACCATCGTCGCTGCCGAGCTATGGAAGACGGGGCAGCTCAAGCCGGGCGACAGCGTGCGTTTCCGCTGGATGGCAATGGAGCAGGCGCTGGCACTGGAGAAGTTGCAGGACGTGACCATCCGGCACCTTCGGTTGCCAAAAGTCATTCCGCCGCTGCCCAAGGCAAGCGCAATGGGCGGTCCCGTCCTGCACCGCATTCCGGAAAGCTCCCGGCAGGTACAGGTGGTGTATCGCCAGTCCGGTGACAAGAATCTGCTGATCGAATATGGTCCGCCGGTGCTTGATCTCAATCTACGCTTTCGCGTACATGCGCTGATGGAGTGGGTGCAACGAACCATTGATGTGGGGCGCCTGCAGGGCATCGTGGATCTGACACCGGGTATCCGTTCGCTGCAAATCCATTTTGATACGCGCGTGCTGTCGTGCGACAAGTTGCTGGGCATACTCATTGCTGCAGAGAAGAAGCTGCCAGCCATCGAGGAGATGAAAGTGCCGACGCGCATCGTGCACCTGCCGTTATCGTGGGACGATGCGGCGACGCGGTTGGCGATCGAGAAATACATGCAGTCGGTGCGCAACGATGCGCCGTGGTGTCCGAGCAATATCGAGTTTATCCGCCGCATCAACGGGCTGGGCAGCATCGAAGAGGTGCAGCACTTCCTGTTCGAGGCAAGCTACCTGGTGCTGGGGCTGGGCGACGTGTATCTGGGTGCGCCGGTGGCGACTCCACTGGATCCCCGTCATCGTCTGGTCACCACCAAATACAACCCGGCACGCACCTGGACTCCAGAGAACGCGGTAGGCATAGGTGGGGCTTATTTGTGCGTGTACGGCATGGAAGGTCCCGGCGGTTACCAGTTCGTCGGCCGTACTGTGCAGATGTGGAACCGCTATCGCGAGACTGCCGATTTCAAGTATGGCAAACCCTGGCTGCTGCGTTTTTTCGACCAGATCCGCTTTTATCCGGTGAGCGAAAGCGAGTTGCTTGAGCTGCGTAAGGACTTTATTGCCGGGCGCTTCAAGTTGCGCATGGAAGAAACCACTTTCAGCTTGAAACAGTACAACACCTTCCTGCAACAGAATGCGGTAGCAGTCAGTGTTTTCAAAGCCAGGCAGCAGGCCGCATTTGAAGCCGAGCGTGAACGCTGGAAGAGCAGTGGCCAAGCAGAATACGTGAGCGAAATCACGCTCGGCGAGGCGGATGTGCAGAGTGAACTTGATCTGCCAGCCGGGGCGCGTGCCATTGGTGCGCACGTGACCGGCACGGTGTGGAAGTTGCTGGCCAGGCAAGGGCAGCACGTCACGGCGGGAAGCCCACTGCTGATAGTTGAATCGATGAAAATGGAAATTGCGCTGGATGCGCCGATCAATGGCACGGTGCGGCAGCTATTTTGCAAGGAAGGTGAGCATGTATCCGCAGGGCAGATGCTGCTCGTGGTTCAGGAAGATTGAGCGGTCTCCCCGCTCACCGCAGCAGCGCGCCGAATTGCGGATCGGTGACAGTCTTCTTAATCAAGTCCTGAACGGCAGGGGTCAGCGCTCGGGCGGTCCGGTCGCAGGCAATATTTCTATCAAGGCTGCTCTCGAATTCGTAGCGGCTCGCTACTTTCATCGATTTTCCATTGCCGGAGTTAAGCGATAGAGACAGATCCCACCACCCGTTCGCAAGCAGTCCCCCGTGGCCGGATGAAAAATTGATTTCCGTAAGGCTGCCGATGAGCGATACGCCGTTGTCCGAGTAGATGTTGGCAAGCTTCAATTCATCGTTGAATGCTTTCTGGACAAACTGCGCAATGCTCATGCCGTCGGGCCCCAGTATTTTTCCTGTTATCAGTCGACAGCTTGCGCGGTAGTTGACAGGCGTCAACATGGTGGCGACCTTAACCTGGCTTCCGGCATATTTTTTCAGCGCCTGATGGTTGTCAACCAGGATTGAGTACCGCCCTGGAGTGATGGTTACGCAACCGGCAAGCAAGGTAATACCAATTAATGCAATGATTCTTCGCATGGATGATTTATTTTGTGCAGTAAATGCGGCAGTACCGCAGTGATGCCGGACGCCCTTTGTCCAAAATCCGGCATGGCAGATCGCTTACAAAGTACAGTTCCATAGAGGTACATATGATGGAAAGAATCGTCTGAGCATGCTTTAATCATACGGACCCCAGATACTTTCTTAACCATTTAATGGCAGGTAGACTATCCAAATTTTTCCTGACATACAAGGTTGATCATGTGAACAGTCAGAACCGGATGCCTCAAACGGGGTGTCGACTGGTGGCGGCCATCTTGATGGAACGGTTCAGCTGGAATTATGCGCCGTTATTGCAAGCTGAGGTGCTGATCAATGTTGATCTGATTTAATGCTAATTATATTGTGAGCGTGATACTTGCTCGAAGGAGTCTGCCATGTCACCAGAAGAGGATCTGTTCCCGCACCAGGATATACTGGCGCAGCTGCACGAAAGCCTGCCGCTATCCGATAAGCTGCGGTTCCTGCACCAGGTGATCCGTGAGGATTTTCCTTTTGTCGACCGCTTGTCCATTGCTCTTTTTGACGAGAAAACCAGCATGCTCAAAACTTATACCCATAGCACCGAGGGCGCCAGTCCCCTGGCCGCCTATGAAGCGCCGCTCGGAGCCGCTTCGTCACTGCGCGAGATCATGCAGCGCCGCCGTCCGCGCGTAGTGCAGGATCTGACCATTTTTTCCCATGGCACCCAGGAGCACACCAAACGGGTGGCGAGCACGGGTTATCGGGCCAGCTACACCATGCCGCTCTACCAGAGCAACACTTTTATCGGCTTCCTGTTTTTCAACTCCTTCAAACCTCACCCGTTCGTGCCGGAGGTGCTGCGCCAAATCGACATTTACGGCCACCTCATCGCCCTGATGGTCATCAATGAACTGACCGCCATCCGCACCCTGCTGGCTGCGGTGCAGGCAGCGCGCAGCATGACCCACTATCGTGATGTCGAAACCGGTTCGCACATCGACCGCACCGCGCACTATGCCCGCCTCATCGCGCGCGAATTGGCGCCACGCTATAATCTCAGCGACGAACAGATCGAGCATATTTTCCTGTTCTCGCCGCTGCACGACATTGGCAAGATCGGTATCCCGGACAGTGTTCTGCGCAAACCGGGCAAGCTTGATGAGGCGGAATTCAAGGTAATGATGACCCACCCGCAAAAAGGCCGCGAGATTATCGACGTCATCCTCGAGGATTTCAGCCTGGGCACATTCGGCCATGTCGGCATCATGCGCAACATTGCCGAATACCATCATGAGGCCATCGATGGCAGCGGCTATCCCAACGGTTTGAAGGGAGATGAGATTCCCATTGAGGCGCGCATCAGTGCTGTGGCAGACATATTCGACGCGCTTACCTCGCGCCGCACCTACAAAGCACCCTGGAGCAACGATGACGCCTTCGCCATGCTGCGGCGTATGGCCGATACCAAGCTTGATCGTGACTGCGTCGATGCCATGCTTAAAAATATTGACAAGGTGGAGGAGATCCAGCAGCGCTTCCGCGACGAAGGGGTGGTTTAAAAGGCAGAGGGAGGATGGCACAGTACTTGAGTGGGACGTACTACTGAGGAAAGCGGATGAACAATACAGCCAGATCCGATTCATGCTGGAGCCAGCCGTTTATCCTGTCCTGTGGTGAACACCCTGCAGGTGTGCGAGATACTCGTCCGACAGACCTTGCTGGCGGAGTGCTGGATGCGAAGACTTTCGACGCGATTGAAGCCGACCAACTGTTTGACTGCGTCAATCATGCCGACATGCGTGTCGGCCAATCTGTGCTTTACCGCTCGCTGGCGCGGCCCCCAACCAATGCCCAACTGGTGCGGGATAAACAGGAGGCGTTGCGCGAACTGGAGTCAAATCCGGGTCTGTGGGCAGCATTGCAGCATTTTGTCAAAGCGATGGCACCTGGTGAGCAGTCGCTCTACCATTTGCTCTACGGCACCTTCATCGGCGGTACCGCTATAGACAACCCCCGGACCGGGCGGGATGAAATGGAGTTCAACGGTTACGGTTATCACCAGTTTATCGATGGCACCGATTTTGCAGTCGATCTGGTCGAAGGGGCGGATGTGTTGCAGCAACCACAGAGCGCCTACCTGCGGAACCTGCTCGATACCATCCGCAACTTTGGTCGTTCGCACGCCTACGCTCTGATGCGTGGCTCCATCTACCTGGTGGAAGGAAAATTCAAGACGCAGGCGGAAAAGCCGCGCTATTTGCCTGCCCCCCGCTTTAGACCATCGATGATCAAGCCGCTGCCGATGTTATTCGCTTTGGCGGCAATCGGTGGAATCCTCTACTTCTTCCAGAGCATGCTGGCCGATCTCGGGGCGTCCTACATCGGCTATGGAATGCTGATGCTGGCAGTGCCGGTTCTCCCCGTTGTCCTGATCGCAATCAGCGCATCTGATCGCGATTTCGTCATCTACCCATTGCGCAAACAATTCAAGCGCAGTCCTGATCTGGCGCAAGCGCTGGAGGCACTGGGCATGATCGACGAATTGTTATCTTTCCGGCGTTACGCACTGGCCTTCGGCGGCGAGATGACGCTGCCGCAGATACTGGAAGGCGAGCGCCACTGTCTCAGCGTTACGCAGGCGAGAAACCCGCTTCTTGCCAGGAACAATCCGGACTACGTACCAAATGATGTCTTGCTCGATGACATTGGACGACTGCTGGTCATCACCGGGCCGAACAGCGGCGGCAAGACGGCCTATTGCAAGACCGTGACCCAGATTCAGTTGCTGGGCCAGATCGGCTGTTACATTCCCGCTATGGCAGCGCAGCTGGTACCGGCGGAGCGCATTTTCTACCAGGTGCCAGACCCAGGCCGGCTGGATGAGGGGATGGGGCGTTTCGGCCACGAATTGAAGCGTACGCGCGAGATCTTTTTCAACGCCACGGCGCGCGGCCTGATCGTACTGGATGAGCTTTCAGAAGGCACGATCTTCGAGGAAAAGATGGAGCTTTCCGAATATGTCCTCACGGGTTTTCACTCCCTGGGAGCGAGCACTCTGCTTGTTACCCACAGCCACGAGTTATGCGAGCGCCTGCAAGGCAAAGGATTGGGCCGTTACCTGCAGGGCGAGTTTTCATCACTTGGGCCAACCCATCGCCTGATACCGGGCGTATCGCGCGTGAGTCACGCTTATACCGGGTGGCAGCTGCGTTGGGTTTCAGCAAGGAAGACGTGGAGAAGCACCTGGCAACACGCACTGCGTGAATAAGGCTCGCGGGCACATATCTGGTCCATTCAGACCCCCGGCCGATGGTAATTCCTCACTCGTTAACCATCCTGGTCGCTCGTGTCCCGGCACGAAAGCTGCATTACCTCTGTCACCAGTGGTAACATGCGTAACCGCTCGTCCCGGCCCCGTCCCTGGAGGCGATAGGCGTAGCTTGCGGGTTTAATATGGGCTCCGGGTGTTAAGGATTAAATCATTTTGAAATCACTGGTTACTGGGGCAACTGGTTTTGTTGGTTCGGCGGTTGTGCGCTGTTTGCTGGCCGCCGGTCATGAAGTGCGCTGCCTGGTCAGGCCGGGAAACAACCGGCGTAATCTTGATAAATTGACTGTTGAAATTTCGGAAGGCGATCTGCGTGACGCTGCATCCTTGCAACGTGCGGTTAGCGGTTGCGACAATCTGTTCCATGTCGCTGCGGATTATCGGCTCTGGGTGCCAGATCCGGAAACCATGTATGACATCAATGTCATGGGAGCCCAGGCACTGATCCTTGCTGCTGCCGAGGCTGGCATAAAACGCATGGTATACACCAGCAGCGTGGCAACGCTGGGATTGAACGCTGATGGCACTCCGGCCAATGAAGAGACTCCTTCCAGCCTTGCCACCATGATCGGGCACTATAAGCGTTCCAAATTCCTGGCGGAGCAGGCTGTGCAGCAACTCACCAACGAACATAAGCTGTCGCTGGTTATTGTCAACCCTACCACCCCAATAGGGCCGCGTGATATCAAACCCACCCCCACTGGGCGCATTGTGCTGGATACGTTATGCGGGCGGATGCCGGCCTACATGAATACCGGTCTGAACGTCGCGCATGTTGATGATATTGCGCAGGGTCACCTGCTGGCATATGCCCACGGCAGAGCAGGGGAGCGTTATATCCTGGGCGGTGAAAACATGACCTTATTGCAAATACTGCAGACCATCGATGAGATCAGCGGTCGGCAGGTAAAGCGAATCAATCTTCCGGCAAATCTTGTTTTGCCCTTGGCCTGGGTGATGGAAAAAACCGCAATGACTGCGGGTACTGAGCCGCGTGTGTCAGTAGACAGTGTGCGCATGGCGAAGAAAAAGATGTTTTTCTCCAGTGAAAAAGCCATGCGTGAGCTGGGCTATCAATACCGGCCTGCAGTGGAAGCGCTCAGGGATGCGATCTCCTGGTTTCAGGATAATGGCTACTGTAGCGTGGTTTCAGTTCATCCGCTGCGGCAGGCGTAGCATTTCCCCCTGCCGCATCCCCTGATCACCGCAGTTTCAAATAATCCTCGTCGGTAATCTTGGTCCAGACCCGGGCTTTGGCAAGGAATGCTTTCTGACTTTCGATCACTTCCTTTGCTTCTGGCGATTTGGCAGCGAACTCGGCAAGCAGTTCGTCGTTGGCTTTTCGGAAGGCATCCAGTACCTCCTTGGGGAAAGTGCGGATTTTGACCTTGCCCTCTTGCTGCATTTTTTCCCACGCCAGCGTATTGCGGTAAAAAGACTCTGACAGCATATCGAGGGATGTTTCTTTCGCCGCTACCGCGATGATGGTTTTAAGATCTTCCGGCAGGGCATCAAACTTTTTCTTGTTGACGAACACATGCAATTCCGCGCCCGGCTCATGCCAGCCGGTGTAGTAGTAAGGTGCGATTTTATGGAATCCCATTTTCTCGTCATTGGCCGGGCCGATCCATTCCACCGCATCGATCGTGCCGCGCTCCAGCGCGGTATAAAGCTCACCGGGCGGAATACTCGTGGGTTTCATGCCAACTTTCTCCACCACTTCACCGGCATGGCCGGGAATGCGCATCTTCAAGCCATTCAGGTCTTTCAGCGAATTGATTTCCTTCCTGAACCAGCCGCCCATCTGAATGTGGGTATTTCCTCCAGGGAACGCGATGATGTTGTGCTTGGCGTAAACCTTGTTCAGCAAAGCCAGGCCGCCACCATAGTAATACCAGGCATTCATCTCGGTCGGGGTCATGCCGAACGGCGTGGCAGTAAAAAAAGTGGCGGCCGGGTCTTTGCCTTTGTAATAGTAGGAGGAGGTGTGTCCCATTTCATAGGAGCCGGAGCGCACCATGTCGAAAATGCCCAGCGGCGCCTTATGCTTGCCGGGTGCATCGATGGCGATGCTCATGCGCCCGGCCGACATTTTCCCCACATTGTCAGCAAAACGCTGGGCAGCATTGTGCAGCATGGGCGTTCCTTCTGGCCATGACATTGCGAGCCGCCACTTATACACGGGCTGGGCAGAGGCGCTTTGCATTGTTAGCGGCAGAACGAGCGCGATGACGGCGATCAATATGGGTAACAATTTCATTGTTCTCTCCTTGGTTATTATTTGATTCCCTGCAGCTACTCATCCAAACGGAGAAATCAAGCCAGGAAAAGCTATTATCAAAGCCAGGACCAATAGCTGCAGAAAAATAAACGGGATCACCCCGCGATAAATATCTACCGTACTGACCGAAGGTGGCGCCACCCCACGCAGATAGAATAGCGCAAAGCCGAACGGCGGCGTGAGAAAAGAAGTCTGCAAATTGACGGCAATCAGGATACCGAACCAGAGCGGATCTATGCCGAGCGTGACCAGTATCGGCGCAATCATGGGGACGAAAATATAGGCGATTTCAACAAAATCGATAAAAAAACCGAGCAGGAATATCGCCAGCATGGCAAGCACAATGAAGCCCCACTTGCCTCCTGGCAGGTGCTGCATGATCTGTTCCACCGCTTCGTCGCCGCCGGTATAGGTAAACACCATGGAGAAAAAAGTTGCTCCCGCGAGGATGGTGAACACCATGGCGCTGATCTTGGTGGCTTCCATCGCCACCTGGTGCAGCAGGGGAAATCTGAAATTTCCGCCAGCCAGCGCCAGCGCTATGGCCCCCGCCGCACCCATTGCGGCAGATTCGGTCGGCGTGGCGATACCGGCGAATACCGTTCCCAGCACAATCATCACCAGTGCAAGCGCGGGTACGATAGCCTTGAATGCCGTCCAATATTGTGTTGCGAGCGGCGCATTGTTACTGGGCATGGCGGGGGCGGCATCTTTTCTGACAAATGCCAGCATGAGAACGTAAATAATATAAACCGCTACCAGCAGCAAACCCGGAATCAACGCCGCCCGATACAAATCGCCTACCGGCTGCTGCAGCACATCGCCCAGGATGATGAGGATGATGGAAGGCGGGATGATTTGCCCGAGCGTACCTGAGGCGCAAATCACGCCGCTGGCCAATCGTTTGTCGTAATTATATTTCAGCATTACCGGCAGCGCGATCAGACCCATCGTCACGACCGATGCACCGACCACGCCGGTGGATGCTGCCAGTACCATGCCTACCAACACGGTGGATGCCGCCAGTCCGCCGCGCACGCGGCCAAACAGCGAGCCCATTGATTCCAGCATTCTCTCCGCAATGCCCGATCTTTCCAGCACCAGCCCCATGAAAATGAACAGCGGCACTGCCATCAGGGTGACGTTGGTCATGATCGAATGCATGCGCTCTGCCACCAACTGGAACAATTGCAGGCCTTCCGCATACAGTCCGAAGATCAGCGCCACGCCGCCGAAAGTGAACGCCACCGGGAAGCCCAGCGCCAGCAATACCAGACAGACAAGAAACATGGTGAGGCCGATCATACTTCTTCCCGGTGGATGTAGCCGGGCCCGGCAGTGGCATCTCCGCGCAGCAGGCGCACATTGCGCGAAATCACCGCCAGGGATTGCACCAGCACCAGCAAATAGCCGAGCGGAAGCAGTGCCTTGAAGGCGAAGCGGTAAGGCAGCCCGCCCGGATCGACGGACACTTCCTGTATCTGGTAGGAATAGGTAACGAAATCGTGGGAGCTGTACAGAATCAGCGTACACATGGGGATGACAAACAGCAGCGTACCGAGAATATCCACCACGGCCTTTGTGCGCGGATTCATGCGCCCATAAAATACATCCACCCGCACGTTGGCATTCTCGCGCATGGTGTAGGCCGCACCCAGCAAAAACATAGCGGCAAACAGGTGCCACTCCAGTTCCTGCATGGCGATGGAACCGGATGCAAAAACGTAGCGTGCAATCACATCGATGAACACCACGCCGATCATGGCCACGCACAGCCAGCCTGCAAGCCAGCCGAATGCCCCTGACAGCCGGTTGATGGCTTGCTCAAATTTGCGCAGGAAATTCATCTGAAATTTTTGGCTGTGGAGGCAAACCGAACGATACAACAGTGTGGTCTACCGGGAATCGGTACGCACTATTTCATGCTCTGCAGGTATGCGAGCGAGGCTTTAACCGCCCGCAACCGTCATCCGGTCTATCAACAAGGAGCCGCATTGTTTGGAACCCCGCACCAGCGTATCGCTACCCACTGCAGAGATGCCGAGCAGCATATCTTTCAGATTGCCGGCGATGGTGACTTCCTCGACTGCATGGCGGATTTCGCCGCCTTCCACCCAGTAGCCTGCCGCACCCCGGGAATAATCTCCCGTGACGGAATTCACGCCATGACCAAGCAACTCAGTCACCAGCAGTCCCTTACCCATTTTCCCGAGCAGCGCGGAAAATTCCAGTGGTGCATTGTTATCCAGAATCAGGTTGTGGTTGCCGCCGGCATTTCCGGTGGTGTGCAGTCCCAGTTTGCGCGCAGAATAACTGCCGAGGAAATAGCCCTGCACCACGCCATTCTCGACTACTTTGCGCTCAACTGTAGCGACACCTTCGTCGTCGAATGCGCCGCTGGCCAGGCCTTTTTTCAGATGAGGCAATTCGCGAATCTGAATATCCGGTGCAAATACCTGCTTGCCGATGCTGTCCAGCAGAAATGATGATTTCCGGTAAAGGCTGCCGCCGCTTACTGCACCGACAAAATGTCCTATCAGGCTCGAGGCAATGGGTGCCTCGAACAGCACCGGTACTTCGCAGGTGGCGATTTTTTTTGCACCCAGGCGCGCGACACTGCGCATCCCCGCTTTTTTGCCCACACTGCCAGCTTGCTCCAGATCGGTGGCGTCACGCGCTACGCTGTACCAGTAATCGCGTTGCATGGCGTCATCCCGGCCTGCGATCACCGCACAACTGATGCTGTGACGGGAAGTGGGATAACCACCCATGAAGCCAAGACTGTTGGCGTAAACAAACTGCGATTCACTCAGCGCAACGCTGCCGCCTTCAGAGTTGGTGATGCGCTTGTCGACTGCAAACGCCGCCGCCTCGCAGCTTTGGGCGAGCTGTATCGCTTGTTCCACCGGCAGATCCCATGGGAAGTACAAGTCGAGATCGGCAAATTCACGTGCCAGCAAATCAGCATCGGCCAGTCCCGCGCAGTCGTCCGCAGCGGTGTATCTGGCGATGGACAGGGCTGCCGCTACAGTAGCGCGCACTGCTTGCGGCGAGAAATCCGAAGTGCTGGCATTGCCACGTTTCTGGCCGATATAGACCGTCACTGCCAGACCTTTATCGCGGTTGTATTCAATCGTTTCCACTTCGCCCCGGCGCACCGTGACATTCTGACCGAAGCCGTCCGATACCTCGGTCTCGCAGGCACTGGCACCGCCTTCTCTGGCGTAATTCAGAATGTCGCGCGCGATTTGCTGGAGCGTTGCATAAGAATAGGAAAAACGTGCGGAGGAAGTGGCGATATCGTTCATGGGGTAGGTTTCACGGAAATTGCGGTGCACCAGAAAAATTGAACCTTATTTCCTGAGTCTAGGAGGCAGGTAGAAGGCGGTTCAAATAGGGTTATGAGTAGAATGGCGCTATGATAGCAGCTTCTTAACACCGCATTAAACAGGCCATCGTGCAAAACGACTTGAAAGATGATCCCGAACAGGATGCCGCGCCCAGCAAGACCCGCCGCAAGCAGGAAATGCACGCACTGCAGGACATCGGCGAACAATTGGTGGAACTCAATTCCAAGCAACTGGCCGAGCTTGATTTGCCTGAAGCGCTAATGGATGCCATCGTTGAAGCCAAGCGGCTGCGTAAACACGAAGCCCGGCGGCGGCAGATGCAATTTATCGGCAAGTTGATGCGCGAAGTGGATACGGCACCAATCCGGGAGAAGTTTGCTGCATGGGGCGGTGTAACCCGGCAACACACCGCATGGCTGCACTTGCTGGAACGCTGGCGCGAG
>Ga0209253_10004144_pt1 | contig 12660 bp, 9 predicted proteins | sample FrelakmetBRP12BR_FD_187145 | JGI IMG/M metagenome (GOLD analysis project Ga0209253, IMG submission 187145) | Freshwater lake sediment microbial communities from the University of Notre Dame, USA, for methane emissions studies - BRP12 BR (SPAdes)... | ecosystem: Environmental > Aquatic >...
CGAGACGCACACTTCGGCGATCGTCCCCGCGCGTGGCGACTTGATGTTGTTGTGCATCTTCATCGCGTCGAGCACCGCGACCAACTGCCCACGCGCGACGGCTTCGCCTGGACTCACGGCGATCTCGATGATGACGCCCGGCATCGGCGCGTTCAGCGACGCGCCGCCTCCGCCGGCAGGCTTGCGCAGGACCGGCGTGCCCGGCGCGGACGCCGGGGCCTTGCGCGCGACGCGCACCGCGGGCGCCGGCGCGCCGGCGCTGGAGGCGGTGCCGGCACCCTCCACCTGCGGCGCGATCGCGGCCTCGGGCAGGTCCTCTTCGCCCGCCAGTGTCACGACGTAGGCGTCGCCGCCGACCATCACCTCGAAACTGTCGATCGCGAGTTCGTTCACGTCGACCACGAATTCCCGGTCGCCGATCTCGAGCGTGTAGCGCCGCATCATCGTCCCCTTCGCTGCCAGGTCCGGTTCTGCCGCGCGCGCCCGGTGGCGACCCAGCGCGACGCGAACAGCGTGCTCCCTGGCCAGTAGCTGCGCATCATCGGCGCGGCCTCGCGGCGTCGCGCGGACACGTGCGCGAGCGTCGCGATCGTGATCGCGGCGATCACCTCCGGCGCGACGTTGTCGTTCGGTGCACCGTCGGTTGACACGGGCGCGACGGCGTCCTGCGGCGCGGCCACCGTATCCGCCGGCCGGTCGAGGCGCAGCACCAGCGTCAGCAACCCCCACAGCAGCGCGAGCATCGCGAACACGAGACCCATGCCGACGGCGGTCATCGACAGGCCCCAACTCAGGTTCTCCACGCAAAGCTCCCGGCGCGGTCGCGTTCAGCGTTCATCGGCAGGTTTCCCGTCACAGCGGCACGAGCCCGTGCTTCTTCGGCGGGTTCTGCTGCACCTTCGTGCGCAGCACCTCGAGCGCGCGCACGAGGCGCGGCCGCGTCTCGCGCGGCTCGATCACCTCGTCGATCTGGCCGACGTCGGCGGCGCGGTACGGATTGAAGAAGCGCTCGCGGTAGTACGCGACGAGTTCGCGTTCCTTCGCGTCGGGGTCGGCCGCCGCCTGCACGTCCTGGCGGTAGAGGACGCGCACCGCGGGTTCGGCGCCCATCACGGCGATCTGGCCGGTGGGCCACGCGAACGCCAGGTCGGTGCGCATCTGCTTGCTGCTCATCGCGACGTACGCGCCGCCCATCGCCTTGCGCGTGACGAGCGAGATCTTCGGGACCGTCGCCTCGCAGTACGCGTAGATGATCTTCGCGCCGTGCCGGATGACGCCGCCGTACTCCTGGTCGGTGCCGGGCAGGAAGCCGGGGCAGTCGATGAACGTGACGATCGGAATGTTGAACGCGTCGCAGATGCGGATGAAGCGCGCGATCTTGTCGGACGCGTCGATGTTGAGCGCGCCCGACATGTACGCCGGCTGGTTCGCGACGACGCCGACCGAGTAGCCGTCGAGGCGCGCGAAGCCGACCACCGCGTTCGGCGCGAACGCGGGCTGGATCTCGAGGAAACTCTCGTGGTCGAACACCATCGCGATCGCGTCGCGGATGTCGTAGGGCTGGTTCTCGTCGACGGGTATCAGCGAGTTGAGCGCCTCGTCCATCCGGTTGGGCGGATCGTGCGGCGTGACCTGCGGCGGGTCCTCGTTGTTGTTCTGCGGCAGGTACGACAGCAGGCGCTTGACGGTGCCGATGCCTTCGACTTCGGTGTCGGCGGCGAGGTGCGCGACGCCGCTCCTGCCCATGTGGACGTCCGCGCCGCCGAGCGCCAGCGCCGTGACTTCCTCACCCGTCACTGCCTTGATCACGTCGGGACCGGTCAGGAACATGAAGCTCGCGCCGGCCATGATCACGAAGTCGGTGAGCGCAGGCGAGTAGACGGCACCGCCGGCGCACGGCCCCATGATCAGCGAGATCTGCGGGATCACGCCCGACGCCATCACGTTGCGCACGAACACCTCGCCGTACGCGGCGAGGCTGCGCACGCCTTCCTGGATGCGCGCGCCGCCGGAGTCGTTGAGGCCGATGAGCGGGATGCCGCTTTCGAGCGCCAGGTCCTGGATCCGGCAGATCTTTTGCGCCTGCACCTCGGAAAACGAGCCGCCGAGCACGGTGAAGTCCTGCGCGAACACCGCCACGCGCCGGCCGTTGATCTTGCCGAAACCGGTGACGATGCCGTCGCCCGGGTAGCGGTGGTGCTCGAGCCCGAATTCGCTCACGTGATGCGTGGCGAGCGTGCCGAACTCCTGGAACGAGCCCTCGTCGAGCAGCAGCGCGAGGCGCTCGCGCGCCGTCAGCTTGCCGCGCGCGTGCTGCTGCTCGATGCGCTTCTGGCCGCCGCCGAGGATGGCGCGGCTGCGCATCTCGCGCAGCGTCGCTAAGTGTTCGCTCCCCTTGCCGTCCATGCCGCCCCTCCCGCAATTCCACAACTTGTCACTGTCGGACGGATGCGCGCCGCCGATGATGACCTGAATCAAACCGGCAGGCGGAAGGGGCCGTTTGTCCGCCACCTCGGCCAGTGACGCTACCGTCGCGTCAGGCTGCGTACCCCCGACACGATTGAATCTTGGGAAAAGGGGAAAAGGGGCCAGGTTCGAATTTCGCTCGTCGCGCGAGTTCCTTCGGCGAGGCAGTGCCGGGGAAAAGGGGCCAGGTTCGAATTTCGCTCGTCGCGCGAGTTCCTTCGGCGAGGCAGTGCCGCGAAATTCGAGCCTGGCCCCTTTTCCCTTTTCGCGGCAGTAGGCGTCCGCGCGCCCGCCGGGCGACAATCCGGCGTGCTCCCCTGAAAGGCCCGCCGCATGGACACTCGCGCCGCTCCCCTTCTCGCACGCTTCGGTCTTGCCCGCCGCAATCCGGGCGCCTGCATGGGCCCCGGCCAGTGGCGCGGGGGCGGCGAGCACATCGCCTCCGCCAATCCCGCCAATGGGAAGGCACTCGCGGACGTGACACTCGCGAATGCCGCCGACGTGGGCGCGGTGCTCGACGCCGCCGCGGGCGCGGCGCTCCGGTGGCGTGACGTCCCGGCGCCCGTCCGCGGCCACGCCATACGGCGCCTCGCCGAACTCCTGCGCGAGCACAAGGACGGGCTCGGCTCGCTCGTCGCGCTGGAGAACGGCAAGATCAAGGCCGAAGGCGACGGCGAGGTGCAGGAAATGATCGACATCGCGGACTTTGCCGTCGGCCAGTCGCGGATGCTCTATGGCAGGACGATGCACTCCGAGCGCGTCGCGCACCGGATGTACGAGCAATGGCACCCGCTCGGCGTCGTCGGCGTCGTCACGGCATTCAACTTCCCGGTTGCCGTCTGGGCGTGGAACGCGACGCTCGCTGCGGTCTGCGGCAACGCGGTCGTCTGGAAGCCGTCGCCGAAGACGCCGCTCACCGCGCTCGCCGTGCAGGCGCTTGCCAACCGCGTCGTCGAGGAGTTGGCGCTGCCCGCGATCTTCACGCTCGCGGTCACCGACAGCGCGCAGGCGCGGCGCATCGTCGACGATCCGCGCATCGCGCTCGTGTCGTTCACGGGGTCGTCGGCCGTCGGCCGCGACATCGCGACGCGCGTCGCCGGCCGCTTCGGACGGACGTTGCTCGAATGTGCGGGCAACAACGCGCTCGTCGTCGCCGAGGACGCCGACCTCGACCTTGTCGTGCCGGCCGTGCTGTTCGGCGCCGTCGGCACGGCGGGGCAGCGCTGCACGACGACGCGCCGCCTCATCGTGCACGACGCGCGCGCCGCGGAGCTCGAGCGGCGGCTCGTGCACGCCTACGCGCAGGTACGCATCGGCGATCCGCTCTCACCGGACACGCTGATGGGTCCGTTGATCGACGGCGACGCGGTCGCCGCATTCGAGCGCACGCTCGCCGAGGTCGCCGCCGCCGGCGGCCGCATCGTGTGCGGCGGTCGCGTGCTGCCGGGCCCCGGTCACTGGGTCGAGCCGACGATCGTCGCCGGCGCCCGCAACGACTGGCCGTGCGTGCAGCGCGAGACGTTCGCTCCGATCCTCTACCTGATGACGTTCGCCACGACGGCCGAGGCGATCGCGCTGAACAACGGCGTGCCGCAGGGCCTGTCGAGTGCGCTCTTCACGCGCGACGTGCGTACCGCAGAGGCGTTCCTCGCGGCGAGCGGCAGCGATTGCGGGATCGCGAATGTGAATATCGGCACGTCGGGCGCGGAGATCGGCGGTGCGTTCGGCGGCGAGAAGGAGACCGGCGGCGGCCGCGAGGCCGGCTCCGATGCGTGGCAGGCCTATATGCGGCGGCAGACGAACACGATCAACTGGAGCCGCGAGTTGCCGCTCGCGCAGGGGATCAGGTTCGGCGCGGCGTGAGAACCGCGATCAGCCGCGCGACGCAACCGCGTTGTGCGCGCCGACCCACGCGAAGTACGGCCGCTCGGCGGCCCACCACAGCGCGGTCGCCGCCAGCGCGGACGCCGCGAACCCGCCTGCGAAAATCGCGAGCGCGGTGCCCAGCAGGCCCAGCGCCTCGACGTGTCCGGTGACGGCACGCGCGACCAGCACCACGAGCATCCAGTGCACGAGGTAGAACGAGTAACTGATACGGCCGAGTGCACGCAGCGGCGCACGCGTGAAGATCCACGCGACCGCATTTCCCGGGGCGACGCTCTTCGCGATCAGCAGCACCGCGGCAGCGCCGAATGCCGGCAGCACGACGAGCGCAGGCACGGACGCGACGAGCGCGGTTGAGGTCACGGCGAGGTAGGCGAGCAGCACGAAGGGCGTGGGCACGCGCGCGGCGAACGCGCGCAGCGGTGCCTCGTGCACGGCCAGCGCGACGCCGGCAAAGAGCAGCGCCCAGCACAGCACCATCGCGTCGGCGCCGAGGGCCACCGCGGCAATGGGCGCGGCGATCCCGCCCGCCCACAGCGCGGCGCCGCCGCGCCGCCCCGCGGCACGCGCGAGGACCGCGAGCGCCGGGAACGCGAAATAGAAGGTCATCTCGTAGAACAGCGACCACGTGACGATGTTGAACGGCACGATGCCGGATCCCGGCGCGCCGTTGAGGAACAGCGCATTGGCGAGCAGCCGCAGCCCGTCGGGTGGCACCCACGTGCCGGACGCGTACGCGAACACGAGCGATCCCGCGAACGACAGCAGGAACGCGGGATAGATGCGCAGTGTGCGGCGCCACGCGAACGTCGCGTACGGCAGTGCCGGCCGCGGCCACCACATGCGGCCGATCAGGAAGCCCGACAGCACGAAGAAGAGGAACACGCCGTGGTGCGACGCGTACAGCCAGAAGAGCACGCGCGTGCCCAGCGGGTCGAGCGCCGTGAAGTGCGCCTGGCCGAAGTCGAGGCCCAACGCGATCGCCGCCGCGTTGCCGGCCGCATGCACGCAGAACACGAGGAGGACGGCAAAGCCGCGCACACCGTCGAGCGCGTCGAAATGGCCGGACGTCTTGCGCGGCGGCACTGTGCCTGCGGCCGCCACCTTGACGGACGTCACGCGCGCGCCGCGCGTTACGAGGCTTTCGGCTTGCGCGCCGCGGACTTGCCGGCGGCCGCCGGCTTTGGCGCTGCCTTCGTCGCCGCGGCCTTGCGCACTACCGGAGTCTTGGTCGCCGGCTTTGCCGCGGCTTTCGCCGTCGCCGCCTTCGCGGTCGCCGGCTTCTTCGCGGACGTCTTCGCCGGCGCGCGGGCGGCCGTCTTGGCGGCGGCCCGTGCGGTGCGGGCGGGCGCGGGCTTGCCGGTCTTCGCGGCGAGCAGCGCCAGCGCGTCGTCGAGCGTCAGCGTATCGACCTGGTCGCGGTCGGGAATCGTCGCGTTGACCGCGCCGTGCTTCACGTACGGCCCGTAGCGCCCGCTGTGCAGTTCGACCGGCGCGCGCGTCTTCGGATGCGCGCCCAGAACGCGGAGCGCGGTCGCCGGCCGCGCGCCGCGGCCGCGCGCCTTGGTCGGGTCCTTCGCCTCGAATTCGAAGCCGATGTTGCCGTCCTTCTGCACGACGAGGAACGCGGAGAACGGCCGGCGCGTGCGCGACGACACGAACTGCAGCAGGTCGGTCTTCTTCGTCGCGAGCAGCTTGCGCACCTGCTCCGCCTCGACCGGACGTTGCAGGATCGTGCGGCCCGAGCGGAAATCGCAGGTCTTGTCGGGTCCGACGGCCTTTTCGCACACGTAGAGGTTGCCGTGCTCGAACACGCGCGCCGCGCACTTGGGGCAGGCCCCGAGCGCCGTCTGCGCCGAGAAGTCCGGCGCCACGGTGTCGTCGAGCGCATCCGCGTTGCCGAAGTCGAACACGACCTCGTTCGCGTCGTTCATCTTGAGCTTGGCCGAGAACGGCCGGCCCATCTTGCTGCGGAAGCCCTCGAGGGGACCGATCTCGCGCTCCTTGACCAGGACGTCGGCCTCCTGCGGCTCGATCTGGCGGCCGCCCATGATCTTCCAGAACGCGAAGTCGCACGCGGGATTCACGCACTGGAATTTCTTGTACTTCTCGTGCAGCTCGCCGCCGCATTTCGGGCACGGCGTGCCGAGCGTGGCGAAGTCGCCGGGGATCGTGTCGCTCTCGTAGTTCTTCGCCTGGCCGACGATGTGCTCGGTCATCGCGACGATCTCGTTCATGAACGTGTCGCGCGCGAGCTTGCCGTGCTCCATCTGCGCGAGCTTGAACTCCCATTCCGCCGTGAGTTCCGGAGAGAAGAGCTCGGGGACGCCCAGTCCGTGCAGCAGCGTCATCAGCGAGAACGCCTTCGCGGTCGGCACGAGTTCCTTGCCTTCGCGGTAGATGTAGCGCTCCGTGATGAGGCCCTCGATGATCGCCGCGCGCGTGGCCGGCGTGCCGAGGCCCTTCTCGCGCATCGCCTCGCGCAGCTCGTCGTCCTCGATCAGCTTGCCCGCGCCTTCCATCGCCGACAGCAGCGTGGCTTCGTTCAGGCGGGGGGGCGGGCGCGTGACGAGCGGCACGACGTCGACCTTCTCGGTGGCCACCTTCTCGTTGGGCTGCACCGGCGGCAGCGACGCCTCGTCGCCCTGCGCCTCCTTGCCGTAGACGGCAAGCCAGCCCGGGTTCACGAGCACCTTGCCCTCGGTCTTGAACGGCTCGTCCTCGACGCGCGTGATCCGCGTCGTGACGAGGTGCTCGGCCGCCGGATAGAACACGGCGAGGAAGCGCCGCACGACGAGGTCGTAGAGCTTGCCCTCGACCTCGTTGAGGCTCTTCGGGCGCACGAGCGTCGGGATGATCGCGAAGTGGTCGGAGATCTTCGAGTTGTCGAAGATCCGCTTGTTCGGCCGCACCCATTTCTGCTTGAGGATCTCGCGCGCGAAGCCGCCGAACGCGTTGGTCTCGCGGAGCTCCTCCAGCGTGGCGGTCACGGTGCCGATGTAGTCCTCCGGCAGCGCGCGGGCATCGGTCCGCGGATACGTGAGGACCTTGTGCTTTTCGTAGAGCGCCTGCGCGAGCGACAGCGTCGTGCGCGCCGAGAATCCGAAGCGGCCGTTGGCCTCGCGCTGCAGGCTCGTGAGGTCGTACAGGAGCGGCGGACTCTGCGTCGTCGGCTTCGCTTCCTCGGTGACGATACCCGGCTTGCCCGCGCACTTGTCGGCGACGCTGCGCGCGCGCGCCTCCTCCCACACGCGCTCGGCGCGCAGGTCGGGGTCGTCCTCCGAGCGCTTGAACTTCTCGTCGAACCACCGGCCCGTGTACTCGCCGCCGGCGGCGCGGAACGTGCCGACGATCTCCCAGTAGTCGCGCGGCCGGAACGCGCGGATCTTCTCCTCGCGGTCGACGAGGATCGCGAGCGTGGGCGTCTGCACGCGGCCCACCGTCGTCAGCTGGAACCCGCCCGACTTGGAGTTGAACGCCGTCATCGCGCGGGTGCCGTTGATGCCGACGAGCCAGTCGGCCTCCGACCGGCAGACGGCGGCGTCGGCCAGCGGCAGCATCGTCTCGTCGCTGCGCAGCTGGCCGAACCCATCGCGGACCGCGGCGGGCGTCATCGACTGCAGCCACAGCCGCTGGATCGGTTTGCCGGACTTCGCGTACTGGACGATGTACCGGAAGATGAGCTCGCCCTCGCGCCCGGCGTCGCATGCGTTGATGAGCGCGCCGACGTCCTTGCGCTTGATGAGCTTCAGCAGCGTCTTGAGCCGGTTCTCGTTCTTCTCGATCGGCTTCAGCGCGAACTTCGACGGGACCGCCGGCAGGTGCGCGAACGTCCATTTGCCGCGCTTGACCTCCTCCTCCTCGGGCATGCCGATCTCGAGCAGGTGACCGACGGCCGACGACAGCACGTACCGGTCGCTCTCGAAAAAGTCGTCATGGCGCGTGAAGCCGCCCAGCGCGCGCGCGATGTCCGCGGCGACGGAAGGTTTCTCGGCAATGATGAGGGTCTTGGGCAAGGGCGGGGGTCGAGGCAAAAAGGACGCAGATACTACTCCAGGTTGCTGACGAGGCGAAATTTCGGGGAAAAGCTCCCCGAAATTTCACCCCGTGCCGGATTACCACGATCGGCTTGGGGCGGCCCGGCGCTGATCGCGTAGAAACGGCACGAAGCGCGCCGCTGCCTCATTGAATCGCCTTCCCATACGCAACGGCTGTCTGTCGGCAGCCCGCCACTCCTCGCGGACGCGCGCTGCGCGCCTTGGCTGCGCCCCGGTCGGAGAGGCGTACCGCCGTGCGCTCCGCGCGCTCGCTCAGTAGCGCGCGATGCGGTGGTCGCTGACCGGTTGGCGCAACGGATGCTACGCCTTATCTCCGCCGCTGCCATTGCCCTCCCGCGATCCGGGCGACGACGCCCTCGATTTCGAGCTCGGCCAGCTCGGCCGCGATCGCGTTCGCGGTGCCGCCGGTCCGCGCGACCAGAGTGTCGACGTCGGCCGGGTCGTCGCCTAGTGCGGCGAGCAATGGAAGGTCCGACGTGGGGCCGGCCCGGTCCGGACCCACGGGGACCGCCATACCGAGTTCCTCGAGCACGTGCTGCGCGGTCTCGACGAGCTTGGCGCCCTCGCGGATCAGCTTGTGGCAACCCTTCGACAGCGGCGAATGGATCGAGCCCGGGATCGCGAAGACCTCGCGTCCCTGCTCGCCCGCGTAGCGGGCGGTGATGAGCGAGCCGGACGCGAGCGCGGCCTCGACGACCAGCACGCCTCGCGCGAGTCCGCTGATCAGGCGGTTGCGGCGCGGGAAGTTCGTCTCCCGGGGCGGCGTGCCGGGCGGGAACTCCGACACGAGCCCGCCTCGTGCCGCGATCAGGTGCGCGAGGTCGCGGTTGCGCGCGGGGTAGACGCGATCGAGGCCCGTGCCGACGACCGCGAGCGTCGACGCCGGACCGTCCAAGCCGCCTTCGTGCGCTGCCGCGTCGATGCCGAGCGCCAGCCCCGACACGATCGTTAGGCCCGCATCCGAAAGCGCGCGCGCGAAGCTGCGCGCGTTGTCGACGCCTTGCGGCGTCGCGTTGCGGCTGCCGACGATCGCCAGTGCGGGCCGGTTCAGCAGTTCGCGCCTGCCGACGTAGTACAGCACCGGCGGCGAATGACCGAGTTCGAGCAGTGCCTGCGGATAGTCGGCGTCGCCCCACGCGATCAGGTCATGGCCGGGTTCCGCGAGCCAGGCATGCGCGCGCGCGCGCGTGTCGGCGGCGATCGGGGCGGCCAGCCGCGCGACGACCGCGTCGGGCACCACCGCCGACCACTGCGCGCGGGTGGCCGCGAGGATCATCTCCGGGCCGCCGAACGCGCGCAGCAACGCGACGAGCGCGGTCGGCGGCAGCGCGCGCAGCGACAGTGCGGCCCAGGCTTCGCGGTTCGCGGGGACGGCATCCATGGGGCGACTATGGACCGCCCACGGCGACGCGGGCTATCCAACCGTCAGACGAGGCACGGCCCCGATGGGGCCTACGGCTTGCGGGCGTAGTCGCCGGGACGTATCGCGTCCGTCGTGTTGAGGACCACGCCGAACGACACGCGGTCGAACGTGCGGAACACGAACAGAAGTCCCGTGCGCTCGTCGGCCGGCGCCACGAATTCCTTCGGCGTGAACACCGTCGTCGGATCGAGGAAGCGCAGGATGATTGTCTGTTGCCGGGACGGCCGCGGGTCCTCGATGGGCTCGATGACGCGATAGATCGCGAGCACGTGCCCGACCTCGATGCCGTCGGCTGCGCCCTGGTCCAGCGTTACGATGCCGCCACGGCCGGTCTCGAGGCTGCCGTAGGGTACGCGCAGGATGCGCGCGTTCACCGGCTTGTCGGGCGCGTGCGGCACGTAGTTGACGAGCGTCTCGCGCGGCGCAGGCAGCATGCGGTCGCCGACCAGGATTTCCTCGACTGCCGACTCGATGCGCACGGTGGCGAGATCGCCGAACTTCTCGACGCGCGCGGTGCCGAGGAACTTGCTCTCGTAGCCCAGCACCTCCTTGCCGTCGAAGCTGACGATCGCGCCTGCGGGCCGGTAGATGTACCAGTAGTCGCCGGCGTTCTGGTCGATGCCGAGCACATAGACGATGTCGCCCGCGCCGCGGATCACGCGCTCGCGTTCGCGGCCGCGCAGGATCTGCGCCGAGTCATAGAGGCCGGAAGGACCCGTGACCAGCGGCCGCGACAGGTACGGCTCGATGTCGTTAGGCGGGATGCTCGGGATCGCCTTCACGTCGAGCGACGACACGCGCGTCGTCGGCGACAGCACGACCGTGTCGCGTGCGAGCGTGAGCTGCGGCTGCCCGTCGACGTATTCGAGGCGGACGACGTCACCGGGGTAGATGAGGTGCGGGTTCTTGATCTGGTCGCGATTCATGCGCCAGATATCCGGCCACCGCCACGGTTCCTTCAGAAACTTGCCCGAAATGCCCCAGAGCGTGTCGCCCTTCTGCACGGTGTAGCTCGTGGGCGCGCCGTCCGCTATGGCAGGCGCTTGGGCGTACGCGACGCCGGCAACGGCCAGCACGCACGCGGCAAGCGCTGCGGCGGCAAGTCGAGGTGCTATGGTAAACTGTTGAAGCATAACGCCTCTTCCCGGTCGGGCGCACTTGGCGGACGGGTTGCTATCGTCCTAAACCGCCGCAAAATAAGGACTTAACACGGATTCTGCATCCGGTACGTTGCATTTGGCAAGCTATGGCCCTTCTGCCCATCCTCGAATACCCCGATCCGCGTCTCAAAAAAGTTGCGGCACCGGTCAAGTCGTTCACGCCGGACATCGTCAAGCTGGTCCGCGACATGGCCGAAACCATGTACGCGGCGCCGGGGATCGGCCTCGCCGCCACCCAGGTCGACGTGCACAAGCAGATCATCGTCATCGACATTTCCGAGGCCAAGGACGACCTGCTCGTCCTCGTCAATCCGGAGATCGTCGCCGCCGAGGGCGAGGCGGAGTGCGAGGAGGGTTGCCTGTCGGTCCCGGGGTACTACGACAAGGTCACCCGGGCGGCCAGGATCACGGTCCGGGCGCGCAACGAGCGCGGCGAACCGATCGAGCGGACCGCGGAGGGCCTCCTCGCCGTATGCATCCAGCACGAAATGGACCACTTGATCGGCAGGATGTTCGTCGACTACCTGTCGCCGCTCAAGCGCGCACGCTTGGCCGCCAAGCAACGCAAGAAGCAGCGGCTTGCCGGCTGACGGTTCGCCGTCCACGCTACCGGGTCGCCTGTCCACCGTGACCGCCGGGTCCCTGCGTGTCGGCTTTGCCGGCACTCCCGCCTTCGCCGCCGACGCGCTCGCCGCGATCCTCGCCGCGGGCTTCGCGGTGCCGTTGGTCCTGACGCAGCCCGATCGCCCGCAGGGCCGCGGCCTGCGCGTCGCGTCCTCGCCCGTGAAGGAGCTCGCGGCCGCGCACGGCATCCCCGTGCTCCAGCCGGCGACGCTCAAGACGCCTGAAGGCCGCGCAGAGGCGTCGGCGGTCCGCGTCGACGTGCTGGTCGTGGCCGCCTATGGGCTCATCCTGCCGCCGGCGGTCCTCGCGTGGCCGCGGTACGGCAGCATCAACATCCACGCGTCGAAGCTGCCGCGCTGGCGCGGCGCTGCGCCGATCCAGCGCGCACTGCTGGCTGGCGACGTCGGCACCGGCGTGACCGTGATGCAGATGGACGAAGGGCTCGACACCGGCCCGATGATTGACGTTGTCGAAGTGGCCATCGCGCCGCGCGAGACCGCGGGCACGCTGACCGCGAAGCTCGCTGCCGCCGGCGCGGCCGCGATCGTGGCCGTCCTCGAGCGGCTCGCGCGCGAAGGCAAGCTCCCAGCCGTGGCGCAGCCGGGCGATGGCGTTACATATGCCGTGAAGATCGGCCGCGACGACGCGCGGCTCGACTGGTCGCAGCCGGCGGTAGCGCTCGACCGCGCGGTCCGGGCATTCGACCCGGTGCCCGGCGCGTTCACGTCCTGGCTAGGGCAGCCGCTCAAGGTGTGGGGTGCCGAGCCCCTGCCCCCGGCCGTCGCGGCGGCGGAGGTCGTTCCTCCAGCGGGGACGATCGTCGCGGTGGGCGCGGGCGGCGTGGACGTTGCGTGCGGTGAAGGCCTGTTGCGCGTGAAGACGGTCCAGCCCGCGGGCGGCAAGCGGATGGCCTCCTCGGCGTTCGCCGCGGGTCGGGCGCTGGCACCCGGCGCACGGTTCGGCACCGACGCGGACGCGCAGTGACGCGCGGCACCGGCGCGTGGCCGGAGCAGGAGCCCCCGCATGCAGCATGAGCAGCGGCTGG
>Ga0209253_10004146_pt1 | contig 12659 bp, 14 predicted proteins | sample FrelakmetBRP12BR_FD_187145 | JGI IMG/M metagenome (GOLD analysis project Ga0209253, IMG submission 187145) | Freshwater lake sediment microbial communities from the University of Notre Dame, USA, for methane emissions studies - BRP12 BR (SPAdes)... | ecosystem: Environmental > Aquatic >...
TTGATCACGCCGAACACATGCTCGACCTTGGCGCACCCGCGTCTCCTTGCCGTGCAGCAGATACGGCAGCGCCTCGCGATCGGCGACATTGGCCGCCGTGGCCAGCACCGTGTGGACCAGTTTGCTACTGGTGTCGCCGCTGTCAGTGACGATCATCTTGATGCTCTTGCTCGTCGCGGCATTCATCGTCGCGACGAAACCGGGCCCGCTCAATAAACAAGGAGCAGGGAAGGGCGCCGAGCACTGGCCCGTCTTGCCGAAGAAGGTACTCGCACCGTTCACGCGGCCACTCATTGCGATCGCCGCCCTGGCCGCGCTCTCCGCCCACGCCTCCGACTGCTATTCGATCAAGGACCCCGACGCGCGCAGCGACTGCCTTGCCAGGACGAAGTGACGCGCCAAGGCACGTGCTGTGCGCAGCAGGCTCAACACCTCAGCTCAGATTCACACGCCTGCGGCCGTCGCTTGGGCGTTGCTGACCGATACGCGCGCCTGGCCGCGGTGGGGCCCGCGCATCCGCGCGGTCGATGCACCCACGCACTTCATCACCGCTGGCACGCGCGGCCGCGTGCAGACCGCGGTCGGGGTCTGGCTGCCATTTGAGATCACGCACTGGGAGGAGGGGAGCCACTGGTCCTGGACAGTCGCCGGCATCCCTGCCACCGGGCATCTCATCGAGGCGACAGGTCCCGACAGCTGCCGAGTGACCTTCACGATTCCCGCGTGGGCGCCGTTCTACCTGCCCGTGTGTCGCGCCGCGCTGCGTGCCATTGGACGGCTCGCAACCCGGGTTGAACAGTCACGCTAACGCTCGCTGCGCACCTGCACGATGCCCACGGCCAGCAAGAACACAAACGGCCAGAAGGTGAACAGCCACAGGCCCTCCAATACGACCAGCAACGGCGCCGCCCACGGCGCCAGCAACGCGACCACGGCCAGCGGCACCGACCCCAGTGCAAACAGCGCGAGCGCAATCCGTACCCACCGATTCCGCAGATACGCCTTCACGTTGCGGTCTCCCGGATTCCACTCGCGCCGTGACGCATCATCGCCTGGAGGAGGCATTGCCGGCCGCCACCTCGGCTTCGCGCAACAGGGCCGCGGTCTCGGGCTTGTTCGCCCATTCCGCCCAGTCCCGCGCGGTCTTGCCTTCGGCGTCGCGGAGCAGGGGATCGGCGCCGGCCTCGAGCAACATGCGCACGACCTCTGCATTTCCCGACACCGCCGCCGTCATCAGCGGCGTGCGTCCGTCGGTGGAGACCGATCCCCGAGAATCGTCCGCGGCGCACGGCTCGACACTGCGCGAACCCAGCATGTCCTCGGGCCGGTTCGGATTCGCGCCGCGCTGGATCAGCAGCTGCACGATCGCTGGATCACCGCGATAGACGGCGTACATCAGCGCTTCCCAGCCGCCTTTCGCGGCAATGTCGATGCGCGCGCCCGCGGCGAGCGCCGCCTGTACGCGCCCAAGGTCTCCGTCCTCTGCTGCGACGAAGAGTTCGCAATCCACCGGCGTCGGAGCCTGACGCTTCCAGACGAACTCCTGCTGCTGCCAATTCCACGCCAGGGACAGTGGCACGCTGACGGCCACGAGCGCCGCCAGCACGAGCGCAGGCTTGCGCCCACCGCGAGTCCCGCGGGCCAATGGCCATGCGATCAGGCACATCACGCCGTACGCGCGGTCGATTCCGTTCACGAAGTCGCGCGTGCGCTGCGAAGGGTCGATGACTTCGCCCATGACCTGCAGCATTGCCACAAACAGCGTCGCGACGGCGAGCAGACGCAGCACCGGGTCCCGACTGAACAAGGCACCCCAGCATGCCAGGATCGCGAGCGGCGGCATGATCAACAGGCTCTCGAAGTAGTACTGCACGATCCCGCTGCGGTCGAGATCGAACAGCAGGTGCCACTGGAAGCGCAGTTCAACCAACCCAATTGCGAAGAATGCCGCATAGGTCGCGAGCTGAAGCCACGAGGTGGGTGGGCGATCCGCCGTGGTCACTTTGAAGCTTCCTCAGCCAGGAACCCTCGCACCGCCCCGAGATACACGGGTGACAGATCGAGCGTGTTGTGCCCGACGCCCGGGACCACCTCGACTCTGACCTGGCTCGCCGGAAACGCCTTGACCAGGGCCTCCGATCGCGCCCGCGGAATGATCTCATCCTCGCCCGCAATGACGATCAGTACCGGTGCTCTTACACGACCCGCGCGACTCGCCGACTCGTAACGGTCGCGCATCAGCAACCCGATCGGCAGGAACCGGATGTGCGCCCGCGCCACGTTGACCAGACTGTCGTACGCGGTGACCAGCACCAGCCGCTCCACCGGGCGCGCACTCGCGAGCTGCACCGCGATACCGCTCCCCAGGCTGCGTCCCATCACCGTGATGTCCGAGTGCTCACCACGCACGTGCTCGTAGACCGCGAGTGCATCGGCGAACAACGCGGTCTCAGACGGCCGCCCGGAGCTGCCGCCATAACCGCGATAGTTCACGAGATACAGCGAATGCGTTGGAAACGCTGCCGAGAACAGGTCGAGGTTCCCGGCCACGTCCTCCGCATTGCCGCCAAAGTAGACGAGCGCCCTGGATCCCGCGCGCGGCACGACCCAGACCTTGAGACGCTCCCCTTGCGAATCGATCCACAGGACCTGCGCGTCAGGCCGGTGCGTTTCCGGAACGGGAAAATAGATCTGCGCCCGCTGCGTCGCATACACCCAGGCGCACAGCCCGATGTACGCGAGTCCCGCAATCACGATCAATGACCCGATGGCGCGCACTGGCCAGAGTACCTCTCATGCAGGCGCCGACCCCGACCCGGATGCCGTCACCGCGCCGGCGGCATCGGCTCCCAGTGCTGGTTCGACTCGAGGTTAGGGTTGTAGCTCGGACTCGCGGTGATGACGTACTCGCCGAGGTCGTTGGCCCAGGCGTAGCCGTACCCGGAGGGCAGTTCGACTTCGGTGCCGGCGTGCGGATCGGTGAAGCGTTCCACGCCCCGCACGTAGTCGGTGAAGTTCTCTGCCGCGCGGTCCTGCGCGGCCTGGCGTCGCTCCCAGTCGGCCTGCTGCTCGGCGCGCATGTCACTGCCGGCCTTGGCCGCGATCTCTCCGGCGCGCCCGACCGCCTGGATGCCACGAATCGCCATCTGCGCCAGGTACTCCTTGGTGTTCACGACCTTGGCGAACCACTGCGGATTCACCTGCAGCGAAAACAGCATGGTCTGGAACAGCGGCGCGTGCGCATCGAGCTCGCCGCGTGCCGCGCGGAACGAGAACACATAGTCGACGAACCAGTAATCGATGAAGGAGGGGCCGGCCAGCATCGACGGCGGCAGCCGCGTCACGAAGTGAGTCACCGCGGCATACATCTCCTCCTCAAAGGCTTGCCCGTTCGCGCGATACGCGAAGCGGAGCTTCCCCGCATCGCCCTGGGACTCGACGCCGGGCGCCGCCGGACCGAGGGCCAGCTTCGCCAGATCAGGGACGGCCTCGCGCTTCAGCACCTCGAAACTGTCGATCCCAGCGCGGAACTGCGGCAGCAGCACGCGGGCAAAGGCGCCCTCGAGATCGACTGGAGACGCGACCAGCGTGCCGAAGCGCAACGTCCCGGGCGGATTCGTCGACAGGAACAGCGGATTGTCGGTCCAGAAGAACGACTGTGTCGGCAGCAGCTCGAATTGCTCCGAGCCCTGCGGGTTGAAGAACCGGAAGCGCGAGCTCGCCGGCAACGCCGGATTGTTCGCCCACTGGATGCCTCCCTGCACTTGCCATCCCTTGGGAATCAGCAGTCGAAACGCCTCGAGTCCCACCGCCGGATCGACGTAGCTGTAAGTGACAAACGTCAGCGGCGCAGCGGGCGCTGCGCGGGTCCCGGCCGCGCCCAAAGTTGCTCCCATTGCCACGCCGAGCAGCAGCAGACCGAACACGCAGCGGGGAACTGGTAGGCGCATCCTGACAACGAAACTACTCTCGGGCCCGCCTTATCGGTATTCGTAATTGTTGAAAGCGCGCCAGGCCTCACTCGCCTCACATCCCGAACAACCCGCGATCATCCTCACGCGTCAAAGCCGCATCCAGCCGGGCACGGCGCATACAGCAGCGGCATGGACGACCTGCTGATGGACCTGGCCTGGAGTGCAATCCGTGCCTGGCGACTCACCCAGCGGCAGCACACGCCACGCGTCGCAGCGGGGCAGTAGGCCGCGAGCTGGTGGTCGTGTTCATGGAGTCCGACGATGCTGCCGAGGTCGATCATGGGGCGAGGTTCGCCGAAGGCAGGCTCGCGCGGTGAGTCGCGGGAAAGCGGGCACAAACATCGGTCACTGGTGCGACGCAGCAAACCAGCGTCACCTGTCCGGGTGCTGGCTGGCGTTCGCCGGGCTCAATACCCGCGCTTTTCTTGTATTGCACCGCGTCTTGCATGCCGCGTGTGAAAGGCGTATTTGGTCCGCAAAGACCATAACCAGAATGCTCCGGAAGTCATCTGAATTGGGGACGGAGAGAAGCAGGGGCTGACCCAAAAATGCCAAGTTCACGGTCGACGCGACCGACATGGCTGGAAACTCGGGGGAGGTCAGGAAGGTGAGAATTTCGTCGCTGTCTGCGTTCTTGATGCTGGGGGCCGTATCAGCCACTGATGTCAAAACCAGTTTCTACTACGACTATTCACATCCCGAGACACAACTGGCAAGTAGCGCTGTCGAAGATGGAATCGGCCTTGCAAGTGAAGGCCAGAAAACGTCTCGAGTGGCTACCGACGATTACATGATGGTGCAACTCGGGCAGGGAAAGATCTTCTCGGAGATCGGACAGGGCCTGCGTGAGTTGACGAGTCTCGATCGGTGTTGGCGCAACGGCGAGCAGCGTGACGATGTTTATGGAAATGTTGCCAGGTTGTGCGCAGCGCTCAGGGAGCCTTTATAGCCCAGCTTCGATAGCGCTCACTGAATCGAACCCTGGCCCCGCGCCGCGGTTTCTGCCTCCTGATAAACGCCAGGGATGTTCGCGATGACGGGTGCCTCGGGGCGCGGCATCATTGCGTGCATGGAAACCCGCATTCCCGACTTCGGTGACGTGGTGGGCCTCATCCGCCTCTACAGGCAGACTATCGAGAACATCCGCTCGATGGACATTCCCGAGGCGGACAAGCGAGCGTTGATCGAGGAGATCGAGGCGCAGTACAAGGTGGCGAAGGCAGCGGCGGAGTCGGGCAATAACACGCAGTTTTGGCCGCTGAAGCCTCCGGGGGAAAGTGGCACCTAGTAGCCAAGACCGCGCGGCGGGGTAGGGCAGTCGGACTACCGTAATTCCACCTCCAGCCCATAGGCGCAAAAGCACGCGCCCGCTACCAACGCATTCGAAGCGAACGGCCCCTGTGTAGCCGTCTTGCTTCTGCCATCTCAAGCCATCCGTCAGGTTGCGCGTGGCACGGGCGACGGCACATGCTGCATAGTTCAACACAGGCCAGAAAGCGAGTAGTCAAGTGAAACGACCAGATCAGGTCTGCGAGAGTTGCTGGCGCGTGAGCAGGGCATCGCCGGTTCCGGTGACCGAGATCGCCTGCCATCACAACAAGGTGCTCGCGACATGGCATGCGGATACGGATGAGTGGACATACCAGCACCGCGTCGCCCGTAAGCGGCCCACCCAGAAGCAAAGCGAGCAACTGGCGCAGATGTTCGACCAGGCAAGCTCCGCGACCCGACGACGGGATGAGCCGTGACAACACGTGTCGCGCGGCAGGGAACATGACGCGATGGACACCGTCACGATCAATCGAGCGCCGGTCTTGACGTTATGGGCTGCCGTAGTCGCGGAGCGCCTTGGGTTCGATCGCGAAGAGGCGCTTACGCTCGGCAAGTCTGTCGCCGGACTGACCGCCCAGTCGAAGGGCCAACGACTTGGAATCTTCACGCCCTCTCCGGAGGCTGTTCGCCGGCAGCGAGCGGAGAAAGCGAAAGCCGCAGGCGTGTTCCACGTCGCGCTCCTGGGCCGGGCAGTGCCCGTTCTGCATACAGACGAGGGCCTGAGGGCTGCGGGCAAGGACCAGAAGCCGGTGGTCCCAGCGAGCGTCCAGAAATACCTTGTATCGAAGTTCGGCGATACGTTGCCCGCGGTGCGGCACGCGATGGAGACGCTGGCAGAGTCGCGGGATCCAGAGGCACTTGCGGACGAGGGATTCCGGCTCTACGAGGCGTTCCGGCCCGTGGTGCCGGCGGGCGAGTCGGGATGGGGGGCGAAAGGGACGCTGAGCTTGGCCAGGATTGCGGCGCTGGGCGGGAAAAACAGGAAATAGCCTGCCACCGGCGTCGTCCAGGCAAGGATTTCGCGCAAAAGAGATGCTGCTTCGAAATGCAAGCGCAGACGACTTCGGCTCCATCGTGGTGTTGAACCAGCGGGAAGTTCAGCAGACCAGCCCGATGGACCTGGCACGCCTGCGTGAGCTGGCGCAGATGTCGAGCTATCACAAGGTGGCCGTGGTCGATGGCCGCATCGCGGCGTTCCTGCTGGCGATGCGGGAGGACGCGCCGTACCTTAACGACAACTACGCCTGGTTTGCCGCGAGGTTTGCGCAATTCATCTACGTTGATCGGATCGTCGTCAGCTCGGAATTCGCCGGCTTGAAGGTCGGCAGTCGGCTGTACGAGGACCTGTTCGATTACGCGCGGTCGCAAGGCATCAATGCGATCACCTGTGAATACAACGTTCAGCCGCCGAATCCTGCCTCGCAGCGGTTCCACGACAAGTTCGGCTTCAAAGAGCTGGGCCAGCAATGGGTGGCTCAAGGTACCAAGCTGGTCTCGCTGCAGGTGGCGGAGGTTGGCGCGGCAGTGGCGACGACGTGACGTTGACCCCGCGATCCGCGGTGCTTGGGTGAGGCTGTACGGCGGCGTGATAAGGCGGGCGCGACGGGGCAGGGCTCAGCCGGGTTTTCGCGCCGAAAGATGCGTCGGGCAATGCTCGCCCGTATCCAGCACCGGGATCATCCTTGACCAGATGCCGATGTTCTGGTCCACGAAATCCTGCCCGACGATCCGGGCCGCCGCCGCTCCCACCGGGCCGCGTAGCCGCTCCAGTTCGGCGCGGGCCTGACCTCGGTACCACAGGTTGCGCGAGGTGGTCGATACCTCGACAAACCCCGCCTGCGTCATTGCCTCGTGATAACGGGCCGGGGTGGCCATGCCGAAATCCAGCCCCTCGGCGGCGATATAGGCGGCCATCTGCGGCGAAGGCGCGCCTTCGGTGCCGATCAGCCAATCAGAGGCCAGAAACCGTCCGCCGGGTTTCAGGACCCGGAAGACTTCGCGCATCAGGGCGTGCTTGTCGGGGATATGGACGATGGCTTCCTTGGAGAACACCACGTCGAACGTGGCGGGCGGAAAAGACAGTCGGCCGGGGGCAACCTTGACCAGACCGATGCGGTCGCTCAGTCCGTGACGGGCCACCAAAGCGCGGGCATGGGTCAGCACCGGGTCTTCCACATCGATGCCGCAGACATAGGCGGCGCCGTGGGTCGTGACCAGCGCCACGTCGACGCCGCCCGCGCCGCAGCCGATGTCCAGCACCGACAGCCCGGTCAGCTCATGGCTGCCGATCACCCGCGCCACCTCCTCTGCGCCACCGGGCGACAGAAAGCCTTCGCCCCAGACCGCCTCCAGCATCGCGATCATCCGGGGCGGGTAATGGCTGTCGTCGTCGCTCATCCGTCCTGCTCTCTCGTCGGAACCGCGACGATAGGAAGGCCCGAATGGCCCGTCAATGTGGCTAGCGACGGTTGGTGAACTAGTTGGAATGGATTGAGGAGGACGCACGAACCGAGGAGGCCGGTACAGTTGCACCCGAGTTGCAATCTCGGTCGATTCCCTGCAATTCACAGGGAATGCAATTCCCACCCTCGCCGCCAATTGACCGCCCGTGACCCTGGCGCGGTCAGTCGCTCCGGGCCTGGTTCACGCCCGCCGCATCGATCTCAACCACAACTGGTGGCCACGACCACGGTCGCAACCGACGCCGCCGAAGCATGGGAGTCGACAGTCGCCGGAGTGACCACCGCATGACCCGCGTCGGCCCAGCCCAGGATACCGTCCGCGAGCGACATTGGATCGACGAAACCCATCCTCAGCAGCGCCTCGGCCGCCAGCGCCGACCGGCCGCCGCTCAGGCAATACAGCACCACCGGCCGCTGGCGATGCGACAGGGCCTCGGCCGTCTGGTAGTTGACGGCGGGGTGCCCGTCGACTTCGAACTCGAGCAGGCCGCGCGGAATGTTGACTGCCCCAGGCAGGTGACCGTCGGCGAATTCCTCCGGCTCGCGTACGTCGACGATCGGACAGCCGAATTTCTGCAGCTCGAGCAGCTCGGCCGGACCGATTTCGCGGATCAATGTCTTGGCGGCGGCGACGAGGTCGCGGACGGAGTAGCTCATGCCGGGATGATCGTCGCCAGGCCGTTCCGCCGTCTAATGCCGGTGTGTCAGGAACTCATGCCGGCGGGTTCTTTGGGGCGGCATTCGGCCGGAGATTGAAAACGGTGCCTGTGATCCAGGTAGTCGGGTACCGAGACGTATCCCGACTAGCCAGACCACCGGCACCGCGTGCGCGGGCGACAGTCGTCGCAGGCCGTCAGCCGCCGTCCAGGTCGCGCACGGTCGCGCTGACCTTGGCCACGCCGATCGGGAAGCCGCTCTTGAACGCCGTCACCTTGAACACGCCATTGAGTGCGTCGGCTGCACTCTGTGTCAGTGACAGCTTGGCGCCCTTGATCGACAGGTGAGCCGCGCCTCCGGACGACGGGATCACTTCGGGAGCCTGGGTGAGCACGACCCGGAACAGGGGAATCCGCCCGACGATGGTGTCATTCGCCTTGACGACGCCGGTCAGCCGCAGGTGGCCGCCCAGGTTCTCGATGATGAATGAGGTCAGGGCCACGCGAGTGTCGCCGGCCGTGAGCGTCAAGCCACCGGAGTGCAGGATCTCGAGCTTCGGCCCGTTGGCATCGAGTTCGCCGGTCGGGATGGGGAAGGCGACCTTGGCGGAATTGGACGTGGGTATGAGCGAACCCGGGAGCACGCTGCCCGGCGCCACGCCCAGCGAACCCAGCGCGTCGACGAAACTGGGATAGAGCGCCACTTCGGTGGCGCCCCTGGTGAGCTGCACGGACGGGGCCGCGGATGCCGGGACCGCGAAGCTGAGCGCGGCGGACGCGGCTACGGCGAGCGCTGCGGTGCGGGTGCGAACGAGTGCTGAGAGTTTCATGGCGATTTATCCTCGAGGTTGAACTGCGAATGAAGGGTGATGTGTGGCAGCGGACGTCGTGGAGGTTATGGCAAGCCATGTGAAGGCCACGTGAAGGCCGCGTACAGGCGACGTGAAAACCGCAGGCCACTTTTCCGCGGCTGCCACTGTTCACGGGCTGAGAGGATTGGGCGTGCCTGGCCGTGGCTCGAGCCGGATGCCTGGCACTGGATGAGTGCTAATCTCTGCGACCGTGGAGACGCGCTCATTGAACCCAGACGCCACCGGATCGAGCATCCTGCTCGTCGAGGACAATCGCGACATTGCGGAGATGGTGGTCGAATTCCTCGAGCGAAAAGGCTATGCGGTGGATTACGCCGGCGACGGCGTGACCGGGCTGCACCTTGCGGTCACGAACCCCTACGATGTGATCGTCCTGGACCTGATGTTGCCGGGGCTGGACGGCCTTGCCATGTGCCGCAAGCTGCGTGAGGAAGCGAAGCGCGACACACCGCTGCTGATGCTGACCGCGCGCGATACCGTGAACGACAAGATCGCGGGCCTCGACGCCGGCGCCGACGATTACCTGGTCAAGCCGTTCGAGATCCGGGAACTCGAGGCGAGGATCCGTACCCTGCTTCGCCGCCAGCGCGGTGCCGTCGTGGCCGAGACCTTGCGCGTCGCCGATCTGCTGATCGATACCTCCACGCTGCAGGTCACGCGCGCCGGCCAGTCGATCAAGCTGATGCCGATCGGCCTCAAGCTGCTGATGGTCCTCATGCGCGCATCGCCGCGCATCGTCAGTCGGCAACAGCTCGAGCGCGAGGTCTGGGGCGACGTGCTGCCGGACTCCGATACCCTGCGCAGCCACCTGTACGCGCTGCGCAAGGCAATCGACAAGCCCTTCGAGCGGCCGCTGCTGCACACGGTCGCGGGTGCCGGCTACCGCATCGCCTTGAGCCATGAAGAAAAGTAGCGGCTCCGGTCGAGGCATCGGCGCACGGCTCAGCCGGGCCTTCCTGCTGCAGGCCACCTTCATCAGCGTGGCGGCAGTCGTCGGCGTCTTCGTTGCGGGTGCACTGCTCGAGCGCTTGCTGATCCGCGAAGCCTTGCGGGACGAGGCGGCGCATTTCTGGGAGCAGCGCTCAGCACGGCCGGATTTCCCGCTGCCGAACACCCGCAATCTGACGGGCTACATCGATGATGTGCCCGATGCGCTGCGACCACTCGGGCTCGGCTACCATCCCTGGCGCCACGACGCGGTCGAGTATCTCGTGTACGTCAGCGAGCGCCAGGGCACGCGTCTCTACCTCACCTTCGATGGCAGCAGCGTCGCGCGACTCGCGGCCTACTATGGGCTCGCACCCTTGGCGCTCGTCTTGCTGGTGCTGTACCTGTCGACCTGGCTCGGGTTCCGCGCCTCGCGACGGGCCGTGTCGCCCGTCATGGCCCTGGCGCGTTCCGTGCGTCAGCTCGACCCCAACGCCCCGGACCCCGCGGTCTTCGAGCCCGACCACCTGCCATTCGGCGCCGACGACGAGGTCGGCGAACTCTCGGCGGCGCTCGCACGGTTCGCCCAGCGGATCAATGAGTTCATGGAGCGTGAGCGGCATTTCACGCGCGATGCGAGCCACGAGCTGCGCAGTCCCCTCACGGTGATCCGGATGGCCTCCGACGTGCTCCTGCAGGGCACGAGCCTCGGGGAGTCGGAGCGACGCACGGTCGAGAGAATTCGTCGCTCGGCGCTCGACATGGAGGAATTGACGGCGGCCTTCCTGTTGCTCGCGCGCGAGTCGGAGACGGGTCTGCCGATGGAGACTGTGTGCATCAACGACGTGGTTGCCGCCGAACTCGAGCGCGCGCAACCGCTCGCTGCAGGCAGGCCGGTCGTGCTGCAACTCGACGCCCGCTGCCGCCTCTCGCTAAGGGCTCCCGAGAAGGTGCTCTCGGCGCTGCTCGGCAACCTGCTGCGCAACGCCTTCGCATACACGGACGCAGGAACGGTCCGTGTCGAGATTCATCCCGACGCGGTCGTGATCGAGGACACGGGCGTCGGCCTGCCTGCCGGGCGCTATCGCGACATGGAGCAACCGTTCGTGCGCGGGTCCAGCGCAAGGCCCGGCTACGGCGTCGGTCTCACGATCGTGCGGCGGCTGTCCGACCGGTTCGGCTGGCCTGTCGAGTTCACCAGCCAGGCCGGTGTCGGCACGCGGGCCAGGGTCGCATTCACCGGGGCCACGGCCACGCCGCTCGAGGGCTGACCTGGCTCTACCCCCTTGTCCCTGGATCAGCGCGCTGCTGTCGCGATCAGGCGTGCGTAGAACTCGGCCGTGCGCCGCATGTTGTCCAGCGTCATGTGCTCGTTCGTGCCGTGGATCATCTGCAGCTCGCTGATCGACGCCACGATCGGCTGGAAGCGATAGATGTCCTCGGCCAGCCCGGCCATGTGGCGACTGTCGGTCGTGGCCGTGACGAGGCCGGGCGCAACGGGAGTTCGCTCGTCACCCGCCGCGAGTTCCGCCAGGACGCGGTAGGCCGTCGAGGTGCTCGACGACACCGGTGAAGGGTCGTAGGCAGGGCCTTCCCAGGCAAGCTTGACGCCGAGACCGCTGGTCGCTGCCGCAGCACGCTGCATCACGTCCTCCGCAGTCAGGCCCGGCGCAATGCGGTAGTTGATCCAGGCGGTCGCGTCCTGCGGCAGCACGTTCTCTTTCGGGCTGCCGCGCAGCATCGTCGGCGCGATCGTCGTGTGCAGCGTCGCAGCGCCCGCGTCCGTTGCCGCGATCTGCCGCACGAGCAGTGGGCGGAACAACCATTCATTCGCGACGGCGACGCGAACGAGGAGCGGTGCATCCGGCGCGAGTGCGCGCACCATGTCGGCCGCCGGTCCCTTGAACTCGAGCGGAAAAGCTGCGTCGGTGATGGCCAGCACGGCCCTGGCGAGCACTTCGACGCCCGTCTCGGGTGGCGGCGCAGAAGAATGCCCGCCTGCGGCGGGCGCGGTGACCTTCAGCGTCGCGTAGCCCTTCTCGGCAATGCCGATCAGCGCCACGGGTCGGCCAAGCAGCGGGAAATCGGCGATGACGGCCAGGCCTTCGTCGAGCACGAATGCCGCGTGCACGCCCCGGGCTTGCAGCAGCTGCGCTGCTGCGTGCGCCCCCGTGCCGCCAGCCTCTTCGTCGTGCCCGCTGACCACGTAGACGGTGCGACGGGGTACGAACCCGCTGGTGACCAGCGACTCGATACCCTCGAACAAGCCGATCATCGACCCCTTGTCGTCGACGGCGCCACGACCCCACACCGCGCCGTCCGCGATCACGCCGTCGTACGGCGGGTGCGACCAGTCCTGCTCGGTGCCACTCGTCACGGGGACGACGTCGTGGTGAGCCAGCAGGACGATCGGCGCGAGCGACGGGTCTGTGCCGC
>Ga0209253_10004147_pt1 | contig 12657 bp, 12 predicted proteins | sample FrelakmetBRP12BR_FD_187145 | JGI IMG/M metagenome (GOLD analysis project Ga0209253, IMG submission 187145) | Freshwater lake sediment microbial communities from the University of Notre Dame, USA, for methane emissions studies - BRP12 BR (SPAdes)... | ecosystem: Environmental > Aquatic >...
CGTCGCGATACTTGCACAATCGCGCGTCCTCACAAGAGGGGGGTTGCGGTTGCTGCCGCCGGGTGTGTCATTCGCTCCTCTCTTCGAGTTGGCCCACTCCTCCTTCCAACGTCAGCGCCAGAATCTCCGGCAGACTCCCTCCCAGGATACCGCGCATCTCTCCATACATCCCAACGGTATTCAGGACGACGCGCTCGATCTGCTTCTCGCGTTCCTTCCAGATTCGCTCCATGGCGCGCCGCTCGCGCTGCAACTCGTTCTGCAGGGCCGTGAAGGCTTCGACGATGCCTTGCACCTTGGTGCGAAACTGGTCTCCGGCGAGGTATCGATAGAGCACCTCCATCTTCTCGTTCTTGCCTTCCCCGGCGGTGTGAGCGAACGCGACCTGGACCAGTTGTTCGCGCAGAGCCAGCGCGAGCGCCGGCCAGGCTCGCGGGCTGGCGACCCATACGCCTTCGATCAGACCGAACTCGTACATGCCCGGCGGCAGGGTCACGCTGATCAGCACCGCGAGATTGCCCTGCACCGCGCGGGTGTCGTCCTTCAATTTGGCGAGCCAGGCGTGCTGCCAATGCTTGGTATTCTTGGTCTCCCAGACGATGCGGCCACACAGCTGCCCTTGCCCGTTGCGCACCTCCTGAATCAGATCGGCGCCGGTGATTCCTTGCGGGACCGGCTGGATCGCATCCCACGGAAACTCCCGCTCCAGCGCTGCCTGGATGTCGACCTCCAGGACCTCGCCCTGCGTCTGCTGCGAGCCTTGCTCGCTCTTGCGCTTCATCTCGTCGACCAGCCTCTTGAGCTCCTCGATCTTGGCATCCCTTTCCTTGAGCTTGAGCGATTGCTCGTCGTCCACCGACTTGCGGATGGTATCTTCCAGCTTGCTTTTCTCGTCGTCGAGCTTGCGCGCGACCTCCAGATCGAGCTCGCGGCCGCGCGCCTCCAAGGCAGCCTTTTCGATTCGCAACGCGAGTTCTGCTCGCTGTGCCTCGCGGGCCTTGCGCTGCTGCTCGGCGAGCTGCTCCTGAACGACTTTGAGCTCGTGCTCGAACCGCTCTCGGGCCTCGTCCTGTGCCTGCTCGGCCGTCGCTTTGGCTTTGGCTTCCGCTGCAGCGACCGCGTGCTTCAGCCTCGATTCGTACGCGGCGTGGAGTCCAGCTTCAAGCTGGCCCCGCACCTGGGCGGTGAGGGCCTCGGTGAGCGCAATCGCGTAGCCGCAGTTGGGGCAGGTAAGGACGGTATCGGTCATGACATGGACTCAAGAATGAATATCGATCTGCTTCCTAAGGGGGCAGCGCGTTTTGTTGGACTCGCGATCTTGCCACGATTCCAGCGACATGCCTCTTCGGCTGCGCCGTCAGCACCTCGTTACGGCGACTCCCTCAAACGCTTTTCCCGAGCACGCGACGCAAAGCGGTCTCCAGCCATCGGAACCCCACTCGCTCCTGTTCCAGCCGCACCCGGGTCCGGATTCGGTTGTCCCGGAGTTCATCGTATAGCGCCTGCTCCGAGTCGTTGAGCCTGGGCAGATCGTGCACGACCTGATCGGATTCCTCACCCCACAGCGTGTCGTGGGCCATTAGCGTCTCCCGGTCCATGAGGAAGGATGCGACATGCCGGTAGCGACCTCGCAGCTGGTCGAGAATGGCGAAGCCGTGGGTATCGATATCGCCCCAGTAGTGGATGGAACAGTGGGCGAGCCAGCGCGCCCGCGCCAGGGCATCCCAGCCGTAGCCCGCGCCGAAGATGACAATCGACTCTGCTGCCTGCGGGAACGCCAGGAAGTTGGTCTCGTTCTCGGTGATGAACACCCGCCGGATGGGCACCGTCAATCCCGTGAAGCTATCCGCATCGAGCGTGATGTCTGGCAGAGCAGGGCCAGGAAGCAACCCGATCCCTGGGTCGAGCAGGCGAAACCGGATTCGAACGGGTTTGTCGCGAAAGCCGTACCGCGCGGCGAACTGGCTCGTGCCGGACCTGGCCCTATCGATCGCATCCGGCGGCAGCGCCAGATCCAGGAGTTCGGTGAGTACCCCGCGATGCGCCTCGATGAACTTCGTGTGGATGCCGGGCACATCGACCTGGCGCAGATAGATGGCTGGGCGCGGATGGCGCGCAACCCAATCCACAACTGCCAACAGGCCCGCCCAGTCTCCACCCAGTTCGATGGCGTGCAACGGCCTCTTCCCAAGCCAGGCGACTAGCGTCGGCTGCATTGATCGAGTGAGCGCCAAGAGGTCCCTGAAGCGGGCTACGTCACCCTGCTTGCGGATTATCCCGGCCGCACTTTCGAGGTCATCGACCCAGATTGACGCCGGCACACGCTGGAGACCCAGGATCCGGTGGTTGACTTCGCGCCATTCGATGCGGATCCTGGGTAATGCTGCGAGTTCGGCGATCCAGGCCCGCACGGCAGAGAACCGTTCCGCAAGCTCAACAGAGGTCGGCCCCTTGAATGCAAGGCGAAGCGGGAAGACTGGTTCGCCGCTGACCAGACTGCGCGCCAACTCCCCACGTGCCCAGAGGCGGCATAGCTGCGCCTTCAGATCGCCCGCAGTGGTCCAGCTCATGCAGACAGTTCTGCCTTGCGGGCCCGGTATTCCTGAATTGACAGGTTGCGCAGCAACGATGCCCGGCCGCCCTCATTGTGCACGAAGCCAACGCTCGCGACGAAGGGCTCTATGACATGGATTTTTTGCAGAGGGGTGACAATCAGAAGCTGCAGGTTGAGCTGTTGAAATAGATTGAGCCCGTATTGAGCCGATTCGTCGGAACCGCGCCCAAACGCCTCGTCGATCACCACGAAGCGGAATGAGCGCGAACGTATCGCACCCCATTCCAGACCGAACTGATAGGCGAGGCTCGCCGCGAGGATCGTGTAGGCGAGCTTTTCTTTCTGGCCACCAGATTTGCCGGCGGAATCGGAGTAATGCTCGTGCTCGGCTCCGGTCTCGCGCCAGCGCTCGCTGGCGCCAAACAGAAACCAGTTGCGCACATCGGTGACCTTAGCGGTCCAGCGCCGGTCCTGCTCCGAGAGCCCCTCACGGCCTCGGAAGCGGTCGATGATGGACTTGACCTGCAGGAACTTGGCTTCCGAGTACTGCCCATCGTCGGAGCCGATCAACGAGCCTTCCGTGCAGGCTCGCAGCTCCGCCTGGAAGTCGCGAATGTCCGCATCCAGGCTCAGCTGCGATTCCAGTACGATGTAACGTCCGGGGTTGTAGTCAATCTGCGTGAGCGATTCGTTGATTCGCGCGATGCGCTCCTTAATGGTCTCGCGCTCGCGAGCGAGCTGCGCATTGAAGTTGGCGATCTCGTTGATCGTGTTGACGTTCAGCAGCTCCTTGAAGCGGGCCTCGAAACGGGGCAGATCATCGCGGCACAAGCGACCGAGGAGATCTCGGTATTCGAAGGTTGCGTCGATACTGGCGTCGAACTCGGCTGTCTCCAGCTTGAAGAGATCCTTGAACGCCATCATGGCCTGGATGATCCTGTCGCGCAGGCGCTTCAACTTCAGATCCTCGGCGTCGATGCGCGACTGCAGCCAGGACCGGACGTCCTGTTCGCGGTTGTCGCATGATTCCACGGTCAACTGATGTTCGCCAAGCGCCTCCGCGCGCATCGTCTCCAGCCGATCCGCCAACAGCACCGCGCTTCCGACATCGACCCGAGCCTGTTCGGCGACCGCCTCGGTTTGCGCCCTTAACACCCGGGCGTCGCTCTCTCGCTGCTCAGTCCTGGAACGCTTGTCCCTGGCGGCTTCCAGCTCTGCTTCTGTTCTGGCGAGCATCGCGCTGGCTTCATTTAGCTGCTGATTGAGCTGCTTCAAGACGTCCGATGTGGACTCCAGGCGTTGTCGCTCGTCGATCAGCGCCGCAATCTCGGTGGCGACGGCCGGCCAGTCGATCTCCTCGAAGTCGGCGAACTCCTCCAGACGCGCCAGGGCATCCAGGCGGTGCCCCAGCGCTTGTCGCTCGATCTGAACCTCGCTGATGACCCCGGCGATCTCTCCCAAGCGCGCTTCCAGCTGACGTGACTTCGCTTCCAGTGCGGCTATCTTGGAGGTGTTCGTCCACCCCAGCACGTAGCGGCTGCGGTCCTCGATGTGGTGGCGGTCGTCCTTCTCGTGTCGCCCGGTCGGATCCTTGATCTGGCCGCTCCGGGTAATGGCCCTCGTCTCGCGCCGAAACTGCTCCTGCGTGGTGCAGCAGGCTACGTCAAAGCGATGCGCAAGCTCGCGCTCCAGCCAGTCGTAGAAGGCCGAGTCGGGTTTAACGGAAAGCTTTCGCACCAGCGAGTCGCGGTGCAAATCGGGCAAGTCGCCACTCCGGACCGGGCGGACGTGGAAATAAACCAACCGAGCGCGCAGGTGGTTGCGGTCTACCCAGTCGGTCACGTCTTTGTACAGAGCCTCGGGTACCAGGAGGGACAAGCCAAATCCGCGCAACAGGCGTTCGGCTGCGCCTTCCCAGTCGCGTTCCTCCGCGCGCACCTGAAGCAGCTCTCCCGCGAAGGGCATCTCGTCCTCCGCGACTTTCAGCACTTCGCAAAGCGCTGCGCGAATCCTGATCTGCTGATCATCGATGTTGCTCCGGCGGCGCTTGAGACTTTCTATCTCCGCCTGCAGCGCGTCGTGCTCGAGCTTGCCCTGACGCAATGTCACGCCGCGTTCAGTGAGCGTATTCTGCAGATCGGCGTCCCGATTGCGCAGGTCGTCGCGCAGTACTTTCAGCCGACTCCGCTGCGCCAGGAAGGCGGCCTCGTCTGCCGCGGACGCTTCCCCGACGCTCCCAGTCAGCACGGCGTAACGCTGGGCTTTTGCCTGCCGCGCATCCCGGAGGGCTTCTTTCTTCCTGATCTCGGCGGCCAGTCGCTCCAGCCGGTCGCCGCCGTTCTCGGCGATGGCGCGCTTGAGTTCGTCGAGTTGAATGCGTTGACCCTCGCGGCGAGCATCTAGGCGCCTCACCTGCGCGTCCAGCCGCTCCCATTCGTCGCGGAGAGCGGTGATGCGCTTGTCCAGCAGTCCGAGCTTCAAGCCTGCGAAGTGAGCGCGCAGACCCTCACGGCAGAGTCGCAACCCATCGACATCGTTGGTCAAGGTGCCGTGGCGATCGCAGTCGGCGACGAGGGGCGTAAGCAGCTCCACCTGACGTTTCGCCTTGAGCACGGCTTCGTGGGCACGATTGAGGTCGTCGAAGTGCGTGATGAGGGCACCGATCCGGGGCGCCACGTCGAAAGGCTCGAGCATATGGCTGCGTACAAAATCGGTCAGGTTCCCCACCGACTTCATTGAAACTGTCTGGTGAAAGAGCTCGAGCGCCTGTTCGTTCTCGATGCCGAAGCGCCGGCGGAACCACGCGCCGTACTTCGAGAAGGTGTCCTCGATCTCGGCGCCCAACCCGCGCAGCTTCTTGCGCAACTGCGCAACGTCCGTCCCAAAGTGGGCGAAGTCCGTGGCAATCGACAGGTCGCGCTCCGCCGCGGCGAAGAACCGCGCGGGCTGGCCCTGCGCTTCTCTGATCCAGAACACCTGCGCCAGGGTCACGGTCTGATGATACGCGGCGTTGTGAAACACGCCGAGCACCACCGAATAGTTGTTGTGGTCGCGCAGACTTACGGGCCTTGCGGATCCGGTTACCTCGTTGCGTTCGGACTTGTAGTGCCCGAGCACGTACGAGCGCAGCGTGCGCTCGCGGCTGTCGGCGCCAGCCGCCTTGTTATAGGCGATGCGGTGCGAGGGAACCAGCAGGGTCGTGATCGCATCTACCAGGGTCGACTTCCCGGAGCCGATGTCGCCGGTCAGCAACCCGTTCTTGCCGTCGAGTTGTAGCGTCCACACGCGCCCGTCGAAGGTCCCCCAGTTGAAGACTTCCAGGCGCCGGAGGCGAAAGCCGGAAAGCGCGTCGTCGGCCGCGAAATCTAGTGCCAGGGTTTGCGGAAAACGCTCGTGTGGCTCATTCATTGTCCGAACCCGTCGATTCCAGCGGCGCGCCAGCGAGCTTTGCCTGATAGGCCGCGAGGCGCACATCGAAGTCCGCAAGCCATTGCGCGTCGACGAAGGCTTTGAGGATGCGGCGCACCTCAAAGCTCGGGGGGCCGCTGGCCCCTTTCAGGCGCCGGAGAAAGCCGAGTTCGACGATCTTGTTGATATGGGTCTCGATCTGGTCGATGAGCCGGGCTTCGTTGCTGCTCTCAGGCAGGAACACCCGCACGAGTTCGACGATGTCATCCCGCGCCAGCACCAAACGGGTGTCGCCTCCGCCGGCATCGGATTCGGCCAGCTTCCTGCGCAGCAACGCCAGCAACAGGCTGACGGGAAACGAGAGGGGCCGTCGTGCGACCAGACGAGGCAGCTTGGTCGATGCCTCCTCTCCCATAGGCTCCGGGCGGCTGCGCAAGAAAGCGTACCCCTCAGCTTCGTCGAGCACCAGCTCTAGCCCCAGTACCATCACGTAGTCCCGAACGCGTGCCTGGAGACGGAGGAGCGCAGCCCACAGTCGCTCGTCTGCCTCCCGATAAATGACTCCCTTGAGCAGCGTGATCGCCAGTGTAGACAGATCCGCTTCGCCAGTGGCCGGAGGCAGGTGCTCGCCTTCCATCCTTATCGCACGAAAATGACGCGCGGGAGCCTTGCGCGTTTCTCCGTCGACTCGCCATCGATGGCCACTGCATGCCAGGCGACCACCTCAGGCGTATTCTCGTCCACCACCGTCTTGAAGGACTCGCTGCCCAGATGGAGATAGGCCACCAGTTCTGCCAGACCCTGCCGCAGGGGTTGGGTATCGGTCAGCTCGCGCAGCGTGACCTGCGAGCGATCCTGCAAGGCCTGGCGGATGTGGCGGGCGAGTTGCGCGCGGTTCACGACCACTTGCGAGTAAAGCACCGCTGCGTCGACTTTGGCGTCCCCCTCTTCCAGCTCGATGTCCGCGATCATGGGTTTCAGCGGCGGCGTGTAAAGCGGTCGCTCCAATGGGAGCTCAACCTCGAGACCGGGCTCGGCGATGCTCGTCACCTCGCCCGCAGGCGGCAAATCCCGCAACGCCATTGCCTTTGCCTCGATGCCACGGAGGATGTCCATGATGCGGCGGTTCTCCAGCCAGGCCTGGTCATCCAAGAAGCGCCGCAACTGCTGCGAAAGCTGCGCCACGGTGCGCTGCGTATGTTCGCCGGCTTCGAGCCAGTCATAGTGAACCCGCCGGGTCCGCCCGTCCGGTTTGAGATCTGCCACCGGCGGCAGGGCCAGCACCCGCGCGAGCAGTTCAGATAATTCTTCTTGTCGTCGACTGGACATCAGGAAGTCCCAGAAGCCGCGGAAGCTCCGCCCCTGGTCAGAATCGGCGATCGCGTCGCGCTCTCCCATGATCTCTTCCAACAGCGCGCCTTTGGCGCCGTCCCAAAGGGCGATGCGCTCGCGCACGCGCCGATCCAGGAGCCGGAAGTTGTGTTCCACTTCGCGAAAGTCGCTGAGGAGTTCCCTTGCGAGTTGCATGAACTGCTGGAATCGATCCTTCACCGCCGTGTCATTGAGGAGCGGAAGATCGCCTGCCTCTACTCGCGCAATCTCGGCGTCGATCTCGTCACGTCGTTTATGCAACTCTGCGAGCCGCTTGTCGGGGTTGGATTCGCTGCCTTCGCTAATTTGCCTGAGCAACTGGAACAAGGTGAGCAGGCGCGACTCGGTTCCGACGAAGGTGCGTTCGGTGAGCGTGGCGAGCCACGCGATCGCCTTCTCCGACGATGGGGTCAGGTCGAACTGCGGTTCGTCCGAACCCTGGCGGTAGAACTTGCGCAGCCAGCCCTTGTCGGGACTTGCCCAGTCGTTGAGATAGTCAAGTGGCGGCTTCGGAAAGGCATCCTCGCCCAGACGTTCCCGGAGTGCGTAGAGCTCATCCTCCAGGGCTTCCGAGAGATCGGCAGCAGGCATCACCCGCACGTTCGGGGCGACAAACACACGTTGCAGAAAGCTCGCTACGAGCGGCGCATGGTCCGAGCGCAGCAGCCGCCACGCGGGGTGGTGGGTCCGTAGGCCGTCGAGGGTGGCGTAGTCGAGACTCATAGCACTTGCCGGTTCTATTCCCTGTCAGGCGCCCGAACAGACTCCAGTTGAACGCCCATAGGCGAAGTGGGAAGGGGCACCCATTTGGGTGGCTTTTCACAATATGGTGGTGGGAGTGTAACCCGCACCAAACCGCTATTGAAAGTTATCAATCAGGTCCCGAGCGCGCCACCGTTGATCCGGGGGCTGGCTCACCTATGGTTTGTCACCCTGCAACCTTTGGATGATGGCACCGCATCGCGCGTGGAGCTATGGTTGATTCCGGTGTATGAGTGCCGGGGCGTGACCGCCATCGAGGGGTTACCTGCCCTCGCGCGGGATTCTCACCGCGTGGGTGCGGTCGAGGTGCGGGTGCCGAAGGTGCAGGATCGCTCGGGCCTGGCGTGAAGTTCAGCTCCGCTCTGGTGCCACCCTATGTTGGTCGCTCCAAGACGAGGGCAGCGGCGCTGCCGTGGCTGTACCTGAAGGGCATTTCCACCGGTGAGATGCGCGAAGCGCTTGCCGTGCTCCTGGGTGAAGATGCTGGACTTCTGGGCGGCACTGGAGCAGATCTATCCCGAGACGCGCCCGCAGCGCTGGGTGCGCAAGACTGCAAACGTAGACCGCGAACACGTTCAGCTCGTAGGCCCACCGGAACGTGTCCATCGGCATGTCGAACGGCTGGGGGCCGCCGCCGGCGTTGTTGACGAGGATGTTGATCTTGCCGAACTGGGCGCCAGCGGCGTCGATCAGACGCCTTGCGTGCGTCATCTTTCGTCACGTCGCATGCGACCCCGATCGCGCGCCCGCCACGGGCCGAGATGCCGTTGGCAACCTCATCCGCCGTTTCCTTCTTCAGGTCGCTGACAACGATCGTGGCCCCCGCTTCCGCGAAGAGTTCCGAAATCGCGCGGCCGATCCCGGCGCCTCCTCCGGTGACGATGGCGACCTGGCCCGACAGCGAGAATGAGTCCAGCACTGGCATGCATGCCTCCTGATTCGAAGGGTGGAGTTTCCGTTGCCCGCATCGGCGAAAGCAACTATCGTAAGCTCTTATCCGGCCAAAGCGGGCGGATGGTGCTTGTCAACCCTGACGCCGCAATGAAACCATTCGCGTTCTTGCGCACAACACGGGACCAGGAATGAGCTTATCGATGGATCCGCCCCGGCTTGCCGATTCCGCGATCAGTTCCCTCATCAATGGGGTGATCAACGGAGCGATCTCCTGGTCCGCGTTCAAGACCAGTGCGTCGGTGCCTTTGTTCATGGACGGCATCGGCTCGCCGGGCATCACGGCCCTCGGTAACGCGGCGACGGTCGTGTTCGCGCTCACGCTGATCATCACCTGCATCACCTTCTTCGTGTTCCGCAGGTCGGCCCGCAAGTCCAGCGTCGCGCCGGCTGCGCTGCGCTCGATGCCCTTTGTGCCGACCGGGCTGCGCATCGCGGCCCTGAACACGCTCCTGGTGTTCGGGGCCTTCGTCGCGGCGGCCGTTCTGCGGCAGCGATTCGTGGGAACCGTTTCCGTCTCGCCATTAGTCGCGACGCTAGTGGTGGCCTTCATGGCCATGGCAGCCACGGTGTTTGCCGAACTGCGCACGAAGCGCGAAATGCTCGCCGCCGGTGCGGCGACGAGGTGACCCGCGGGTCTGCAGGAGGTAAGGTGCTGAGTCGCGAGTTTGCTCGCGACTGCCACCGAGCGTTCACGCGCGCTACAGACCGGCTCGCACATCGGTGATCCCGTCTTCCCACTGCTTTCGCATCGCGCCGAGGAGGTCTGCCAGGCTCGGTGTATCTCGCGCATGGCGATCGAGCTCGACCGATTCCTCTGCGGTCGCCTGCGCGAGCGCGTCCACAATCGGCACCGCGTCGGCCGGGTCGAGCGCACAGTGCGCTTGAGCGAACCGGGTCCAGGTGCCCTTCTTCAGGGTCCATGACCTGCGACCGCCCAGCGTGAGGGCCGGGACATCGTTCTGCAGCGACGGGTAGGCCGTCGTGGTCACGACGTCGTAGAGCGGCGCCAGACGGGTGTCGGTCACCGAGGCGTAGAGGAGCCCGAAGTTCTTGAGATGGGCGTCGCCGTTTCGCAGCATCCAGCACAGCACGATCCGGCGGAAGAGCTCGCGCCGTGTGGCGACGCGTTCCAGGGCCGGGACGAACGTCGCGGCGGTCTTCAGCACCCGCTCGTATGTCGAGCCGTACTTCTGTGCCGTCCCGAGGCCCTGAAGGACGGCAAAGTCCTCGAACCCCAGCGGTCCCGCCGGCGCCCGGTCGAAGCGGGCGAGCTTCAACACGCGGCCATCGCGCGAGAGCTCGAACGCCGGCACCTCGATGCCCGCACGCTGTGCGACACGCAGGCAGAACCACTCATTCAGGGCAAGATCGGGGAACTCGTCGCTGCCGGTCTTGTAGATTCCGCCGGCATCGAAAGCCGTCAGCCGGTCGCCCTCCTTCTCCTTGCTCACGGAGACCGCCTTGGGCATCACGCCGGACACACCTCGCGCAAGGTGTGCCTCGACGAGATCGACAAACAGTCGGCGCGTGTCCGGCGCGGTCATCAAATCGGCGAAGGCATGAGCATCGAGCGGGGCCTCGGGGGCCCTGTCCTCTGGGTATGCCGTTACCCGTCCGATCAGTTCCGACCCGGTGAACGCGAGCAGATCGATCGGGCGGCCGGCGCCGGTCTTGGCGAGGCGCGACGACAAGCGCGCCAGCAGATCGCCCTCCGGCAGGCTCATCTGGAAAATCGGGTGCAGTTCATGCCAGACGTAGCTCTCCAGGCGGACGGGCATCGTCAGCGAGACAAAGCGCTCGGCCGGCGCCACCGCGTCGTAGGCGAACACATAGCGGTCAGCCCGCTCGGCCGCGAGAGTGCCGGCCCGCTGGCGCGCGACGTAAACGTCCAGACGGCTCAGTTCTGTCATGCCGACTTCGGACGCAGGTCGTCGAGAGTGAGGGGATGGCCAACCGGCCTGACAACGAACTCGAGATCGAGCACCTCGAGCACGCGCATGAGCTTTCGGACGCCAAGGTCGGTGATCGCGCCCCGCTCCAGAAGAGAGATCGATTGGCGCGAGACGCCTGAGGCGCGCGCGAGGTCGGTCTGGGAGAGGTGTCTCGCCTTGCGGGCAGCGGCGAGTTCGGCGCCAAGTTCGGTCAGGGTCATTGGCGTATTTGTAAGTCAAAGTTTTCGATACGAAGGAAGATGACCGGTTTGTTAGTCAAAGCTTCTACCAAGCATGCCAGCGACTAGTTTATAAGTCAAATCAGAGAAACCATGGGAATACGACTTGCCTACGAGTCATTTCCGGGGACGACGAGGGCTCAAGGCAATGAGACTTGCCCGAGTTTAGTTGCTAATGCTACATTGTTCGTTGCATCATCAACGACTGGAGGGCACCATGGAAGTCACCGCGCTCCCGCCAGAGGAGTTCCAAGCCGATCTCAGGACGCGCGACGCGCGGGAGCGTCTGGCTCGGATGGTCACGCGCCTTTTCGAGCTTTGGCGGCTGTCCACCTCCGAGCAGGCCGCGCTGCTGGGTCTCTCCCCTGACAACCGCTCGACCCTTGCGCGTTACCGCAAGGGCGAGCCCCTCGCCGACAATCGCGATTTGCTGGATCGCGCAGGACACCTGCTCGGTATCCACAAGTCGTTGCGCATTCTCTTCCCGCAGGATCGCGATCTCGCCTACCGCTGGATGACCACCCCGAACCGCCGGCTGAGTGCGAGGCCCATCGACGTCGTGGTAGAGCGTGGCTTCGAGGGGCTGCTCGCGTTACGGCGCTACCTCGACTTCGAGCGAGGTACCTGATTGTTCGGCGATCTCCTGCAGACGAACATCGGCTTTCAGGACGACCTGGTTCGAAACATCAAGACGATTCGGGCGTCGCAGGAGCTCTTCGATGACCTGTCGACCGATCCGCGCGACCTGGCGTTTGCAATCGCTGCAGAAGCTGAGGAGCGTATTCCGACGCCTGCGGCGATCATCACGCGGCCGTTCGACTACGGGACCGTGATCAGCCATTCGTTCGATCCGGCCACGTGGCAAGCCACGCGCTTTAGCGACGCGCAGCGGTTCGGGGTCTGGTACGGCTCGCTCGACGCCGAGACGACGATCTATGAGACCGTTTTCCACTGGCACCGATTTCTGATGGACACCTACTCAACGGAAGACCGCGTGATCACGGGTGAGCGACGGCTCTTCGATGTCCGATGCGATGCCCTGCTGATCGATCTGCGCGGGAAGGAGGTCGACTATCCGGATCTCGTCAGCCGTACGACCTACGCGTTCACCCAATCGCTCGGCAACTATCTCTTCGAGCAGGCCGCGAACGGGATTCTCGTCAAGTCCGCGCGTTGCGACGGAGTGAACGGCCCCATCTTGCGGCGAGAACGTCTATCGAACGCGCGGGAGAAGATGCTGCTCAGCTACCGCTGCAATCCGGTACAGGATCTCTGCGCAGTGGAGCGGGCGCCGGAGGACGTCTGGATGCACATCCGGCCAAGTTCCCTGTACTGACGAGGTGGAAAAAAGGGTCTATCCGGATTTCCACACGGTGTTTCACCGCAGATTGGTTTCGCAATGGGTTCGGTGATGCTGCGCCCCGGAGCCGGGTCAAGG
>Ga0209253_10004148_pt1 | contig 12656 bp, 12 predicted proteins | sample FrelakmetBRP12BR_FD_187145 | JGI IMG/M metagenome (GOLD analysis project Ga0209253, IMG submission 187145) | Freshwater lake sediment microbial communities from the University of Notre Dame, USA, for methane emissions studies - BRP12 BR (SPAdes)... | ecosystem: Environmental > Aquatic >...
GCGCGCGCCGCAGAGGGCCTCGAGCAGGTCGTTGATGATCTCCCGCTCGCGCAGCGCGTAGACGAGCGGCGTCACCGCGCCGATGTCGGTGGCCATGGTCCCCACCGACACGAGGTGGCTGGCGATGCGGTTCAGCTCGCAGGACAGCGCCCGAAGGTACTTCGCCCGAGGCGGCGCCTCCACCTTGAGGAGCTTCTCGACCGCCAGAGCGTAGCCCTCGTTGGCGAACATCGCGGCCAGGTAGTCGATGCGGTCGGTGTAGGGCATGTAGCCCGGATAGCCGACCATCTCCCCGATCTTCTCGAGGGACCGGTGGAGGTAGCCGATGTCCGGGATGGCCCGCTTCATCACCTCGCCGTCGGTCTCGACGAGGAAGTTGAGCACGCCGTGAGTCGAGGGGTGCTGGGGACCGAAGTTGACGAGCATCTCCTCGTTGTTTCGGTCGATGCGGCGGAGCACGAGCTTCGACATGTCCGTTCCTCGCTAGGCCTTGGGAGCCGCGGGCGGGGTGGAGGGCGCGGGCGGGGCGGGCGCCGCGCCGCCCGCGGGGGCGGCCGGCGCGGGCGCCGCGCCGGCTGGAGCCGCGGGAGCCCGAGGTGCGGCGGCGGCCGCAGGGGCGGGGGGTGGCGGCGGGTTCTTCCTGGCCTCCTCGGCGATGCGTACCTCGTCCATCCGGCGCAGCTCGACGAGCGGGTTCTCGCGCAGGTTGGGGATGCCGTGGAAGCCGCCCGATTCCTGGTAGTCCTTGCGCAGCGGATGGCCGACCCAGTCGTCGGGCAACATCACCCGGCGCAGGTCGGGGTGGCCGGTGAAGCTGACGCCGAAGAGGTCGTAGACCTCCCGCTCCAGCCAGTTCGCGGCCTTCCACACGCCCTCCACCGTGCTCACCACGGGGGCTGCCCGGTCGGTCTCGACCTTGAGGATGATGCCCTGCCGGTGCTTGTAGGAGAAGAGGTGGTAGACGACCTCGATGACGTTCTTGCGGGGCCAGTCGAGCGCGGTCAGGTCCTCGCACAGGTCGAGCTCGACGCCGGGCGTGTTCTTCAGCCAGCGGCACACGTCCACGATCCGGTCGCCCTGGACCATCGCGAAGGGGTCGACCTTGGGCTCGGAGAGCGGTCCCACCGCGTCGCCGAACTGGGCCTTCAGCTTCTCGTGGATCTCGTTCGTGGTCATCCCGTCTCCCCGGGACACACAGCGAGGCGAGCGGGCCCGAGGCCGCTCGCCGTGGAAGTTCGAGGCACCACTTCGCGTCAGGCCTTGCCGCTGGCCGGCTGCAACGGCGCGGGCGGTCTCCGCTTGTCCTTCCACCGCTCGCGCATCACCAGATCCTGGAGCCGGAGAAGCCCTTCCGTCAGCGCCTCGGGGCGCGGCGGGCAGCCGGGCACGTAGATGTCCACCGGGACGACCTTGTCGACGCCCTTGCAGACCGAGTAGGCGAGCTGGAAGAGGCCGCCGCAGTTGGCGCAGGAGCCCATGGAGATGACGTACTTGGGCTCGGCCATCTGGTCGTGGAGCAGCTTGAGCCGCTCGGCCATCTTGTAGGTGAGCGTGCCGGCCACGATCATGAAGTCGGCCTGGCGCGGAGTGGCGCGAAACACCGCGCCGAACCGGTCGGCATCGGCCCGAGGGCCCCCGAACTGCATGAGCTCGATGCCACAGCAGGCGAGGCCGAAGAGCAGGTAGTGAAGCGAGTTGGCGCGGGCCAGGTTGATGATCCGGTCGAGCTGGCTGGTATGGGCGGTGACGATCTCGCCGCCCATCTGGGAGTCCATGGCGTCTCGGCTTGCCATCATCGTCTCCTTCCCCCTCGAGGTCCCCCGCGCCGGAGCCCGGGGCCGGATCAGGCCGCCTTGCGAGAGGGAGTGGCGTCGGGAACGGCCTCGACCTCGTCGTCGAAGCGCGCCAGCCTCTTCATCCACTCGAGGTCGCCACTGCCCCAGACCCAGACGAGGCCGACGAGGAGGATGGCGATGAAGAGGAAGAGTTCGCTGAAGGCCACCCACGCGAACGTCGGGCCGGCGGCCACCCAGTCCCGGTAGACCACGGCGACCGGGAAGGTCAGCGCCATGTCCACCTCGAAGATCTCGAAGACCAGCGCGACCAGGTAGAAGCGCGGGTTGAAGTTGAACCAGGCCTGCCCGATGGGCTTCTCGCCGCACTCGTAGGTAAGCGACTTGTCCGCCTCGGGAAAGACCGGGCGGATGAGGTGGAACGCCGCGAGCAAGCCGAAGGGCAGGAGTACCGCGACCGCCGCAAAGGCGAGGACTGCGCCGAACTGGTAGCCCATGGCTGGACCCTGAAGGGTGGGGGGGGACCTGGGAAGGGCGCCGACTGTATAGAGATCGCCGCAGGTGTCAAGCGGTGATTCCGCTTGACGAAATCAATGCACCCGGGCAGTTAGGAGAGCCTTGACCCCTCTCCCCCTCCCGACATGAACACACCCCTGCAGAGCTATTTCCCGCTCGCCGTCGTCCTCGTCGTAGCGGTGGGTCTGGCCCTCGTCCTGCTCGCCCTCGCGAACGTGCTGGGGCCACGGCGGCCCAACGAGGCGAAGTCGAGCCCGTTCGAGTTCGGGTCGAAGCCGTCCGGCCTGGCGCGGGAGCGCTTCGACGTCAAGTTCTACGTGCTGGCGCTGCTCTTCGTCGTCTTCGACGTGGAGGCGGTGTTCATCTACCCGTGGGCGGTGGTCCTCGGAGAACTGGGCTGGCCCGGCTATTTCTCCATGGTCGTGTTCGGGTTCACGCTGGCCCTGGGGCTCGTCTACGTCTGGAAGAAGGGCGCCCTCGACTGGAGCCGGGAGTGAGCATGTCCGACGCCGCCGACCTCGATCTCGTCCCCGCCATCGCCACGCGCCGCGAGGACGCCCTCTCCGGCCTCTCCAGGATGGTCTCCCAGGGGCTCGGCTGGGCGCGGAAGTTCAGCCTCTTCCAGTACCCGTTCGTCACCGCCTGCTGCGGCATGGAGTTCATGGCGGTGGCGTCGGCGCGCTACGACCTCGACCGCTTCGGCGCGGCGCTGCCACGCTTCAGTCCACGCCAGGCCGACCTGCTGATGGTCGTGGGTACCGTGAACTGCAAGCAGGCGCCCATCCTCAAGCGCATTCACGACTCGATGGCGGATCCGAAGTGGGTCATCGCCTTCGGCGTCTGCGCCTCCTCCGGCGGCTTCTACGACAACTACGCCACGGTGCAGGGCATCGACCGGGTCATCCCGGTCGACGTGTACATCCCGGGCTGCCCGCCGCGCCCGGAGCAGGTGCTCGACGGCATCCTGCTCCTGCAGAAGAAGATCCAGGCCCAGCCGCACAAGCTCATCGACCGCCTTCCGCCCGGCCAGCCGGGCCAGGGGTAGACCGTGTCCAAGGCCGCCATCCAGAGGCTCAAGGAGCGCTTCCCCGACGCCGTCACCGACCCCTACGAAGGGGTCGGCGGCGACGCCGTGGCCATGGTGAGGAAGGATCGGGTTCGCGAGGTGTGCCGCTTCGCGAAGGACGACCCGGCGCTGGCCTTCAACCTGGCGCCCTACATCACCGCGGTGGACTTCCTGGGCTCCGATCCGCGCTTCGACCTCGTCTACCAGCTCAGCTCCACCGTCCACGGCCACCGGGTCCGCCTGCGGGTTGGCGTGCCCGCCGCCGACCCCCGGGTGCCGTCGGTGGTCGAGGTGTGGAAGGGCGCCGACTGGTACGAGCGGTACTGCTGGGACATGTACGGCATCCGCTTCGATGGGCACCCCGACCCGCGGCGGCTCTACATGTACGAGGAGTTCGTGGGCCACCCGCTGCGCAAGGACTACTCGCTGCGCGGGCGGCAGCCGCTCATCCCCGAGCGGGTGGTGGACGAGGCGTTCCGCGGCCCCGGGCCGGCGGGGCGCGACTAGCGAACCCGAACCCGGGCGGCGCGCCCCGGCGAGGAGCCATGTCCAAGGAAACCGAGCAGATCCTGCAGAACCCGGCGCCCCCGGCGGACGCGCTCGACGCGCCCTTCCCGAGCAAGCGCATGCACGTGAACCTCGGGCCCAGCCACCCGGCCATGCACGGCACCGTGCGGGCGGTGGTGGAGCTCGACGGCGAGAACATCGACTCGATGAAGCTCGACATCGGGTTCCTGCACCGCGGCTTCGAGAAGTCCTGCGAGAACGTCACCTGGACCCAGGTGTTCCCCTACACCGACCGGTTGAACTACGTCTCCTCGATCATGAACAACGTCGGGTACTCGCTGGCCGTGGAGAAGCTCTGCCGGCTCGAGGTGCCCGAGCGGGCGAAGTACCTGCGGGTGCTCACCTCCGAGCTGCACCGGATGTCGGATCACCTGACGCTGGTCGGCGCCATGGGGCTCGAGCTCGGGGCCATGACCGTCCTCATCTACTGCATGGAGGCGCGCGACATCCTCTGGGACCGTCTCACCGAGATCGCCGGCGCGCGGCTCACCTCCAACTACGCCCGCATCGGCGGCGTCGCACGCGACATGCCGGACGGCTGGCAGGACAAGGTCGAGCGGACCCTCGTCCGCGTCGCCGGGCTCCGCGACGAGGTGGACAAGCTCCTCACCCGCAACCGCATCGTGATGGACCGTCTGGTGGCGACGGGGCGGATCTCCCGCGCCGACGCCATCGACTACGGATTCACCGGGCCCTGCCTGCGCGCCGCCGGCGAGCCGTACGACATCCGCAAGGCATCGCCCTACCTGGTCTACGACCGGCTGGACTTCGACGTGCCGGTGGGGTCGAACGGCGACAACTTCGACCGCTACCTGATGCGGCTCGAGGAGCTGAAGCAGTCCGAGCGCATCGTCCGCCAGTGCTTCGAGCAGATCCCGCCCGGGGACATCGTGGTCGAGGACTACCGCTACGTGATGCCGCCCAAGCCCCAGGTGTACGGGACCATCGAGGGGGCCATGGCCCACTTCAAGATCGTCATGGAAGGCATCCAGGTGCCAGCCGGCGAGGCCTACAGCTGCACCGAGGCGGCGAACGGCGAGCTCGGCTTCTACCTGGTCTCCGACGGGGGCGGCCGTCCCTACAAGATCGGGGTGCGCGCGCCTGGCTGGAACATGCTGATGGCGCTCCCGGCGATGCTGCAGGGCGAGCTCCTCGCCGACCTCATCCCCACCTTCGACACCATCAACATGATCGGCGGCGAGGTCGAGCAGTAGCGGCCCGCCGAGCCACCGCCCCGGAGCCCGAGATGGCCGAAGAGACCAAGCCCTCCGCCCCCGCAACCGCGCCGCCGAAGCCGGCGCCGCCGCCGGGGCCGCCTCCGCCGAAGAACCCCGGCTTCGTGACCTGCACCATCGACGGCCGCGAGGCGGTGGTGAAGCCCGGGACGAACCTGATCGAGGCCGCCCACGCGGTCGGCGTCGACATCCCCTACTACTGCTATCACAAGCGTCTCTCCATCGCGGCGAACTGCCGGATGTGCCTGGTGGAGATGTCGAACGCGCCGGGCGGCAAGCTGATGCCGGCCTGCCAGATGACCGTGGGGGAGGGCCTGGCGGTGAGGACCGACTCGCCGCGCGTGAAGGACCAGCAGCGCGCCACGCTCGAGTTCCTGCTGCTCAACCACCCGGTGGACTGCCCCATCTGCGACCAGTCCGGCGAGTGCAAGCTGCAGGACTACTACATGACGTTCGACCACCTGAAGTCGCGGCTCGACGTGCCCAAGGTCGAGCTGCGCAAGCGCGTGGAGCTCGGGCCCCTGGTGGTGCTCGACGAGGAACGCTGCATCCTCTGCACACGCTGCGTCCGCTTCATGCGGGAGGTCGCCGAGAACCCGCAGCTCGGCGTGGAGGCGCGCGGCAACCACTCCTTCATCTCCACCTTCCACGGCCAGCCGCTCGACGACCGGTACTCCGGCAACGTGGTGGACCTGTGCCCGGTCGGCGCGCTCACCTCCACCGACTTCCGCTTCCGCGGGCGGGTCTGGTTCCTCTCCGCGGCCCGGAGCCTGTGCACCGGCTGCTCGCGGGGCTGCAACGTCTTCCTCGACTACATGAAGGAGACCACTTTCCGCCACCGCCCCCGCGAGAACGAGGCCGTCAACCAGGACTGGATCTGCGACCCGGGACGCCTCTCCTACAAGCCGTTCAACGACCGCCGCCTGCTCGCGGCGCGGCTGGGCCACGGCCCCGGCCGGCCGGCCGCCCGCGCTGCGGCGGTCGCCGAGGCGGCGCGGGTGCTGAAGGCGCGGGCCGCGGAGGGGACCCTGGCGCTGCTCCTCTCGCCGGTGGCCTCGCTCGAGGACCTGCTCGTGGCGGCGCTGGTGGCGCGCGACGGTCTCAAGATCTCGGAGGTTCACGTGGGCGGCCGTCCCGACGGCTGGCACGACGACTTCCTGAAGCGGGCCGACGAGAACCCGGACCGCATGGGGCTCGAGCTCGTGGCCGCGGCCTTTGGCTTCACGGTGAAGCCGTTTGCCGACCTCGCCCGGGCCGTCGCGGACGGGACGGTCCAGGCGGTCTGGGCGGTGGGCGCCGAGGTCCCCGAGGAGGCGGCGGCGGCGATGGTGGCCAAGGCCCCGGACCTCGTGGTCCAGGCCACCAACGGCGGCCCGCTCGCCGACGCGGCCACCGTGCTCCTGCCGTCCTCGCCGGTGCCCGAGTCGGACGGCACCTTCGTGAACTTCGACGGGCGCGCCCAGCGCTTCGAGATGGCCTACTGGCCGCGTGGCGACAGCCGGCCGCACTGGGCGCTCGCCGGCGAGCTCGGCAAGGCGCTCGGCCTGGTGGCACGCTGGTCCACGGCGCGCGAGGTCTTCGAGGATCTGGGGCGGCGCGTCGCCGACCGCCTGGGCGACTACCGCTGGGACTCGCTGCCGTCGGTGGACCGGCGCAAGGGGCTGGTGCCGCTCGCCGCGGGGACGGTGGACGGGCGGCTCCCCGGATACCGCGAGCGGATGCCGCTCGACCGGAGCGGCAACGTGGAGTGGGACCGCCTTCCGAACCCCTGAGAGGAGCGCGACGTGAAGCGACTGTTCGGAATGCTGCTCGTCATCGCCGCCGTCCTCGGCGGGCTGGTGGGGCTCTTCGCGGTCTTCTACCTGGCCGCCGGCTGGGCGGCGGGGCTGTTCGCGGGCTGGGGGCTGCCGGCGTTCTACGGCAGCGCCATCGTGAACACCCTCACGCTGATGCTGGTGGTGGTGATGGTGACGGCCTCGCTCCTGACCGTCGCCGAGCGCAAGTGGTCGGCGGCCATGCAGGACCGCATCGGCGCCAACCGGATCCTGGTCTTCGGCTCGGCGCTGGGCGGTGTGCCCTACCTGCTCGCCGACGCGCTCAAGATGCTGACGAAGGAGGCCACCTACCCGGCCGCCCGGTCGTGGATCCTCTTCGAGATGGCGCCGGTGCAGGCCTTCGCCTCCACCTTCATGCTCTTCGCGGTCGTGCCGGTCGGGCCGGACATCGAGGTGCTGGGGCAGAAGGTGGCGCTGATGGTCGCCAACCCCGACGTGGGCCTGCTGTGGATCTTCGCGCTGGCCTCGCTGGCGGTGTACGGGACCACGCTGGCCGGATGGGCCTCCAACAACCGCGCCGCCATGCTCGGCGGCGTCCGCGGCGCGTCGCAGATGATCAGCTACGAGGTGTCGCTCGGGCTGGCGCTGGTCGGCGTGATGATCGCCTACCGGACCCTGAACCTGCAGGAGATGACCATCGCCCAGGGCGCGTCGGTCCTGGGGCCCATGCCGGCCATCGGGCTGCTCCTCCAGCCCATCGGCTTCCTGGTCTTCTTCGCCAGCGCCTTCGCGGAGACGAAGCGCGCCCCCTTCGACCTCCCCGAGGGCGAGAGCGAGATCGTCGGCTACTTCATGGAGTACTCGGGCATGAAGTTCGGGATGCTCTTCCTGGCCGAGTTCGTCGAGGTCGTGGTCCTCTCCGGCGTCGTCGTGGCGGTCTTCCTCGGCGGCTGGCACCCCATCCTCTTCGAGGGCTGGCTGCGGACCCACCTGCACCCGCTCGCCTTCGGGGCGGTGGGCGCGACGGCGTTCATGGCCAAGGTGGTCGTCCTCTGCTGGCTGCAGCTCACCATCCGCTGGCTCCTGCCCCGCTTCCGCTTCGACCAGATCCAGGGTCTGTGCTGGAAGCTGCTCCTGCCGACGGCGCTCCTCAACATCTTCGTCACCGGCGCGGCGGTCCTCCTCGACCCGAGCCTGAAGCTGCTCGCCTGGATCGGGGTCGCCGAGATCGTCGCCATCTTCGGCGTCACCACCGCGGTGAGCCGTGCCCCCGCCCAGGCATCCGGCCACGGCGGCCACGGCCACGGGCACCCCGCCCACGCCGCAGGACACTAGCCATGCCCTACCAGCTCGACAACCCGCCGCTCGACGCCCGCGAGAAGCTCTACTTCCCGGAGATCTTCCGGGCCATCGGGCTCGTGGCGAGGACCTTCTTCCGCAACGCCTTCTTCTCCCGAGACACGAACCCGGACATCCTGGAGCGGGACCAGCGCCTGAACCGGATCACGACGCTCGCCTACCCCGAGGAGAAGGCGCCGTATCCCTCGGCCTACCGCGGCCTCCACCGGCTGGTCCCCCGCGTGGACGGGAGCCCGCGCTGCGTGGCCTGCTACATGTGCGCCACCGCCTGCCCGGCGCAGTGCATCTACATCGAGGCCGCCGAGGTCCCGGACGACCCGATCGAGAAGTACCCGAAGAAGTTCGTCATCGACGAGCTGCGCTGCGTGGTCTGTGGCTTCTGCGTCGAGGCCTGTCCCAAGGACGCCATCCGCATGGACACCGGCGAGCACGCGCCGCCGACCTACACGCGCGAGGCGCAGGTCCTCGACGAGAAGCAGCTGCTCCGCGGACCGCCGGTGTCCTACGACCACGACCCCTGGCTGCGGCGCGACTCGAGGCTGCCGGCGCGCGACCTGGAGCGGATGCGGGACCTGGCGCGCCCCTTCGCCCAGGACGCCACCGACGAGGCCAGCCAGACGCCTGGCTTCTCGGTGCGAGCGCTCGCCTCGGAGGCCCGCGCGGCGGCCGGCGCGCCGGACGCCGGGAAGCTGGCCAGCCGGAAGAGCTAGACCGGCGGGGAGCGACGGTGCAGGAGCCGCCGGCCCCGGGCCGGCGCCCGCGCTGACAGGGCTGCAGGCCGCGAGCCGTGGCGCGGCCCTACCGCTCGCCGAGCTCGGCGGCGGGCACGCCGCGCTGCTGGATGGGGGCGATGGCCTGGAGGAGCACCAGCCCCGGGATCGACATCAGCGTGGCGGTGACGAAGAAGACCGGATAGCCGAGCCGCTCGGCGAGCCAGCCGCTCGGCGGGCCGCTCATCCAGCGCCCCAGGCCGAAGAGGCTGGAGAGCAGCGCGTACTGGGTGGCGCTGTAGCGACGGTCGCACAGCCGCGTCACCAGCGCGATCATCGCCGAGGTGGCCATGCCCTGCGCGGCGTACTCGCCGGCGATGGCCAGGTAGGTGGCGCCGCGGGTGAGCGCCGCCACGGTTGCACCGGCACAGAGCGCAACGTCGGTCGCGCCCGGGTGCGTGGCGGCGGCTCCGGCGTAGAGCAGCATGCTCGCCGCCTGGGCGAAGCCGAAGACCCAGAGCGCGCGGCCGAGCCCCATCCGCGTCATCAGCGCCGCGCCCAGGCCGGCGCCGGCGATGGTGGCCACGGTGCCGACGGTCTTCACCGCCAGCCCGATCTCCGCCCGCGAGAAGCACAGGTCGACGAGGAACGGGTTCACCATGGAGAGGCCGAGGTTGTCGCCGAACTTGTAGAGCACCAGGAACAGGGCCACGGTGACGGCGTGCGGGCGGGAGAAGTAGTGGGTGAGCGGCTCCCACACCGCCGCCCCGAAGGAACGAGGCGCAGGCGCCTGGACGCGGGGCGCCGGTGCCGCGAGCGTGAGGAAGGTGAGGAGCAGGAACAGGGCGCCGAGCGCCGCGAAGACCCAGGGCCACGGGACCCACTCGGACGCGAAGATGGCGAGCGCGCTCCCCAGGAGCATCCCGATGCGGTACCACATGATCCGCAGCCCGCTCGCCGGGCCGACCTCGTCCGGCTCGAGGACCTCGACGGCATAGGCGTCGAGCGCGATGTCCTGGGTGGCCGAGAAGAAGGAGACGAGCAGCCCGAGCGCGGCGATGCCGGTGGCGGCACCGGCGGCGAGAACCAGTCGCCCGCCCCCGGCGGGCGCGAGGTGTCGCGCCACGTGGACCGCCAGCACTCCGAGCGTGCCGGCGAGCGCGAGCTGCATCGCCAGGACCCAGCTGCGCCGCCGGTCGGGCCACCTCGGCGCCCAGCGGTCCACGAGCGGCGACCAGAGGAACTTGAGCGTCCACGGCACCGAGATCCACTGGAAGAGCCCGATGGTGGTGAGGCTCACCCCGGCGCCGCGCAGGAAGACCTGCAGGGTGCTGGTGACGAAGCCGAGCGGCAGGCCCGAGGGAACCGAGAGGAGCCCCAGGATCTGGATGCGCCGGTTGCGGAGCGAGGCCATTCGCCGGGGGACTGTACCCCGGGTCGGCGAGGCCGACGAGGATCGCGTGGGGAGCCCGCGGCTGGCCGGCGGGGAAGGACGCGCGGTCCGCTCCCGATGCCGGGTGCGACGCCGGCTCCTCGACCGGCGCGATCAGCAGACCGGGCGGACGGCCCGGGCGAACGCGGCGGCCGGCAGCGCGTTCAGCACCTCGGCGCGCGTCACCCAGCCGCGCCGCGCCGTCATCACCGCGTAACGGAGGTTCTGCAGGCCGGCGACGGAGTGGGCGTCGGTGGAGAGCGCGAAGCGGATGCCGCGCTCCCTGGCCCTGCGGATGAAGCGGGGCTCGAGGTCGAGCCGGTGCGGGTCTCCGTTCACCTCGATGGCGGCCGGCGACGCGGCGATGGCGTCGAGGACCGCGTCCATGTCGAGGCCGTAGGGCTCCCGCTCCAGGAGCAGCCGCCCGGTGGCGTGCCCCCAGATCTTGAATACCGGCTGGCGCATCGCCGCCACCATGCGGCGGGTCATCTCGCTGGCGCCCATCTTCATCCGCGAGTGGACGCTGGCGATGACGACGTCGAGCTTCTCGAGCAGCCGCTCGGGCACGTCCAGCGCCCCGTCGTCGAGGATGTCGGCCTCGGTGCCCCGCAGCAGCCGGATCTTCACCTTTTCCTGCACCCGAGCCATCTCCTCCCACTGGGACTCGAGACGGGCGGCGTCGAGCCCCCCAGCGTAGGCGGCGCTCCTGGAATGGTCGGTGACCGTGAGGTACCCCATCCCCATCGCCTCGGCGGCGCGAGCCATCTCCTCGAGCGTGGCGTGACCGTCGGACCAGGTGGTGTGGACGTGGACCATGCCGCGGAGGTCCTCCTCCTCGACGAGGCCGGCGGGCAGCGCGTGCGCCAGCGCCGCCTCGATCTCCCCTTCGTCCTCGCGCAGCTCCGGCGGGATCATCTGCATCCCCAGCGTCCGGTAGATGTCCTCCTCGCGCCTCGCCCGGACCTTCGACCCGTCGGAGAGGCGCGCCAGCCCCCACTCGCTGAGCGTGTATCCTCGCTCGCGGGCCAGGCCCCGGAGCTTCACGTGGTGGGCCTTGGAGCCGGTGAGGTGGTGGAGCAGCGTGGCGTAGTCCTCGGGAAGGACGACCCGCAGGTCGACCGAGAGGCCGCCGATGAGCCGGACCGTGGTCTTCGTGTCCCCCCGGGCCACCAGCTGCTCGACGCGCGGCCAGGCGGCCAGCCAGGCCGACAGCTCGCGCGGCTTCCTGGAGGCGGCCACCACGTCCAGATCGCCGACCGTCTCCTTCCAGCGCCGGACCGACCCGGCGACCTCCACCGCCCCGGCGAGTCCGGAGCTGCGCAGGTACGCGACCAGGGCCTCGGCGGCCGCACGGGCCTCGGAGAGGAGCGTCCGCTGCGGCCGGGTCTCGAGCCGCCGGATGCCGTCGAGGATCTTCTTCTCGGTCTTCTCGCCGAAGCCACGCACCTCGCGGACGCGGCCGGCCTCGCAGGCCGCCTTCAGCTCGGCGACGCTGGCGACACCGAGCGCGGCGTGGAGGGCAGCGATCTTCCGCGGCCCGAGGTCCGGAACGCGGAGCAGCTCCGGGAAGCCGGGCGGCAGCTCGCCCCGCAGCCGCTCGAGAAGGTCCACTCGTCCCGTGGTGTAGAGCTGGGCGATCTTCTCCGCCAGCGCCTTGCCGATGCCGGGGATCTCGGTGAGCCGGGCCTCGGCGACGAGCGTGTCGAGGTCCTCGGAGAGCCCGTCGACGGCCCTGGCGCCGGCCTCGTAGGCGCGCACCTTGAAGGGATTCTCGCCCTGCAGCTCCAGCAGCTTGCCGATCTCACGGAGGGCGTCGGCCACGGCGAGCTTGTCGAGCATCGGTGCCGAATATACCCTGGCCCTCGCCATGACGCCGCGCCTCGCCACCGGGCCGCTCCTCGCCGCGCTTGCCGTCGCCTCCTCGTCCGGCTGCGGCCCCCGGCGGGCCTCCTGGGAGGACGTTCGCGCCCCCGAGGCCTACGTCGAGACGCTGCCGGCCGGCGCCTCGGTGGACGTGAACGGCGCGCCGATGGGCCGCTCGCCGCTCTCCTTCCCGGTGCCCGACGCGGCGCGCCGCTACCACGTCCAGGCGGCGGCCCCGGGCTTCGAGCCCATCGACGTGGCGGTGGAGGGGGGGAAGCTCGCCGGCCAGCGGCTCGACCTGGTGCTGCGCCCGGCAGGCTTCGGGGCACAGCGCCGGCTC
>Ga0209253_10004149_pt1 | contig 12655 bp, 10 predicted proteins | sample FrelakmetBRP12BR_FD_187145 | JGI IMG/M metagenome (GOLD analysis project Ga0209253, IMG submission 187145) | Freshwater lake sediment microbial communities from the University of Notre Dame, USA, for methane emissions studies - BRP12 BR (SPAdes)... | ecosystem: Environmental > Aquatic >...
CGCGGTCCCGCGGGATGGTTGCCCGGTGGCACGACCATCTCCACGATCTCGCGACGGCGTCTCGTGCATAATGCGGGCTACCCCCTTGACCACCACCAGAACGAAAGAGCCGGCGTTAGGTTGCTGAAAAATTTCGCCTCAGCGCTAGCGATAGCGTGAGACCGGATAATCTCGTCGGCAAGGCCAGGCCACGCCACGGCGTGGTCGCGCCATGAATAAGCTCGTGGTGTTCCGGCCCACAGCAGAGCGAAGGCACAGTATTCGGGAAGGTTTTCCGAGGGCCGGGTATTAAGAGGTGGCTCCAGATGCGCCTTGCCTTCCTGTCCCGAAACCCTTCGGGGAGAGATCACCCGGTCTCCGGCGTTCCCACCCTCCATGAGTATGACACGGTTTTTCAGCATCCTGCTAGTGTTTGTTGCTCTCGCGCTTCTTCGTCAAGTGCAATCTGAGAGGGCGATACCTACCTTGACCAGCGGTCCTTGTGCGCGATACTCCGGAAGGAAGCTCAACTCATGAGAAGGAGATCCAAGCCGCTGCCACAAATCTTGACACAAAGTGGTGGCGTATGTCAAACCGCTTGGCAGGGAGCAGTACTCTGGAGGAATGGGAGGAGTCAGAATTTCCTTTGACCGATTTCGACCTCTTATGGTAATCTGCGCGCAGCGACTGCTGGTTTGGAGTTGGCGCCTGCACCTGCCTCGTGGCCTGGTTGGAACCTCGCTCTATCGAACACGACCACATACACATGGTTTTCTTGAACCGATCGGTCATGCCGAAGATATATCGTACGAGATGAACCCATCGAGCGTCCGCCGGGTGGTCAGATGCCATTCCGGACACGGACCATACCACGCTTCAAACTAGAACGAATTTTGTTCGGGCAGGAAGACAGGAGCCCAGAGGAGGAAGATGGGCATGCCAAAGAGGGAGACATCGAAATTCCGGGTTACGAGGAGAGAAGAGTTCGGCATAGATGACGAGCCCGACCACGCCATCACGATCGTTGAGATGGAGGGAGAACCCTTTGAATACCAGGCGGGAGTGGCCGGCAAGTTCATCTCCCGGCGCAGTGTCACCGTTCACGACCGGGTCAGGGGCTGGGGCCTCATGCAGGGTTATGTCATGACTTATTACGAGCGGGGAGCAGCATACAGCCGCTTCGAAGGAAGGCGGGACGGACTGAGAAAGGTCACCGAGGGCACATGGACCACGTACCGTGCTACAGGGAATCTGAGCGGGACCCGAGGTGCGGGAAAATTCAAGCTGCTGCCAGGGGAAGGGCCGAGCGAATTCATCCTTGAGATTGAGGGTGAATTTGAGGCGGCATGATCTGACTGGTGGTGGTGTGGGGCATCGGACCTCGACATGGAACATGTCGTATGTTGGCTTTTGGGGGCGGCACTCACAACAACGCCGATCCAGGAGAATGTCCCACGTGAAGGCCTGATGCTGAAAGTCTCCATCTTAATCAACTCGTGAAACGAGACGGTTTGTCCGCTTAACCACGAACGGGAGTTAGACCATGCTGAACATCCAGAAAATCACAATTGATCTCTGTGTTGATGAGCTCAGGAAGGCGTACGAGCGAACTTACAGCAACCTGGAGCATGAGCTTAATAACATCATTGCCTGGTCAGCGCGACTCGCCCTCGAAAATATCGCCAATTCTGATGCTTTGTACCACAACGTGGAGCATACAGTCATGGTGGCGCTGGCTGGGCAGGCAATCGTGGAAGGAAAACACCTGCTCGATGGGGGTGTTACCCCTGAAGACTGGGCGCATTACATGATAGCACTTCTGTCTCATGATATCGGTTATGTGAGAGGAATATGCAAAGGCGACAAGGACGGAATGCTGGCGACGGGTGTAGGTGACGAAACTGTAGACATTCCGCCCGGGTCGAGCGACGCAGTGCTTGCGCCATATCATGTTGATCGCAGCAAGCTCTTTGTACGTGAGCGCTTCGGCAAGGGGCTGCTCAAGGGAATGGTGGCGAGGATAGACGCGGAGCTGATCAATTCGTACATAGAGATGACCCGCTTTCCTGTGCCGGAAGATGATCGTTACAAAGACACGAAGGGCTATCCGGGGTTGGTGCGAGCGGCGGACTTCATTGGGCAGCTTGGAGACCCGAACCGTCCTCGCAAGGCTACCGCGCTCTTTTTCGAGTTTGAGGAGATCGGCGCCAACAAGCAGTTCGGCTATAACCGGCCGGGGGACCTGAACGACAAGAATGCAAGGTTCTACTGGGACGTGGTGAGTCCATATATTCAGGAGGGGCTGAAGTTTCTCCGGGTAACTCAGGAAGGAAAACAATGGATCGCCAATTTGTATGCGAACGTCTTTGGCGCGGAGCATGGTTGCCACATTTACAGGACGTGCAGTTAACCCGGATTATGCACGAGACGCCGTCGGGAGATCGTGGAGATGGTCGTGCCACTCGGCGGCGGGTTGGAGCGGTGGCAGAGAGCGGCCAAGACCCCCGAGGGAACAACTCCGTGCATCCTCACCCATTTCGGGCACCTCACCCCCGCCGACCCCACCCTTGCGCCGCCTGATAAATCAAGCTATCATCCACTTTCACCACCCAGCTCAAGGCCATGTAGCCGAAGGTCCGTGAGCGAACATATAGGCGACCGCACCTATAAGAGTGAGGTATTCATTCGACACGAGAGACCTTGTTTCCGGGTGGCATGGAATATCGGCTCATGCCATCTCAGAAGACAGGCTCGCGTCCCTGAGGCGTAGACACCCGTATGAGCGAGCAAGATTCCCGCGAATGTGAAATCAGGCTCGGGGGGCGACTCCGAAGGCTGATCGAGGCGAATCATTCCCTGGCGGATATGGAGTCGCTCGAGGAGCTGCTGCCGCGGCTCTTGGAGCTCGCCAAGGATGTGACCGGCGCCGAGGCATCCTCGGTGATGCTCTACAATCCGAGGCGGAACGTCTTGGAATTCGCCTCCGTCAGGGACGAGGAGGCAGGGGAGAGGATTGCGGAGATTCTAAAGAGCAAGGTGACGCTCAAGATGGGTGAGGGGATCGCCGGCTGGGTAGCCCAACAGCGGAAGCCCGTCATCGTTCGGGACGCCCAAAACGATCCTAGGTTCTTCGGACAGGCGGACAAGCAGACCGGATTCGTCACGAAAACGCTCCTCTGCGTTCCCCTTATTCACCAAGCCGAGCTCCTCGGCGTCATCAGTGTCCTCAACTCCAAGGACAAACCGTCCTTCGATACCGAGGATCAAGAGCTCCTCGAGAGCTTTGCGAACCTTGCTGCGGTTGCCATCATCCGCTCCCGGCTCTTCGAGACAAGGATCAAGGAAGAGCGTCTCGAGGCGAAACTCGAGGCGGCGGCGAAGATCCAGGCGCTCTTCTGGCCGAAGCTTCCTGATAAACTCGGGGCAGGGAGCCGGGTGTGGGCGGTCTCCATTCCCGCTGCCTTTGTGGGTGGGGATCTCTACGACGTGATCCCCATGCCCGACGGGAGCTGGCTGATTTATGTAGCTGACGTGTCGGACAAGGGGCTTCCCGCGGCCCTCCTCATGGCATCACTCTCCACCAGAATCCGGAGCGAGGCGCTCTTGCACCGAGAGGTGGGCGAGCTCCTCAGAAACCTGAACGATGCAATGTTCGATCTCATGGCGGACGAGGGCTTCTTCGCCACGATCGTGCTGGGAAGATACTGGCCTGGTACCGGACGGCTGGAGCTTGCCCTCGGCGGGCATCTACCCCCTCTCTGGGTTGCCGCCAAGGGTCTCAGACCTCTCCCGCAATTGAAGGGTAGGGCGCTGGGAGTCACCCCCGGCCTTCAGTACGAGAAGCGGGAGATTATGCTCTCTCCGGGTGAGTCGCTCCTCTTCATAACCGACGGTGTAACGGAGGCTGAAAACAAGAGGGGGGAGCGCTTCGGGGATCATCGTGTAGTGGATTACTTGAGGAGTACTCCGGGGCCCCCCTGGGGGAAAGGTCTCCTCGATGCGCTGGGTACCTGGCGGGACGGGGCCGAGGCAAGCGACGACATCACCTTACTGGAGATCTGGCGGGTGAAGAGGAGAGGGCCGATGAACTGGAAAGGGCGAGGGTGAACCGGACCGGCAACCTGCGATCCCGGAGAGGTCGGTTGCCCAGTTGACCTTGCCTTGGGAGGGTCTCTCTGAGAGCTGGTCCTACTTCTCGACGAAACAGCCACGGGCATTGGACGGAGCGGTGATTGGTGGAGTGACGGAGTGTTGGAGTACCGGGCCAATACTGCGGTTCGGGTACGATCATGGCTGTGGCACATCCGGGCCTGCCGCAGAGCCCCTCTGGGGCCGTAGCTTGACGGTGACCCGGACGATCCTGCTTTCGTCCGGGAGAAGATGCAGCGAAGCCGGGGAAAGCACCAGGGGGACATCGAAGGTCTTCTCCTTCCCGTCCGGGGCAATGCTCCCCAGGTCAATAGGCTCGGTGGACAGGCTGGAGACGGCTCGAAGCGCCGAGGATGGACCGCCCACCTTCACCGATCTCGGTTTCACCCGGACGGTGGTGTCGATCTGATATCCCCGGGGCGGAGAGCCGGTGAATTCGGGCTTTACCACCAGCTCCTTCACGGTGAAGGGTTCCATCTCCACCCTGATGTTCGCTGGCGTGATGCGCACCACATCGAGCCCGGGTGGGAGGCTGATGTTCTCGGCACTCAGATCGAGGCGGTGGGATCCCTCCTCTACTGACCGAAGATCGAGGAAAGCGCGCACCTGGTCGGTTTTGAGTGCGGCAACCAGTTGCCGCTTCCCGGTAATCTGGACCTCAACCTTGTCGGCCGATGCCTTCTTGAGTTCGAGGTTCGCCGGAATGCTGCGGAAGTAGACGGGGGCGGTAACGGTGATAAGGGAGAGTGGTCCCCCGGAGTACAGGCCCCAGATGACAGCGACGAGGAGAAACGTAAGCAGAAGGCCGCCGAGTTGGGCCACGAAGGCTCGCGGACGGGGTTGCGGCTTCGTCTCGGCAGGCAGCCCGGTGAGCAACCGCTTTAGTTCCTGTTCCAGATGCTGCCGGTCGTGGACCTGTTCCACGTTCCCCTTGTGAACCAGGGAAATCTCTCCCCGCTCTTCGGAGACTACCAGCACCACCGCATCGGTGAGCTCACTGAGGCCGATGGCGGCTCGATGTCTGGTGCCGAATTGCTGGGGGAGCCCCTCCTTCCGGGTTAGGGGCAGGAAGGTTCCCACTCGGGCGATCCGATTGCCGTGGATCACCGCGGCGCCGTCGTGGACCGGACTCTCTTTGGCAAAGATGCTCTCCAGGATATGGGGGATCAACCTGCCGTCGAGGGGAAAGCCCTCGACAAGGTGCCCCTCGAGGTGATCGCGGTTGTGGAGGACGAGGAGAGCGCCCGTCCTGGTCCCGGCCAGCTCGAAGGCCGAATCCACGATGATGCCCAGCTCCATGGTCTGGGTCTCCCGCGGGCGTCCGAGGAAAAACCGCACGGGGTTGGTCTGAATCAGGACCTCTCGGATCTCGTTGCGAAAGACGACGACGATCACGAGCACGGCGACCGCGCCTGCACCCTGGAAGAACCAGCTCGTGAGGACCAGCCCGGTGGCCTGAGCGATGCCCTGAACGAGCCAGAGAAAAAGCAAACCCACCATGATCTGGAGGGCGGTCGTGCCGCGAAAGAGGAGGAAGAGGCGGTGCACAATGAAACTGATGACGAGAATGTCCGCCACATCGTGCCACTTGAAGGGGAAAAAGAGCTGAGACGGCATAGCAGATAACTCCAGAGTGGACCACGAGCACCCAAGCGCCCGATTTACGTGAGAGACGGACCGCAATCCTTTCGGCCAAGGGTAGCTCAGGATTCGGGGGAGATGCAACCGTGTAAGAGCCCATATGGTAGGCGTTGATATTTTTCCCCGTAAGCCGGCAGGGGCAACCGTCCGGTCTGGCAAAGGTAATGCTGGCATTCTGGGCGCTAACCCGATAGAATCGCCAGGAGAAAGAACCTGATCTCAGTATGGGGCACGAGTCTTGGTTCTGTTTCAGACTGCTACGTCACAGCCAGGGTGTCGAGAAGCGATGTATCTTGAGTACTTCAACCTGATGGAGAGCCCTTTTCAGACCAGTGCCGATCCCAAGTTCCTCTGGGTAGGGCAGCAGCACCAGCAGGTGCTTGGCGCTTTGGAGAATTCCCTGCTGGAGAACCAGGGACTCTTCGTCCTCACGGGCGATATCGGCACGGGCAAGACCGCCCTGATCCATGCTTTCGTCAAGAGCCTGGGCCCCAAGACCTTCCGGGCTGTTCTCTCATATCCAAAGATCGGTAAATTGGAATTCTTTAACTTTCTCGCAGGAAGCTTCCATTTTCCTATGAGATTCAATACAGAAGCGAAGTTCTTCAGATATTTTACTTCGTTTCTGAGGATCGCATGTAAATTCAGTTATCGGGTTATACTCATTATCGACGAAGCAGACACACTACCAGACGAAATACTTGACCAGATTTTGTATTTTACGAACTTCAAAATGCTTGAAGAAATCAAAATGCTTGCCCATTACATTCGTAAATACAAAAGGCCGATCAACATTTATCTCGTCGGAAGAAATGATCTGAATGAAGTTCTCCGGCGAAGAAAATTCACGATCTTGAGACACAAGATCTCCCAGCGGTTTCATATTCGTCCCTTGACTGAGTCGGAAACTGTCGAGTACATAGCCCACCGCTTGCAGGTGGCCGGTGCCACGGGAGCGCCATTTACCAAAGCTGCAAACCGCATGGTGTACTTGTATTCCCAGGGATATCCTCGCGTCATCAACACCCTTTGCGGCAACGCGTTACTGCACTCTTTCTCGAAGAAAAAGAAAAGAATCGAGGCGCGACTCGTTGAAGAGTGCGCGCAAAACCTCGGGTACCGGCTCTAGCCCGCCGGTATCCTGCCCGTAGGGCCAGACGCGGGGCAAACCGTATCGGCCTTGGGGTGTCTCCAGATGCGCCTCGGGGGATCACCTCGCCCCATCCGTCGTGAAGAAGAGAGCCGTTTTTCAAAAAACTGCCAGGGCCTCGAGCCGTACAATGGAACTTGAAAGGGTAGCCCCTCTGTGGTAGAAGTCCCCCGGTGGGTGGGGGGATGTGGCGGCCCGCGTCGCCACCCGTGCTTGCCGGTCTTTCAAGATATTACCAGCGCGAGCGTTGCCGGGGCAGGAAGATACCTGACTTCCAAGTCAGTGGATAGGTGTCAGAGAGTCCCCTTTGCTTACGGGCATTTCACAAAGGAGTGAGGTCATGAAGAAAGGGCGCAGCACGCTGGCCGTGGTTACCGTTGTCGCCTTTGTCACTCTGGCATTCACCGTGACCGTGGTCTGCCAGAGCGAGGCATTCACCCCCAAGAAAGAGTACAAACTCACGCTGAACGTGGGCCCTACCTTCTACTGGGGCATCGGCGCCACCAAGTTTGCCGAGCTCGTGACGCAAAAGACCAAAGGCAAGATCACTCTCAAGCCGTACTACAACAGCATGTTGCTCAAGGGGGCGCAGCTCAACGTGGGGCAGATGGTTTCGAAGGGGATCATTGACTGCGCTTTCGAGTCGACGATCAATTTCGGCCCGGTGATTCCGGAGGCGAACATCTTCCACCTGCCCTTCTTCATCAACACCTTCGACAATCTGGACAAGATGGAAAACGGTCAGACCGGCAAGGCCCTCTTCGCCGCCATGGAAAAGAAGGATCTCAAGCCCCTCGCCTGGGGCGAAAACGGCTTCCGCCAGATCACCAATAGCAAGCGCGCGATCCAGAAGCCCGAGGACATGCAGGGCCTGCGGGTTCGGGTGGTGGGGAGCCCCATCTTCGTTGACACCTTCCGGCAGCTCGGCGCCGATCCCGTGAACATGAACTGGGGTGATGCGGTGACCGCCTTCCAGCAGGGCGTGGTGGACGGGCAGGAGAACCCGGTCGGTGTGCTCATCCCGGTCCAGATCTACCAGTACCACAAGTACGTGAGCATGTGGAACTATCTGGTGGATCCGCTGGTCATCTTCTGGAACAAGAAGCAGTGGGACGCGTTCCCCGCCGACGTCAAGAAGGCGATCGTGGAGGCGGCGCAGGAGGCGGGGAAGTTCGAAAAGGCCCTCTGTCGGGCCGGTCTTGACGGGGAGAACTCGCTCAACATCCTCAAGAAGGACTTCAACTACACCATGGAGGTGCCCGAGCCGGTGAAGTTCATGGAGGGCAAGGGCATGACGGTCACCTTCCTCACCGACGACCAGGTGAAGGCCTTTGCCGCCGCCACCAAGCCGATTCACGACAAGTGGATTCCCGAGATCGGCAAAGATCTCTACGAGAAGGCCAAGAAGGACATGAGCAAGTAAGAAGAGCTGACGGGAAAACCCCTGGGAACGCCCGTGCGTCGCAGGGGTTTTCTCTTTTCACGGAGCCCACATGAACCCTGCCAGGAAAAGCATCAGGACGGATCACTGGATTGCGGCGATCCTCCTTTTCGTCATGTCGGCCATCGCCTTCATCAACGTGGTAAGCCGGTACTTGTTCCACTTTTCCTTTGCCGCCACGGAAGAGCTCACGATCAACCTCTTCGTCTGGCTCACGGTTGTCGGCTCGGGGATCGCCTTCGAGCGGGGCGGGCAGCTCGGCATGGTGACGCTTTTCAATCTCTTTCCGCGCAAGCTAAGGAAGCTGGTCATCCTCTTGAGCTCGCTCCTCAGCGCCTCGCTCTTCGTCCTGGTCAACCTGTTCCTTGTTCAGGCCATCTATGACGAGATCGTCATGTTCCACGCCGCCTCCGGCGCGCTGGGAATCCCAGTCTGGATCTACTACGTGGGCGTCCCCCTCCTGTCGGTTTACGTATTCAGGGGGATCTATCGCGACGCGCTGACCAAGCTCCGAGCCCTGGAGAAGGAGGGCGAGAGGTAATGGAGTTTCTCGTCATCTTCGGAAGTTTCCTGCTCTTCATGGTCCTCGGCATGCCCATCGGGACCGCCCTCGGTGTGGCCGCGATGATAACCATTTTCCAGTTCGATCTCGGCATCGGCATGGTCGGGATGAACTTCGTCTCGGGCATCGCCTCCTTTCCCTTGCTGGCGATCCCCTTCTTCGTCCTGGCAGGGGTGATCCTGGAGCGGGCGGGCCTGGCGGCGACGATCGCCCGGTTCTTCGAGCTCCTGGTGGGACGCATGGTAGGGGGCCTGGCCGTGGTCGCCGTGTTCACCTGCATGTTCTGGGGGGCTCTCTCCGGTTCGGGTCCGGCCACCACCGCGGCCGTGGGGCTCATCCTCCTCACTCCCATGATCAAGCACGGCTATGACAAGCACTTCGCCGGGGCGACGATTGCGAACGCCTCCGACCTATCCATCGTCATTCCCCCGAGCATTGCCTTCATCATCTACGGGAGCATCACGAGCGTCTCGGTGAGCGCTCTCTTCGTTGCCGGGATCATTCCGGGGATCCTCACCGGCCTGGCCTTGGCCCTCGTCGCCTACCTGATCTCGCGGAAGAGGGGCTATAGGGGCCTCGAGCGCAGAGGGACCCCCAAGGAGATTCTCGTCGCCCTCAAGGACTCGTTCTGGGCTCTCATGTCGCCGGTGGTGATCCTGGGAGGAATTTACACCGGTATTTTTACCCCCACCGAGGCGGCGGTCGTGGCCGTTTTCTACAGCCTTTTTATTGCGGTCATGGTCTACCGTTCCATCACGTGGCGAGACATGGTGGCGATTCTTGTCGATGCCAGCGTCACGAGTTCCGTGATCATGTTCATCGTGGTGTTTGCGGGAATCTTTACCTGGGCCGCGTCCGTGATCGGCGTTATCGATGCGGCGGCTGAGTGGATCATCAAGGTATCACCGAATGCAGTGGTCATGATCCTCCTCGTGGACCTCCTGCTCCTGGGGCTGGGTATGATCCTGGACGCCATCTCCATCTCGTACCTCATCATGCCCATTCTCATTCCGGTGCTTGCCGCCTTTCGAATCGATCCGGTCTGGTACGGGGTGATCTTTGTTTGCGCCCTGGCCATCGGCCAGGTAACGCCGCCTGTGGGGGTGAACCTCTTCACCGTGGCCAACCTCCTTGAGACTGATCTCGATCCGGTGGCGAAGGAGGCCATTCCCTTCGTGATCGGCGCCACCGTGGCGCTCATCATTCTCTCGCTGGTTCCGGGCCTGTCTCTGTATCTCCCGGTGAAGGCCGGGCTCTATACGCCCTAGCAGGATGCCGGAGAACCCTAACTTTAGGCACTCCAACTCTACTGTGAGAATCCGGGGGGTCTACTCTGCAAGGCTGCATAGTCGCGGCATTGATAGTATCGAGAGAGGCTGGCCCCTCGCACGGTGCGATGGTGGGAAGTCCGGGAAGCCGACCCATAGGCATGGGAGTAAGATGTAGCTCCGCATGCGCCTTGCGTCGCAGACCCCCCGGCTCCCGGCTTGGAAGCAGGCAATTTCCGAAACGTTAGGCACTTTCATCCACTATAACAGGCGGAGACAGGGTGGTCCCTCCTCCGGCAACCCACTCTGAAAGGCGATTCACACCATGGAACCGGCGGTGGTCGAGCTGGCGCAGGAGATCTTCCGCGGGGTGACCCTTGCCAAGATGGCGCTCGCCGTCTCCATGGTGGTAGCCTTGTCGGTCATCGCCGAGCACGTGAGCCCGCGAATCGCGGGTATGCTTTCCGGCTATCCTCTCGGAGCGGCCATCACCCTCTTCTTCCTTGGTCTTGAGATCGGTGTGAACTTTGCCGCAGAGAGCGCCCAGTACACCATGGTGGGGCTCATCGCCACGCAGACCTTTGCCTTTGTCTACTACAAGTGCTCTCTTCGAGCCGCAAACGGCAGCAAGATCCCCGGCATCATCCTCTCTGCGGGGACGGGCATCTCCGCCTATTTCTTGACGATCACGCTCTGCCAACGGCTCCATACCGACCTCGCTAGCGCATTTCTCCTTTCCGGCTTCTCGATTGTCGGATTCAGCTACCTGCTCAGAGACGTCAGCGATGTGAAGATAGAGGGAAAGATACCCCTCAACCTGAAGGCCCTCGTGGGACGAGGGCTTTTCGCTGCAGTCGTCATCGTCTTGATCACCTTATCGGCACGGGCGGTGGGGCCGGCCTGGGCGGGGCTCTTCTCGGCATTTCCGCTTACCATGTTGCCGCTTCTCGTGATCATGCATTTCAGCCACCGGCTCGAGCACGTCCACACGACGATCAAGAACGGCCCAAAGGGGATCGGATCGGTTCTCGTCTATGCTCTGGCCGTGAATCTATGGTACCCCCGCCTGGGGGTGTACCTGGGTACCCTGGTGGCTTACATCCTGGCAACGATCTATCTCGTCCTGGTCACACGGTTCTGGCGTACCCCTCGACGCTGATGTGGGGGCGGGTTTCCCATGGAAAGACACCACCACACCGACAGACCACCCTTCAATCCCGCCGTTGCTCTCGTGAGCGGCGTTCTTGCCGTTTCCACCGGTGCGATCTTTGCCCGCCTTGCCGAGGCTCCCGCTTTGGTCATTGCCGCTTACCGGGTCGGGCTCGCGTCCCTCATCCTGGCGCCCTTCGCCTGGTGGCGAGCCCGGGAGGAACTACTCCGTCTGACCGCGAGAGACTACCGGCTCGCAGCCCTAGCCGGGCTTTTCCTCGCCCTCCACTTCGGGACCTGGATCTCCTCCCTCCAGTACACCTCCGTTGCCAATAGCGTGATGCTGGTCAACACCAACCCGCTCTGGGTGGGAGTGCTGACACCCTTTATCAGCAAGGACCGCGTGAGCCGGTTGACCAAGATCGGGATAGGGCTCAGCGTAATCGGCGGTGTGATCATCGGAGCCGGGGATTTTGCTACCGGGACGGACACCCTCTTCGGCGATTTCCTCGCCCTCGCCGGGAGCCTCTGTGCCGCCTGTTATCTGCTGCTCGGCCGTACCCTGCGCCGCAACCTCTCCCTGCTCGCTTACGTCATAATCTGCTACGGGAGCGCCGCCGTCATTCTCTGGGCCACGGTGCTCGCCCTGCGCCTTCCCGTGACCGGGTTCAGCGGCAGGACCTATGCCGCCTTTGCCGGGATGGCGCTCATCTCACAGATCGTCGGCCACAGCAGCTATAACTGGGCTCTCAGATGGTTCAGCACCGGACTCATCGCCGTGAGCCTTCTCGGCGAGCCGATCGGGGCGACCATCCTCGCATACGTCCTCTTCGATGAAGGCCTGACCTGGGCGAAGGTCGTGGGGGGTCTCCTGATTCTCGCCGCCATCTACCTCGCCGGCCGCGGCGAGGAGGCAGGAGCTCCCGGCGAGGTTCCGGGCGGGAGCGCCGATTAGCAGGTTGTTGAGGATCGGTTCAATTGGGCAATCCTGCGAGGCAAGGGGGTCTCCGGGGAGAGTTATCTTTAGAGCGAGGGCCAAGGGAGAGGGAGATTCGATATTCGGATTTCTCCTGGCGCGAGGAGGCTCCGCATGCGCCTTGCGTCACAGACCCCCCTGCCTTTCCGGTCGTGGCGTGGCGGAAACCGGGGGGTCTACTCTGCAAGGCTGCATAGTCGCGGCATTGATAGTGTACGGTTAGGCCGGGCCTCGTGCATGGCGATGGTGGAAAGTCCGGGAAGCCTGGCCAGGGGCATGGGAGTAAGAGGAGGCTCCGCATGCGCCTTGCGTCGCAGACCCCTCGGCTCCCGGCATGGAA
>Ga0209253_10004151_pt1 | contig 12646 bp, 12 predicted proteins | sample FrelakmetBRP12BR_FD_187145 | JGI IMG/M metagenome (GOLD analysis project Ga0209253, IMG submission 187145) | Freshwater lake sediment microbial communities from the University of Notre Dame, USA, for methane emissions studies - BRP12 BR (SPAdes)... | ecosystem: Environmental > Aquatic >...
GAAGTACGGTTTCCCCGAGGCCAACGCGATCGAGCGGATCGGTTCGGAGGGCACGCATCCGGGGGCTGTTGTCGTTTTCGACGGCAAGACCACGAGCGAGCTTCGCGAACTCGCCGCGCGCGTGCACGGCATGTACTGGCGCGGCCACACCCTGAACGTTCAAGTCGCCTAGGTCGGCGCCCGCGGCACCCGCGATGGGCCTCTTCAGCCGCTGACGTCGGATCCGTCGTCGTTCCCGAGGGCAGCGCCGAGCCCGCGGAGGACGTGACTTACGTCTTTGCGGGGATGGACGGCCCGAATCCGCGTTCGGGCGCGTTCGCTTTCCTGCGCTTTCCCCGCCCGCCGCCTGCCTGCAAACGGGCTCACCCTGGACGAAGCGGCGCGCGCACTCGCCTGAGGTCGGCGGGGCGGGAATTCATGCCACTGCGGGGCCCCTACGTCCGTGCCGGTCTGCTTAACAGAAGACCGCTTCGGCCCCGGCAGCGGTTTCTCGGAGATCGGGAGCACCGGGGGGGTGGGCGAGGGTCGCGGGCGACGCGCGGCACCACACGGGGCATACGGATCACTCTTTGACGGTCTAGGGCTTCTCCGTCCGAGAAACCCTTGGGTTATGATCCAGCGCTCTACGCGCGGCGAGACAGAGGCCAGGCGCAGCGGGCCGCGCGAAGGAAGAACAGCGCCGAGCATCCTTCGACAACGACGAGGAGAGTGTACCCATGATCAAGTCCTTCGCGAGGACGCTCGGCGCAATCGCGATTTTCGCGGCGGCGAGCGCGTACGCGCAATACCCCACCAAACCCGTCACGTTCATCGTGCCGTTCGCGGCCGGCGGACCGACCGACACCGTTGCGCGCACGATTGCTGCCGCGATGCAGAAGCCGCTCGGGCAGACGATCATCGTCGAGAACGTGGGCGGCGCGGGCGGCACCATTGGCGCCGAGCGCGTGGCGCGGGCCACGAACGACGGCTACACGGTGCTGCTGCACCACATCGGTATGTCGACCGCGCCGGCGCTGTATCGCAACCTGCGCTTCAAGCCCATCGAAGACTTCGAGCCGATCGGCGAGATCGCCGACGTGCCCATGACGCTCGTCGCACGCGGCAACTTCCCGGCGGCGAACTTCAAGGAGTTCCTCGCCTACGTGAAAGCCAACAAGGACAAGGTCACGTATGCGAACGCCGGTCTCGGCTCGGCGTCGCATCTGTGCGGGCTCCTGTTCATGAGCACCATCGAGACCGACGTCGTCACCGTTCCCTATAAGGGGACGGCCCCGGCGATGAACGATCTTCTCGGCGGCCAGGTGGACTTCATGTGCGACCAGACCACCAACACGACCTCGCAGATCAAAGGCGGCAAGGTGAAGGCCTATGCCGTGACGACGTCGAAGCGAGTGCCGTCGCTCTCGAACCTTCCCACCTTGCAGGAGGAGGGCTTGAAGAACTTCGAGGTTGCCGTGTGGCACGCGCTCTATGTGCCGAAAGGCACGCCGAAGCCGGTCATCGACAAGCTCGTCGCCGCCCTCCAGGAGGCGCTCAAGGACCCGACGGTGAAGCAACGCTTCGCCGACCTCGGCACCGAGCCGGTCGCGGTCGAGAGAGGAACTCCGGAGTCGCTGCGAAAACAGCTGAAGTCCGAGACCGACAAGTGGACCCCGATCATCCAGAAGGCGGGGCAGTACGCGGATTGAGGGCGATACCTGCCGCGTCACGCGCGACGCGCAGCACGCAAAGCCCCGCAGTGATCCTGCGGGGCTAGTCTTTTCTGCGCTCGGCAAGGGCTCCCATCTGTCCAACCCCGGCCTTGCGTCGACGATCCGCCCGGCTTTTTCCGTCGGCGGACGTTCAAACTGAGGCCCGCCACCGGCATTGCGCAATCCGCGCGGGCGAAGACGTTCCTTCCGATGGCTCCCCTCGGGACGGATAGAATCCAGGTCGATTCGACGTTGCCCTTCCCCTGCGCGAACGAGGCCCCCGATGAACGCACCGCAGCACCGAGCGCCGATCAGCCGTTTCCCCATTCCGCCGCTCGATTCGCTTCCCGAGGACATCCGGAAGCGCATCGTCGCCGTGCAGGAGAAGTCGGGTTTCGTCCCGAACGTGTTCCTCGCGCTCGCGCACCGGCCCGATGAGTTTCGCGCGTTCTTCGCCTATCACGACGCGTTGATGGAAAAGGAGGGAGGGCTGACCAAGGCCGAGCGGGAGATGATCGTCGTGACGACTTCGGGCGCGAACAATTGCCAGTACTGTGTGGTCGCGCACGGCGCCATCCTGCGTATCCGGGCGAAGAACCCGCTCGTGGCTGACCAGGTCGCGGTCAACCATCGCAAGGCCGACATCACCCCCCGCCAGCGCGCGATGCTCGATTTCGGCATGAAAGTCGCGCTCGGGTCCGCTGCGATCGAAGACGCCGACTTCGCGCCGCTGAGGGAGCATGGGTTGTCCGACGAGGACATCTGGGATATCGCGGCGATCGCCGCGTTCTTCGCCATGTCCAACCGTTTGGCGAACTTCGCGTCGATCCGCCCCAACGAGGAGTTCTATCTCCTCGGGAGGATGCCGAAGGGGAAGTAGCTTGGGCTCGGTCTACCCGAGCGTGCCGGAAGACCGAGAAGAGGCGTTCGCCGGCGCGCCGATGCGGCGCCGCGCCTCAGCGGCTCCAGGGAGACATCGAGAAGAGCGTCAGGATGACGGCCAAGGCGAAGCTCGCTGAGCCGAGCGCGAGCCCGAGGTCACGGACCCGGTCACGCTTCGCCACCTGGACCTCACGCTCCAGCGCCAGCATGTGTGCGATGCGCTCCCACGTCACCTCGTCGGCCTTCGCCGGCACCTTATGATGGTGCCCGCCGCCGACTGTCGCCTGATCGACCGGCTCGCCGACGACCCGGAGCTTTCGGGCGGTCGCGGGGCGCGCGGCGATGTCGCGCGTCGGCGCTGGCGCTGCGGCATCGGACGGCTGCCCATCGGCACGATCACTGCGGGCGCGTCTTGCGCTTGCGGCCGCTTCTCGTCGCGCGCTTTCGGGGAGCGCGCGCTCCTCTTGGGACAACCGTTCCGGGGCGATTTGCATTTCGTCGGCAGATGCGTGAGACGGCAGATGCGTGAGATCGCGTCGTGTGACGGGAGGATAGCCGCACCGGTTGTCACGTGCGTGGCGTCTTTGTGAATCTTGGTGTCTTTCGCGGTTCCGGGCAGGAGTTCACAGCTGCCCCGCATGCCTTCTGGACAGGGCCTGCAAAGGCGGTCGCCCCCTCTTCCGTCGCGCCGAGAGACTACGCGACCGCGATTGCGGGCCGCCGCTCGCCGAAGCGGGTCGCCTGCTCGAACGCGTGGGCGATCTGCAGAACGCCTAGGTCGTCGCGGTAGCGCCCAACGATCTGCAGTCCGACGGGAAGTCCGTGGCCGGTAAATCCGCACGGTACGGAGATCGCGGGATGCGCGATCACGCTGACGTAGAGGCTGCAGCGCAGCCAGTCGATGTAGTTCTCCATCTTCACGCCGCCGATCTCCGTCGGGTACTCGAGCGTGACCGGGAAGGGCGCCACCTGCGCCGCCGGGCAGGCAATGAACGGATACTTTCCGAGAAACCTCACGAGCCGCACGAAGATCTCCGTGCGCTTCGCCTCGGCGCGCGCCACCTCCGCTGCCGAAAGCTTGAGGCCCTGCTCGATGTTCCAGACCACGGTCGCCTTCAGCTCGCCGCGGTGATGTTCGAGCAGTCCGGCGTGATGCAGGCTGAACCGATGTGCGCGCAGCACCTGGAACACCTCCGCCGCGCCGGAGAAATCGGGCTCGGCTTCCTCGACGCTACAGCCGAGATCGGAAAGGACGCTGCGTTGCGCTTCGAGTACGGCCGTGACCTCGGGCTCGACGGGGATCCCGCCGAGCGTGCGGCTCCATGCGACGCGCACGCCGCGAAACTCGCGCGCGAGCGGTGCCAGGAACGCCTCACCGCTCTCCGGCCATGCGGTCGGAGACCGGGGATCGGGCCCGGCCGTGGCTGCGAGATGCATCGCCACGTCCGCCACCGTGCGGGCGATGGGTCCGAGCGTCTCGAGGGTGTCCCAAGCATCTGTCGCCGGCCACATGGGCACGCGTCCCGGCGTGGGCCGGAACCCGACCACGTTGCAGAAGCTCGCCGGGTTGCGCAGGCTCGCGGCGAGATCCGAGCCATCGGCGACCGGCACCATGCCGCAGGCGGTGGCGACCGCGGCCCCTCCCGACGAGCCGCCGCAGGTGCGGTCGAGGTCATACGGGTTCCTTGTCGCGCCGAAGACCTGATTGAAGGTCTGCGATCCCGCGCCGAACTCCGGCGTGTTGGTCTTGCCGATGACCACGGCACCCGCGCTGCGGAGGCGTTCGACCATGAGCGCATCAGCGGCCGGCACATGGTCGCGGAAGATCGGCGAGCCGAAGGTGGTGCGCATGCCGCGCGTTTCGACGAGGTCCTTGACCACGGTCGGAAGCCCGAACAGCACGCCCTTCGCGTCACCCCTGGCAAGCGCAGCGTCCGCTTGGCGGGCCGCCGCGCGCGCGCCCTCGGCATCGAGCGTGACGATCGCGTTGACCTGCGGGTTCACGCGCTCGATCTGCGCCAGATGGGCATCGATGACTTCCAGCACCGAGATCTGCCGGCCGCGGATGCGGCGCGCGAGCTCGGTGGCTGGGAGGAAGCAGACGTCAGTGCTCATCATTCGGCTTTCGGTTCCCGGCCTTCGGTATTCTTCTCTCGGCGCAAGCCGTTCTGGCGCCGGCCGTTCGAACGCGGCTTGCGGCGTCGGCGCGTCAGCCGGCAGGTTCGAGCGAATGGAACGCCCTGATCGCGCCTTGACGCGACAGGCGGAAGCTCGCGACCGGGCGCCGTCTACGCGCGCGTTCCTTCTTCATTGACTGAGGCGCAGGCCGCCCGCAAGGCGGGCCGCTTCAGCTCACGCATCACATCCGACTCGCAGAGCGACGCCAGCCGCGGATCGTAGGGCGCAAGCCACCGCCACGGACATCGCGCATCGATCGCGCGCTGGAGTCCTTGGTTCGGATCGAACTGGAGTCCGGCGAACTCGTAGCGCGTTCTAACTGTCATGGAACGGGCGTTACAACTCCTGATCTCAACCGTCACGGGAGATTATGACCGCTCCGCGTCAACGAAGCTTCAGCCACTGCCAGGAGGCCAGCCCGGCAAGGGTCATCAGCAGAGAGCCGCTCACATGGATGGCAATCGCCGCCATCGCCCACGTCAGCCTTCCCTGTTGCAACAGGGCGACCACTTCAGCGGAAAAGGTCGAAAAGGTGGTGAGCCCGCCGCAAAAGCCGGTCACGATCAGTAGCCGCCACTCGGGAGCAATTTGGGGCGCTTGTGCGAAGTAGGCGACGGCAACGCCGACGATGTATCCGCCGACGAGGTTGGCGGTGAGCGTGCCGGGGGGGACGGCAGGAAACAGGCTGTTGAGTTTCGTGCCCAAGCCCCAGCGCAGCAGCGCACCGAGGGCCGAGCCTAGCGAGACGGCTAGTATCGGTTTCCACATGGATCTGTACGCTGGCTAGATCAGCACGACGTCGTACTGCTCTTGCGTGTAGCTCGTCTCGACCTGCATCGAGATCGGCCGGGCGATGAAGTCGCCGAGCATCGCGAGCGCCGGCGACTCCTCCTCGAGGAACAGATCGATCACGCTCTGCGAGGCGAGGATCCGGAACTCCCGTGCGTCGCCGAACTGGCGCGCCTCGCGGAGAATCTCGCGCAGGATCTGGTAGCACACTGTCCGCGCGGTCTTGACCTCGCCGCGGCCGGCGCAGGTCGGGCACGGCTCGCACAGCACGTGCGCGAGGCTCTCGCGCGTGCGCTTGCGGGTCATCTCCACCAGCCCCAGCTGGGTGAAGCCCGAGACCGTCATCTTGGTTCGGTCCTTCGCGAGCGCCTTCTGGAACTCGGAAAGCACCGCCGCGCGGTGCGCCTCGTTTTCCATGTCGATGAAGTCGACGATGATGATGCCGCCGAGGTTGCGCAGCCGCAGCTGCCGCGCGATCGCATGCGCCGCTTCGAGGTTGGTCTTGAAGATGGTGTCGTCGAAGTTGCGCACGCCGACGAAGCCGCCGGTGTTGACGTCCACCGTCGTCATGGCCTCGGTTTGGTCGATGATCAGATAGCCGCCACTCTTGAGATCGACGCGGCGCGCGAGCGCACGTTCGAGCTCGGACTCGACGTTGTAGAGATCGAAGAGCGGCCGTTCGCCGGCATAGAGCTCGATCCGCTCGGCCACCGCCTGCACGTAGTCGCCGGCGAATGTCTGCAGCTTGGCGAAGTTCTCCCGGGAGTCGATGACGATGCGGTCGGTGGCTTCGCACGCGAGGTCGCGGAGCACCCGCTGCGCGAGCGAGAGGTCCTGGTAGAGCAGCGCCGGCGATCCGCAGGTGAGCACGCGGGCGCGAATGCCTTGCCACAGGCGGTGCAGATAGGCGACGTCGTTGGCGAGGTCGGGCTGGGCGGCCGATTCCGCCATGGTGCGGATGATGTAGCCCCCCTGCTCGTCGGGTGAAAGCTGCTGCTGCAGCTTCTCGCGCAGCGACTTCCGCTCCGTTTCGTCCTCGATGCGCTGCGAGATGCCGATGTGCGGATCGTGCGGCAGGTAGACCAGAAGCCGCCCCGCGATCGAAATCTGGGTGGACAGGCGCGCGCCCTTGCTGCCGATCGGATCCTTGACGACCTGCACCATCAGCGGCTGGCCTTCGGAGAGGATCTTCTCGATCGGCTTCGCGCCGTCGCTTGCGCGCTCTTCCCAGATGTCCCCGACGTGCAGGAAGGCGGCACGCTCGAGACCGATCTCCACGAACGCCGATTGCATGCCGGGGAGCACGCGCGCCACGCGGCCCATGTAGATGTTGCCGACGAGCCCCCGGCTCGCCGAGCGCTCGATGTGCAGTTCCTGCACCACGCCGTTCTCGATCACCGCCACGCGCGTCTCCTGGGGCGTGCAGTTGATCAGAATGTCCTCGGAGGGCGCGCGCGGCAGGCCGGTTGCACCGACCTTCACTTCCTGGGGGGCGGGGATGTCCATGGCGCTCGTGTCAGAAGCGCGGCAGTCGGGCAATCAACTGCGCCGTCTCGAAGAGCGGCAGGCCCATGATGCCGGAATAGCTGCCGCGGATCTCGGGGATGAAGGCCGCAGCGCGCCCCTGGATCGCGTAGCCACCGGCCTTGTCGAGCGACTCGCCGACATCGACGTACTGGGTGATCTCCGCGTCGGTGAGCGTCCGGAAGCGCACTCGGCTCTCGCTCAACGCGAGGTCGAAGTGATCGTTGAGCTGGACGGCCACCGCCGACAGCACCCGGTGCTCGCGTCCCGAGAGCTCGCGCAACATTCCGATCGCCTCGTCGCGGTTGGCCGGTTTGCCGAAAATCTTGTCATCGATGCACACCTCGGTGTCGGCGGCGAGCACCGGCAGGCGCAGCAGGCCGCGCTGCTGCACTCGCAGCCACCCCACTTCGGCTTTGGCGTGCGCCACCCGCTGCACGTACTGGTCCGGCCGCTCGCCCGCGGCCGGGTGCTCGTCGACGTCCGCGCCTCGGGACCAATGCTCCCGAAAGAGCAGCACATCGAAGGCGATGCCGATCTGCTTGAGGAGCTCGCGCCGGCGCGGGCTGCGCGACGCGAGGTACACGCGGAACTGCCCGTGGTGCACTTTGGGTCCTGTTCTTCTTCAAAACAGCGACGTCACGGGCCACTTCCCCTCCGACCCCGACGTCCGAAACGTGCTGCGAGGCCAGCGAGCGGCCCGCCTTCACTCCCTGTGGTACGGATGGCGCCCGAGCACACTTGCCGCGCGGTATAGCGCCTCGGCAAGAATGACGCGTGCAAGCCCGTGCGGCAAGGTCAGGCTGGACAAACGCAGGGCGATGTCCGCGCTTTCCTTCACGTCCCTCGCGAGGCCATCAGGGCCGCCGATCAGGAACGCCACGTCCCGCCCGCCCTCCCGCCACCGCGCCATGAGCCGCGCGAGGGCGCGGGTATCGACTTCCCGGCCACGTTCGTCGAGGACGACACGCAGCGCGCTCCTCGGGATCGAGGCCTCGACGCGCTTCGCCTCGGCGGCGAGCAACGCTGCAACCGGTTTCCCCGTGCCTCGAGACTCGGCCCGGACCTCGACGAGCTCCACGCGCATCTCCCGCGGCAGGCGCTTCGCGTACTCGTCGAACGCCTCTTCGACCCAGCTCGGCTGGCCCGCCCCCACCGCCACGACGACGAGTCGCATTCCGGGCGTTCTTTCCGGGGCTCGGGTGGCCTCTGCGCGCGCGCTCGCGCTCTTGGGCGCGAGGACATCAAGGGCTCGGCTGCGTGTCGGCGACGACGCGCCGCACGCGCGGTGCGCGCTTCTTCGGCTGCCCCCAGAGCTCCTCGAGGTTGTAGTACTCGCGCACCGAGGGCTGCATGACGTGCACGACCATCTCCCCGGCGTCGACGAGGATCCACTCGCCGCTCTCCTCGCCTTCCATGCCCTGCACCGATGCCCCGGCCCCCTTGAGCGTCTCGCGAACATGGTTCGCCAGCGCCTTGGTCTGGCGGGCCGACTCCGCGGTGGCGATGATCACTCGGTCGAACAAAGACGTGAGGTGCCGCACGTCGAAGACCTTGATGTCGCGCGCTTTGATGTCCTCCAGGGCGGCGACCGCCACCTTTTCCTTCTTGCGGATGTCCATCAGCTTGGGTTTTTCTCCTCAGGTCATGTTGGGCGCCTGCGCGACCTGGAAAAAAGGTGCGGACGCCATTCGCGAAATCAAGTGGACGAGATCAGGCAGACCCGGGCTTGCTAGGCGCGAGGGCGGTAAAGCGCATTCGCCTCAATATACGCGAGGACCTCCGGCGGGAGCAAATAGCGCACCGATCGGCCGGCCGCCAGGCGGGCGCGGATCTCGGTGCCGGAGATCTCGAGCGCCGTTAACGGGAAGTTCACGATCCGGCCGGCCCGCGACCGGGCAAGGCACTCCGGCGGACCGGCGCGGTCGGCGTACTCGCGGCCCAGCGCCGCCGGCAGGGAATCGATACTCAGCGCGAAGCCCGGACGGCTGGCGACTGCGAAGTGCGCAAGCAGGAATAGCTCGCGCCAGCGCCGCCAGGTCTCGAAGGCGAGAAGTTGGTCGGTGCCGATCAGGAACACGAGCGGCGCGTCGGGCCCGAGCTCACCGCGGATGCGGGTGAGGGTATCGATTGTGAACGCAGGCGTGTCGAGCGCGGCCTCCGCGGGGTCGAGCGAGAAGCGCGGATTGCCAGCGATGGCGCGTCGCACCATTTCCAGCCGATGCCGGGCCGGGGTGCGCGGGGCGGTGCGGTGGCCCGGGTTGCCGGCGGGAACCCAGCGGATTTCGGGGAGCCCGAGTGTCTCGGCGGCTTCCTCAGCGAGCCGCAAGTGGGCGAGATGGACGGGGTCGAATGTTCCCCCCATCACGCCGAGCGGCCCGCGCGGCGGGTTCACGCCTTACGCGCCGCTGCGAAAGGCAGACGCTCGAGCGCGCGCATCGTGTCCGACTCGAACAACCGCGGGTCGGCGAGATAATCGCGAAGCATCGGCGTGGAGTCGCAACCCCAGAAAAGCAGCGGCACCCCGCCCGGCTTCGCCGCCGCGACGGCGAACGTTGGCACGCCGAACACCCCCGCCCCGATCGCTTCCTCGCCGTTGGTGCGGAGCTTCGCCTTGACGTCGGGATCGCCGGAGGCCGCGGCTGGATCCGGGATGCCCAGCCGCGCCGCGAGCGTTTTCATTTCGACGTTCGGATCCCGCCCTTCGCGCCAGATGAACTCGAAGATCGTGCGCACCGGCGCCTCACGCGCACCGAGCGCGACCGCGAGACGCAGCACGTGCAGCGGATTGAACGGATGCCCGGGGGGAAAACGCATTTCGACGCCGAGCTTCGCCGCCAGCCAGAGCACCTGGCGATACGTATGGAGCCGCTTGGTCGGCAGCTCCGCCGGCCCCTTGTGTCCCCAGTGCGCGAGTAGGCCTGCGAAGACGACAGGCTTGAGGACGACGTCCTCGCGTCGGAAGAGCTCGGGATGCGCGGCGAACTGGAGATAGGCGTAGGGAGAGACGAAGTCGAAGTACCAGGCGAGGCAAGGGCTGGAGGTGCTCAAAGCCGGATTCCACTGCGTAGGCACAGCGGCGCGAGGAAACCCCGGGGAAACCCGTCCCCGCCTTTTCGGAGCGCCCGCGACCGCGCGCGGCATGCAACTCCAGTGCATTCGTCCCAGTCGCTCGCTTGCGCCGCTTCTCTAGGTTGAGGCAAGCTCAGCTGCGCACCTCGCCGTGCCCGAACACCACCCACTTTTGCGATGTCAGCCCGTCGAGGCCGACGGGTCCGCGCGCGTGCAGCTTGTCGGTCGAGATGCCGATCTCGGCGCCCAGCCCATATTCGAAGCCGTCCGCGAAGCGGGTGGACGCGTTCACCATCACCGAGGCCGAGTCGACTTCGCGCAAGAAGCGCTGCGCGCGCGCTGTGTCTTCCGTGACGATGGCGTCGGTATGGGCCGACCCGTAGCGCGCGATATGCTCCATCGCCTCATCCATGCCATTCACGACCCGGATAGCGAGGATCGGGGCGAGATATTCGGTCGTCCAGTCCTGCTCGGTCGCGGGGACGATCGTCGGCGGGTGGTCCGCGAGCGCGGCACGGAGGATCCCGGCCGAGGCGTCGTCACAGCGTAGTTCCACGCCCTTGTCGCGATAGATTGCGGCCAGCCTGGGGAGCACCATTGCCGCAATGCCCTCGGCAACGAGCAACGTTTCCATGGTGTTGCACGTGCCGTAGCGCTGCGTCTTCGCGTTGTCGGCGATGCGCACGGCCTTGTCGAGGTCGGCGCGATCGTCGATGTAGACGTGGCACACGCCGTCGAGGTGCTTGATCGTCGGAATCCGCGATTCGGCCATGATCCGCTCGATGAGCGACTTGCCGCCGCGCGGCACGATGATGTCGACGTAGTCGTTCATGCGCAGAAGCTCGCCCACCGCAGCGCGGTCGGTCGTCTCGACCACCTGCACCGCGTCCTCCGGCAGACCGGCGGCGGTGAGGCCTTGACGCACGCAGGCGGCGATCGCCTGGTTGGCACGAATCGCTTCCTTTCCGCCGCGCAGGATCGTCGCGTTGCCCGACTTGAGACAGAGCGCCGCCGCGTCTGCCGTCACGTTGGGCCGTGCCTCGTAAACGATGCCGATCACCCCGAGCGGCACGCGCATCTTGCCGACCTCGATGCCGGTGGGCCGTTTCTGCACGTCGGTGATGGCACCGATCGGGTCGGGCAGGTCGGCAACCTGCTCGACGCCCTGGGCCATGGCTTCGACGGACTTCGGAGTGATCGTGAGCCGGTCGACCATCGCCGGATCGAGGCCATCGACCTTCGCCTGAGTCACGTCATCGGCATTCGCGGCGAGCAGTTTCCCGGCGTCGCGGCGGAGGGCTGCGGCGATCGCAAGGAGTGCACGGTTCTTCGTGGGCGTGTCGGCACGTGCCATCGCCCGCGATGCCGCGCGGGCGCGGCGGCCAATGTCGTGCATGTAAGTGCGGACGTCCATGGCGCAATGGTACTCTCCTACCGGAGCGGCGATTTCTCAGAGATCGGGGAGCCTGAGGGGGCTGTGCCCTCTCGTAGCGTGGATACTCCCCAGGGTCGGGGCGGGCCGGCGCGAATCGGGCAGGTCGTCAGGGGCTTGGGCGGCGCGCCGGGACCAACGGGCGTGAAGTGACTGCGATCGCGAGCCCCAAGAGTTCGTCCCAAGGGTCGCCCTTGGCGAGCCCCTTGACCATCCTGTCGATCGCACCGGCGCGCACGAGCCCCTGTTCCAGCACCTCCGCATCCAACCGGCGCGCCGCTTGCACGACGAGGGCGGAGCGGCGCTCACCCCACACCCGGCTTTCCCGCAGCAGCTGGGCGGCGGGGCGACCCGCGTCAAGCCCGGCCCGAACGCGGAGGACTGCGCGCAGCTCCTCACTCACGACCCAGAGCGCCCGGTTCGCCGCCTCGCCCTCCGCTTCCAGCCCCGCGACGATGCGCGCGAGCCGCGCCTGGTCGCCGGAAAGCATCGCCTCGGGCAGCTGGTAGACGTCATAGCGCGCGACGTCCAGCACGGCATCGCGGACCTGGTCGAACGAAAGCTCTCCTTCGGGGTATAGCAGCGCGAGTTTCTGGATCTCCTGGTGCGCGGCGAGCAGATTCCCCTCGACGCTGTCGGCGATGAAGGCAAGCGTCGCGGCGCTGGTGCGCTGGTTTTGGCGCGCAAGGCGCATCGCGAGCCACCGCGGGAGTTGTGCGCGCTCGATCGGAAACACGTTGACGAGCACGCCGGCGTTCGCGAGCGCCTGGAACCATGCGGAGTTCTGGGAGGCCCGGTCCAGGCGCGGCAGCGAAACGATCGTGACCGTATCGTCGGGCGGACGCAGGCAGTATTTCTGGATCGCGGCGGCCCCCTCCGTGCCGGGCTTGCCACCGGGAACGCGCAGCTCGACGATGCGGCGGTCCCCGAAGAGCGAGAGCGACGCGCCGGCCTGCATGAGCAGGCTCCAGTCGAAGCCGCGCTCGACCTGCAGCACCGTGCGCTCCGAGTGGCCCAAAGCCCGCGCGCGGGCCCGGATCGCATCCACGGCTTCCAGGGAGAGCAGCGGCTCCCCCCC